>Ga0172368_10000810_pt1 | contig 44347 bp, 31 predicted proteins | sample Lak11m_FD_114540 | JGI IMG/M metagenome (GOLD analysis project Ga0172368, IMG submission 114540) | Freshwater microbial communities from Kabuno Bay, South-Kivu, Congo - kab_022012_11m | ecosystem: Environmental > Aquatic > Freshwater > Lake | place: Democratic Republic of the Congo: South-Kivu... | reverse complement strand
CTCCACACGCAATCCTTCGATCGGGAAGGTAAGAAACTCTCGTTCGAGACGGGAAAATTAGCGGTTCAAGCAGACTGTTCACTCGAAATCAAATTCCAAGACAATGCATTATTATGTTCCACCGTCATGGAGAAGAATCCAAGACCGGAATCAGATTTTTTACCGCTCATGATCGACTTCAGAGAGAGTTTCTCTGCAGCAGGAAGACTCTGAGGAGCGGCATACAGGAGAAGAGAAGGCAGACCTTCTGATCAAAACATTTTGTACTGCAGACTCACAGATAGAGCGCTCAGACCTATGTTCCCAAAGGGTATGATTAATGATGTCATAATCACTATCACACCATTGGCATTAGACCATACATTAGATCTCGGCGTTTCGACTATCATCGGATCATCGTTGTCTATCATGACAGCAGGAATCCCTTTCGACGGGCCAGTAGGCGCAGCGATGATAGGATATATCGATGGAAAATTTGTCATCAATCCGACGAGAGAGGAATCAGAAAAAAGTCTCTTCTTATTATTAGTCGCAGGAAAAAAATGATCTATCAATATGATCGAAGCTGAAGGAAACGAAGTCGCTAAAGATTTACTCAAGGAGGCGTTCGTCGTAGGACAGAAAGCTATCGACCAGTCATGCGATTTTCAAACGAAATTTCTCAAAGAATTGAAACCTGAATTCAAGGAGATCGTCTACAACAAGCCTTCAGAAGACCTGATTGCATTCGTCAGCAACATCCTTACTCAAGATAAATTACAAGCATTGGCTGGTAATACCAAAGTGCCGTTCAATACATTATCTACACAATATGAAAAAGAGGTATTGGACCTTTGCAAAGACAAGATTGCTGATGCAGAGCAGACAGATTTCACCGAGACTAAGGTGAAGATGGCAGTATTCAATGTCATCAAATATTTCATCCGCCACAGGACATTGGATACCGGAAAGAGAATTGACGATAGGGATCAGAAAGATATCAGACCTATCTACTGTGAGGTAGATACGTTACCAAGAGTGCATGGAAGCGGATTGTTCCGGAGAGGAGATACCCAGGTATTGACCACCGTTACCTTGTGAGGACCAAAAGAATATCTGATCCTTGACGACATGGAAAACGATGGCGTTCATCAGAGATATTTTCATCACTATAATTTCCCTCCGTTCAGCGTCGGTGAAGCGAAAGGAACCAGAGGAACAGGAAGAAGAGAAATTGGACACGGAAGATTGGCGGAAAAAGCGTTGGAGAAAGTCCTTCCTTCTATGGAAGAATTCCCCTATACCATCAGAGCAGTCTCTGAATGTTTGGGCTCATGAGGATCAACATCTATGGGTTCCGTCTGTGGTTCAACATTATCGCTCATGGCGGCATGAGTGCCTATCAAGAAACCGGTAGCCGGCATCGCGATGGGATTGATGACCGATCATGATGATAAGGACAATATCACTAAACATATCGTCTTGAATGATTTGATGGCGACGGAAGATTTTACGGGAGATATGGATTTCAAAGTCGCAGGTACCAAAGAAGGAATGACCGCTATCCAATTGGATACGAAATTGAAGTGATTAACGATGGATATCGTCCATGAGACTATCGATAGAGCGTTTGAAGGATATGAAGAGATTATGGGAGTCATGCTAAAAACTATTTCAGAACCAAGGAAGGAAGTTGGAGAATACGCGCCAAAGATCAAGATCATTCATATCAAACCAGAGAAAGTGAGAGAAGTCATCGGGAAAGGCGGAGAAGTGATCAATAAGATTATCGAGGAGAATGATCATATCAAAATCGATTTCGAAGATGACGGAACATGCTATCTGACACATCCGAATGCAGAAATTATCGCGAAAGTGGAAGTTATCGTATTGGAAATCGCTTCTGATCTCGAAGTGGGGCAAGAATTTGACGCCAAGATCAAGAGGATAGAGGATTACGGACTTTTTGTCGCATTACCAAAAGGTAAGATGGGACTCTGCCATATCTCAAATTTAGGTCAGAGGTATGATCTTCCGTTGACTAATCATTTCAAACTTTTCCAGACTATCAGAGTAAAGATTAAGAGCATCGATACTGACGGTAAAATCGCAGTGATCAAAATCTAAGAAAAAATACATTTCAACAAAAAATTTACTCATAAAAAATTTACTCATATAAAAACAAAAAGGATGAAAAAAATACATAACCGATTTTTCTATTTGTTCATATTTCGAATCGTGCTTGGTATAGGATATTGAGGATTGTGATGATTTCTCAGTCTGCATATCATAGAGCAGGATATGTGACCATACACTATCGCATATACATCATTCACATGAAAATTGATCAATGCGCATGAAGCACTTGCCATGGTTCGTAAAACGCTTTCTGGAGAAAACATCCATCGTTTTTGAGTGGCGGCTATATTCGGATATGAATATGTAAAAGGAAAATCCAAATGTACGACTATGAACGCTTGATATGTTATAGATCCTCAAGATATCAAGAGACTCAATAAAAAATCTCATCTCTATATGATAAAACATATCGAATCCGCTAAAAAGATGATTATCGTATTCCCATATAAGTCATCATTATGAAATGTTATAGGGCATATAAGAAATGTTTGAAAAATGAATGTATATCTCCAATCAAAAAATTATACAAAATCGACGATAGTGGAAATTTTCGATAAGGATAAAGCAACGATTTCTTATATCGCTGAAGCAGTGCAATAATTTTTATCTTACTAAGGGTTGTTCATGAAATTTCTCAAGGTTTTTATTAAAAATATCTTGGTATTATTGGGTGTATTTATCATTCTTGCATTAGTCAATCGATGGTATCTCGGTGGTTTTGCAAAACTTGAAGTCCAAGAGCAGAATATGCCGTCGTACACGATAGCGTATACGAGATTCGTAGGTGAATACGGTAAAGTCTGACAATCAATGAACAAAGTCTATGAAGCGCTTTCTGGAGCGGGGATATTTTCCTCTACAGGAGTAGGTATCTACTACGACGATCCTGCGACTATTTCATGATCTGATCTCAGAAGCGATGTAGGAGCGGTCATCACACCGCAAGATGTCAGGAAAATAGCGAAAAATATTACAGTAAAGACACTTACGATTCCTGCAGGAACCAAGATGGTCGTAGTGTTTCCTTTCAAAAGTAGCTTATCTTATATTGTGGGACCTATGAAAGCGTATCCCATGATAGCAAAATACATGAAATCCAAAGGATATGTAAACCAAGTCCCTATGACGGAATTGTACGATATTGCCGCCAAAAAGATATATTACATTGCCGATATTACCAAGTAAATCATAGTAAATTATAACAAATCATAATTTTACGATTTGTACAGTCAAAAGACGTCTAAAACGCGTCTTTTTTGGTATTTTCAAGGGATTACGAGTATACTTAGTGCGAAGATGTTTTTACATTTTTATTGAACATGAAAGATCGCATAAGAGAAGAGCATACACAAGAGTACGAACATCAGCATATTTATGCTGAGATTTCTAATGCGAATGATAGGCAAGAGGAGATAGCCAATGTTTTGGGATTCAATAAAAGCCGTATCGTCAAGGATATCGCGGAATTAGCAAAATATTGTTATGGCACGGAAAGGGTGATAAATTACGGTAAATATACCGAAATAGAAACTCCTCAAGAGGAAGATCTAGAGGTGAAACACAAAGAATTTCTTTACACCTTGATGCAATACGAAGGAAACGATATCCTTTTGCATATAGGTACGGGAGAATTTACGCCAGAAGTGTTTACAAGGAGAAATATTCCCGAACTTGCGGCATTATCGCATAGCTCGTTACCGTTATTTGTAGTCCCTGCTTCAGCTAAACAGTATTATGAATGGGAAGAAAAGGAAATAAAATATAAAAATGCCATCGTTATGAAATTTCTTAACGAACATGCGATCATCTATTCTCCCAAATGATGAGAAGCCGTCGATCGTACAAAGACGGATGGTGATATTAGATTATGAGATAGCACCGGACAAATACAACCCCATAAAGTTATAGAGGAATTTCAGCGTTTGGCTATAGATAAAGCGATACGCATATTCAAGAATCAGGAAAAGGAGAAGGAAATGAACGGTGAAAAATCTGAAGTAGTGCTTGATGCCATTACCAAAGAAAAAGTGCTTGAAGAAATAGGCAGAGTACAGAGACTTTCACGAGAGGATTTCAAAAAATGGCAGAAAAGGGGTCAAAAGCGTCATTCTCATAGAGAAAATATAGTGCTTATGATGTTGGAGAAGATTATCGGCATGGAAAAATATATATGAGAAGTTGATGCGGAGAAGAAAATTGCCGCAAAAATGCGTGACATAATAATGATGTTTACGGTCAAAAATCCATCTGCAAAATAATATAATTCGTAATTTTTAATTCTTAATTCAATGTAATGGCTTTCGATTTTGATTTATTCAGAGTGGTGGATATAAAAAACCCAAACACTCACTGTACAGAAGTACATTTTACCGATGGTAAGGAGAATGATCTCAAGGAGACATCGCTCGTGATTTTTGAACAGCAAGTGAAATATATCATCACTGAACAATACGAAGATCATAAAAGAGTGAAGGTATATATCATTGACGATGAGGATCCGATAGTGATAGATTTTCATTCCGAAGAATATCAGCTGTATGAAGCGTTCTTTTTAGCACTTTACAACAGAAACATTTAAAACTTAATGAATAATGAATGATGAATAATGAAAAATGAAAGTTTTGCCGAAACAGACTATCGTATTTTACGATAAGCGATAATAAGATAAATACCAACATTATTCATTCTTAATTTTTAATTATTAATTATATTTCCATGATGAATCTTACTTCTATCAAGACGGTCGCGGAAGATATCAAGACTATCAAGATCCAGTGAGCGACCAATATTGCTAAAGCGGGAATCGATATTCTGGCCAAAGAGATCAAAAGGCAGAAATTCAAAGATCTCAAAGAATTTGATACGTTTCTCAAACAGGCAATCGTCTTGATCAAGACCGCAAGGGCTACCGAACCCATGCTGTTCAACGGACTGAAATATTGCTTATCGAATTATAAAAATTTGTTAGCAAAAAAAGCCGATCTCAAAACGATGACAACCAAATTATTCCAAGCGTGTAAAACGTATTTAGGTGATATCGAAAGAGAAGAAGCTTTGAGACCACTTATTGGAGCCAAATTGATCAAAAAGAATATGAATATTATGACACATTGTCATTCATGATCAGTAGTCAAAATCCTTACGACAGCACATAAGCAAGACAAAAAAATTCACGTCTATAATACAGAGACAAGACCATTGTATCAATGAAGGACAACATCTAAGGATTTGATGAAAGCAGGAATAAAAAATACCATGGTAGTTGATGATTCAGCACCATTTTTCGTAGATAATGTATATGAATCCGATGTAGACATAGATATGGTAATTATTGGTTCTGATGCGATAAAAATCAATGGTGATATATACAATAAGGTTTGAAGTTTTTCTATCGCATTATCAGCATGGCATTCAAAAATTCCTGTGTATATCGTAGGAAGTCTTACTAAAATAGATACCGAAAATACGGTAAAAATAGAACAAAGATCTAGCAAGGAACTCCGACCAGATGCTCCGAAATGATTAGATATCATCAATTATGCGTTCGACATGGTTCCTGCAAAATTCATTACTGGAATCATCACTGAATATGGAATCATCAAACCCAAAGATATTAAAAAAGCAGTGAAAAGATATTATCCATGGATGAAATAATCTTTAGATAGTCAGTAAATTATTGTATGAATTCAAGTCCAGAACAACTAAAAAACAATAATATTAAAAATAACAATAACAATAAGACGTTATATGATTTGGTCGTTGCCCAATGATTTGATTTTAAAAAGGTTGTTCCTTATATAGCAGAATCTTTTGGTATTTGTACAAAAGATCAATATGTATCAGCACGTTGAACCCCAAAAAATTTTGAATATAATAAAAAAATTAGAAATAAAATATTATGATGAGCACAAATAAGTATTCCTCATCTGAAAGATAATGTAATAAATCAATTTAGTAGTGAAAAACAAGATGTACTCAAACAGCAATTTTGATTATTACAACACGGATGATTTGTGTCATATATAAATGGATTAGAAGTTAATCAAATAGAACAACTCAATAAATTACCCAAGGAAAAATTTCAGAGTTTTATTTCTCAGCAGGCCAACGAATCAAAGAATATTGTCATAGGAAAAGAAGGTATGTCTCAATTGGCTATAGAGCAGATAAAAAATATAAATCAACTTACAATGTTTAAGGAAAAGATGAGAATTTTTATAAAAGATAATAAATTAGAAAAAGTTAAATTAAGTACCAAACAAGAAGTTGAACAAGAATTCGATAAGTTAAGTCCAGAAATCAAACAACAATATGCAAATGCATTCGTTACTGATGTGTATATCAAAGAAAAAATAAAACAGGATTTAGATTACAAAAAACTTTCTCAATCCAATGAATTAAAAAAACTCAGTCCAGAAAAACAACAAGAATTTAATAACATCTTGGTAGAATATTACACCTATAATGAATCAATATGATTGGGTGATGAGCTTAAAGAGATATGGTGAGAAGAATTATATCTGAGTATACAAAAGATATCAGCAAATCAAATAAAAGAGTGAAATAATTCAGATATAGATGGTATAAAAAATGATATAGTATCCAATAATGATATTACGGAATATTTCAAAAAGAATCAAAAAGAAAATCTCGTTAATGAAAAAGATAAAGATATTTCGTATTATGCAGGTTTAAGAAAACTCTATCCAGAAGTGGATAAATTGATCACACAAGACAAAAAAATCCAGCAATTAATGAATATAAAAAAACCGACAGAAAAAGAGAAAATAGAATTGGAAAAGAGAATACAGGAAAAATCAAAAGTATCGGAAGTTAATCTGAATACAGATACTAATGAGGTTATTCAGCAACAAGCGGTTGCTGGTTGTTTGGATATGTTGAAAATTTATATGGATATAGATATTAGTGAACAAGAAAATGTCTTGGATAAGCTTTCATTAAACACAAAAGATCTCATAAAAAAAGATGGTGAAGATATTATTCTAGATATTCATGGTACAATAAATGGAAAGAAGATAACATTATATTATAATCTAAACAAAGGGACCATACAGCAAGAGGAATTTCTGACAAGAGATAATATAAATACGCCGTTTTCTATTAATAATCCTATCGGTGGTAAAAAGGATGTGGCGGGAATACAATTACCAAAATTTAAGGATTTTGTAGTATGAGCAGAAAATATCGATTATAAAAATCTAATACAAACATCTGCAGATATTAATGAATATAAAAAAAATATGGCTAATGAACTCAAAAGTCAGGTTAAAAAAGAATGAATATGGGATGTAGATACAGAAAAGAATATCTTTAAAAAGACAGTATTCCAAAATATTGTAGCACAGGAAATGTTTGGTTTTTTAGGAAAAGATATACATATGTCTCCAGAGACATTCACATTAAATCAGAATTTAGAAGTTTATGGTATGTATAATGTATTTTATAATACTCTACATTATTATAACACTGATCAGTTAAAAAGACTGAGAACATGTATTCCCAAACTCACAATACAAAAAGGGAAATATATAGAAAACACTAAGAAAAAGGGCGATAATAATGAAAAATACCTTCTTGGATTGTTATGAAGTCAAACTACAACAGATAGTCAAAAGCTTACTACAACAAATCCTTATGCATTATTAAACAATTATGCATCATTTTTCTCAGTATTTAAGACAACAGAAGCTAATATGCAGATTATAGACCTTGCTGTGTTAGAAAAATTTACCACTAGATGTTGAGATGAGGTAAGTAAGGATCAGAGTTATCTTGATGAAAAAGATATGGAATTAAACTTCAAAAAAACGATATCAGGAATGGAAAATAATATTGAAATAGCCGATTTAGAGAAAAAATTCGAAAATTTGAATGTTTAATATTTGCCAGAAAATCAAAAATCAGTATAATTAGTATAATGTTTTATATTCGTCTATAAAAAACATGGTAATAGCACCGCCACCAATGGAAATTAGCGCAGATATCCCAAAACAAAAAGGGGAGACTATAGGATTTTTAGATGCTCAAAAGATCATCGACGCACAGAAGATGGCGAGGAAAAATATACTCAAGGTTTTTGAAAAAGTCAAAGATAAGGGTAAAAATAAAGAAGATCCTGAAGTAATCAAAAAAGAATTAGCAAAAAAGAATCTTGAATGACTTCCAAAAAAAATCATAAAAGAATATAACGAGCTCTTAGATAGTATTGCAAGTGCCAAAGAAGGCGAGTTAGTGATTGACAAGAAGAACCCATGAATATGATTTATCAGGATGAATACATACAACAAAGCCGGAGCAATAGTCTGATATAAAGTATATTATAATACTGCGCCGAAAAAGGATAATGTACGATGAGAAGTGACAGATATTCAGAATGCTTATTGTCGTATAACTACCGGAGCATTTATAAGATTACCTAAGGAAAAAAAAGATAAAGCATATCAGATGTACAAAGGCGTAATATACTTCGTATACGATGGGAAAAGATATGATAATAAGACGCTTCGAGAAGTGCCTGAAGAGATAGAAAAAACTGAAAATAATGAGGAAGCTAAAGATACAAAAAAACAATAGTATTTTATTATTTTAAAACATAAACAAAATGGACGTTAAAGAGCTCTTACCAACACTAAATGCTCACCAAGCAGCATATGTAAACCTAGATTTGCCAAATCCACAAAATGGCGAATATATGCTCTGTGTATTTCACTTAGTACCTGGAGGTAAATTAAACATCCTTCAAGCGGCGTGTGAAGTATCTGCAGAATCATCTACAGGAACAAACTTTGCAGTACAGACAGAGACACCGTTTTCTCGTACACTCAATTCTCTTGTCTACAAGGTGGATATGGAAAAGAATCTTGTACGGATCGCTTATCCTACAGGACTTCGAGATAGTTGAGGAAATGTACAGAATATCATGACGTACATTGCAGGAAATATTTTCTGAATGAAAGAAGTGCAAGCAATCAAGCTTCTTGATGTGCGATTTCCGTCTGCAATGCTCGAAAAATATGACGGACCAAGCTATACCTTGGATGATATGAGGAAATATCTGAATGTCTATGATAGGCCTATTCTCGGTACTATCGTGAAACCAAAGATGGGATTGACCTCAGCGGAATATGCTGAAGTTGCGTACGATTTCCGAGTGGGAGGCGGCGATTTCGTCAAGAACGATGAACCTCAGGCAGATCAAACTTTCTGTCCTTATGATAAGATGGTGAAACATGTGGCAGAAGCTATGGCAAAAGCCGTCAAAGAAACCGGACACAAAAAAGTGCATTCATTCAATGTATCTTCAGCTGATTATGATACTATGATTGCTAGATGTGAGATGATCGTAAACTCATGAATGGAACCAGGTTCGTATGCGTTCCTTATCGATGGAACGACTGCAGGATGGATGGCTGTTCAGACATTGAGAAGAAAATATCCAAACGTATTCATTCATTTCCATAGAGCTGGGCATGGAGCATTCACGAGACCGGAAAATCCGATCGGGTATACGGTTTTGGTGCTTTCAAAATTTGCAAGGCTTGCAGGTGCATCTGGTATCCACACCGGAACCGCTGGAGTAGGAAAGATGGCAGGGACACCAGAAGAAGATGTAACTGCAGCACATAGTATTTTCTGACTTAGTGCACCAGGACATGTTTTCCAACAATCACGAGGCACAATTCCAGAAAATGATAAAGATCGATTGGAAAAAGTACAAGAAGATCATCATCAACATCTGACCAAAGAAGATGATAGCCGAAGAAATATGAAAAAATGTTGTCCGATTATTTCAGGAGGACTCAATCCGACGCTTTTGAAGCCATTTATCGATGTAATGGAAGACGTAGATTTTATTACAACAATGGGAGCTGGTTGTCATGCGCACCCGGGTGGAACACAAAAATGAGCAACTGCTTTGGTACAAGCGTGCGAGGCATATAAAACATGAGTAGATATTCATGAATATGCAAAAGATCACGAAGAATTGGCTCAGGCGATAGCGTTTTTTGAAAAGAAAGAAAATAAGGAAACGAGACATTCTGAAAGAGCAGAAAGCAACTAAATTCTAAATTCTAAATTCTAAATTCTATATTTTTAATTCTGAATTTGATAATCATGATCATCAATCTCACTTACATCTTCTTTATACTTATCTGAATATATTTCGGTATCATTACCTATATCGAAACGAGAAAATGGCAGGTGTTCATGATTATGGGAATCTTTACGGCTTCTTTTGTCCTTGAGATAGATCGATTGAAAACTGCGAGTTACAAACTGGATTTAAATGATTTTTTCCGGACAAGTAGAGATATCCTATGGACGCTGATTATGATCTTTTTCTTTCAATGTATGAGAAAATATTTCCCGTATCAGATTCCGTCCAAGGCCAAGAAGAAGCCCATAAAAAAGTCAAAGAACATAAAAAAATAAATTTTATTTGTATAGTACAAAACAAAAATGAAAAAAATGACTAAAGGAATGTTCACCGCAAAAACCAAAATCATTGATATCCACGAAGGAGAAGAATTGGTGGTATTGATCAATGAACAAGATGCTTGGGAAGAAGGAATAACGAGTATGGATAAAGTATCGTTGGTGTATAACAATAAAGAATTTGTCTTTAATGTGAGTCTTTCGTCTCATCTTGTACAACGTGGAGAAGTGGGTATCTATGAAGATATTAGAGAGAAATATAAAATGGAAAGTGGACAGTTCGTTACTGTTGCATTCACCAAAAATAGTTCAGAATCTCTCGATGCGCTCAAAAAATGATTGAATGGAAAAAGGCTCAATCAACAAGAGATTTTGGCTATCATGAAAGATATTTCCAATAATAGATTCACTGATATTTTGACGACATATTTCTCTGCGATGGGATTTTTCCTTCCTTCAAAGGATGAGGATCTGTATCGAATGGCTGAAGCGATGGCAAAAACAGGAGAAATGCTTCATTTCCCAGGAGTAGTCGCTGACAAACATTGTATGGGTGGAGTTCCAGGAAACGAAACAACCATGATTATGATACCATTACTTACGTCATTATGAATCAAGATGCCGAAGACATTTTCAAAAGCTATTACGACTCCTGCGGCTACTGGTGAATGTGTAAGCGTACTTATGAATATTTCATTCAGCAAAAAAGAAATCGAAGATTTAGTAAAGAAAAATAACTGTTGTTTAGTGCGAGGTGGAGGATTGGACTTAGCGCCAGCTGATGAAAAGCTTATCAAGGTAGCATATCCATTATCCATGCAATCGTATTCAAGGACTATCGTCAGTATCATGGCGAAGAAATACGCGATGGGTATCAATCATTCATTAATCGACATTCCCGTAGGTCCAAGCGCTAAGGTGCCTGACATGAAAACAGCTAAACGATTGAAGCAGAAATATGAATATGTCGGTAAAAAACTTGGTATGAAAGTGTATGTTGAAATCACACCGGCATTGCAACCTATCGGTGCAGGTATTGGTGCTGTGTTACAGGTAAGAGAAGTGTTGAGGGTGCTTCAACAACATCCAAAAAGACCACTAGATCTTGAAAAGAAAGCAGTCTATTTAGCATCAAAAATCATCGAATTAGTCGGTATGGCAAAAGGTAAAGATGCTGAAAAATTAGCATACGGACAACTCATTAGTGGCAAAGCTCGAACAATGATGCAAAAAATCATTACTGCACAGCGTGGTGATCCAAAAGTAAATTCAGAATGATTGAAATTAGCGAAAATTACCAAAGATATCGTAGCGGAAAAGTCAGGAAAAGTGAAAGAGATCGACATGAAAGTCGTAAACGTGGCGGCAAGAACGCTCGGTTCTCCATTGGATTTACAAGCAGGATTGTATCTGTACAAAAAACTTGGTGATACGGTAAAAAAGGGTGAAGTAATTTACACCATGTATGCAAATGACGAAAGTAAGATTAGATTGGCGAAGGAATTTTTGGATGAGAAGAAGATGTATTTCATCGCTTAAACGCTCAAATGTTAAATATTGGATGCTAAATTAAGAAATATATGACTTCATACACTATTGTAATAGTATAATAGTTCATGCAATAACAAAGTCATACATCCAACATCCAAAATTCAAAATTAGTTTTTATTTGGTAATATAGTCTATGACTGGTATCGTAATAAGTATGGGACCATCGAGCAATGGCGAAGCACAGCTGATCAGATGTTATGAAAACGGCATCAGGATACTGAGGTTTAATTTTCCTCATTACACGCAAGAAACGACAAAAAGAGATGTAAGTATTATTCACATAGTAGAACAAAAAGTTGGTGGAAAGTTTCAATTATTGCTCGATACAGAAGGACCGGAAATCAGGACAGGAGTATTAGAAACTCCTATTATCTATACTACTTGAGAAATATTCAATATCTATATCAAAGAGAATCATGGTGATCCAAAATGATTATTTTGCGATTATCAATCGTTGATCGATGATGTGAAAATAGGAGGAATCGTGAAAATCGATGCAGGATTACTCGAAGCGGAAGTCCTAGAAAAAGGGTCAGAATATATAGTCGTCAAAGCATTGAATAATTTCGTAGTGGGATCAAGAAGACATTTAAACTTGCCTGGAGCTCACATTAAACTTCCAGGGCTTACGGAAAGAGACAAAGAAAATGTACTCTTGGCTATCCAGGAAAAATTTGATTATATTGCATTGAGTTTTACGAGAAAAGCTGATGATGTCATTGAACTCAGAAACTTTCTTAAAGCTAATGGTGGCGAGAATATCAAAATAATTGCCAAGATAGAAAATCAGGAAGGAGTTGATAATGTAAACACCATTATTGATGCGAGTGATATGATTATGGTTGCTAGGGGAGACCTAGGAACTGAATTACCGGTTGAGATGATTCCTATTCATCAGATGAATATTGTTAAAACCTGTAAAATAAAAAATACTCCCGTGATAGTGGCTACTCAGATGTTGGAATCTATGATTTCCAATCCGGTGCCTACGAGAGCGGAAGTGAGTGATATTTTTTACGCCGTTCGTGAAGGCGCAGAATTCGTTATGTTATCTGGTGAGACTGCAGTCGGTAAATATCCAATCGAATGTATCAAAGTGATGAATAAAGTTATCGAACAAGCTGAGAAATATAAATAAGTTATTTTAATTTGTCAAAATGTATGAAGAAAAGAGTTACAGAACATACAAATATCGGTGGCAATACACCAAACAAAAAACCTGTACCACAGATGCATGATCTTTTTTGAGTATTTGACAATTTAGATAAACATAAAGTTACTGATTATGTCATCAAACAAGTAGTAAAACACAAGGTTCCTATGCTGACATTTTGAAAACAAGGTGAAATCTATAAAGTGGCTTTGCCATATGAATGATGAGAGAAATATTTTCTTGTAGCCAAAAAGAAAAAAGATGTTCATGATGAACATTATGATCTCAGAAAGGAATTCCGTTTACAACAATTAGTCTATGAATCAGTAAAACATCCTCAGGTAAAAGTTCCTGAACTTTTTGGATATCAAGAGCTACCAAATGGTGAACAGTTTGTCGTAATGGAATTTGTACCTGGTCAAACGATCTATACGTTATTGCTCAATAAAATAGTAGAAAAAAATAAGTCCAATTTACCTATAGCAAAAAATGATAGAGAAGCAGATACCAATATCGTAAATATATTTGGTGTAGAAGGGGCTTTGAACACGCTAGGAAAAATAGAAAAAAATCCTTATCTGCATAGTAATATTCCATGAATGAAAATATTTACCTTGGAACAAGCAGAGCAAATAAAAAAACATATCAAGGAGTTTCTCGATATCATGCATGCAAAATGAATTTATCATAGAGATCTTTGAGGTAGTCTAAGAAATATTATGTTTTGTCCTGATGGAAAAATATATATCATAGATTTTTGAAAAGCTATCAGAAAACATGCTACAAAAAGTCATCAAGAAGTGTATAGAGAGACAACAGAACATGGTATCAATGAATATATATCTGATGAAGAAATTTTTGATATTATTGATGCATACACAGAAAAATAATTAATTTCTATATCGATTTTTGAATCTTTCGTATTGGACGAGGATGTGCGCATACGCTTCTAGTCCGATTTTTTTAATTTTTTCAAAAACATTCGTTCGATAATCATTCATATATGATCATCAGATAACAAAGTCTACAAGCCGATTATTTAATTTGTGTTCTATTTTTCTTAATTCTTTTAACATGAAGTAATATAGGCTAAATTAGATAATTTCAGCGTCACTATAAAAAAAACCTTGTAATTATCAAACAGAAAAACTAAAGTACTATATATGGATATTCGCTTCTCGGAATTCAACCCTACTATATTACCTCATTCCGGTCTCAAGGTTTGCAACCGGAATCTATACTTCAGTACTATAGCATGGATTCCGGCTGCAATTTCATGACGCCGGAATGAGGTGTGTGTGGTTGATCCGGATTCCGGTCCGTAGATGATGATATATTTGCTTTTTATGCGCAAAAGATGCACTTTATGAAAAAAATAATTCTTCTATTGCTAGTCATTTCGTGAATACAGAGCTTTACAAGTGCTTTCAATTTCTCCGGTTGTGAGGAAAAAATGTTTACGGTGACAGCATATTATTCTCCAGAATCTGATCAGATATTCTATTATAAACCGACGTTTCTAGATGAGGTAATCTTAAATGGAGAAGGGCATACAGGCGCTTCAGGTAAACCGGTATTCAATGGTATGTTAGCGTGACCAGCTACCTATCCTTTTGGTTCAGTAATCTATTTTCCTGGACTCGGTGTAGGAGAGATAGCAGATAGAGGAGGAGCTATAGTGCTTTCTGGTGAAAGAGGACAAAATTATGATCGTATCGATATCCGGATGGGAAAAGGAGAAGAGGGACTTATTAGAGCATTAACCTTTGGCAAAAAAAATATGACAGGCTATTTTTGTACTGATTCGATAGTCAAAACATCACCCAAAGATACGCTCCTATGGGACAATGTTCCTATACTTAAATACTTTTTTGACGTAGCATTACGAATTCAACAGCTAGAAGAAGGAAGAAATGATATCTGGACACGAACCTTACAAAAATATCTCGTAAAACTTTGATATTTGAACAAAAAACATCGACATGGTACCTATGATTCATATACAAAAAAAGCATTGTGTTCTTATCAAGTAGCGAAAAAAATTGTTTCCTCAAAAAATCCTGATTGTTGAACGTTTGGCAAAGCGACAAGATATACGATGAAACTCGATGTCCAGAATAAAAGCCTTTTGCCTGCCAATTTGTATGAGCAAGGAAATTTTCCAGCTATCTTAGAACTAGCAAAATATTATAACGGTAAACCGACTACAAACACAACAGTTCAACAGTGAAACACTTCAACAGTTCAACAAGTCTCAAAATCAAATATCTTTATGTTCTACAGAGCGTATACCAAATGACAACAAAGCTCTGAAATAAAAATATTACAGACATTTTTACAATCACAATGATTGTATAGCGGAGTTATAGACGGCGTATATTCAAAAACCACAACCAACGCTGTGTATGAATTTCAAAAAAAATACTGACTGATTTCTGACTCCGATCAGCTCACATTGAGAGGATATCTCGGACCCAAGACCAGATCCAAGATCAACGAATTAAGAACGAAATAATACAACGGATTGTAATTAAATGTCATTCCCGCGAAAGCGGAAATCCATACTTAGTAAACTAGATTCCCGATCAAGTCGGGAATGACGTTACTACGGTCTATCCCGTCCAATTCGTCTGTTTTTTATATTTTTTCGAATAAGAATTGTCATCTTTCATCCTGAATAAGTTTTTTGATGAGTTTGAAATTGTGTCATTCAAAGAATTGGATGAGCCCATCAGGATCATAGGTATAGATATTCAAGATTTTAAGTGATTCTCATGGAAGGATGGTGATGGTCTCGTTTTTGATGGTGACATTCGTCTTTTTATTCAGAATGAAATTATATTGGTATTTGATTGCATTGATATGTTCGACTTTTTTCGTACTCAGTCCGAAAACTCAACTATCCTTATCTATTTTTATATTCTTTATGGGATTGTGGAAAAAATCCAATGTCTCCTTGTTATAGAGATATCGATGATATTTTTCGAAATCCATCAAATCGTCTTTGGTAGTTTTACCGCTTCTCAAGCGGACATCAAGCCATATTTTCTCTCCAGGTTTCAATAGATTATAGAGGATGTCGATGATATTGTTCGGCTCTATATTTCCGAAAGTATTGCTGAAGAAAGTAAAAATCCTTTCCTCTGATTTGGCGGTAAGTTGAGTGAGTTCTCTCCTGAATTCATTGGTGGAAAAATCCGCACAGATGAAATGTTTTTCGATATTGGTTATGTTCTTCATCCTTTTTATAGAGAGCTCCAGCATATTTTTGGAAGAATCCACTCCGTAGTAAGCTATCTTGTAGGGTTCTTTGAGATTTTCGAAGATGGACGATTCTATTTCCGAATTTCCACATCACAAACTGATGATAGCTATCTTTTTGCTCTTGGAAAAAATATTCTTCGTGGCGAAGTCTATGAATAGGGTGCTAGGATATTTTTCATGATAAATATTATCGACCTTGACGATATCATAATATGTACCTGCTCACATCGGGTTCATATAAAGAAATTTCTGTTCCAATGTTCTATTTCTCAGACAATAGGAAAGTTCATCATTAAGGGTTCAATCAGAGATAAGATTGTAAATTTGATCCATGGGATGAGAAAAAAAATAAAATGTATCTTATGAAAAATTGGTGTGTATCATGAATTTGCTGTCTATGTCTTCAAAGACGTTTCATCATTTATATTTGAATATGACGGAAAACTTTCCATCAGCACTTCATTGTATAGAGATTACCTCAATTTTTTCATCAAAATTTTTGCTTGAAATAAGTTTTTCAAAAACTTTTCTATTATCTAATTTCCAGAAGATGCTATTGGTATTCTTATATACTAGATTGAACGTGTCATTGTCAAAATCAAAGAATGTCTGGTTGAGAAGTGCTTCCTTGAATTCTTCAGATGTACTGATTTTGTTCGCAAAAAGATAATGACGAAGAAGTTCGGCACAAACATCAATCGATTTTTGATCGTTTTTATATAATCAGAAAAGTTTCTTCAGCGGTTCATAGATAGCTTGTGTTTCGAAGCTCATCCTGATCTGTTTACGAGTTTCCAATCCTCAGAGAGTATTTATATTATGTTCTCTGTCATGGAGTTTAAGTAAGATGCATCTAATATCCTGCATCCCTCCATAAAGGAATTTTTCTATCCTATCATTGAATATATGATCCGGATCATGGAAAAAATGGTTCGTCGTATCGGTTACAGAATCGACGATAAATCCAATTTCCTCACCGAAAAGCTTATAAATGGTTGCAATATCGATATTTTTGTTGTCTTCGACACAGTCATGCAGGATGCTCGCGATGACCAAGTTGATGTCACCAAACCTTTTGGTTCATAGAAGCGCTACATTGATAGGGTGCTCTATAAAAGGTTCTCCGGAATATTTTCTCTTTTGTCCTGTATGGGCTTTGAGTGCAAAATCACAAGCTTTTTGTATAAGAGAAAAATGCTCCATAAAGTGGGGATATTTTGTCGATAGAGTATGCAAAAAACGTTGTACTGTTTTCTCTTCTTCCATAGTGATACAATACATAAATTACTGTATACAATATATAAATACATCAAAAACACAAGGAAAGATACTAAAAACACCTCTTTGTTGTACTCCAAAGCTGAAACATCTAAGTACGGAGCGCTGTGCACATCACCGGCAAAAATTATTCTGCTCATAATTACTCCTTGTCGCTTTTTGGCTTCAAGGGTTTTTTGTGCTTTCAGTGACTATATCATAAAAATATTAAATGTCATCTCATTGAGGCCGGGAACGGCTGTTTTTTTTGTATACAGAAGCGGTTTTGGATATACTTAGAGTAAGATATTTTATACTTTTTTCTGCTATGGAAAGGAAGAAGCAACTGCTCATCAAAGTACTGACCAAACTTAAACCGCATCGAAATTTAGCCGAGGGGATTTTAGCGTTGGTGGAGAGTAGTTATGTAGATGAGAAAACGATTGATGGAGTTTTATTAATAATAAATCAATCCATCAAAAATGTAAAAAATCAACAAGAAAAAATGCAATTAGAAAAAAGTATGGAAGCAATTAAAAAAATACAACAAAAAGAAGATCAAGATAAAGAAAGTATAGAAAGTCTTTTAGACAATATTTAATATCAGTATGCCAGGAGAAAATCTTAAAGAGATAGATAAAAATAAAGATGCTACTATTCTAGGACAGGAGATTAAAGATTTTCTTGATATGAAGAATAAAAATTTTCTCCCAAATGAAAAAAATTTGCAAGCCATCGCAAAAGAAATAGATAATAATATGAATCATAAGAGTATAAATATTAATTATGAGATAGATGATATGAGCTTATATCAAGCGTATACGGATATCGTAAATAAAATTAAACAACAAAAAGAAATTACACCTTCAGATGTAAAATTGTTAAAATTATGGATGTATGTGAAAGAATGAGTGAAAGATATCTCTTTTGTTGATGAACAAGATTATACAAAAAATATGACATTAATGAGAAAAATAAATTCAATAAATATTTTATATAAAAATTCGTTATATCAAAAAAAACAACCATCATCAATAGTTTCCGTACAAAATACGGTGAAACCAAAAGTAAATACATTACCAAAGATGAAAGAAACATGACCAGCAAAAGGTTCAATTACTCAAATAGAAAATTGGTATAAAGAGACTTTCCCTAATGAATATAAAAAGTTGCAGAATGAAACTCAGGAAAAATCAGATTTTTATGAAAGAACACATACATTCCATCGAACAAATATCATGAGTCCAATACATCTTGTTATTCAAGCAGGAGATCAGCTTAATAAAATGGCTGGATATCGAACTTCACAAGAAAAAATAACATATCAAGCACAGGAAAATAGATATATGATGCTTCTACAAATTATTAGTGCTTATGCTGAAGTACAACAAAAGGAAATAGGTAATATATTAAAATGAGCAAACTGGAATGAAGATACATATAAAAAAGAAGCAGATTATTATATAATGTATGCTAATTATTGTTCAGAGAATCAACAACTTCTAACTGATTTTGAAACACAAAAAAAATGATTAGAAAAATATGGTAAACAAATAGAAAATCTAATGAAAAAATATTATAAATGAAATATTAAAGAAAAAAAGTCTGATGAAATTTTAGTCAAAAATTTTAATGATGAATTAAATAAAAAATATTGAACAGGTGAAAATAAAATCAAATTAGAAAGGGCTAGTAAAAAAATGGATATGGATGTATCAACATTATCTTGAGATAAAGATGAAGATATTGATTTTTTCCTCCAATATTTGCAAGATGTAGAAGGGATAAAATCAAAATATGGCAAAGAGAACATCGATAGATATAGTAAATTTAATAATGAGATATTACCTTTGTATAATAAAAATAAGACCAAGATTCAGCAATTTGAAAAAACACAAAAACATATAGATAAATTATTTGGTAATAATAAATTTGATTTAAAAAGAATAGATACATTTCAAAAGGTAGCAAAAAAAATTCAAATTCCTCAAAATAATATAGAAATTGCACTTTGAGACTATCAGGATGATAAAAAACCTAAAGCGGGATTATTAGAAAATATGGTAAATAGTAGTCCTGATTTTTCTATGTTGTATAAAGCAGGTTGGAAAAATGTAGATCCTAGTGCGAAACAAAGAGAATTAGATAAACGATATGATTCTCAACCTACAATTATTCAATATGCACGTACTATTTGAACCGCGATAGCTAATGTATGAACAAGTTTTATTGGAGGAATATGAGATATGCGGGTTACAGCATTTAGTGCTTTGCCTTTATGAGATTCTTGGCAAAGTTCAGTAAAATGCGCAGGATATATTCGAAATAAAGATATTATAGATCCATATAAAATAGAACAAACGTCTCTAGAACAATGATCAATAGTTGAGGATGGTCGATTTAATGCAGATAAATTATCTTTGAAATTTTGGGAAGCATTTGATGGAAGTAAAGTCAGTGGGTCCGGCGTAACTTGGACAAGCCAATGAGTTTCTACAATAGCCAATATGATATTACTTATTTATTGATGAAAATCACTTTGAGGAAGAAATATTTGATTTAATATATGAAAAATGTCTTTTCAATGAACTACATGATTAATCAATATGGGTATGTTGATATCAGTATGACCAAGTTTCAAAAAATATTCCGATGCATGATTTGATCCTCAAATGGCTTCTATGGCAGCGTTTTTAGAATCATGATTGGTTTCATGTCTTGAATTAGTTAATGTTGGTCCATATTTCACCAAAAATACATTAAAAAAATTATTTACCAAACAATCCTTTATTAAAGTTATTTTAAAAGATCTTTGAGGAGAAAATATTCAAGAGCTTACTCAGACATGAGCTGAAAAATTTATGGAAATTGTAACAAATAATTTATGAGGTTTCGTATGATCAAAATGAAAAATAGATGTAAATTTCACCGTAGAAGAAGCTATGAATACGATAATTTTGACAAGTATTGCTACATTATTAGTGAGTGGTCCATGAAATATTAAAAATGTAAAAAATAATAATACATCGTATGCGTATTATGAAAAGATGAAAGCCAAACCTGAAATGGCAGCTAATTTTATAAATTTCGTTACTAGTCAAAAAGGAAAAAATATTGAATTACCATGATTGGAATGACCTCAAATTATTGATGATGCTTTAATAGCAAAAATTAGTGAATTTTTGAAAAATACACCATGAATCGATGTCAAAAATATTACTTTTACGCAGACAGATATAGAAGAAAATGCAAAACTCAACGATCCTGAAAGAATAACAAAAGCTACAAGCTTATTATGAATGAAAGAAATGACAGACACTCAACAAAAAGCTGTTATTGAGGCACACAATCAAGATTGAGTAAGTTGAAATCTTAATTTTTCTCAAATCAAAGCAAGGGTTGATATATTACAAAAAGCTTGATTTACCAGTGATCAGATGAGAATATTAATAGAAAGTGGTATCTGCGGACAGGCTCAAACTTTGGTATTAGATGTAAATAAAGATGGTAAATTTGATACGTCAGATATAGATAAGATGATCGATGTAAAACAAGGAATAAATACATTAAATAAAAATTATGAATCATATATCGAAGGAAAAGTTACTGATGAAAAAAAAATTTTTCAACAAGAGAAAAAGGTCTTTGTACCTATGGATTCTGGTGAGATCTTACAGTATGCAAAGGATAATTATCAGGAGATTATCGAAAAGTATAAGGAGAAGATGGGTAATGTAGTGAATGCAGATGATTTCAGAGATTTTGTCGGATGAAAGGTTTGAATAGAAGCAAATAAGACTCAAAAAGCAGTAGATTACCTGTCAGACGTATATTTTGAAGAATTATTGATTCAGAATAAATGAAAATATAACAATACAGTGAAATTTTTGGCATGATGAGCATGAAGCGGTAAATCATCTATCGATGATTTGTCTCCAAATAATGAATATGCAGTTGTTGTTGATTGAACGTTTAAAACATATAAAAATGCAGAAGCGAAAATAGAAAAGGCAAAAGAATTATGATATGATATTAGAATAGAATTTGTGATCAGGGATCTGAATGAGTGCTTCATAAATGGTGTACTTAAAAGAACGATTAGTCAAAATGAAAGAACATTAAGTGAATATGGAGAAGAATGATTATGAAGGACCGTACCTATTCAAATATTTGAATCATGACACAACGGTGCTAGACAGACGATAATGGATTTATATCAAAAATATTGATCTGATGTGGTAAAATTCTATGGTTGATGAGACGTAGATCTTCCTTTGGGAAATGGTATAGTGAATAAGATGGCGACTTCTAAGTGACAACCAAAGTATGTGTATCAATATGACTTTGCCTATACGGAAAATAAAATAAAAAATGATGTGTTTGATAGAGAAAAATCGATATTAGCTATAGAAGACTCGTGTCAAAACTTAAGCATAACAGAAAAACAAAAAGACGATTTGCTTTGAACATATAAATAAATAAGATATCTTTTAATTGTTTACTTTCATAAATCATGAAAAATCAAATGTCCAAGTACGATTCTGGGAGAGAGGATAAGAAGACGCTTGAAACTATGGCGAATAATTTTGATCAATGATATGATGGCGATCCTACGACAGAACAACAAGAAGAATTTGAAAAAAATCGCAAGAAGAAGATAAGGGCCACATATGATGGTTTAAAGAAAAATTTAGAGTTGGAAGAGAAAAGCTTCGAAATGGTCTCTGATGATGCGGATGTCCAGAATACGATCAGTGATATCACTCAATTTCATAAGAATCAATACAGAAAGATTTGAAGAGTGCCATACGTCCAATATCCATTAGCTGTAGCAAAGATTATAAGCCGTATTACGACAGATAAAAATCTTATAATTGCTTGATTGCTCCATGATGTAAAAGAGGATGTAGAGAATGGCGAAGAGCTTTTAAAGGAAAAATATCCCTCAGAGATTGTTACGCTTGTCAATGATGTCTCAGAACAAGATAAATCTTTGCCACGGAAAGAGAGAAAAATAGCATATATACAGCATCTTGATGAGGTGTCGAGTAAAGCTATTATTTTATCTTTATCAGATAGAATACATAATCTAAGGGAAATGATATCTTCATTTGAACAGCTATGATACAAAATGTTCGAAAATTTTAATGCATGATTTAATGAACAGAAACGGTTTATACTCAGTTATTCTTTGCAAATAAAGAAAATAATAGATAAAATTCAGGATATGAAGATGAAAGGACAATGTCTCGATCTCTACAAGGAGTTGAGTTGATTGATATGATATTTCCTTGAGCTAGGAGACAAGATGAAATAGTTTTTCTAATTTCCCCTTGCAATCGCCCCCAATTTTCCTATAAAACTGACATCAACACCAAAGACAGTAGGTTGCCCATGGCATAAAATACCAATTCCTACCTAGGTTCACACTATACAAACATTTTTTTGTATGAACCTGGAAGACGGTTCTTTTTTAAAATTTAGAATTCATAATTCAAAAAAATTCTGCATTCATAATTTTACATTCTGCGTTCAAGAAGATGACTATAACCAAAGCAAAGAAAGATCAGCTCTTAGCAAAATACAAAAATGATCTAAGTGGTTCAGCAAATGCTGTAATCGTAAAGCAAACAGGGATACCTGTAACTCTTGCCAATAAGATCAGAATGGAACTTAAGACTGCTGATGGAGAGATGAATATCATCAAAAAAAGAATCTTCCTTAAGGCCCTCAAAGACGCAGGACTCGAAGAAGTAAACGTAGATACTCTAGATGGAGCCGTATTTGCATTATATGCACATGAAAATGAATTCGGACCGCTCAAAGTAATCAATAAATATTTGAAAGAGTTCAAAAAGGAAAATAAGGGATCAGAATTCTCATTTATAGGATGATGGTTTGAAAAGAAACGGCAAGGAGGTGAATATGTGAATGAATTGGCTAATGTTCCGACCAAGGAAGAATTGATATCAAAACTTTGTTACTTATTCAATTATCCATTACAATCATTCGCTTGTGTTACCAGTGAGATTGCTAAAAAACTTGAAGCTTGAAGTCCAAAAGTAGAAGAGAAGAAAGAAGAAGCGAAAGAAGAAGTGAAAGCAGAAGTCAAAGTTGAAGAAACTAAGGTTAAAGAAAAACCAGTTGAAGAACCAAAAGCAGAATAGGGTTTAGAAATTAGAAATTGAAAATTAGAAATTTAAGTTTGTCGTTTAAGCGTTTGATCGTTTCGGCGTTTCATCGCTTCAACATATCAAGTATTTTATTACTTTATTTCATACGAATGGCAGAATTATCAAAGAACGCACAGAAGATAATGGATATCGTAAAAGAGATGAGTGCGGTAGAACTAAACCAATTAGTAAAAGGATTGGAAGAAGAATTTGGAGTTAGCGCTGCTGCTATGGTAGTTGCATGAGCTGCTGGTTGAGCTGCAGGTGGAGAAGCTGCTGCAGGAAACGCTGATACGGTTAATATCGAATTGACTGATATTGGACAACAAAAAATCTGAGTTATCAAAGTCGTTAAAGAACTTCTTGGACTCGGACTTAAAGAAGCTAAAGACTTAGTAGAAAAGGCACCTACACTCATCAAAGAAAAAGTTAAATTCGAAGATGCTGAAGGTATCAAAGCTAAATTGGAAGCTGAAGGAGCAACAATCTCTTTCAAGTAGAAATATGGTCAGAACCTGATTTTTTGGGTTTTTAAGCCTAAGTTCTAACTTTATTTTATCAAACCGTAAAAATTATGAGTATATCGGTAAACGATGTAATCGAGGCACAAGCTCATATTGGTACGCTCAAGAGCGAAGCTCACCCAAAAACCAATAAATATTGGGCTGGGGTAGTGAACAATATAGCGGTGATCAATCCTGAATCTATCATAGAGCAGATCGAAAACGCAAAAAAGAAAATTCAAGCAGCCAAAGCTGAAGGAAAAGAGATTTTGGTTGTTTCTGAAAAGAAAATGTATGCGGACGAACTAGAAAAGCTCGGTGAAAAATATGGATTTAATTACCTTAATTACAAACTTCCTTCTGGATTTTTGACAAATTTTGAAACACTCAAGAAAAGGATAGAATCTATGAATACTATGGCTCGTTTCGTTGATAGCGAATCATATTTGTCTTTGACGAAAAAAGAACAATTAGTATACAAGAGAAAACTTGCAAGAGTATTGAAAATCTACAAAGGAGTAAAGGGTCTGACAGGAAAACCAGGATTGGTTATTGTACTTGACGGACAAATGATGGATAATTTCATCAATGAATTGGTAAAAACTCCTGATACCCAAAATATTATCATCGCAGGGACAAATTTTTCTAGACGATGGGCAGAAGATAGTATCATACTTGCTAATATATGAAGTCATAAGAGCGTAGATTTTATCCTAAACAACATGTTTAGTTAATTTCCACGCATAAGAATTGCTTACGGCAATTTATCTTCTCTTTTGATACATATGGAAGAAACATTACAATCCAACACAGTTGGGCAAAAAATACCAGAAACCATTACTACTCCTATTGCTATGGAGCCTTCAAAAGAGGTATACATACCTAGTAGTACTGAGAAAAAGAGGGCAGTGATGATGTATCTTCTTATAGGGATTATTGTTGTAGCATTCAATAATCAGAAAAAAACTGATTTTGAACAGTTTCATCTCAAACAATCTATGTGATGGCGAGCGATATTTCTTCTTCTTATAGTAGTGACATCCATATTTATGTTTATTCCGTATATAAAATATATCCCTATACTTGCAGTAGTGGTTTTGGTGGCTTTCTTAGCTCTCTTTATTAAACATGCTCGAGATGGGAAATATAGCATCAATCAAGAAAACAAATTATCAATATTTGTGAGCTTAGGAGAATGGATTATGACATTATTTGAAGTAAAATCAGAAGAACAAAACAAAGAAATGAAAAATGAATAATGAAAAATGAAAAATGATCGAACGGTTGTAATTGTAAACTATAGCTCATAACCAAATAAATCATACATTATTCATTATTAATTTTAAATTATTAATTAGTTTGCATTATGTGAAATATAGAATTACTCAAGCAACTTAGAGAGATTTCATTCGCTCCACTCAAAGATTGTAAAGAAGCTTTAGCTGAAGCAAATGATAATTTAGAACAAGCACAACAAATTCTCAGGAAAAAGGGAATTGCAAAAGCAGGGAATAGAGGAGAAAGAGAGACTAAAGAAGGAATCGTAAAGATTGTAGAGATGAATAAGAAAATAGTGGGGCTTAAGCTTTTGTGTGAAACGGATTTCGTAGCAAAAAACGAGAATTTTCAAGCATTATTTGATTCTGTTCTTAATAAGATTGCTGAAAGTGACAAAGAAATAACTGCTTTAGAATATCTTGATCCTGCATTAACAGAAAAAGTTGAAAATGAAGTAAAAGAGTTTATGGGAAAGACAGGTGAAAACATGAAAATAGGTGGTACTTTAGTTACCCACAAAAAAGGATTTATCTATAATCATCCAGGAAATAAGGTAGCTACGCTTATTTTCTTCGAAGGGGGAAATGATGAAATAGCAAAAGAACTTGCTTTACAGGTGACAGCTATGAATCCTACTTATGTATCATTTGATCAAGTGGATCAGAATGAAGTAGCTAAGATGAAAGAAGAATTTTGAGCAGAACTTAGAGCTGCTGGTAAACCAGAAGCAATGATCAATCAAATCGTTGATGGGAAAGTACAAAAATCATTAGCTGATTATGTTCTTCTAGAACAAGAATATATCAGAGATTGATCAAAAAAGATAAAAGATATTTTACCAGCTGACATGAAAGTTATTTCATTTGTGAGAATGGCGATCTGATCATAGAATTCAGAATGTAGAAATTATTAATTAGTTAATCCGCAATCAAGTATTTTTTTAATCTCTTAGGTATAAAGTAATGCAAAAGTACGATGTAGTGTTATTAGTTGATGCATCTTTGTCAGAGACTAACCGCAAAGAAGTAGTTTCTGGATTCGAAAAACTCATCAAAAAGAATATCATCGCGGAAGATGATATGGGGCTCCAACAGTTGGCTTACAATTTAAGCAATAAGGCTTGAAATGATAAGGCATATGTGTATTCATACTGTATTGAAGCGAAGGCTGAAGATTTAGATACCATCAAGAAGAATGTTTTATATAATAAAGCTATCAAGAGATACTTTATTTTCAAACTTGAAAAAACTGATGATTTTGCTGTATTTAAAAAAGTGAATGATGAACTTAATGCAATTATAGAAACATGGGATATTAAGAAACTTTGACAAAAAGTGACTTTTTTCTCAGATAAGAAAAATAATAAATATATCAATCGAAAATCAATAGTTATGTTGAAAAAATATATTACGAGATTTGGTGATATTAAGCCAAGAGCATATACAAACAATTCAGTTTCAATTCAGAAAAAGCTCAAAACAGCTATTCTTAGGGCTAGGGAATTAGGGTTTATAACATATAAAAAATAATAATTCTAAGTTTTAAGTGCTAAGTTTTAAATAAAAGAATATCATAACTTAACACTTAATATTTAGCACTTAGTATTATATTGAAATTTAACATTTAAAATTATAAAAAGATGGCTAGTAAATTGAGAAGACTGAGAAAATATTCTCGAGATAAAAGGATAGGTAAACATGGATTCAGGACAAGAATGGAAACCCCAGGATGAAGAGCAGTGCTGAGCAGAAGAAGAGCTAAGGGTAGAAAACAATTAGCCGTTCAAAGATCTTAATTGGATTTTTGAATTTTTTTGTTTTTCAAGATGAAGAAAATTTCTGACTATACTTCCACGCATAGATCATATTCATTGTTTATTTTCTTATCACAGATAACCTTATGAAATCAAAAAAAACCTCTCAAGGGAAAAAAGAAATAAAGAAGACAAAGAAACCAGTGAAAGTAAGTAAACCAGCTAAAAAAGCAGTGAAACCTGCAGCTAAAAAAGCAGTGAAACATGCTAAAGCAAGCAAATCCGTAGCCAAAAAAGCAACTGCGCCAAAAAGTAAGGCAAGTAGCATACCAGTAAGTAAGCCGGCTAAGGTAATAATAAAATCAACAAAGGCTAATAAGATACCTGAAATATTCAAAGACTATTATAGGGAATGAGATAGGGTATTTTTGCGTAGTTCAAAAAAATTCGCCGCATTTCCTGATCTTCTCGATCTTCAAAAAAGAGGATATGCTGACTTTATCAAAAAATATATCCACAAACTTTTCAATAATATTAATCCAGTATGGGATATTGCATGAGAAAAGATGTATGTAGAAATAGATGATATTAAGATATCTGATCCTATCGATGATGCAAAAACCTGTAAGAAAAAAGAGTTGACCTACGGAGGAATCATCACAGGAAAAGTGAAATTGAGTGAAATATATAATGATGGAAAGAAAAAGACAGAAAAGACCTTATTCAGCAAACGTGCGAATATAGGTATTCTACCGCTTATGACACCATCGGCTTCATATATCATCAATGGAGTAGAAAGAGTAATCATTTCGCAGATTATTAGATCATACGGTATATTTTTTGCTAAAAAAGAATTCAGATATTCATTTAAAGTGATCCCTGAAAATGGACCATGGTTGGAAGTACAGACAGAAAAATCTGGAGTTGTTGTAGCAAGGATTAATAAATCAAGGAAATTCCCTATCACCACATTGTTGAGAATTTTTGGAATAGAAACTGACGAAGGTATCAGAGAATTTTTCAAAGGTTGTTTTGATGAAGAAGATTTCAACTACCTAGAGACAACACTCAAAAAAGATACAACGAGAGATGCATTATCTGCTGCTGAATTTGTATATAATAAGATTAGACCAGGTGAATTGATTGACCAAGAGAGTGCACTCAATTATATCAAAAACCAGTTTTTTTCTACAGAAAGGATTTTCGTAGGAAGAATCGCAAGAAGAAAAATCAATGCAAAATTAGGACTTAAGAAACCATTGGATGGAGACATAGCAAATATTTTTGATGGAGAAGATCTTATAGGAGCGCTTAAATATTTATTCCACTTATCAAACTTCAAAAAAGGATATCATACAGATGATTCTGATCACCTTTCAAATAAACGCATTAGATCTATGGGAGAGATTCTCTATGCACATCTTCAACCTGTGATGAGAAAATTTGTAAAGAGCATTAAAGGGAAATTAAGTATATTAAACTTGGAGAATCCATTAAAGATCACTGACTTAGTAAATTTCAAAATCATAGATAACGCGGTAAAGAGCTTCTTTGCTACATCACAGCTTTCTCAATTTTTGGATCAGATCAATCCGTTATCAGAAATAGAACATAAGAGAAGAATTACTGCCCTTGGACCTGGCGGACTCAAAAGAGAGACCGCTAAATTCGAAGTGCGTGATGTTCACCCTTCGCACTATGGAAGAATATGTCCTATCGAAACACCGGAAGGACAAAACATCGGACTAGTAATCTACCAATCATTATATTCTCGTGTAAACGATGAATGATTTTTGGAAACTCCAGCACTCAAGATTTATCGTGAAGTGCCAGCAAAACAAGATATGTTGATAAATAGGATTGCCCATCGTGATATTCATGAATTAGATGCGAAAGGAAAAGAATTGAAATCAGTGATTATAAAAGAAGATCATTATATTGATGAAAAATCAGCAAAACAGATAGAAAAAATATATGGTAAACTTGGAAAGGCTATAGCGGTCAAACCATTTTTTACCGATGAAGTGGAATATATCTCTCCAGAAATGGATGAAAAATGTTGTATTGCTGATGCAACAACACCAATCGATGCGTACAACAATATTACAGAAGTTCGTGTAGCTGCTAGACAATTTACAGAGATGGGAATGTTCCATGTAGGAGATATTACTCATATCGACGTTAATCCATCACAAATATTCTCACCAAATACATCACTGATCCCATTTGTAGATCATAACGATGCGGTTCGTGCATCTATCGCAACCAACCAACAGAGACAAGCGTTACCATTACTAAAAAACGATGCGCCTTTGGTAGGAACAGGATTAGAAAGAGATATCGTCCAGATGACTCATGCAGTTATCAAAGCTGAATCAGAAGGAGAAGTAATATATGTAGACGGGAAAAGAGTAAAAGTAAAATATAAGACAGGAATCAAAGAATATCCATTGGTAGTGTTTGCAAGATCAAATAGTAAATCGTGCATAACACAGATTCCTAGAGTTTCTTTGGGACAAAAATTGAAAAAATGAGATCTTATTGCTGAATGACCATGTTCTGTCAATGGAGAGATGGCGCTCGGAAAAAATTTGAGAGTAGCGTTTATGCCATGGAAAGGATATAACTATGAAGATGCAATCGTAATCTCTCAGAGATTGGTAAAAGATGATGAATTGTCATCGATAAATATTGATGAATATGAAATAGAGGTAGCTGATACAAAACTTGGGCCTGAAGAAACAACAAATGATATTCCTGGAGTTTCCATGAATAAGCTTAAAAATTTGGACGATGACGGAGTAATCAGAATCGGATCCATCGTTAAATGATGAGATATTGTTATCGGGAAGATAACACCAAAATCTGAAGGAGAATTGACTCCAGAAGAAAAGCTTATCCAAGCTATCTTTTGAGATAAATCAAAGAATGTAAAAGATACATCATTATATATATCATCTGGTAGCAATGAAGGGAAAGTTATCGATGTTGTTATCCTTGATGCAAAAAAAGGAGATAACTTGATGGCAGGAGTAAGAAAGAAGATTAAAGTATATATAGCAAGTACAAGAAAGATTGAAGTCTGAGATAAACTTGCGGGAAAACATGGAAACAAAGGTATTATCTCTATTGTGGTGCCTGAAGAGGATATGCCGTTTACAGAAGATGGTAAACCAGTGGATGTTTGTCTTAATCCGCTTTGAGTAATCTCTCGTATGAATATGGGACAGTTATTCGAATCGCAATTAGGATTTATAGCAAATCACTTCGGAGTAAAATTCGCAGTTCCAACATTCTCAAATTTTTCATCAGAAGATCTCACAGAATTCACCAAAATGTGTGGAATGGATGATTTGAAATTCAACGTATATAACTGAGAAAATGGAAGAAAATATGACCAAAAAGTTACTGTAGGATATATGCATATCCTCAAACTCGTACATATGGTTGAAGATAAGATCCATGCAAGAGCCGTAGGACCATATTCATTGATTACTCAACAACCGTTGGGAGGAAAATCAAGGCAAGGAGGTCAAAGATTTGGAGAGATGGAAGTATGGGCACTTGAAGCATATTCAGCAGTATACACACTCCAAGAAATGCTTACCGTAAAATCAGATGATGTTATCGGAAGAAATAAATTATATGAATCTATTATCAAAGGACAAAAACCGAAAATTGGTGGATTACCAGAATCATTCAATTTATTGACTTACCTTTTCAAAGGACTATGTCAAAATATTGAACCATTAAGTATTGAAGAACTTGAAATAGTTCAAGAAGATAGGATTAAGAAAATAGTTAATCTCTGATTATCAGGAGCAATGAAGAGTACAATAACTCCAGAAGGAGAGGAAATTATATTAGAAGAAGATTCAACAACTCAAGAAAAAGAAGAAATCATAGACAATGTGATCCAAGAAATGGAAGATTTCTGAGAACTAGAATAATTACATATATGGGAACAAGGAGCAGGGAGTAAGTTGTAAAAATAACCTGTAACCTTCAACTTGTATCCTGTAACTAAGCTAAGTCATTTATTTTCTTACTAAGGATATTAGTATGAACAAAACAAAATTCGAGGGATTGATTGTGAGACTTGCTTCTGTGGAAGATATAGAAAAATGGTCGCATGGAGTAGTGGATAATCCTGATACGGTGAATTATAGGACAGGGAAACCCAAACAAGGAGGATTATTTTGTGAATCTATTTTTTGACCTGTTAAAAATTATGAATGTAGTTGTGGAAAATATAAATGAGTAAGATATAAGTGAATTGTCTGTGAAAGATGTTGAGTTGAAGTAACCACTTCTAGAGTAAGAAGATCAAGAATGGGACATATCGAATTGGCTGTACCATTACTTCATATCTGGTATAAATCAAGTCCATCAGGATGAGTCAATCAATTGCTCGGTATTTCTGCAAATGAAATCGATAAAATATTGAGTTTTGTGAAATATATTATGGTCCAGAAAGTGGATAAAGATTTTGAAAAAAAGATAAAAAATAACATCAAAGAAGATTTTGATACAAAGATAAAAGAACTAGAAACATTATACAAAGATGAAGCAGCAAAAGAAAAAGACAATCAAAAGAAGCAGAAAGAGCTGGAAAAACTCTTCAATGACAATAAAGATTCTTTGGAAAAAGAATTCAATAGAATCAAATCAATTATTTCTGATTTAGAAATAGGTTCGACTATCTTCGAAAACGACTTCAGAAATATCTTCTCAAGATTTTCCAACCTTATTGTATTCCAATCAGGTCCTGAGGCTATTTTGAGATTACTCCAAAATATCGATGTAGAAAAGGATATCAAAAAAACTATTGAAATATTTAAAAACACTAAATCAGAAGAACAGAGGAAAAAACTTATTGCATTGATAAAATTGTTGATCAACTTACATGTTTCTGGAGTAAAACCTGAAAATATGGTGATCAGAAAATTACCAGTCATTCCGCCTGATTTGAGACCGGTAGTACAATTGGAAGGAGGAAAATTCGCATCATCAGATGTTAATCTTTTCTATAGACGCGTACTGATGAGAAATATCAGATTAAAGAAAATGATCCAAGTAGGGATGCCTGATGTCGTCAAGAAAAACGAAATCAGACTCTTGCAGGAATCAGTAAATAATCTTTTGGTTGGAGAAAAAGCTTGAGCTGCTGGAAGCAGTGGCGCAGGTATCAAAGTCTTCAAATCATTGTCAGATATGCTTTCTGGAAAAGAAGGAATCTTCAGAAAGAATTTATTGGGAAAGAGAGTGGATTATTCAGGAAGATCAATTATTACTGTAGGTCCTGAGCTTAAACTTGATGAATGTGGATTGCCGATCTATATCGCGGTCAAAATGTTTACTCCATTCATTATCGGAAAACTTATTGAGAAAAAAATCGTATATACACCTAAACAAGCAGAAAAACTCATCAAAGAAGAATCACCATTAGCATTAAAATTCCTCGAAGAAGTGATCAAAGACAAACGGGTATTGCTAAATCGTGCGCCGACATTACATAGACTTTCTATCGAAGCGTTTAAGATTATTTTGATGCCAGGAAAGACAATCAGAATCCATCCGCTTGTGTGTCCTTCATTCAACGCCGATTTCGATGGAGATCAGATGGCAGTGCATTTGCCGATTTCTGATGAAGCACAAAAAGAAGCAAGAGAACTTATCGCTGCTGACAAAAATATTTTGAAACCTGGATCATGAGATCCTACAATCGCACATTCACAAGATATGGTGCTTGGTGCATATTATCTTACTGATTTTTACGATCACAGAACTCCTCAATACAAGACAGAAGAAGAATGGAAGAAGAAACCAAATACAGGTGTTTTCTCAAGTATAGAAGCAGTTCTTGATAGTTATGACAATGGAGAAATATTTGTAAAGGATAAGATCGTCTTGAATTATAATAGTGAAGCGATCGAAACTATGGTAGGAAGGGTAATATTCAATTCTATCCTTCCAGAAAGAATCAGATTTATTAATATGAAACTCAAAAATAAAGATCTTAAAAAATTATTGAGTAGGATTTTTGATGAATATGATATGCAGACAACAGTACATGTGGCTGATGATATCAAGGATCTTGGATTTAAATATGCAACACTTGGATCTACATCAGTAAATATCTTGGATATGAAGGTGCCAAAAGAAAAAGAAGAGGAGCTTAGACAAGGAGATCTCAAAGCAAATGAAGTATATAAATATTTCTTCAAGGGATTTTTTTCTGAAGAAGAGAAACACAGATATATCATCAAAATCTGGAGTGATGTGAAAAAGAAAATCGAAGAAAGTTTGAAATCTATCACAGGACCAGGACAAGATTTGTATACGATGGTAGATTCATGAGCGAGATGATCACAGACACATATGACGCAGATTGCAGGTATGAAGGGTCTAGTAGTAAATCCACAGGGAGAGATTATCGAACTTCCGATCAAAAATTCATTCGTTGAAGGATTAAGACCTATTGAATACTTTATCTCTGCGCATGCAGGAAGAAAGGGGAAAGCAGATACAGCGTTGAGGACTGCGGAATCATGATATTTGACAAGAAAGCTTTGTGATGCTTCTCAAGAAGTTATTATCAGGGAACATGATTGTGGAACAGATCAATATGTAGCATATTCAAAACAGGAATCAGAACTCAGAGGAGATAATTTCTATAATTTGATTGCAGGTAGAGTACTCGCAGAAGATGTTTTGGATAAAAAGAAAAATGTGATTTTGAGTAAGGATGATCTCTTGGATAAAGAGAATATGCAACTTATACAGGATATGGGAATAGAAGAAGTGAAGGTAAAGACGCCTTTGATATGTCATAGTATCAGTGGAATATGTCAGAAATGTTATGGAACAGATCTTTCTACAAGAAGAATGGTAGAAATTTGAGTTCCTGTAGGAATCATAGCTGCGCAATCCATAGGAGAACCATCTACGCAGTTGACGTTGGATACCTTCCATGAATGATGAGTAGCGAAAGGATGAGAAACAACTCAAGGTATAGATAGAGTTAAACAATTATTTGAAGTAAGAGATCCAAAAATACCTGCTATCATCGCACCATTTGATGGAAAAGTATCATTCTATGAAATCAATAAAATCAGATATGTGAAAGTAGTATCTGAATATCAAAAGAAGACCTACTTGCTCAAAGCAGGATACAAGATAGATGTGAAAAAAGGAGAAGAAGTGAAAAAATGATGAATATTTGCCTCCAAAGGTAAAAGCAAGCTCAAGGTTAAAGAATGAGGAAAGGTACTAGAGATCAAAGCTGATCATATCGTACTCGGTATCCAAGAAGAATATGTAAAAGCTATAACAGGACTCAATGCTATCAAAAAAGATGGAGAAGAAGTATTTAAAGGAGAAATTCTTACTACATGAGCATTGTCTATCAAGGACTATAAAAATATTGTAGGAGATCTAGAAGCGCAAAAATATATCATCAGAGAAATCAAGAGGGTATATGGATCTCAAGGACAAGATTTGAATGATAAACATATCGAAGTAGTCGTAAAACAATTGTTCTCAAAGGTATTTATCGAAGATTCAGGAAATAGTAGTTTCATTCCTGGAACATACATCAAATACGAAGAATTCATCAAAGTTAATATAGAACTTGAAGCTGAAGGAAAAAAAGCAGCAAAAGGAAAGAGGTTGGCGCTCGGATTGACGAATATCGCAAAAGAGACCGATTCATGGTTGTCTGCAGCTTCGTTCCAAGAAACAATTAGAGTTATGGTGGCTTCATCACTCAAAGGATCTATCGATAAATTGTCAGATCTTAAATCAAACGTTATTATCGGAAGACTCTTGCCAGTCGGTGAAATTTACAGAAAAGATCACGGAATAGATATCCAAGAATAATTCAATCAATAAATGTCAAAGTAAGGCTTGAAAATAGTATCCAAATTGCTATATACAAACCCACTGAACAAAAATGAATAATGAATAATGAAAAGTGAATAATGTATGATTTGTTTGGATATAAACTATTGTGTAAGATAATAGTGAATAAGTATGCGATACATTCGTTTTTCACTATTAGTTTTTAATTATTAGTTATGTTACAAAATGGCACACAAAAAAGCTGGTTGATCGGCAGAAAACCTTAGAGATTCGAAGCCAAAATATCGTTGAGTCAAGGTATTCGGAGGACAAAAAGCTGTCGCAGGAAATATCATTATCAGACAGAAATGATCAAAATATGAATGTGGAAAAAATACCTATCTTGGTAGTGATTTTTCTGTTCATGCAAAAGTTGACGGAACTGTCGCTTTCAGTAAGAAAAAAGTAGCAAGATTTGACGGAAGAAAATATCTCAAAACTATTGTTGATATTAAATAGTTTTTTAAAAGGCATTTAAGCATTTAAACATTTTATTAATTCATCGTTATCAATGACAATAGGACCAAAAAAGAAAATTTCCCAAGCAAAAGGACGCCAAAGGCATTCAACATGGGAGATGTTAAATATCAAAAGAATGGTAGAAGCGCACAAAATATCTGTATGCAAAAACTGTGGAGCTAAAAAGCTTTCTCATAGAGTTTGCCCAGTATGTGGATACTACAAAGGGAAACAAATTTTAACGATCAAGAGCAAGAGCAAAGATAAAGTAGTAGACGCTTAATTAATTCAAAATTCGGAATGTAGAGTTCAGAATTGAAAATAACTTGTAACCCGTAACTTATAACCAATAATAGTGAAGTTGATCTTTAGTTCCTTTCATCTAAATACATGAATATTAAAGCGAGAATCAATGCGAGAAAAATAGTACTTTCCTATTTGTATCAGCATTGTTTTTTTGTTAATCTGCTTTTACAGGATAAAGTACTTACGGAGTCATTATTTATCGATTATATCTTCAAGACTGATGAATGAATGTATGACGAAGAAAAAAACAAGCTCAAAGCGGAGATAGAAAAGCATGTGAAATTATATACCTTAGAAGATTTCAAAGAATTTATTGACTGTTTTTTTGATGAACGAAAAACTGAAGATATAGATTTCGACTACATTTCCAAAGTATGAATCCAATTCACGAAATATATCGACGAAATTAAAAAAAAAGTAGATGAGCATATCCAGACATTTGATTATGTGCAAATGGATCCATTAGATCAGGCGATATTTCTTCTCGGATATACAGAGTGGAAAGAATTAGACACTCCGAAGGAAGTGTTATTAAATGAAATGATCGAGCTCGCAAAGCGTTATTCAGACGAATGAGCACCGAAACTTCTCAATGGTATCATGCATAAGATAGTTAATGAGAAGAATTAGAATCTAAGACATATATTTTTAAATAAAGGAATCCCCGCAAAAGAGCAGGGATTCTTAGTTGAAAATCAGATATATTAATCTATCTAGGGTTATTTATTCTGATATAATATTGGATGTCAGCAAGCGTAGAGAAATATTTTACTTTCATAAGTTTGTATGACATATATCATCTATCAGTCTTGTAGATAGTGTATTCTTTCGCATTCGGTGCGGTATAAATTTGTGGACTGAAACCAATATCTACTTGATGACTTCGGATAGCTTGTGGTGGATTATTAGCGTCGATATAATTACGAAGTGCACTGAGTGTGCTGAAATGTTTTGCTACAGCAAAGTCAGGAGATGTATATCACTGACCATCACTTTGAACAGTATATATCTTTCCATTGCTTGCGATATGTTTGTTTGGATTATCGTTGGTAAATATCCATGACGCAGCGCCATACGTATTGATATGACAGTCTCCAGGATTTTTGCTATCGATATATCTCGCAAGTGAATCACGGTTTGCGAAGTAAGTAACCACTTTGAATGTCGGAGATGTATATGCTGATTTTACATTATCGTACCCTACAGGATATTCTTTACAGTTTGGAGCGATATGACTTCCTGTATTTACTGTCCCGATGACTCCACCGATTTCTAGAGTGATGAGATCTTCTAGGTATTGAAGATTACAATCGTTGGTAAAGTCGATTTCATCAGCGAGCATGCTTTGCATAGTATACAAGAATTCATCGTATTTATTTTCATCTCCAGAGTAGTTTGCTACCAAGCTATCAAAGATAGTTTGAACGCTAGTCTTATCTTCTTCAGACAATGTACATCCGCTATCTGCTTGTGTTTTAGTGCTGATATTAAATTCTAAATCTCTATTTGCTATGCTCAGCACTGAAGAAACTGCGGTATGATAATGATTACTTGATCTCATAGTGATATATACTTTGTCACCATTTTGCACCAAGGAACCTGTACCTTTATCTGTTCCATTTTTGTAAAGTGTTCCATTTCCGATAACTTTAGCCCAAAGAGTTAATCCAGGTTTGATTCATTCAAGAGTGATTTCTTGTGAGTCATAGTAAGTCCAGAGATTTGCATTATTTTTATTAATAAAATCTCGATTGTTAGAATCTATGACATTGAAATATCCAAAATTACTTCGAGAAGAGTAGTTACCATCTCTATCTTTGGCTTTAATTCTCCAATAATATTTACCATCTCTTGTATCAAATCCGCTATTTGGTGAACCTAGAGTTCCTGTTGTTGTAGTGATGAATCCGGTATTGATGATATCTACAAAATTCGTATCTTCCGCTATTTGATATTCATATCATTCGATTCATGAACCACTATCTACGCTAACATTCCATTCAAAGTCTACGAAGAATACTTCTTCCCCACTCAGTGGATATATTACAGTTGGAGTAGTCGGAGGAATACTATCAGATCATTTAGTCATGATGGTAAATACACCAGTTCCTAGACCGATAGTCACATATCCAGTTATCGTCTGTGCATATCATGTGCTACTTACCGCAAGAGCTCTTACTTGATATCAGTTATATACAATCAATCCTGTTGTTCCTGAATTTACTAATGTACTTCATGAGTAGATTTCTAATCTTCCAGAAGTAGCGATAGGAGCAAAACTAATAGATGCTAATACGCCAGTTTCTATGCCGGCAATAGTTTTAGTACTTCCTGTAAGTATATTTAATGGTACGCTTGTGAGATTATCAAACGCTAATGATCATGTACTAGGTGTTTGGCTCAATCATCTGGTCGTTACAACAATTCCTGTAGTAAGTGATCAGATTGTAATAGTTCCTGTTATGGTTTGATTATATCATGTTCTTGTAAGTAAACTGACTCTTATCGTATCACCATTATTTACGATACCCGTAAGTCCCACATTATTCCCACTGATGATAAGATATCCGGAAGCTATACCTCCTGTCAAACTCAAGGTAACAGGTACAGCGATATTCAAAACTCCAGCAGTATATACATTAGTAGTATACCATGTATTCAATTCTGTTGAACCGCTTCATAATAAATTTACTCCTTCTGGAGTGGTATCTCGGATAGCGAACACTTCAGCGATATATTTACCTGAATCATATTGTGATGGGATTTGTATAGGTTGCGTACTTCCACTTTCATATCTGACAGGAATTTTTTGTTTGTACATATTCAATCCGAATGCATAATTTACATATGTATTATATGGTGAGATGAAACTGAGATATCACATATTTGTACATGTTCCATTGGTAAGTAATGTTGTTCAATCTCCAGAAAGCGTAGGATTGGTAGCATCCAGACATGTTGTTATAGTACTTCATGTGCTCAATGTTCCCGCATATGGAAATATTCCAGCAGTACCAGCGGACAAGTTAATATCAGTTCCGCTTGTTCCATCAAAATTTGCTGTCGTATTATCAAAAAGTTTCAATTCTCCATAATATTTATTTCCCATAGAACTATAAAGTGTCTTGATACCTATAGCATTATGATAGATTCTTACATCATTAAGCGCATTACCAGAAGCGTTTTTGAAATAGATTCCTGCATCGCTGTTGTTGTAGATAGTAGCTCTATTGAGGATATTTTGTTGTGTCGTAAGATCTCAGAATACTCCTATAGTATTATTATACGCTTGGAAATTGTTCATAGTATTTCTATTTGATCCATTAGCAAACCAGATTCCATAGTTCACATTATTATATGTTTGTGTGTTGTTGATGACATTATAATTAGAAGCGTAATAGAGATGGATACCTGCAGATCAGTTATTGAATGCCTGACTATTTATAAGTGTATTGTGATGTGAACTGAGTCCAAGATAGATTCCATACAAACCTGCATTGTACGCTTGAGCGTTGTTGATGGTAGAATTATTTGTTGCTCCATCAAAACTTATAGCTGCTTGTGCAGGACCAGAAGTAGAATTTGTATCAGAATATAAGGCATCGACTTTTACATTATCGATAATAAGGTTACGTTTATTGTTAGCGTAAAGTACACCATAACTACTACCTCAAAATTTAGTAAATCTTGTATCATTGTTTCCTATAAGCGCAATACAATTTCCATTAAATACGAAATTATTCCCTGCGTACGTGGATTTATACTGACCACCGGTAAGGATATATATAGTATGATCTTCGAACGTATATTGTGTCGACCATGTAGCAGGATTTAATGTTTTCACTTGGAATGCAGAAAGTGAACATCCATTGGTTTGCCAGTTTTGAGTAAACGTAGATCATGAACCGAAATATTGATTGACCAATGTCTGGTTGTTTAAGGATAATGTGGAATCCGGTTCTGCGATGTATCTAGTGGTGATATAATCGCTACCATTATTTCCATATTCTTCTAGTGTGTTTGAATTATATCGTACGGGTGTAATCTGTTTTGGAATATTCAATCAGAAGATATATCTTATAGGTCTTTTGTTAGGATCAAAGGTCTGTATTCCCCTCATTCATATCCAGTTGGTTCAACTCAATAATCGTTGTCCACTGCCATTCTGTGGATTAGTAACTCGATCTTCATTTATAGTTGTTGATCAGGTGTCTATCAATCCAGGAGTTCGTGTTGTTCATATTGGAGGGGTTAGACCAAGAGTTGGTCCTGTATCATAGTTGCTTGTATTTCAGAAGAATTTGAGCTGTCCATATGTTTCTACCGTTATAGGCGAACTGATCCACATCCCTGTAGTGTTGTTATAGAATGATGTATTGTTTAAAATTATTCATCCAAAGAATACTACATATCATACTATGTTATTATAGAATATGGAATTATTGATTATTACAGAATTGAATGCAGTGATTAATCCATAGGAGTTGTTATTGTAGATTTGAGAGTTGTTTATAGTGTTACGAATAGTTCCTCATCATCAAGTTCATTCTAATGATATTCATAATTGATTGTTATAAACATGGACATTATTGATATGGGTTCATAGACTCGATGATGTTATGTTGGATTTGATTCAAAAGTCGTTATTGAAGAATTTTGAATTATAGATGAATGAGTCCGAATTTGTTATGTTAAGTGCTATTCCACTGTATGAAGTTCATATACATTTATACGCTTCTATATTATTCAAGGTTATGTTAGAAGATGATGTTATATCGATTCAGGTATTGTTTATCCCTTGTCCGTCGAATTTAATATTATCGATGATTACTTTATTATGGGTATTTGATACTATATTATTTCCATTAGCCTTTATAATTACATCACCCTTACCCAAAATAGCTGAACAATCTCCACCTATTGTTAGAGGACTCGTAAGTGTATAGGTTCATGGATTAAGAATATATATAGTATTGGCAGCTCATATTCATCCGACGAAACCAGTTGAATATAAATTTACTATACTACTAGGCACACAACTAGATGACCAGAGTCTTGTATAAGCGGTTGAGCCAGGTGTTCCATCTCCGAATAATGCATACATAATATTCGCATTACTAGGATTTTGGTCCCAGAAGTCCGAAGTCAAAAATCCTCACCATGTCCAACTTGCTGATGTATGACTTAAAATATTTGATGCACCTCGAAGCATTCCTATGATCGCTAATGCAAAAATAGCAAAAGCATGATGAATCTTTCTATGAAAGTGTTCAAATACTTTATCAGCGTTTCTAATGTGATGGAATGGCGACTTCATACTACATTACTTAATGATAAATAATAGATTAGAAATGATAAATTCGTTAATTCATAACTTATAATTGAGTATTACCACTTGCTTGGATTGTTTGCATTGATGTAATTTTTAAGATCTCAAATTGTTCCGTAATATCTTACTTTCATAAGTTTGTATGACATATATCATCTATCTGTTTTATATATCTTATATTCTTTCCCATTTGGTGCTGCATACGTGATAGGTATGAATGCTATATCTAATGTATGTTTCCAGATTTCTTTTGGAGGATTTCTAAGATCTATATATCTTACGATGCTTTCCATAGAATCGAAATATTTTGCGCTAGTGAATTCTGTCGCAGAGAAGCCACCGTATTGTCCTATAAGATGATAGATTTTTCCGTTTGGAGCTATATGTTTCATAGGATCAGTAGTATCAGTTGTCCGGATATTATTAACATAGGTATTGATATGACAGTCACCTGGATTATAATAATCAAGATGTCTGATTAATGATTCACGATTTATAAAGTAATATCTACTGATTGTTTCAGGAGCATAATATGCACGCTGTGTTGCATCATAACCTATGCTATATTCTTTACAATTTGGAGTGATATGGTTGCTTGTGTCGATGCTTCAATCAAATCCAAGATCATCTTCGATGAGTTGGAGAAGATATGCTAATGTACAGCTATTGGTAAGATCTGCTTCATCTTGTACCATACTTTGGAAAGTATGTAAGAAGTCAGAAAGTTTAGAAAGATCATTGTTATATTGATCCTTGAGATTTGCATAAATATTTTGTATGACAAGTTTTTCTCAAGCACTCAAAACACAGTTACCTGATTTAGTGGTTACTGAGAATACTCATGTCAATCCAAGAACACTAAGATTTGAACTTACTGTCGTATTATATTCATTACTAGAAACCAATTCTATATTGATAGTATCTACTGAAGATACCATACCAGTAGTTCCATTACCACCTGTATGATTATTAATGAAGAGCATTCCTTTTGATATACTTACCAATGTAGGTCAAGTGAGTCCAAGAATTATAATAGGATCTGATCTATAGACTGTATCGAGATTTACATTTCTGAGCCAGATTACTGGAGTGACAATTATGACTCCTGTTCATGCTGGGCAGTATTGTGGAGAAGTAGTAAAGCTGACAATATCTGATCCAGAAGAAATCATTCCGATATTATCCACCGCTAATACTCTTATATAATATGTTCCCAAAGGAAGTAATGATATATTAGGCAATACTGTTGTAGAAGTTGTATTTCAACTTAACATAAGACCAGTTGTCATTCAATTATTGTTATAGATTTCATATTTGTAATATGCGACTTGTGATCAACTACCATCAGATGAAGCGGTTCGTGTTACCGTGAGTGGAGAAGATGGACAAAGTGTGATTCCTCAACTTGTCGGTGTAGTGATTACTGGAGCAGTAGGTGCTAGGGTATCTACGTATACTCTCTTAGAAGCATCAACATATGTACATCATCCTGTAGTGAATGTAGTTGAAAAATAATTCCATGTATTTGTATAATTAAGTGTGATAAGACCATAACTGAAATTGAAGATATTACTCCATGGACTGAATCCTGTAAGAATACCTCATCCTGCAAAATCACCAGAGATAGTAAAGTCTGTAGGTTGTGTAGCTGCCCATTGGATGAAGATACCTGTCTTATTGGTAAAGTATGTTCCAAGTAATGGATTGATTACTACACTTCCCGTAATTGCAGAAAATGTTGTTTCTCCTTGGAAATTTACACTACATCCTGTTCCTCATGATGGAGGAGTATATCCAGATCACACATGGAATGGTGTATTGACCCCACATTGAGGACCTCAAAGACCACCTGATCCAACGATAGTACATGATGCGATATAATCTCCTGTAGCCAAAGCAGATCATGTTGTTCGGATTGCATTTAAAGGATCGCTTGGATATTGTCGATCACTATAAATAAGTGTTCATCCAGTAGTTCGTATTTGTAATATATATGAATTTGTATTTTGAGCCTGACACAAAAACATAGTTTCTCCTCATTGAGGAACGATAATTGTCGGCGATACTTCGAAATTTTGACACCATGGTACGTTCATACTGAGTTGCGCGATACCTCAATCTTGATCAAAAATAAATCCAGTATGTATTCCTCATGTAGAGATTTTTAATGTTCCAGAAAAGCTTGTTCAACTAATAATTTCATTACCTGTGAAATCGTAAGTCACTCATGCTATCATACGGAATGTTTGCCCCCCAGTGAGTATATGATCTATTTGTCCATAGACATCGTTGGCGGCAGGAATATATCCTCAGCTCAATGCAGAACACTGAGTAAAAAATCCATTAGTCATAGTCATGCTATCGTATCATGATCATTGTCCGCTTAAGATGGAAAGGTTATCTGTATCCAAAGGCCAGATTCTTCGTCCTCTCTGATTGTTGTAATAAATCCCTCTAAGTTTCTCTGTACATTGAATCGCTTGAGCGCCACTATTGATGGTTATGACCTCAGGTGTTCAAAGCGTAAGTCCTGTTTGCCAGAAAATAATACCTACGAAATCGTTTCATCCGAATTTGAAATATGTATTTGAGTAATATCACGTATTCAACCGAGGAAACATAGTCGAAAGAGTACCTTGGAATGGAATCGCATCCGCATGAATGAATCTGAAGGTAGCTGCAAACATTCCCAAAAAGAAAAGTATCCCGAAAAGGAGTTTAGCTACGCTAGGTGTTCTGCGATAGTGATTCTTAAGTGTTTTGATCATTGGTATAGTTCAAACAGTAAAGAGTTTTTGTACACTACTATTATAACCTCGCTAGACAAATAATCAAAAAAACACT
>Ga0172368_10000808_pt1 | contig 44398 bp, 41 predicted proteins | sample Lak11m_FD_114540 | JGI IMG/M metagenome (GOLD analysis project Ga0172368, IMG submission 114540) | Freshwater microbial communities from Kabuno Bay, South-Kivu, Congo - kab_022012_11m | ecosystem: Environmental > Aquatic > Freshwater > Lake | place: Democratic Republic of the Congo: South-Kivu... | reverse complement strand
GTCATTATGTACTAGGTAAGAGACGTTACTGCGGCAACTAAGAGGCATAAACATTTTAGTATATTTCGCGAGATAAATTACTAAGGATATTGTCTTACCCTGAACATTTTAAAACAGATAAGTTTCGTAGTAATTAGGTATTGTACAAAATATGTAAATTATTTTTTCATGTTGACAACGTAAATATGATGTGATATCGAGCCCCCGTGTATCCTAGGGTCCGCTTTTAGGCCAAGGAGATTTAAGTGTTCGGAAAAGTGATACATTTCAACAAAAATTCTTCAGCTACAACAGAATCTTCCAACTTGCCCTCGGAGATCACGAACCAATTTAAGAATGAAATATTAGCAAAAGGACTACAGCTAGCTGAAGCCTCGCGAATTTCACATATCAACTTTGGCCGGGATGCTTATTTTGCTCTGGTGACAGATTCTTCGGGCAAGCCAGTGTATGTACATATCATTTTAGATACTAAGACCAAGCTGCTGTCTCGAGCTACGTGCGGTTGTTTCAGATCTTCAACAAGGACCTATTGCCATCATATAGTCTCTCTAGTGCGGTACATCCTCAGACCAGATCCAGAGACGGGGAAACTGAGGAGCTTGTGCGACGATTTTCAGGACAGCTTTTGGTACGAAATTGGCTGGTTCGGATACAAGAATTTCGGGGATTCTATACTTGGTTTCCGCGCTCAAGTTAATCATTCGGACGAGGGATTGCGGATCGTTTTCAACGATCGGAGCGGCAGAGAAGTCCTGGCTTTCATGCCGGGGGCTTGTCTGGTAGATGAATATCTATACGATTTTTTTGAGATCATTAATAGGGATATTGATCCGGCCGTGTTCAAGGCAATGTATGGTCGGAAGTTGAAAGACTGCCATGTGCCGTCCCAGCGACGCAGACCTTGGGGCTATACTAAATCCGAAGAGGAAATCAACCGGAAGGGTATGAAGTCGAATCGGCAACAATACGAGGACAGCGTATGGCATCGTATTGCCAAGGTGGCCTTCCTTGTATCCAGCAGACATAGTCAAAACTTTCACTTCAAGTTCCTGGAACACAAAGAAGGACTCGTTGTAGAGGGTTTTGACGCACAGGGCTCTACTATTCTAAGGTTTGCACCTCCCCGAACAGCGATAGGCGATATCATCGAACTAGGTGAAAAAAAAAGGGTTACTGGGCAAGACCTTCCTCTCAATACTCGATCATTAAAAACCGGCTACAGAATAGATCTACAAGAGGACTCCAGTCTGTGCATAACCCCGATTGTGGAGAATCCCGATCCTGATGCACAGCCTGACGAACAATATCTGTGTCGCTCAGACCTAGAGCACCAATTATACGGATCGTACTACTCTTTCCCCCACTGGGGATTTTTTAGGATCGAGGTCCCAGGTACCAGCGGATTGCCCAGTGAGTACTTCTCCCCGCAAAAGATTATTCATGTGGCCCCGGATCAGATCACGCCGTTTCTCGAACAGCATGGGGATCTCTTGCGAAATGAACCAGGCATCCTTGTGGACGAAGAGCTGCTTCAGAGAAAGACCATAGAATGCTATCACACGGTCACTGCGTTACACAAAGGGGTTACAAAAGAAGAAATCAATCTCAACATTAGTTACGAGTTTGGCGACTTCAGCCTCACTCTTCGAGAAATTTACGACGCTAAAAAGAATGGCAAAAAATTCATCATTCGGGGCGACAAATGGGTGGATACGGGCTCGCCTGAATTCTCGTGGGTGGAAGCTCTAGATGATGGCGCCGTAGCCTCTGATAACTCATTGGCGTTGGGCCGACGAGAATATCTCCGGTTTGTGGCTCTCCACGAGAGGCTGCAAAAGAAATTTGCCAACGCTAAACTAAAACAATGGTTTGCATCACTAGAGAGATTAAAACCTCCGACCAGGCCTCCTTCACTTGGAAACATGAAGGGGGCTCTGCGGGGCTATCAAAAGACCGGCTACGGGTGGCTTTGGTTTCTTTACGAAAATGGTTTTTCAGGTCTCCTCTGTGATGACATGGGTCTCGGGAAAACTCATCAGATCATGGCTCTCATGACCGGCATCTTACGCAGAAAAAAAGGCGCGGATCCTCAAACAAAATTTCTCGTGATCTGTCCCACATCTGTTTTAACCCATTGGAAGGATAAGGTTAATGAATATTGCCCCTTTCTAAACCCCTACGTGTATCATGGCACGGATCGCATTTTTCACGAAGCCTTTCAAGAGCATACCCTAATAATTACCTCCTACGGGATAGCACTCCGAGATATAGAGATATTGGCTGATTTCCAATTTGAGCTGCTGGTACTCGACGAGATCCAAGCTGTAAAAAACAAAGCCACTAAGACGTATGCAGCAGTTAAGGCATTAGAAGCCTCCTGCACACTGGGTCTCACCGGAACCCCTATAGAAAATAGTGTCGGCGACCTAAAATCTCTTTTTGACATTATACTGCCAGGTTACTTGCTGTCTGATTCTCAATTTGAAAAATTCTTTCGATGCCCAATAGATGAAGGTTACGAGGATTCAGTGGCCCCGGAGAAGTTGGCGAGACTCATCAGTCCCTTTGTTCTTAGGAGGAAGAAAGAGCAGGTACTCAAAGAGCTACCAGAGAAGATCGAAGACGTGCGGCGTTGCTCTCTTACGCCAGATCAATTGTGGTGTTACAGAGATTTAGTCAATAATCAAGGCCAACAATTGGTTCAGAGACTCAAAGACCCTGACGAAAAAGTTCCTTATATGCATATCTTTGCCCTACTCAATTATTTGAAGCAAGTATGCGACCATCCGGCCCTTCTTGAAGGCGAGCGAAAAGACTACCAAAAATACTCGTCTGGAAAGTGGGATTTGTTTATAGAATTACTCGAGGAGAGCCTAGGTTCCGGGCAAAAGGTGGTGGTGTTCAGTCAATACGTGAAAATGCTCGAATTAATCGAGTCGTATCTGACAGACAACAAGATTGAATTTGCGACTATCAAAGGCCACACACGGAGGAGGGCAGAGGCTATCTCGAGATTCAACACTGATCCCCGGTGTATGGTGTTTTCGGCATCTCTCAGAGCGTCTGGCCTCGGGATTGATCTCACAGGAGCATCCGTCGTGATTCATTATGACCGGTGGTGGAATTCAGCCCGGGAAGACCAGGCTACCGATAGGGTCCATCGCATCGGGCAAAAACGAGGGGTGCAAGTGTTTAAACTCATTACCGAACAGACTTTGGAAGAAAAAATAGACAGAATCATTGCCAAGAAAAAAGAGTTGATGAACTCAATCGTGCGCCAGGATGACAAGGGCGTGCTCAAGTATTTCACGCGGGAAGACCTCATCGAACTTATGTCTATTTAAGCCAGTCCAACTCGCTGGTCGTTGTACCCAGTCACATATTGGTTTTTCTACTTCGTCGGGCATTGCGTCGCTTTGGTCAAGATGATATAGAGCCACTGGAGCCTGTAGTCGTCATGGCGAGGCGTTCCTATCCTGGCAGCCCATAGTTTCATGAAACCTTGAAACGGGAGGCGCCATAAAATAGAAATCGAAGTCTATGGATAAGATCGTTATAAAAGGTGGAGTTCCTTTGAAAGGTGCTGTTCCCATCAGCGGCTCGAAGAACGCTATGCTACCCTTAATGTGCGCATCGCTCCTTACGACGGATGAGATGATTTTCCACAGAGTCCCTACGTTGATGGACATTAGGACGACAAAGCAACTCTTATTGCAACTGGGGGTTCAGCTTGATGACTTTACGCCCGGCACCCTGCGAATAAAAGCCAGAGAAATAGTCGAGCACACGGCGCCTTACGAACTTGTAAAGACCATGAGGGCTTCGGTAATGGTTCTCGGCCCCTTGATGGCTAGAGAAGGCAGGGCGGATGTAAGCCTGCCAGGCGGTTGCGCCATTGGCGCGAGGCCAATTGATCAGCACCTCAAGGGCCTCGAGGCCATGGGAGCCTCCATAGAACTGAAAAACGGATATGTTGTCGCTCGGGCCCCAAGGTTAAAGGGTACTGATTTTTGCTTTGACTTGGTAACTGTAACCGGCACGGAAAACCTCGTCATGGCGGCGAGCTTAGCCCGGGGAACCACTATTCTGAGGAATTGCGCAGTGGAACCCGAGATTACCGAGTTAGCGCATGTCATAAATAGGATGGGTGGGAGCGTAGCAGGGGCAGGAACATCCACCATAGTCATCGAAGGACGAGACCGACTCTCGGGTGTTGTTCATGAAGTTATGCCCGACCGCATCGAGGCGGGCACATATCTACTCGCAGGGGCCATAACTGGGGGAGACATTACGGCTGAAGGCTGCATGTCTGAACATATCTCAGCCCTTCTTGACAAGCTAGAAGAAGCAGGTCTTGTTGTGGAAACTAGCGAGTTTTCAGCTAAGGTTACCTCCAATGGCCGTATTAAGAGTTCCGATATGGCCACAAATCCTTACCCTGGATTTGCGACTGATTTTCAAGCCCAGTACATGGCACTTATGGCCCTCGGTGATTCGAGCTGTGAAATCATCGAGAATGTATTTGAGAATCGCTTCATGCATGTTCAAGAGTTAGTACGGATGGGAGCGAGGATACGCGTCTCGGGGAAGAAAGCACGTATTCAAGGTGTGAAGAAGCTGTCAGGCGCGCATGTTCAGGCTACGGATTTACGGGCAAGTGCGTCGCTCGTACTTGCGGGCTTGGCGGCTGAAGGAACAACGGAGATACATCGAGTGTACCATCTGGAACGTGGGTATGACAAGATTGTTGAAAAACTAGCCAGGGTTGGGGCAAACATTCATCGAGAAAAGGACGACATGCTTTAGCATCCGGGGGGTCCTCGATAAAAGGGGGTTACACTCATGAGATCGGCAAATATTAAGAGAATAACGACGGAGACAGATGTAGAAATAAGATTGTGTCTCGACGGGGAAGGATCAGGTCACATAACTACCGGAATCGGATTCTTAGATCACATGCTGGGGCACGTGGCCAGGCAAGGATTGTTCAATCTCGAAGTGAAAGCCGTGGGAGACCTGCACGTGGATGATCATCACACTGTTGAAGACGTGGCGCGTGCTCTTGGGGATGCCTTTAGAACGGCCCTTGGGGACAAAAGAGGCATTCGGCGTTATGGTAGTATGATCCTTCCCATGGACGAGGCGCTGGCTGGTGTATTCGTGGACTTCTCTGGGAGACCCGTAATCGTGTATCACAATCTGTTGGCTGAAAAGAGGGCTGGAGATCGAATCCTGGACCTGGCCAATGTGTTTCTCAACGGATTTGCAGATAGAGCAGGTGTGGCTCTCCACGTGCGCGTTGAGAACGCCGACGATCCTCATCACGCCGTCGAGGCGATCTTCAAAGCCCTCGGCCGCGCCCTGCGAGATGCCGTCGAACTCGATTCGCGAAACCATGATATCCCTTCCACCAAAGGGGTCCTGGAGTAAGAAAAGAGGTGCTGAAGATAACAGTGTCCGTGTGCAATACGCACGGGACAAAAGATAGGATAAGGCATTCATGATTGTGATTGTTGATTACGGCATGGGCAATCTCCGTAGCGTCCAAAAAGGATTTGAAAAAATCGGAGCCCGTGCGATCGTATCCCGTGACATACAAGCTGTTGAACAGGCTGATCGTTTGGTTCTGCCAGGGGTAGGCGCCTTCGCCGAGTGCATGCGCAATCTTGAAATCTTGAGTCTGATAGAACCTATTAGATCGTTCTTGGTTTCAGGGAGACCATTTCTAGGGATATGTTTAGGACTACAGCTTTTGTTCGATGAGTCAGAGGAGTTCGGTGTCCATAAAGGATTTGGTATCATTGCCGGGAAGGTTAGGGGTTTTGATCGAGATATGGGACTAAAGATCCCTCACATGGGTTGGAATCAGGTGAGATTTGCAAGACAAAGCCCTTTGCTAAAAGGGTTGCCGGACGGCGCTTACTTTTATTTTGTCCATTCATACTATGTCGATCCTATTGACCCCTCAGATGTGTTGACCGAGACCGAATACGGGATCACTTTCACGAGTGCTGTGTCCAGGGACAATATCTTCGCCGTTCAATTTCATCCTGAAAAAAGTCAGGAATACGGATTGACACTACTCAGAAATTTTGCAGCTCTTTGATCTGGGGCTCTCTCATTCGTCAATAAATGCGCTGGCGCGTGGTATTATGCCGAAATGCTAGACTATCGAGGCGCTGAAAACCACATTCGAGTAGCATTTTGGACCGTGGGAATTGTAGTTGGCGGCCTCATCACCTACCTTACACGATATTATCTGAACACAGACGGCCTCATTTATCTAGAAATAGGGGACGCAGTCAGGCGCGGGAGTTGGGGCGCACTGGTAAATCACCATTGGAGTCCGGGGTACTCCGTTATCATGGCCTTTGCCCAGTGGTGGCTAAACACCACCGTACACAATGAACTGACGTCTCTAAAGGCAGTAAATTTCTTTATATTCATCGCAGCCATGGCTGCCTGTGAAGTCTTTATTAAGAATCTTCGTGCCAGTTTAAGCGGCGAGCCACTAAGTGTTGCCCAACCTGCACCTTTCGGACTCGTGCAGCTGGCGCTCTACAGCGCCTTTCTTGTCGCAGCGCTTGTCTGGATTCGCATCCGCTTGGTGTCTCCTGACATGTTGATGTTTGCATACATGATGCTACTGACGAGTCTCATCTTCCGGATCAAGAACAACCCAGACGGTTTCAGCAATTTTTTGTTGTTGGGGTGCACTCTGGGATTGGCTTATCTGACAAAGACTTACATGTTCGTGTATTCTTGGATCGTGATCGCTTTAGCGGCTCTGGCGGTTGGCAGCCTCAAGAAGGCTGTTGTGAGAGTTGGTGTCGCGATGTTAGTCATGATGGCTTTCTGCACGCCCCTTGTCATTTCCCTTTCTCGAGACCTAGGTCGTTTTACGTACGGTGAAGCCGGTAACTACAACTACGCCCTATTTGTGGCAAGCCATGGTGAAGTACTCAAGCCCCCTAAACAATTGACATCGAAACCCGAAGAGCTGCTATTCGAAGAGGTCGTCCATAGTTCCTTTTCGCCAGGAGCAGACATAGCAAAACGATCTGAAGGGAAGAGACCTCGATTCGATTTGGGGTCGCAAATCAGAGCCATAGAGAGGAACTTGTCCATCATTGTCCTGGATAGCCCGTGGCTGTTGTTGGCTGTTCTTGTCTGGAGTGTAGTGCAACTGAGATGGGCTATGCCCCAATTCCGAAGCGTCGTTCCGCCGTCAGAGACAGTCACGCTACTGGCAATCTCGACCACAGGCGTTCTTATGTTCGCATTAGTCCTCGTAGAAATGCGTTACATAGCCCCCTTCCTATTCGCAGGATTTGCGGGGTTGATTGTTCTTTGGGGCTACAAGCCCTTGAAACACCGAGAGATGATACTTAGGAACTACTCCTATTACGCAATATGCCTAGTATTCTTGACGCTGACGGCCGGGTCAGTTATTGACCAGGGTCGAAGGGCAATATGCTCTTCAAGCTCAAAGCAGGCGTACGAAAGCCTTTTTCGAGAAGACCTGCAAATTGCCCAATTTATCAATGCCAAAACCCCCTACAAAGGCGTGCGAGCTGGAGTCGTAGAGAGTCCACGGATGAGCATCTACTGGGCAAGGCTTGCTGGCGCAAGAATAGTAGCCGAGATACCAAGTGTGAGAGATTACCTGGACGCAACACCCGAGGAGCGGGGAATCGCTAGGAGAAAGCTTAGCGAGCATTCGGTCGCATTTGTGGTTGCACGCGGCAGTGAATTCGGTCGTCTCAGGTCGGAGGGGTGGGAGAAAATCCCCACAGCCTTCGACTACTATATGCTCTTTACCAACAACAGTCGCTAGCCAGAGCGTCACTCATTAAGAAATCGTTGTACTACATTCTCTGGTCAACCATTTGGACGCTGAGCCGAAGTCTTACATCGATCGTCGAAACCTCTATCTGAGGCCCCGAAGTCCCCCTTCCGCAGAATATAGTCCTGACTTTGACACTACTGGTGTTTTAATGGTGGATAAGTATTTGGAATAGTTGGGGAGGAGTATGTGGTACGAAGTGTGGTGCCCAGCAAAAAGACAACCTACTGCAGTCATTCTCTTTCCAAAAAAAGTCTCAAAGTCGTGGGTTTGCGTCATTACAGGTTAAGCGACATCGTCATTAATTTCGGCAACGGGTATAACCCGCCCATCCGAAAGGCATTCCTTGCACTCACTCTTGTGAAAGTGGTAATATTTAAGCGGGGCTTCGAAGATACCAAACAGCAGACGGAGACTTCAGGCCAGACAGTTGATGTAAGCAGTATTCAAGTACAACTCAGCGATCCTGCGCCAGGGCTATAATACCAACTGTAGTCAGTCCCTGAAATGTCGAAGGCTTCCTTGGGACAATGGTTCCTAGCCCTGACAATCTGCGAAATACTTCATCATCCTTATGCACTTGAACTTGAGAGGAAGAGCATTTGACAATGCTTCACGAGAAAACCACGGTAGGCATCGAAGAAGAGGTTCAAAAATCATATCTAGACTATGCTATGAGCGTCATAGTAGGCCGCGCCTTACCCGATCTGCGTGATGGCCTGAAGCCAGTTCATAGACGCATACTCTACGCCATGCACCGCGCTGGCAACTTCTGGAACAGACCCTACAGGAAGGCTGCGAGGGTCGTTGGAGATGTCATAGGACAGTTTCATCCCCACGGGGACACTGCGGTGTATGACTCCGTGGTTCGTATGGCGCAGCCTTTTTCCATGAGATATCAGTTCATCGACGGCCAAGGGAATTTTGGCAGCGTCGATGGCGACTCGCCTGCCGCGATGAGGTACACCGAAGTAAGGATGGCTAGGATCTGCCAATCCTTACTGGAAGATCTCGACAAAGATACCGTAGCCTTTGTAGCTAACTACGACAATACCCAGGAAGAGCCCCTCACGCTTCCGGCGCGCTTCCCAGTCATCCTCGTCATAGGCTCCCAGGGCATCGCAGTGGGGATGGCAACCAATATTCCGCCTCACAACCTGTCTGAGACCATCGATGCAGTCATATACCTCATTCAGCATCCATGCGCGTCCCTAACCGAAATCTTGCAGATTCTCCCTGGTCCTGACTTCCCAACGTACGGGTACATCAGCGGGAGAAAAGGGATCGTGGAAGCGTACGCCACCGGAAGAGGCTCCATTCGACTCAAAGCCAAGGCTGATATAGAAGACGCAGGCAAGGGTTTCCAGAGGATCGTGGTGACTGAAATCCCGTATCTTGTGAACAAGGCTCGCATGGTCGAGCATGTTGCTGAGCTAGTCAAAGACAAGAGAATTACAGGAATCAGAGACATCAGAGATGAATCCGACCGCCACGGAATGAGAGTCGTGTTTGAACTGAAGCGAGATGAGAACCCCGAAGTGATCCTTAACCAGCTCTTTCGATTCACACAATTGCAAACTAATTTTGGCATTCAGTTGCTATGTGTTGATAACGGTCGTCCCAGGACGATGGCCCTTATAGATATGCTGCAAGGATTTATTGAATTCAGGAAAGAGGTGGTTATCCGGAGAACGAGGTTTGAACTGGCCCGTGCTCGGGAACGTGCCCACATCCTGGAGGGGCTTAAAACAGCACTGGATCATCTTGACGAGGTTATACGGATAATAAGAAACGCTGAAAGTCCTAGCGCCGCCAAGCGGGCGTTGATGGATAATTTCCAGCTCAGCGCTTCCCAGTCTCAGGCAATCCTGGAGATGAGGCTGCAAAGACTCACAGGTCTCGAGCGAGACAAAATACTTCAGGAACTCCATGAGGTGCTGGCCAAGATAACCGAGCTTGAGGCCATCCTCGCGTCAGATCAGAAGATATTGGACGTCATCGTAGAGGAACTGCGACAAGTCAAGGAGCAATTCGGCGATGCTCGCAGGACCATAATCCTCGATGAGGAAGAGGAGACCTTGGATGAGGACCTTATCCCTCGGGAAGACGTTGTCGTGACATTTTCAAGCAAGGGTTACATGAAACGAATGCCTGCCAATTTGTACAAATCCCAAAGGCCAGGTGGAAAAGGCAGGATAGGCACAAGAGTAGGCAGCGAAGACGTGGTGAATCAAATTCTTTATGCCTCTTCTCACGATGTGCTCCTCTGTTTTTCGAATCGCGGCCGCGTCTTTTGGATGCGAGTGTTTCAAGTGCCCGAAGAGGGCTTCTATGGTCGAGGCAAGGCTATCGTAAACCTCTTGAAGATCGAGGCCGGGGAAAAAATAAAAAAGATTCTGTGCATTCAGGAGCTTGGAAGCGAAGGATACATTGTTATGGTTTCTGCCCTAGGGAAGATAAAGAAAACGTCTATAGAAGAATTCTCACGGCCGCGCTCCACAGGAATTATAGCTCTTACCATTGACCCTGAAGATGAACTAATAGACGTGAATTTAACATCAGGGGAGAATGACATCCTTCTAGCCAGCAAGAAGGGCAAGGCAATTCGTTTTAGCGAGAAACTCGTCAGGCCAATGGGGCGGCAAGCCCGAGGCGTAACCGGGATGCGTCTCCAGCCTGACGACGCTGTGGTTGGAATGGCAGTTATCACAAACCCTCAAGCCAGTCTCTTGACGATAACGCAAAGCGGATTTGGGAAAAGGACAGTACTCGGCGAATACCCCGTAAAGGGCAGAGGGGGGCACGGGGTAATCACCATAAAAAATACCAACAGACTAGGATGCGTCGTGGGCATCCAGTTAGTAGGGGACACAGACCATCTTCTGATATTAACTTCGGCCGGAAAGATAATTCGTCTTCGGATGGAAGAGATCTCGGTAATCGGCAGGAACACCATGGGACGTATGCTAGTGCGCCTGGAACCTGGAGAACACGTCGTGGATGTAGCCAGGGCAGAGGCTTCAGAAGAGGAAGAGAACGATATGTCTGAATCCCCACCAATTACTGAAAGTGAGTAGAAAAAGACATAGCGCATTCAAGGGCAGATTTATTCTCGAGGCGCACTGACCTACCTGTGCTCGTACGTGTTGAAACAGTTACGTCCTCTCGGTTTTCCCAAAATCGTGGCAGCTCCTACTTTGTCTCAATGCCGGAGTAAAATCATCCACGCTGCGAAAGATAACCGCCAATGATCTTTTCCACTGCTTCATCTGGAGAGCACCTGCGAAAACTAACTATAGTTCTTGGCAGCGACAGGAGTTGCCGAGTCGGAAAATGCCGCGAATGACATCGCAACAAACGACAAGGAACCGAAAGGACTGGAGAGTTCTTAACCACACCGCGGACTTGAGACTCGAAGTGCGTGGGGAATGTACCGAGGAGCTGTTCCTTAATGCCGCAAAAGCGTTGCGCGTTGTCCTAGTTGGAGAAGCCGAAATTAACGCTAGTGAATCGCGAGTCTTGAGGTTTGAAGCTCCAAACCTAGAAGAACTCTTGGTAGAATGGCTCAGAGAGCTTTTGTTCGAGCATCAAGTCCACGGAAATATTTTCATTGCCGCCGAAATAATCTATTTCTCGGATACCTCCCTGGGAGCTAGCGTGTCCTTCGGAAATGCCCCGGGAGGGAATCCTATGCAATTCGAGATAAAAGGGATCACCTACCATAAGCTCAGAATATTACGCAGAGATCGCGGATACATCGTGCGAATCATATTTGATATTTAGCAAGGCCAGGCCAACCGTATGAACCCTTTCGTCGTAATGACATGCATGGATTCCATAAATCTCTCGATCTTTGCAAGCCATTGCGCTACGCGGACATTATCGATTATTAAAAGGTAGGCGCTCTAGATATGTTATGTCAGATTTTATCGAAGATCCCTAGAATTAACACTAGGTTCCAACTTTTCCGGAAATGACATACCGGGGCTGAAGGTCTTCCAGTTCGCGGTTAGTTGCGAGAATCTGTTACAATGTCTCCTCGAGTGTTTTTTCAAGGCGAAGCCCCGAACCTAATAACATTCGTAACGGTTTGTTGCAGTGTCGTCATTGGGGGCTTCTGCTTCGCAACACTTTGGCTTAACCAGGACATCTTCAGAAGCTTAAATGGGTGGCATTCACCCTTCTCGGATGCTTTTTGGTTGGCTTGCACAACCATGGGAGACGGCTACCTTTTGGGGGTTTTACTGGGATGTTTTGTCGTTTATCATCCTCGAATAGCCTTACTGGGATTGGCAGCCTTGTTGTTGTCTGCTGTCATGATTCAGGCATTAAAAGCCCTATTTCCCATTGCTAGACCAGTAGAGCTTCTTCAGACAGTCCATGTAGTCGGGCCGGTATTGAGATACGGGACTTTTCCATCGGGTCACGCTGCTGCAGGGATGTCTGTTGCTCTAACTCTTTACAGTTTTAGTCCGTCGAGGTCTCTGAGATGGTTCTTATTAATGGCTGCAGTACTCGTCGGTGTTTCGAGAATCTTTGTAGGCGCGCACTTTCCGCTGGATGTGGCGGCAGGAATGCTCACGGCTACCCTTTCCTTTGCTCTTTGCACCGGTCTCGTGTGGCCATTTATTGAGCAGCATGTATGGCAGAGGCCTGCATGGGATAGTGCATTTTTTCGCGCCCTTTATTATATGGAATTGCTGGCCGGGTCTGGTGCCTTATTGTTGTACAGCACTTTGTTTGCTGAGTCCGGAATCGCAGGGGCCGTCGTGTCATCACTAATCATAATAGTTACCTTGCCGCGCTTCAGAAAAGCATGACGGGTTGCGCAGGCTTTGTTTGGTAGTCTGAGGACGAATCGGACAGGAGCAGAAATTGGCTCAAAGAAAATACACTATCCGACGCATTGATGACGTACGATGGGAGATCCCCAAGGTTGGGGGAATGCGCGTTCCGGGGATGATTTACACACAGGCACGAAATATCTCGGAAATTGAAAAAGATAAGAGCGCTGATCAGGTTTACAATGTGGCTCATCTCCCTGGCATAGTGGGCAGATCATTGGCCATGCCCGATGTTCATTGGGGATACGGCTTTCCCATAGGCGGGGTAGCCGCCTTCGACCTCGAAGAAGGGATCGTGTCTCCCGGTGGCGTAGGGTATGACATCAACTGCGGTGTTCGCTTGGCCGTCACGGCACTCACAAGGGACCAGGTATTCCCTAATCTGAGAAATCTCATAGACGGCCTCTTTGCCCATGTGCCTTGCGGTGTGGGCTCTACAGGCGGTATCAGACTCACCAAGAAATCCATGGCTGAAGTCTTAAAAGGAGGGGCTCGATGGGCGCTTAGCCAGGGGTGGGGTGATGATACAGACCTGGATATGATTGAAAGTCGAGGAGTCATGGAAGGGGCCGACCCAGATGCCGCCAGCGAAAGGGCCTTCGAAAGGGGTAAAGACCAGCTCGGGACGCTAGGGTCTGGGAACCATTTCATGGAGTTAGGTTTTATTGATGAGATATTCGACGATATAATCTCCGACCAATGGGGCCTAGAACTCGGCGCCGTAACCATCATGATCCATAGCGGTTCACGCGGATTTGGTTACCAAATATGCGATGAATTCCTCGCCAAAATGGTAAAGTCCATTAGGGTTGAAGGCATCGAGCTTCCGGACAGACAACTGGCATGCACTAAAATACAAGGGCCCCTCGGAAGACAGTACCTTGCGGCAATGTCAGCAGCGGCTAATTTCGCCTTCGCCAATCGACAAATACTCATGCACCTTGCGGGCAATATCTGGAATAAAGTTCTTGGGATTTCTCCCAACGAATTGGGAATGAGGCTCCTGTATGATGTGTGTCATAACATAGCAAAAATAGAGACTCATGAGGTCAACGGTAAACGCTTGCGTCTTTGTGTGCATCGGAAGGGAGCGACTAGAGCCCTTCCTGCCCTTCACAATGCCCTTCCCGCTCGATACCGACACACAGGACAGCCTGTTCTCATTCCGGGGGACATGGGAAGGGCGTCATACATCCTGGTAGGTAAACAAGGGGCGTTAAGAGAGACCTTCGGTTCTGCATGCCACGGTGCAGGTCGTGCCATGTCCAGGAGCGAGGCAGTCAAGAAAACCCACGGGAGGTCCATAGACAAAGAACTCGAGGCCAAGGACATCTATCCGCGTTGGGTAGGTAGAAAAACGCTTCGAGAAGAATGTCCAGAGGCCTACAAAGATGTCAGCGTGGTCGTAGATGTAGTGCAGCGTGCAGGTTTAGCCTCTAAAGTAGCCCGCATTCGGCCCATGGGGGTCATAAAAGGTTGAAGGTGCTCTCCGCTGCAAACCCCTTGGGATTAGCACTAACTTTTCTTGTGCATCGCCCCGACGATATGGTCACTGCCAGAAACATAGTGATTCTAGAAAGTAAACGCAAATTCTGCTATGGATTCGGTAATCGATTTATGTCAGCTGCAATGCTTCTTCGCCTTCGGTTTGTCGCAATGACTAGAGGGCCGTCGACGCATCATCGGGAGCTAATCGCAGTAGCCTCTTGATAAGTTTCGAGAACGGCTACAAGACTGCCATGGACCAGAGTCCGGCGCTGATGCCACTGCGCGAAGGCGCATGAAAGGCTACTCATGCAGAAGCAGGTCAGAAACCGCGCAGAGAATCAGACCTTCTTTCTGGTAATCTCTTCAAATCGCACAATGACCATACTGTCCTACAATTTTTTTCAACCTCAAATTTTCCTGTAAGTTTTTTCTGCGGTTTCCGAACTATGAGATAACCCACCGCACGGTGGCAACGGCGGTCGAACTGGACCACCAATAACAGAAAGATTTCTTCAGGAGGCTGAGAAAATGAAAAGACTGATCAACTTAGTATCAGTGCTGACGTTCGCTGTAGCAGTTCCTTTTGCGATGGCTCAGAGCGGTTCTGGGACGACCCCAGCGGCGCCATCCAGCCCAGACAAAGCAACCAAGACGATTAACTGCTGCGTAAAAGGGAAGTGTGAAAAAGTCAAGTCGGACGCGGACTGTGCGAAACTCGGCGGCAAAGTCGTGAAGGACTGCAAAGACTGCAAGTAGTCTTCTTTGGCAGCAATCGGGGCGCCCCAAGGAAAACGGGGTGCCCTACCCCTTTACGGTTCCTTTGCAATCAGATGGCCCGGTCTTTTTAGCGAGGGATCGAGAGTTTCATGGCTATTCCGTGCCTCTTCCCGGATGCTTTGATAACGCCCCAATGCCAACTCAATGGACAAGCTCGCAGTGCATGGTATGATGCAAAATCTAAGAATCTCTTGCGGGTGAGCTATGGGGACCGTTCGGAAATGAATTCGCGCGTCAACGATGCGGATGTCGGTTTAGTGAAACAGTGCCTGGCTGGATCCGAAGACGCGTGGCGTGAACTGTACGCTCGTTTTGTAGTGCTAGTGCGTAATGTCATAAGCAAGCATGCTCGTCTCTGTGAGATGGAGATTGACGATATCACGCAGAACGTATTCCTTACCCTCACATCCGCCTTGCGCAACTTTGATGTACACCGTTCTCTGGCAAACTTCATATGCCTTGTTGCCGAACGCGTGCTTGTCGATGAGCTGAGGAAGGGCAGTGCAGCGAAAAGAGCAGCTCTAACATTGTCGATAGAACACCACGATGGGGGTGATGACGATGTGGAGAAGATCGAGGCGCGGGAAGTCTCTCCTGACACATTAATAGAGCGATTCGAACAGGCTGCGCTCATCCGTAGCGCTTTGGATCAGCTAGACGCCGGTTGTAGTGACCTATTGAAACGCAGATATTTCAATGGCTTATCGTTCAATGAAATTGCCATTATCCTGGGAGTTCCCGAAAACACCCTTAATGTACGGGCAAGTAGATGTCTTACAAAGCTGAGGACTGCATATAAAAATTTAGAGAAGAAAGGAAGCAGCGGTCGAGTCACGCTGAGTACGACATGCTAAAGCATCTTAAAACTGAATTTGTACCCTACGTGGAGGGCACGCTTTCCGAAGAAGATTCCAAGAGGGTAGAAGAGCATCTTAGGCAATGCCCGGCTTGCCGAGCAGAAATGGAAGAGACGCGTCATATCATTTCAGCGTTGGAGAAAGATAGGACCCTGTTTTGCCCTTTATCATCGGATATCTATGATTTCGCTACGGGGGGAAGCGATCCAAATGGCTCCATTGCCAAGCACCTATCGGAGTGCGTAACCTGTAGGGCAGAATATGTACAGTACTGTAAGATAGTTGGAAGAGAGTCTCTCCCCGCTGAGTTGTGGACTGGAATAAAGTCGCGGCTGGATGCAACCTCGGAGCCTGGCTCGTCTGCATATCGCGGGGTTAACATCAAAGAATCCGTTATCCAGGGGCTCTCTCGTTGGTTCAGACTGCGCATGATGATACCTGCTTTGATTGCGGCGGCGGTACTTGTGATCTTCTTATACAAACCTATTGTCCCGAACAACATGGTGGGGTTTACCTCAGTTGCTTGGGAGAAGGTCCCACAGCCAAAAGACGGTGGACATGGAGAGCGGAGAGACCTCGTGTACGTGATTTTGTACGACCGATTCAAGGAAGCGGTCCCCCAGAGGAAGATTGATGCCCTCTATCTCTCCCTTGCCCCTAGTATAGACGTGGTGAATCGCTATAGGGTGGTGCCTCCAGCCCACGTCAGCGATGTCATCAAGAAAAGGGCAGCAGAAGTATCGACGACAAGTGACGTGTGTCGCATCCTGGCTGAAAAATGGGGGAACGGGTTAGCTGTGATATTTACAATTACTCCTTCCACGGCTGGGGTCTTTGTTGATGCAAGACTCCTGGACCTCTGGTCAAATCGACAGATCGCGGAATTAGAACTGAAGGAAGTACCGTTAGACCAGTTGGAAAAGACGCTCCAAGAGATTAGTCGTCAACTTGTCATGAAAGAATCCTGAGAACATACCCAGACCACTGTTGTCATACAAAGACATTGGGCTAGGAACGCTAAACCGTGGCATTCCACGAGTGTCGAAAAGATGCACTAGCGCACACATTGTTTGTGACGTAGGTCCAGAAAGGGCAAATCGCTATGTCACGATTCTTCATCACGGTGTCCGTTTGTACCTTCTTGCTGTTTTCGCAGTGTCCAATTCCGGCTAAGGTCACTTCTTCGGATCCCGGTAGTCAGCTCATCGCTCGAGGTACGCTCTACTCACTTGTGGTGGGCGTATCGCGATACAAGGATCACACCCTTCACTCTCTCAAGGTCGCGGACCAAGACGCGAAAGCCTTTGGCGATTTCCTCAAGAGCCAAGACAGGCTTTTTCAGCAGGTACATATCACCTATCTAATGAATGAAAAAGCCACAAAAGCAGAGATAGAAAAATACCTTTACTACACTCTGCCCAAGGCAGGCAAAGACGACACAGTGGTGTTGTTCCTAAGTGGACATGGCCGATTTGATCCCATGCGACCCAAAGAATTTTTCTTTTTGCCTTACGACGCTGAAAACGACTACATAGCAGCTACGGGCGTGAAGATGAGCGGGTTAGATTTCTTAAATGGTATCAGCGCTGAGAAGGTACTGTTGATCGCTGATGCGTGTCATGCCGGCGGCTTCTCTCAGATGAAAGCGAAAGCAAATGTGCCATCGCTTGAACTCTTTCTCAGGGAAGCCAAGAGTTCGTCTGGGAGGGCCATCATCACGTCCTCTAAAGACGGCCAGCTCTCCTGGGAACTGCCTGGCCACACCAACAGCGTGTTCACACATCATCTCCTCGAAGGTCTCAAAGGGAAGGCTGACCGAGATCATGATGGACTCGTTACCTTGAATGAGGCATATGAATATGCCTATGGCCAAACAAAGGAAGATACGAAAGGTCATCAGCATCCTCAGTTTGAGGGTTCGGTAGTGGGGACTTTTCCGCTATCTTTTGTGGGCGCGCCCCTGTCAGAGGATCAGCTAAAGATCAAGCTGCTGACATCGGCCAAAGACGGTAACATGGAAGAAACAAATGCGGTTCTCTCGTGCAGAGTGGACGTCAATACCCGCGACGAACACAATGCAACCCCCCTTGTCCTTGCGGGATCAAACGGACATCCAGGTATAGTAAAACTTCTCCTCGAGAAAGGTGCTGACGTAAATGCTACAGACAACAGTCGTCGCGGAGCGCTTGCCGGATCAGCAATCATAGGCCATTTGGAGATCGTGCAGGCACTGCTGAGCGCAGGGGCCAAAGTTGACCTAAAAGATTCGGAGGGCTGGACAGCCTTGGCTCATGCCAGCTACCACGGACACATCCCGGTGGTACAAACCCTTATCGATCATGGGGCGGAAGTTCGAACTCGGACAAAGACGGGCGATACGCCACTAGCTCTAGCTGCATCCCGGGGTCACGTCAAGGCTGTCCAAGCCCTACTAGACTCGGGCGCTGAAGCCCAATCCTTTGATCTGCAAAGCGTCAGTCCACTCATGAAGGCATGCCGAGGCGGGCATGCAAAGTGCGCTGACCTGCTATTGTCCAGAGGTGCTGCAGTGAAATTACGCATGGGATCGACAGACGAACTTATGCTCTGCTCGGCGGCAATAAGAGGGGATGTGAGTGAGACAAAGCGGCTGTTGAAGCGGGGGGCAGTTGTAGATCGAGAGACTGATACGGGTGACACGCCTTTTAGTATTGCAGCGAGTCTCAGCCATTTAGATGTAATGAAAATGCTGGCCCAGAAAGGCGCTAATATAGATTTCAGGGGGCAGGACGGCCGGACGCCGTTAATGACCGCGAGTTCCCAGGGCAATCTACCGGTAGCGTCATTCTTGCTAAGAGTCGGAGGTGACCTCAACGCTCAAGATAGTCGCGGAAACACTGCTCTAATGCTCGGAATCAAGAACAACCAACTTGAGGTAGTTAAGTTTCTCATTAATAACTCAGCTCAGGTCAATACAAGCAATGACCAAGGAACCAACCCTCTTATAGCGGCCGCTGAAAATGGGCAGGAAGAGATAGTGCGGCTTCTTTTGGCTAAAGGAGCCAGGGTTGATGACAAGGACAAAGCCGGGTGTACTGCGCTCATGATAGCCGCAAGGGAAGGAAATCTTGAGGCGACGAAACTTTTGATAAAAAAAGACCCGATGATCGACGGGCAAGATATAGAGGGTACAACGGCTCTTATGAAGGCCGTAAAAAATGGACATAAAAATGTAGTCAAAGTCCTCATAGCTGCTGGCGCAGATCCGAATGCAAAAGACTGGGAAGGCAAAACATCATTAGGGAGGGCCATAGAATCTGGTAAGCGGGAACTGGTGGAATTGATGCTTCGTTAAGTGAGGTTCGGCTTTGTTGGACCCGTTCTGGCAATTAATCAATCATTCGGGTGCCTACTCTTATCCGCCATCATTGCTACGGAATGGGGAATCTGTATCAACTCTCAAGAATTGATGTCGGCGCTAAAGACTAGGATGCCATGAACGTAATGGTACTTGAATTCGGTTGCGTGGATGGAAACACTGTCGATTATACTCGTTGTCTCAATTAATGACCAGATTGCTTTGCTTCACTCGCAATCACACAAACCAGTATGCTGTAATTGCGACGAGCTCGAGGGGACATGGGAATCTCTATGGCGTTCCCCCCATCGAAAAAGCATGAAAAATACCAATTCTCCACTATAATCAAGGTAGGGCCGTTGGGTAACCGGCGGTCCTGCCTTGATTGAGCGGTTCATACAGTGTCACCCACGGCGGTCCGGGGTACCGACCAGTCAGGGGCATCTTCCGACAAAGTCAAGCTGGTGAGCAATATAAATAAGGCTTTTTTCCTCCACCTGTTCGTGCCGTACCCGAATCCATTCCTCGAATGCATTCGAGTTCAATTCTGTATGCCCGCGCAAAGCATTGCCGATGGTATGGATGATGAAATGCAGAAAGTAGGCTTCATCTGCCACATACCCATCCCTTCCTGGAAAGACAACCCAGTCAGAAGAACCTGCCGCTATCAACGTGGCGCCGATTTCATTTAGGTGGTTGAAGAGATGCCTTCCAGTCTTACTGTCGCCGGACGGTTTGCCATTAGTTATTCGATCGTCCATAGTCTTGTGGTAAAGGCGTTCCACGAGTTCATCCATAGAAGCATCCAAACTGGGCTGGAACGTGGTTCCCCCATCAAAGTTGATGCTGAAATAAAAAAGCGCCCTGGATTTTAGCAACCCGAACAGCTTTGGCAACGAAGCGGGTATGTCCAAAAGATCGAGAAACGCGTTGCCAATCAAGACATCCCAGGCCGAGGCATTGTCTTCTCGAGCGGCCAAATGAAAACAATCTGTGGCCTCCAACTGCAATTGAATCTCAGCACTGCCGTTCTGCAGAAGTAGATTTCCTGGCTCAACGGTCTGTTGTAGAGGAAAACCTCGGCTCGAAGCCCACTGTGTTAGGCGCCGATTGGCCTCAGCTATGTTCTCAGCCATCGAATCAATTGCTGTGTATGAACACGATCCAAAAAGACCCCATTCAAGGCACCTTTCAAACATCGTTCCAATTCCAGCCCCGACTTCTACTAGGCGAGGAACCGGTACGGCAGCATTTATTACAGCAAATTCCCTCCTGAAAGCATCCCAGACATCCTTATTCAATGCCCGATCGTCCACAGTCCGCTTTGCGGCTAGGTACCGTACAAAATTATCATAAGAGACTTCCATACTGCATTTCCCCTTGATGGGTTAGGGCTTGGACACCTTGCTCTGAAGCGCTACCTTCAAGTTTGTATCTTCCTCAAATATTGACTTTAACTCGCACCCTTGATTGCTTCATATCGTAACTATATCGCTGTAAGGGTCTGGAGAAAGGCCCTGATTTTCTGTCCGGTCTGACTCCACGTAGGATAACTCTTGTAGCGTTCCATGGCCGCTTGGGCCATAGAGAAAAGTTTCTGTCTATCGATAATCAAATCATACAGGTACTTGGAAAGAGACCGATGATCCTCTGGGTCAATTAGATAGCCGTTGACTCCGTGACAAATAATCTCTCTTGCGGCGCCTGAAGTTGATGCTACGGCAGGGAGTCCAAATGCCATTCCTTCGACGTACACTATCCCAAAGCCTTCGTAAGAGGAGGGCACAGCCAAGACGTGACTGGATCCATAAACTTCAGCAAGCTCTCTGCCGCTAACTGTTCCAAGTAGATCAACGTTTGTTTGTAAGCCGTAATCACGAATTTGCGTCTGTATGCGTTTTGCATACCATTGGTCTGAAGTGAGGCTCCCCACTATTCTAAGACGCCATTGTCTTGCAGGCAGCGAAGCCAGCCCGTCAATAACAACATGGAGCCCCTTCCTGTGAATAAGATTCCCCACGAAAAGAATGTTAAGCGGGCCTTTAGCAAGACTCCTGGTGCGAATCTCATCAATGGAGATGCTGGCTGCGACGGTATCTTTGCCTGGGTTGGCAACGACAAAAGGTTTTCTCTCGGGGACCAGTGATTCAACGGCGTCAGCAGTGGTTACACTTGGGAAGATGCAACCGTCTAATCGTTGCAAGAAATGACGTTCCACAACACGGTACACCCCATTCTGCCACCTGGGTCTCAATTCGCAGCACCTCAAATGGTGCACAATGGCAACGATGGGACATGACAAAATGCCCCTTAGCTTCTTGTTTGCAAGAAAAAGAGACGGATGGTTAAGTTCGTCTTCCAATAGGACGTGTAGTTCCAAGCGCCGAGCCCATGAGAATATCCTGGATGAAAAATTTTGGAGGAGATGGGAAGGATACGTCCGCCAAGGGAATGCAAACACTTCAACCGCATCTCCATTGGCGCGCAAGAACTCCACAAGCTTGCGATCGTATAAAAAACCCCCTGTAACGATGTCTAGACTACCATAAATGATAAGGCCGATGTTCAAACTTTTTCCCAGCGATAGGACGCCCAAGCAATGTCATTCTCCCAGACTCTAACCGTAAGGGCCGTGATGGTGACAAGATCGATTCGCTCCAACAGTAGGGTGCAAATAATTCGCGACAGATTTTCTATACTCGGGTTCAGGCCCTGAAATTCTGATAGATCGTTCAGAGTCTTGTCTTTAAAAACATTCACTGCCCAGTCGAGGTTAATTTCCACGTCAACGATATCCACCAGATACCCATGCTGGTCCAAAGACTGCCCGTCTAGCCGCACTTCCACCTGATAATGATGTGAATGGACGGTATTTTCAGGTCCCCAGTCCCCGCCGAACAAGAAATGCCTTGCCACAAAATCCCTTTTTACTGCCACTGTGTAGAGGTGTTTCTCCACTCTAAGGTTCATGTGTTTCCCTCGTAATCGAAAACTACCTGTAGGGTCCCACCAGGGGCTCGATCGAGAAGCTGGTATGCATCAATTGCCCTGGAGAAGGGGATCTTGTGCGTTATAAGTCCGGAAGGCTTTACCATTTCCAAGCACTTCCACGCCAGCTCGATACGTCTTCTTTTGTCCCAGCGACCGGTTAAGGACGGGTCTAATCTGCTGACTTGACTGCTTATAATGCTAATCCTCGAACGATGAAATTTCCCCCCCAGGGAAAGATCAGCCTTCTTGGCTCCATACCAAGATCCCACAATGATCCGACTAGAAAAACCACATACACATACAGCATGGTCTAGAGCCGATGGATTTCCAGACACTTCATAGACCAGATCTGCACCACCCAAAGGATCTTGAATATGAAGTAACTCGTTTAGCCGATGTGTAGCGTCTGGAGCCGTGGGGTCAAAAGAGTCGGTGGCGCCCGCAACGAGAGACTTTTCCCGTCGCACGGCATAGCGGTCTAGGCATACCAACGACTCTAGGGGAAACTTGGCCAAAAGTGAAGTCGTCAACAATCCAACCACGCCCAGACCGAAAACAACCACAGTCTCTCCAATAGTGGGGCGCCCGTCCATTACGAGTCCCACTGCAGTCTCCATGTTAGGTAAAAAGACAGCGTCTTCATTCGAGATTGATTCGGGAATTATCATTAGATTGCTTGCATCGGCAATGAAAAAACTTTCATGAGGATTGAAAGAGAACACTCGCGCTCCAACAAGGTCTTTCGGCGCATGCGCCCCGACTTCGGTCACCACACCGACCGAGGCATAACCATATTTGAGGGGATAAGTGAAATCGACAGCCAGCTTGGTTATGGTCTGGTCAACCGATATGCCTTCCGGCCATTGACCTCGATAGACGAGCAGCTCTGTCCCAGCGCTTATCCCTGAAAGAACGGTCCGGACGCAACACTGATTTGGTCCTAGCTCACCGAGGTCTTCGTCTGCCAAACAAATCTTATAAGGAGCAACGAAAAGAAGAGATTTTCTGTTCATGATGTGAGGGATTGAGCCGCAACAAGTAGGCAATCTGAAGGTTCGTCGGTGCTTAAATGACCCCAAAGGATGAGGTCCTCTCCAAGCCAACGATGTCCACGCTGTTCAAGGCGAAGTAAGTTATGCAGCCCGCTAGTCTCCAGATCACTCACAGCCCGGAGGCCGCCTACCAATACAGGAGCGATTGTCAACACGATGAAGTCCGCAAGTCGTTCAAAAAGAAAGCTTGTGATTATTCGCGCCCCGCCTTCCACCATAAGGGTGTTTATCCCAAGTTCGCCAAGATGCCTCAGCAACGAGGCCAAGTCCACCTGCCCCTTGTGATTCGGGGGGAGAGGCAAAATCATTGCGCCAGCTTCTTCTAATGCTTGCCCGCGTTTCCTATCATAGCCCTCACGAGTGGCAACCAAGAGTGGTCGGCATTCCTGGGTGAGAAGATTGCAGGTCAACGGCAGCCTTAACTTGCTGTCAACTACTATTGGCCTAGGATTAGCGCCGTCCACCAGCCTCACGTTCAGGCGAGGGTTGTCTGACAACACAGTGCCGATTCCAACCAATATTGCGTCGTGGCCTGCCCTTAACTTGTGCGTCAACCGAAGAGATTGGCGACCGCTTAGGGCTAGGGCCACACCTGGCTGTGCAGATATGCAGCCGTCTAGACTCTGAGCGTAACTCAGCGTTACAAAGGGACGCCCTTTTGCTCGACGATGAGCCGCGGCGACTTCTAGCAGGGGTTTGATAAATTTCATTGGGCCTAAAAAAATCAAAAAAATATGAGCTCTCATGCGCTTGTTGCATTCCAGCTCCGATGAAGGCAACATTACCACGGAGTCTCTAAATACACAAGATATTAACTTATTTTGTGTTAGTTTTTGGAGCGTACTTTTCCTCGCACTTCAAGCGTAAACTGTTGTGTCTCGGTTGCTAGTGTAGTAAACTTAAAAATTTGGAGTTGACGCTGGCGGATTCCTTAGTGATCCCGCTGCCATGACTAACGAGGAAACTCGTGAAAAAACCACAAGTAAAGTCGCCATAACTAATTCTGATACGGTGCAATGATTAAAATGCACAAAAAACTTTTCGGAACAGACGGAGTGCGAGGGCTGGCAAACCAAGAACCTATGACTGCCAAAACTGCGCTAAACCTTGGTTGCGCCATTGCTCGTCAGTCAGTTTCCACACCTTCTCATCACCATAGGATCCTTGTCGGCACGGATACTCGTGTGTCTTGTTCCATGCTAGAAGCAGCTCTCACAGCAGGAATATCTTCCAGAGGCGCTGATGCGCTGCTCGCAGGCGTTATGCCGACGCCTGGAATAGCTTTTCTGACGGTAAACATGGGCTGCGATGCAGGAGTTGTGATATCTGCTTCCCACAACCCCTACGAAGACAATGGAATCAAAGTGTTTGCCTCGGATGGGTTCAAGCTTTCGGACGAAGCCGAACTGGCGTTAGAGAAGCTCATGCTGGATGAGAATGAATGCGCGGAAGGGCCTTCCGGCCGGGGCATAGGAAAAATCAGACGCATGGAAGACGCCCCGGGAAGATACGTAGTGTTTGTGAAGAGCATTCTCCCTCGGGAGTTCACTCTTGACGGCATCCGTTTGGTCCTGGATTGTGCCAATGGGGCAGGTTATCGGGCGGCCCCTAATGTTTTTGAGGAACTGGGGGCTTCGGTGACAACAATGGCAACCGACCCCGACGGCTATAATATTAACTATGACTGTGGTTCCTTGCATCCCGAGCGTATGTGTGAACTGATAAAGTGGAGTGGCGCAGACGTCGGGATCGCCCTAGACGGCGATGCTGACCGTGTTATCTTTGCCGACCAACAGGGAAACGTTGTGGATGGCGATCAAATAATGGGACTAATCGCATGGCATCTCATCACCAGGGACCAACTGAAAAAGAAAACCCTTGTCGCCACAGTTATGAGCAACATGGGACTCGATGTAGCCATGAGGGAAATGGGCGGGGAACTCGTGAGAACGCCCGTGGGAGACCGTTACGTAGTGGAACGTATGCGCAAAGATGGCTACAACTTTGGCGGTGAGCAGTCGGGGCACTTGATTTTCCTTGATCAAAATACCACCGGAGACGGCATAATGGCTGCTTTGGAGGTTCTGAGAGTCATGAGAGAAACAGGTAAACCCTTGTCTGACCTTGCTAGCAGAGTAAAGAAATTCCCGCAGGTGCTCAAAAACGTCCCAGTCAAACGCCGCAAAAATCTTGAAGAAATAGAAGACGTGAAAAAGGCCATGGATGAAGCCCGTAAGCTTCTTGGGGCCTCAGGGCGCTTGTTGGTGCGCTACTCCGGAACTCAGCTGGCCTGTAGGGTTATGGCAGAAGGTGAAGATTCTGAGATAGTAAACCAAGTTGTTCAAATGGTGGCAAATGCAGTCTCAAGAAACGGCTAATTTCTCGGGCTCGGCCCTAGACGTAGCTCGCACGGTGCTCGATATAGAAATCGAAGGCATCAAGAGTGTACTTGAAAAGCTCGACGACAATTTTGAAAAATGTGTAAACATCTTATATGCGGTGCGAGGGCGTATTATCATTACCGGTGTCGGCAAATCTGGATTAGTGGGCAGAAAGATAGCTGCAACATTCACCAGTACAGGCTCTCCCGCAATATTTGTGCACCCTGTTGAGGGGCTGCATGGAGACGTGGGTATTGTTGGGAGAGACGATGTCCTAGTAGCGATTTCAAACAGCGGCGAGACGCCTGAGATAACCTCGCTGGTGGCCACTATTCGCAAAAGAGGCCCGCGAGTGATTTCATTGACAGGGTCGGCGTATTCAAGCTTGGCTTCACTGTCTGATGTGATCATAAACTGCAGAGTTCCCCGCGAGGCTTGCCCCTTGAATCTCGCCCCCACGGCGAGTACAACAGCGGTGTTGGCTGTAGGAGATGCTTTGGCCGTGTCGCTAATGATAAGGAGAGGTTTCCGTAAGGAGGACTTCCTCAGGCATCACCCAGCGGGAAGCCTTGGAGAACGGCTCAGCTCACTTGTAAGGGATATGATGCTTGATCAGTTTGCTGCCCCACGGGTCAGGCCTGACAGCAGTCTCCACGAGGTTCTGGAAAGCATAAACGAGAAAAATCTGGGTTTCACCCTAGTCGCCGTCGGAGATGAACTCTTGGGCATCATAACTGACGGAGATCTGAGAAGAGCATTAAACAGTCCCATGGAAATTTATTCTTGTAAAGCGATCGATCTGATGACTTCTAGACCTCTAACTATCGGGGAAGAAGCCACGGCAGCTGAAGCGCTAGAAATCATGGAACAAAAGCTTATTACGTGCCTGGTGGTCGTTAATGAGCAAGGACTATTGGCAGGAATCGTGCACCTCCATGATCTGCTCGGTCGTGGAACTATACGGTTTCACGGGTAACCCCCTTGGGGTGACCTGTGCTGCGAGCATATCTTCCTTGGCCCTAGAAGGCTAAAAAGGGAAGAGATCGTTAAAGCAGAGGTCAGCTAACGGCTAGGACAAGAAAAGGATGCAAGACTCGTCATACGTGTGGAAAGACTTGACTCGGGGCATACTAGCCGATGACCTAGCGGGAAAGCACTATTTAGATAAAACACAAAGGCCATGAGTTGGTTTGGCTGAATTAGGGCTCTCGATATGTCGCAGGCATAGACGGCAAACTTCGGTTTGTGGAGGAACTCATGAAACTAAAAAAAGAAGACCTGGAATACTTTCGGGCTGTATTGCAGAAGCAGTTAGACGAGTTGGTGAAAGGGGCCGGCCGGACCGTAGATGAAATGACTGACTCTGAAGGCAAGGACTCATTTCCTGACCCAACAGACAGAGCCTCCATGGAATCAGATCGAAACTTTGAGCTTCGCATCAGAGACAGAGAAAGAAAGCTCATCAACAAGGTAAAAAAGGCGTTGGAAAAGATCGATGACGAAACATTTGGATTCTGCGAGGTTTGCGGTGAACCCATTGATTTCAAGAGGTTGGAGGCAAGACCCGTGACTGCACATTGCATCGACTGCAAGACCTCAGAAGAGGAGGAGGAAAAGATTCGTAAATTGTGAAGGAGGATGAATTTATTTTCTGAAGCCACTACCAAGAGGCACAGGGCCTTGAGTGATGGGGCCCCAAAATTTATGGACTCGCCCTGGAGGAGCCGCTCGCGTGAGCATCCCAAGAGAACCTGATCCTGCTCAGCTTATCATGAGCATCCTCATATCGAGAGACAGCATCTTGACGTCAGTTCGGCAAAAGCTGGAAGCGGAGTTTGGGGAAATTGAACGCACGGTTGGACCGTTGCGATTTGATTTTACAAGCTATTACGAGGTTGAATTAGGTGCAAATATAAAGAGATGGTTATGGAGTTTTAAGGAATTAGTGGATATGGGATCATTGGTGGACATAAAACATAAGACGAATGAAATTGAGTCGGTACATTCTTCGGGTGGTAAAAGGCAGTGCAACCTAGATCCCGGCCTTATGAGCCTATGGAATTTTGTATTGGCGACAGGCAAAGTCAACGCTCATAGAATATATTTAGGAACGGGCATATTTGCCGATTTGACCCTTATCTTTCGATCTTCTTCCTTTCAGCCCCTTCCGTGGACATATCCAGACTATGCCTCGGTGGATATGAGAACGATACTCAATGATTTCAGGAAAGACTACAAATGGAAACTGCGGAACAAACCAACGAAAAACCAAGTGTGAACAGCATGACGGGCTATGGCCGAGGCCGCGTTGTTCAAGGTAACGTAGAAGTAGTTACTGAGGTGAGATCTGTCAATCACAGGTTTCTCGATGTCACTGTGAAAGTCCCCAAATTTTATGCCTGTTTTGAAACGGACATACGAAAAAAGGTATCCGATCGCATACACAGGGGGAAAATAGATGTAACTATCAATCGACTCGGTGAAAAGACCGGGCTCATGGACGTAGTAGCGGACTATGAACTGGCTAAATGCTACCTTAGATGCCTAGAAGGGCTCCGAGACGCCTTTCATATCCCTGGGCCTATCGGACTTTCAGACCTCATAAATTTCAAGGACATTGTTAATCCCATTGATAAAAACGATGGTATCGAGCAAGAATGGCCGTTGCTGGAAACTAGTCTTGAAGAAGCCCTCTCCGAACTAGATGAGATGAGGAGGAGAGAGGGGGCTGCGATGTGGAAAGACATTGTGGGGAGGCTAGATACTTTGTGCGAAAAAGCCAAACTGATCCATCCGTTGGTAGGCCAGGTCGTGAGATCAATGCGCGACAGGCTTGAAAAAAAAATCCGAGAATTGACTAACGGAATCGCCTTGGATGAAGATCGTCTTGTCCAAGAGGTCGCCTTTTTTGCCGAGAGGTCTGACGTTACAGAGGAGTTGACCAGGCTAGAGAGCCACCTCGAACAGTTTGTAATGTCAGGAAAGAACGGATCACCAGTCGGAAGAAAACTTGACTTTCTGTTGCAGGAATTGCAAAGAGAGATCAACACATTAGGATCGAAGTCCGCTTCCACGGATATCGCCCGGCATGTTGTTGACATGAAAGCAGAGTTGGAAAAGATTAGAGAACAAACCCAAAATATCGAATAGGAATTGAAAACATCATGGCAAGAGTAACAGTCGAAGATTGCTTGGAACAAGTGGAAAACCGTTTCGCTCTGGTTGTCTTGGCGTCCAAAAGGACTAAAGAACTCAAACGAGGAGCTCCTCTCCTTGTTCGGGAACGCGACAATCGAGAGGTTGTCATGGCTCTGAGAGAGATTGCGGCCAGCAAGGTGGGCGGCAGACTTCCTCACACAGACGTTGAAGAGCAAAAAACCATGCGAGGCAGCGCGAAGATCGGGTGAGACCAAGGGATCGTACCCATTCGAAAGATGTAATCCTTTATGGGATCCACCCCGTAACGGAGACGATCAGAGCGGGCAAGAGGAAAGTGCGCACCATTTTCCTGGCTCGAGAGAGTTCTGCATCTACGGAACTGAAGGACATGATGGGTGTGCTAGGTTGCCACGTCTCAGTGCTAGGCGATCAAGAACTCACGCGCATATGCGGGTCCCCACATCATCAAGGCCTTGCCGCAGAGGTTGATCCTTATCCATACTGCGTCTTTGAACACGTACTCGATGGCACGGCTGATACTGCCTCTTGCATCATTCTTCTCGATCACCTTCAGGACCCTTTTAATCTAGGGAGCATCATTCGAAGCGCAGAATGCCTTGGCGCTGCCGGGATCGTTCTCACCAAGGACAACTCTTGCGCCGTTACTGCAGCGGTAGAAAAGACTTCAGCAGGGGCTACAGCCTACCTGCCTATTTCAAGGGTCGTGAACATGGTGAGAGCCATTCGTGAAATTAAGAATGCTGGTTTTTGGGTGTATGGCATGGACTCCACGGCCCCTCATAGCCTTTATTCCTCGAAATTGGCCCACAAAGTTGCCTTTGTAATGGGCGGAGAAGGAACCGGACTGAGGAGGCTAGTTCGAGAACAATGCGACATAACCCTGTCAATCCCAATGTGTGGACAAATCTCCTCCCTCAACGTGTCTCACACGGCCGCTATCGCATTGTCTGAATTTGAGAAGAGCGTCTCTCGAACGAGAAGACATAGCTCCGCAAAGGAGCTTTAAGTTTGACGGCTCTTCTAGGAACAATAACTAGGAATACTGACTAAGAAAATGAACATCTCTCAGGATGGTGATCTTGCAAATCTTACGAAGGCTCAAGATGTGGAGGTCGTCGTTCATGTAGGGTTGGGGAACCAGCCTGAGATATTTCTTGAAGACGGCGTTGCCAAGCCTGATCGGCATTTTTTGATAGGTTTGATTCAACTGTGCACGGTTGCAGTGGAAGAAAGGGATGCAGAAGTTGTCCTGTTTTCCCCAGACACAAATGTTGTACTGGAGGTGAACGGCCATAAAAACACCATCTCATCAGGCGTTTTGATATTCAAAACAAGAAAGGGCCGCGTAGGCTGCGTGTGCCTCGACGATGCCGGCGCAGGACGCAGGATTATGAGGGATGCACTGAGACGGTTTACTGGGACCATTCGATTGGATATCCCTTAGATGACAAAAGGCGCAATAAGGCTGACAGCTATGGCTGAGAGAACAGGTTGGAACCTATTGGCAGGTAAAATAAGAACCATTGGTTTCATATGTGCCATGACCCCCATTTTAGTGATCGTAGGCATCCTTTGCGTTCTTGCCGTAATTTTGTCCTCCCCTATCACATTGATAGGGATAATCAAGGATAAGCCTAATCGAAGATAGCCTATGCCGACCACACACACATGCAACGCCCTAATCTCTTATAGTGTTTCTCTAGATTTCCGTGGGAGTCCAAGACTTTTTTTGTCAACTGTGATGACCGTTCAGGTGACCTAGATTAGGTTGGCGCTCTCCTGTAATAGATCTTGATGCCATGCTTGTCATGCCCCGCGTCATCGGGATTACAGAATTGTTGTTTTCACGCTTTCAATGGAATGTCAGAGGAACTATGATACATTGAATTCACGTCAACTTTCGAGTATCAGCATAATAGCTAGTTGGCGGATATTGTCTTGAGCCGTCTCTCCAAATCAACAATTTCGGGGTCAGTATCAAGGAGTACGGACCACGAGTCAAAATTAATTTCATCAAAGTCTCCATCTGAAAATACGACAGTGATGTGTTTAATTTCCCCGAAATGGCTCGCCGAGAGTGTCATGCGTTTTACATGTTCAAAGGGCCTTTGATTCTTTCCAACAAAATCGATATCAATCAGTTCGTTCTTTCCTACTAATTCAACAGTAAGGAGCTTATCGAATCCTCCCCTTCCAATTGTCGCGATCAATTCGATCCATGGATCAGAGAATATACCAGCATTGCGGTCGCTGTTTAGAACAAAGGTTTCAGCAAGACCCTCGTCGTGTACTATCCGCACAATGTTGCCATTGGAGAGGACTTGGACATCGACTCCTCCTCGATACCTCATAAAAAAGTTACCTGGTCTTTGATATATCAGCGTTCCTTTGACTGACACGGGGGCTTTGAATGAAGAGCTGTGTCTGGTTTTTGTGAAATCGACCCTCAACTGCCTGATGAGATTTATCCTTTTGTGCAGATCATTTAGTAAGCTATCGAGGCTCGTATCCAGGGATGAAGTCTCGATGTTGCACCCCAGAGTTTCTATAATAACCGCGAACAATGCTATCAGGGATACGGGGCGAAAACGGAAGAAGTCAAAGCCAGACCAAGAATTGGTCTTGAAAACGCTTCTGTTGGAGTTAGTTTGCGTCAACCACATTGACCTCTGGGTCTTCGCATGTGATGCTATGCTGCCGGTCAGTTTGAATGGGATCGCATTAGTTCACAACTGTCAGACCAGCGTCTCCTCATGTCTATTCTTAACGCAATATGCGGCGGGAAGGTAAATGGGGTAAGTTCACAGGCTATCTTAGTGAACCTTTTCAATGTAAGAGCATAGAATAGGCGGCCAATGATACAGCTATTCCGCCCAACGTAAGGCCTATTACTGCAATGGTGGCGGCAACAGTGAGAATAACCACACTTCGGCTCACTACATTTACTCCTTTAAGTATATTCTTAAGTTATGTATAACACAAATTCACGAAAAAATACACCAAAAAATACTTAGTAACCCGAGTTCCCATGGCTCAATCTGTCGTTTTCACGTTGACTTTTCCGCTGTCGTCTGGGAATGTGAATCTGTTAGAGTTGCATGGGAGTAATCGGAGGAGGAAAGTCAAACCTTGAGAGAAGGTATTGCTCAAGATCCGTCGCCAAGGTCTGACAGCAACGACTTTTCTCTGAGAGATTTCGTCGAAGCTTTTTACACCCATAAAAACGTATTTCTCATCAGCCTCATCGTGACTCCACTAATCGCCTTAGTAGTCAGTTTCCTGATCCCAAAAGTGTACCAGGCCTCGACAAAAATATGGGCAAAAGAACAACGCACTGGCGATCCATTTCGGATTGAAGAGAGCCGACTATCGTTTCTTAAGGACCAGCAAGAACTTATTCTGAGCAACTTCGTGGCTTCAAAGGTTCTTGACAGCTTACCTGAAAGGGACCGCAAACATTTATTAGACAAACCCTGGAAAAAGATGTCCCCAGAACAAAAGGCTGATACGATCACCAGATTGCGAAAGAATGTGGAAGCAGAGGTGGATCCTGGAACAGTGGAAGGCGGTTCCAGCTTTATTATAGTTAAAGTGAAAGCCTCGTCTGCAATTGATGCCGCCACGCTGGCTAACCTATTTGCTGACAAGTACATCGAGTACTACTTCGAACTGAGAAGTAAGAGTGCGAGGGATTCATACAAATTTTTGGAAACCCAGAAAGATCAGGTAGCTGCGAACCTAGCCGAGAGTGAGGCTGCCCTACAGACATTTGAACGGAAACTTGGTCCTAAGTTGATCCCGTTGATAGAGTTGAGCAAATTCAATGCATCAGCCAGCGTAGCCGAAGCATACAAATTTATCGGCGCCTACGACCTCTTCGCCTCTGATTGGGCCGAGAAGTCGAAAGGATTTGAAAAACTCCAGAAACTCCAAAAAGACACTGCAGGCAACTTCATTCCTTCTGATGTGGCTTCAAAAAATTTGTCTCTGATCCATCTACAGGACAGTCTTATTGCCCTGAAGTTAAAATTGGAACAACTCAAGCAGCGATGGCTGGACAAGTCTAAAGAAATCGAACAACTTCAGAATGAGATATCGTATGCCGAGGATCTTCTCAGAAAACGGATTTGGGAAGATATGGAATCTCGAGAAATCGACGTCTCTGCAGCTCAGAGCAAGCTGGAATCCATGGATCGTCGGGCCCGACAACTTCAAAAAGATTTGGCCGACATAGCGGAAAATCGCGTGACCTATGAAAAGCTAAGACGCGAAGTAGAAAATCAGTCCGCCATATACAAGAAGGTTCAGGAAGAGCTTGAAAATGCTCGCATTGCTGCCGAAATGAGCGTGCACAAGACAGCCAACATTTACGTTATTGACAGGGCCGTCCCACCCTTGAAACCCGTACGACCGAACAAGATTCTCAACATGGCTCTCGGTATCCTAGGCGGGATCATCATTGGTTTCGGCCTTGTCATGATTGCAGCATACACAGACCAAACAGTGCGGCGGCCCGATCATATCTCTAGATATCTGGGCCTTGATGTCCTTGGCTCCGTCTCCGCATACGGGACCAAAGTTCCCAGCGAGGCTCGGGCCAGGCTTCTTGAAGATGGGACAGCGCTTCTCAAGAAAGTCGGTAGGTCCATGGCAGCTGTTTTCGCACGGAAGCCGAAGTCATAGAATAAACTGGCACAATACTTGCCTTCATGCCTCGACCACAGGGACGCCGTCTTCGTCCCAGCCGCGTTCTTTATAGTAGTCATGCACCAACCGGTGCATTTGCTCTTCAGTAATTATTTTACCTGTCTCAGGAAGAGCCTCTTCATAAAACCTCTTCGGGAGAAGATCGTCTTTCTTAGCAAGACCTTCTCTCAGGTTAAACCGCCGAGTATCATCCATGATGGTCTTGGCAATCCCCCTGAGGCCGTCCCTATCTAAGTCTAGACCCGTCACGGCCTTTATCATCAATGATAATTCTTCCCACTGATATAGATCACGATAAAATCTACAGAGGACTAGCGAATCAAATACTGTAAGCCGATCTTCCCACTCTGCAAACAGCGCCGCCTTGCCTTCAATCTGATCCGGGTCGATCATCTTTGACAGCTCCGGCTTGTAAAAGGTAGATCTCAAGTGACAGGCCCCCCGATCGCTCGTTCCATAGGCTAAACCCATGCCTTTCAGGACCCTCGGATCATATCCCGCCGGCTCAAGCCCCTTAACGTGGATGGCCTGATCTGTCATACCAAGAGCTTCCGCCGCATACTTGATTCCTCTGGCCAGGGTTTCTCCCAATCCTCTACGGTATGCTATGTCTTCCAATAGTCGTGCGATATTATCTACTTGTCCATAATCAATGTCATATTTGGCCTTGCCCTGCCTCACAGCTTCCATGGTCAAGGCAACAAGGTTCCCAGAAGAAATAGTGTCTATACCAAGGCGGTCGCACAAGTCATTTAGGTAGGCTATCTCCTCAATGGAATCCACCTCACAAAGACCACCAAATGCATAGATTGTCTCATACTCCGGTCCTTCTATCCGTAGTCCTGCATGGCGACCTTGCTTGACGGTAGTCATCCTTCCGCAAGCGATAAAGCATCTCATGCACGCATGGGGTTGCACGTCGCACCTGTTGTGCAATGCCGCCGCGTTGATCTCCTCTTTGTGATCCACGGTGCCCCGTTGCCAATAGCGGGCAGGAAAGCTTCCGACGTTGCTCATGATATCAACCATCATGGGAGTACCCATGCTCTTATACGCCTTCACTCCAAGGTTGTCCTTGGATTGCGATACCAGATCTCGGAGAAAACGTTTGAGCCTTGCTTTATCCGCAACTTCTTTCTTGCGGTTGCCTACGAAGGCAATTCCTTTAATCCTTTTCGACCCCATGACCGCGCCCACGCCGGTACGCCCTGCAGAACGCCAGTAGTCGTTCTCCATGACCGCAAAGCTAACCTGATTCTCACCTGCTGGACCTATAACTATCACCCCGCAGTTTTTCACAGATGTCCTGTTAGTCTTCATCCATTCTTTAATCCAGTCCTCGCTTCGGAAGCTATCCATTCCCCAAAGTCCCCTGGCAGAATGGAACTGAACAGCTTCTTCTCCGCCGATCTCTAGCCATACTGGTTCATCAGAGGCACCGTGTATCATCACGGCATCGAAACCTGTGGCTGCAAGATATTCCGCAACCTTACCTCCTGAGTAAGATTCGGAATAGAATCCGGTTTGCGGAGATTTTGTGAACACCGCGTGACGACAGGAACCCCAAATTGCCGTCCCGGAGAACGGTCCACCCGCTACTATTAGATGATTCTCAGGATCAAGGGGATTAACTTTTGGAGGATTGTGTTGCAGCAGCAGCCGAGTGGCAAGGCCTTTACCCCCCAACGTCTGTTCCAACAGGTCATCCGATAATACCTTGAAGTCAAATGACTTATGAGTCATATTGATGCGTAGCACCAGATTGTAGAAACCTAACATATTTCGTTCCTTCTCGACACATTATAAGTCTTATAATGTTTCTCTAAATCTGTGTCGGAATCAAAGACTTTCTTTCCGAGGTCTCCATGACCGTTCAGGGCACGTTAAAGATATTAGCGCTTGCGGTCATGCCTTGTCATGCCCGACGCGATCTGGCATCCAGGATTCCTGTTTCCACAGGAATGACGGATGTGGTCAGACATGCAATTCGCGTTTAATTTCGAGAATCGCTATATACACAGCAAACTCCCCTAACAGTCTTTTTCAGCAAGAAAATAGGGCGAGTCTGCTGTAAGAGTCAAGACACTTACTTCATCTGCACGTTCGCCGTTGATCCTTCAAGAAACTTTGCTATGCCTATTACTTTAAGACACCGCTCACAAGTGTGCACAAGGTTTGCTGCTTAATGGCTCCAGTAATGGAAATTGAAACTGAAAGAACCAACTATTCTATCACTTCATACTCCCTTCTGATACGGTTTTGGCCCCAGGGGCTTTTTCTCCCAATACTGAGGATCGTGGGAGGGTACAACATGAGCACCTATCATCTGCATTACCTTGAATACGTAAAGGGCCTCCAACGACTGGGGAATGTCCCAAGCTAGTCCGGGCGGTATGGCCTCGTGCATATTCTCTATCGTGTACATGGCGTCCGCTGCAAACACGGAACTCTGACCGTGCGACTGCTTGATCAGCAGCGACTGGTGGCCTTCTGTGTGACCCGGTGTAGGAAAGGCCACTATTGTTCCGTCGCCAAACACGTCGAAGACACCTCCAATTGGTTTGATGTTAAGCTTATTCATGACCTTAAAATCTTCGGGTATGTAGGCTGTTCTCTTGCCTGATTCTACCGCATTATTGATTATGTCTATCTCTTTTTGTTGAAGGTAAATAGGAACATCGGTTCCCAGGAAATTGTCAATTGCTCCCGCGTGATCAAGATGACCATGACTAAGGATTACCGCCTTAAAATCCTTCGGCGTAAGATTCAACTTTTTGATCTGCTCTTTAAACTCCTCGTAATCTTTCATGACTGGAAAGTATGCGTCCGTGACCGCCTTACTCCAGTAAGCAACGGGGTCTTTCGCCACCATAGCATTGTTGCCTGTGTCGAACGCAACCCAGTCTTTCCCGTGTTGAATCACGAAAAAAGGCACTGGGATATTCATGGGGGTTCCGGGGCGAGTATCTTTAAGCATGTACTGCGTCTGTGTTTTCAAGATACCGCATAGAAAGGCGTAAGCTGTCACCTTTACCGAGGCATCTTCCGTTGGTTTTGTCTCGGCCCATGACAGTTTCGCTGGGACAGCCCCAAAGCTTCCTATTGACGCTGCTGTTAGGACTGTCAGCTTAAGAAACCCTCTTCGTCCAATAGTTTCTGCCATTGCTTCTCTACTTTCGTTCAAAAATTGAAACAACTCCACAAGGTTTCACTTTCTATGGCTACTACAAGATAACTTGTCGCCTGAGACAAGCCTTTCCAAACCTGATGCTCTCTCTTAGAAACTGTCTGAGACCTTTTTAGCCCGAAGTCTCCTTCATACCACCCCTTTTCTTTACAGTGCGGGATGCCCATACCCGAACCAGGCATTTACAAGACCTGGCGATAAATATCCTCGGCATCGGACAAGGTGAGTTGACGAGGATTGTTCGCGAGCAATCTTGTTACCTTCATTACTCCTTGTGCCAAGAAGGGGATATCTGATTCTTTGACCCCGAATTCTGAGAGGCTGGTCGGTAGTCGAAGGTCCTCTGAAAGATCTCGAAGCGCCTCTATTGCTTCGTATGCGGCTTCTCTATCGCTTAATCCCTCAATCGGCACCCCAAAGATTTCAGCTATGACAGCGAACTTTCTGAAGTTGGCTATCATATTGAATTCCATCACAGGAATCAGCATCATGCTGTTGGCTACTCCATGGGGTATGTGAAACTCGGCGCCAATCGGATATGCAAACGCATGAACCGCGGTTACGCCGGCGTTGGCAAAGGCCATGCCTGCGAGCATGCTTCCTTCAAGCATTTGCGATCGCGCCTCCAAGTCCTGACCGTCGGAGAAGGCTGTCCTGATGTTTTCGGTTATGAGGGTCATTGCCTCTACCGCGATCATGTCGGTAACACGCGTGGCATTCTTGGAAGTAAATGCTTCCACTGCATGGATAAGGGCATCCATGCCCGTTGCCGCTGTTATGTGCGCCGGAAGACCTAGTGTCAACACAGGGTCCAGGACCGCTACGCGGGGGAATAAATAAGGACTTACAATACCCTTCTTTAGTTTTTCCGTCTCATCGGATAAGATAGCAATGGGCGTTACCTCGCTTCCTGTACCGGCTGTAGTTGGGACGAGCATCGTAGGAACCCCGGGACTACCCACGAGTTCTATGCCAAAAAGGGATTCTACTGGTCCTTTGTTGGTCACAAGCACGGAAGCAGTTTTTGCTATGTCCAGGGCTGAACCACCCCCAATTCCGACTATAGCTTCGGCTCCCGAAGATTTGGCAAACTCTCCAGCCTGAAATTTTTCAGCCACCAATTCCTGCATATTTCGACCGATGAGGTCGTCTCTGTGAAGGCCAGTGATCCTCTCGTATGCTGAATTGACCCTGATGGTATTGGCATGGCCGTCGGTGATATAGAATCCGTCATAAGACGATTCAAATATGGCTTCAAGTTGACGATGCAGCTCCTGATAACCCTGTAATTCGGAGATGATTCGCTCATACTCAGAAATATCCTGAAAGATGCTCACAACCCCCACGACTTGACCATCGACAATTATTGGATTCCTGTTTGCCACAATGGTAGCCTTTGGGATTACGATCCGTTTTCCAATCTGAGGACGGCCAGTTTCGAGAATCATCTTCATATCAGGCCAAGTTTCAGGCATCACTGTCGAGAAGTGTTTTCCTACGGGCGAACCCTCTTCGTATCCAAGCATACGGAGCCCAGCCTGGTTATAAAAAACCACCATACCCTGCCCATTGATAATGACGATACCATTGTAGGAGGAATCCAAAATGTCAGCGCACATGGGCTCGATGGTGTTTAACTCGGGTACTGCTTTATTTGTCATGATCTGTGCCTCTTTCGGCTCGATGGAAACAATGCCCTAAAATTATTGTTCGAAGTTTTACTGGGCCAGGACGCATAACGGTCTCCCCATATCGGGAGTGTTCTACACAGTGGTCTCGCTTTCATTCACTGTAGTTTCGGATCAATCTCTCGCCGGTAATGAAAAACAGCATGGCATACCCCACCAGTATCACCAGACATGCAACTGACTCCCAGTTTAGCGATTGGCTGCGCATAACAATATTGGAATGGGTAAGCGGGAGGATCCACACAAAAGGTCGAAAAATGTCAGGAATCTTTTCTATGGGAAAGAACGTCCCGCTAAAGAAAGCCATGGGCAATATGAAGAAATTATTATATGTTGCGGTATCTTCATGTGTTTTTGTTATCATACCAGTGACAACACCGAGAGACGCAAAGAGAAAGCAGTTCAAGAGAAGAGCAATCCCCAACAATGGGGTAAGGGAAAAATGGGGCGCGGAGAAAAAACCCACTGTGATAATAAGCCCCGCCGCAAAAAGCCCTTTGACCATACCTGCCAGCACCTCGCCCACCATCACCGCAGATGCAGGGACCGGCGCCTGAATAAGTATCTGGAAGCTCTTGAAATAGAGGCGATTAAGGTTCAAGGCGCTGGCCACCCACGTGTACGAGTTGGTCATGGAACTCATGGCCACGAGCCCCGGGATGAGATAACTGAGGTAATCCGTATCGTTCATTTGCACGCTGCGCCCAAGGCCCAAACCGAAAGTGATAAGGTAAATTACTGGCACCACCATGGCCGAAAACAGGTACCCAATTCTTATGAGCTTCCTTTTGAACAACAGCATCTCCCTCAGGAAAATCGGGTAGAAGGCCGGCGCACTCATTCGATTCGTTCCCCAGTTAGCTTGATAAAGACATCTTCGAGGTTGGATTTCCTAATTACCACTTGGCAGTTGGCATTTCGCGCCGCCAGGTTTGCCTCTTCACGGGTGCGACAGATTGATTGCAGAAGTTTTCCTTCAGCGCTTACGCTTTCTACGATGTATTGACCAACAGTGGCCTTCAACTTCTCCGGCGTTCCCGTAGCGATAAGGGTGCCTTTTGCCATTATCCCGACTCTATCGCATAGCGATTCCGCTTCTTCGATGTAATGCGTAGTGATGACAACTGTTCGGCCGTCAATACGAGTTCGTCTGATTATGTCGGCCACCTGGCGTCTGATCTGAGGGTCTAGCCCAATCGAAGGTTCATCTAGGAAAAGGATTTTCGGATCTGTCAATAATGCGCGAGCAATTAAGAGCCGTCTTTGCATACCCCCTGAAAATTTTGATACGAGCTCTTCTCTCCGTTCCCACAAATCGACAAGATGGAGGCACGATGAAATTTTTTCCTGATGGTTTGATACCCTGTGCAGCATGGCATAGATGAGGAAATTTTCGTAAGCCGTGAGTTCTCGATCGAGGTTGTTTTCCTGAGGCGCCACCCCAATTATTTTCTTCACCGCCAGAGGGGATTTAATCACATCGTGTTCATCGACAAAGAGTTCACCGCTGTCCGGTTTAGACAAAGTGGTCATCAGTTTTATAAGTGTGGTTTTGCCTGCCCCGTTGGGACCTAGAAGGCCAAAGACAGTGCCCCCCTCAACCGTCAAGGATAGGTTGTTAACCGCTTTTATTTGGCCGTACTGTTTTGTAAGTCCCCTTATCCTAATCATGCGTTGTCGATCCTAATCCTGCCAATCCCCTTAATCACAGATATGATCGTTTGTTCCAACAAGGGAGTCGCCCTTCATCCACGCACCCCTGAGAGACCCCCGAGGTAATACGGTCGCCGCATCGCGGACAAACGGTTGAACATGGAGGCAGCAGGGTTCGACATCTACCGCAAAAGCGAGGAGTATCATACGCCAGAGGCGGCAAAATCCTTCCGCATCTGCTGCAATGCTCCTCTGATTCAAGAGTGTACGCGCCGCAGTTAGGACACACAACGGCGGCTCCCTCTCCAAGTCGAACAAAAGGAAAATTTCTTGAAAAATTTTTGATGCGACGATTCATCAGCCAACCCATAAAGAGCATGAGAGGAACTAGAGAGAACATGGCCGTCTTGGGATGCAAGGCGACCACGAAGTCATACAATCCATGAAGACCCGTCGCAATGAGGTAACCCTGTCCTATGACAGAGAGTTCGTGGTCGCGCTTGAATCGCGCCAGCCCCATCGAGGCCCCCCACATCGATGCAAACATGACATGGGCAGGAGTAGCATAGACAGTGCGGGAAAACAAAATCCCCGGTCCCATTTGTGATATATACACTATATTTTCGACTGATGCGAAGGCAAGGGCTGCAGTTGCGGCATAAATGATGCCATCCAAAGGGTCCCGAAAATCCGGGCGCCTATAGACGCCCACCCATACTGCCAGAAGCTTGAAGAATTCCTCGTTGGGGGCAATGATCAAGAAGCTCGCCACAGCCGACCCCGCAAGGTCCTCGTGTTGAAGTTGGGCACCGGTAAACACTTCGACGAAGAGCGCGGGAAGGGCCGATGCGCAGCCCCACAGAAAGACTCGTATCATGAGGCCGTAAGACCTGATATCCCTATTTTTCTTGAGGGAAAAAAAAGATAGCCAGGCTACCCCTGGCGCTAGACCAAGCATTGTGTAAAGAAATGTCAGATTCCACCTCTGTTTGACTTTGAACTGTAAAATGTATATTAGGGTCAAGTCCGAAGAAATAAAAGAGCAGATATCCTTTGGAACATATGGCCGTGCAATCTGACTCGTCTGATTGGCCTCCAAATACTGACCTTTCTGAATCTGATTCTATGGAACTCATTCGATTAGAGAACGTCTCTAAGCTCTTTCCGATACAGCGCTCCGTATTTTCTCAGCGCAGAGTCTATTTGCATGCCTTGGATGCTGTAAATATCGCCATCAGAAAAGGAGAGACCCTGGGTCTTGTAGGGGAATCAGGCTGCGGCAAAACGACTTTGGGAAGAATAGTGGTAGTTCTAGAAAAACCCTCTACTGGTCGAGTCCTCCTTGAAGGAATAGACCTCAGTTACCTAGAACCCTACAAAATGAGGCAGACCAGGCGGAAAATGCAAATGATTTTTCAGGACCCTTATTCTGCTCTGAACCCTCGTCACACTGTTCGAAGCATAATCATGGAACCCCTAATCATTCATAAAGTAGGCACGAGGGCTGAAAGGATAGAGAGGGTACAGCAGTTGATGGACGAGGTGGGGCTCAGACCCGAGTACGAAGATCGTTATCCACACGAATTCTCAGGGGGACAGCGTCAAAGAATAGGCATCGCACGCGCACTGGCCTTGCAACCTGACCTGATTGTCGCTGACGAACCAGTGTCTGCACTCGATGTGTCGATTCGTTCTCAAGTCCTCAACCTCCTAGAGGAGCTTCAAGCTAAGTACAACCTCACCTACCTCTTTATTTCTCACGACTTGTCCGTTGTGGAACACATATCAGACAGGGTTGCTGTCATGTATCTGGGCAAGATTTGTGAACTTGGGGCGAATCACGACATTTATACCAATCCTTTGCATCCTTACACCGAGGCCCTTCTTAGCGCAGTGCCTGTACCAGACCCTTCAGTGACAAAGCATCGGATCATACTGGAGGGAGACGTGCCGAGTCCAGTATCTCCACCTGCTGGATGTAGGTTCCATCCACGATGCCCCATCCGAATATCTATATGCGAGATGGAAGAGCCCTCTCTCGTACGCGTCAGCAACGAACATTGGGCTGCATGCCACGTAACAGCCCCACAATCAAGCTAATTTAGCGGAGACCCAGGACCTGGAGCAGCCACGATAAGGATTGTCTTCGCGAATCCATATCGTGATTGAACAGAGGGGTACATAGATCCAGCCAAGCTTTTCCGGTAAAAAGAGCTACTGCAAATTCCATACACGCATTGAAGCCACATTTTCCGCAGTCTGTTGCCGGCAATCTCCGAAAAATTTCGACAGCTCCAATGCCTTGCCTCGGGTCGCTGATCGGTTTTATGAAACTCTTTTTCTCGAAGGCATCGCAGATTAAATCTACTGAACAACGGAGCTGAAACCAGAAGTCATAGATGTCGTCGCTGCGGGATATGACAACAATATCGTTTAAAAATACGACCAATCGGTGGCCTTCCTCAAGGACCAGGGATGGCCTGGCCGGGTTATAAGCACCCCCTCGAATCAATGCCGCCATAAGTGGAATAAGATCGCCAAAACTTTCCCCTGTGCGTACCTCAATGCGCAGACGAGTAGGGTCTGATACGCTGTCACTTACAGATACAAGCTTTATTTGCCTGACAATTTCTTTCCAAACCGGCCTGGGAGATTCCCCATCGATCTGCTTTCTCGTGCGATTCTGATGCTGAACAAGACCGCAAAAGGCCAGGGCATTTTGTTTCAACTCTGCCAGCAACTCGTTTCTTTTACCAGACAGGAGAATCGCCGGGGGCAGGAATCCTGAGCAAAATCTTGGCGTCTCTAAGACTTCCAGGTAACGTCGCGACGGAGAGAAGAAGGCTAGAGCAACTTTGAAATCTTCCGGCTTAGAAAAGAAAATAAGATAGGCCATATCAATAAAAGCTCATCGCTTCGCCTTGGTTCATAAATTGGCTTTTCCAAAATCCATATTCCCCAACTATATAACCTTAAAGTGCTTTCTATAGACTACTTGTCCGCACAGGGCTTTTATTGACGCTCCTCTCTAAAGGTACAACTATTCTAAGTCCCTGATGGAGTCTTCGATTCAAGTTTAAGTCGGGGTTGGCCTTAGCCAACTGAGCTTTGCTAATACTATATTTCCTCAGAATCTTATAGAGACTGTCGCCTCTGGTTACCACATGAGTCACATGGGTTTTGCCATACTCCTGAGAGGTCCCGTCCAAATTGCTCAAGAGAATGCTACGCTTGCCGGGAGGCAAGCGTAGAGAGTATGGAGGTCCTTTATCCGGCGTAACGCCCCGTACCACCGCCGGATTAAGCTGTACAAGTTCCTCATGGCGTACTCCTGCGGCCCGAGCTAGATTTTCCAATGTGTATGCACCCCGAATGGATATCTGCTCACACTTTTGGTCGGCGCCGTATTCCGCAAATGGAGCAAAACCGTATTTGGGTGGATTTTTTGCTATTGTAGCAAGAGCTAGAAACTTCGGAAAGAACTCTTTGGTCTCTCTCTTTAATCGAGGGCTTGAGCTAATCTCGTGATACTCCTCAGCGTCCTCCTGTCGAAGCACTTTGCTCAACTTGTTCTCGCCCGAATTATAGGCGCTGATAGCCAACCGCCAGCAACCAAAGACACCATAAAGGTCTTTCAAGTACAACATGGCGGCTCTCGTTGATTTTTGCGGGTCGAGCCGTTCATCAACCCATTTGTCAACGCGCAGGCCGTAACTTCTAGCCGTGGCTGGCATGAATTGCCACATTCCCAGCGCATTGGCTGGGGATCGCGCCTCTGGATCTGCCCCAGATTCTAACATCACCAAATAGGATATTTCCTCAGGAAGGCCGCTGTCGCGAGCCTCCTTCTTTAGCATGTGCAGATACGGCGCTATGGTCGCAAGGTAGGCCCGGGTGGTTTCTCTCTGGTCGTACGCATATTTCCGGATGAACGTCCGTACTCTCGGCGTATTTTCTTCCCTCGGGATAGCAGGAAATTGTTCCTTTTTCGTATAAGATGATTTCTTGTAAAAAGGCCCGAAAGCAATGGCACGGGAAAAGGCGTTCGCAATGGAAGGGCGATAATCAAGGCTTTCCTTGAGACTCTTTGCAGTAGTAGCGCAACCGCCGGCTGCCAGGACAACGATCACCAGCGCTACCGACCAGGTTACACCCCGGTGGACAACGTCAGACTCTGGCCTTTTCTTGCGGGAGACGTTCCGAGTGCTCACCCAACTAAGACCTCGAGAAAAAAAGAAACTTCCTACAACCCTTTCCATCCCCATGGCTGGATGATACCAGAATGTCGCCAGGTGTCAACGAACAGCGGTGCGCTAATCGCGCCAGCACGGCACCCAGATTATTTCAAGAGATCGGGCAAGCCCTGTTTAGCTTGACCGCCCCTTCCTTTACCCTCTTGAGCAGCGG
>Ga0172368_10000803_pt1 | contig 44564 bp, 41 predicted proteins | sample Lak11m_FD_114540 | JGI IMG/M metagenome (GOLD analysis project Ga0172368, IMG submission 114540) | Freshwater microbial communities from Kabuno Bay, South-Kivu, Congo - kab_022012_11m | ecosystem: Environmental > Aquatic > Freshwater > Lake | place: Democratic Republic of the Congo: South-Kivu... | reverse complement strand
GCAATTGTTGATTTAAAGAGCGCTATGACTGATTTTATTGCTAGCCTCCTTGAAGACGGTTTACCTGTTCCAGAACCTGCTGATCTAGTGATGACCACCAGTTCTACTACGAGTAAAACATTTACAATCACAAATTATATACAAGACAAAAATATAGTTTCCATTCCACATAGAAATATCTATGTGCCGGCAGAATAAAGTTCCAAACCTGCCTCACGGCAGGATTTTGTTTGATATCACCTCTGCCCTAACGGGCGCACGTCTTAAATTAGGAGGAATACGAGTCAGCGTCCAAAGCGGGGACATCTCATATTTGCCTATCACGCCGCGCCTTACGGGTGTATGATGATTGTACTCAAAGGAGTTCCCATGAATACCACCACCCGCACGACACGGGAATGTTCGCTCGACAGTTTAAATCCAACATTGAGAGCCGCCATGCGTGCCCACGCTGCACAATATAAATTAGGCGATCTCGAATCCGATGTGTTGATGTGCTGTGAGACCACTTCCATTCGCGAGAAAAAGGGCATGTTTGGCAGTGCAGAGACTACCGTCTCGGCAGTTTTCGTCACTCCAAAGTGGCTGGTCTGGGCCGACAGTACGGATCAGAACCACGCCGGAGCTGGGTCGGCTGAACTGCGTCTGATCGATGTGCGCGACTACGAGACGACTGCCATGAATGTCATCTCCCCCGACCTGGGACTCAACATCACCGGGCGTTATACCGATCGCAACAAGACCGGCATGACCTTCATAGTGCTCGGCTCCGGGCCAGATGGACAGAGATTCCGTCAAGTTCTAAATGATGCCTTGAGCAAAGTCAAAAGTTGATCATTGATGCTACACAGGAAAAGACATTCAGCAACCATCATACATACCTCGCCTTACGGGAATGCATTGGGGCTCGCACAACAAAAAAGTCCCTGCCAGTTATGCAGCAGGGACTTTGCCATTTAGTTTATCGACTATCCGGTCTTTTTCTCGGGCAGCACCATCTCGCCGAACGTGATCACCACGAATGTGGCGATCAAAGTTAACAACCAGACCGTGCCCGCAACCTGCTCAGCTTTTAGTTCGCGTTGCTCGACTTCGCGCATATTGCGTCCGGCCATGACGAAGCCATTATTGTATGGGACGACTACTGAGGCCACTCGCACGGTTGAATTCGGCTGCCATGAGACACGGTTCTCACCGCTTTGTCTGGCGCTATCCAGCGCGCCTTTTGGATAATCGGGCATTTGTCCATTCAGCAAACCGGAAGTGGCAACTGGCTTTCCATCGTTATCATAAATAACAATGAAAGGCGCAAGACTGCAGGACATTTCAATCTTTTCAGAGGGGACAACCATCTCAATCGTCGCGCCGTTGTTCAATGCATATGCAGCATCTTCCGCCATTTGAATTTGCGGATCGTTCAGTCCGTTCCGCAAAACCTGTTGCACTGACACATAGGCCAACGCGCAGAAGGCGGTCGCCACAACGGCAAAGGGGAACCATACTCTAAAGATACTTTTTATTTTCATCGTCTATTCTCCTTTGGAAAATAGTGTACGCAGTTGCGCTATCATTCCCTTGCAAAGACTCTCCACAATTCAAAGCCCTCGGAGGCTTTGGAAATCTCCGAGGGCTGAAGTCTAAAATCCAACCTCTTACTTTGTGCTCTTGGCCTTCTTGTCGACTTTGGCTTCGCGGCCCATCGCATCCATCACAGCCACAGCCGCGATCTGAACAATGTTGTTGACTTCGTCGCCGGTCTGCAAGACGTGAACCGGGGCACCCATTCCCAGCAGGATCGGCCCGATGGCCTTTGCACTGCCAAGCCGCGCCAGCAACTTGTAAGCGATATTCGCCGACTCAAGAGATGGGAAGACCAATACATTCGCATCCTTGACCGCACTGAACGGATAGCGTTCTTCGATGATGTTGGATACAACCGCTGTATCAGCCTGCATCTCGCCATCCACCACAAGGTCCGGGCGGCGGATCTTGGTCAATTTAACGGCCTCCCGCACCTTGTCAGAGAGCGGATGCGGCGTAGAACCGAAGTTCGAGAACGACAGGAACGCCACGCGCGGTTCAATTTCCAATTGCCTGGCAAAGTCGGCGGCGAGAGATGCAATCTCCGCCAGGTCTTCGGCGCTCGGGTCAATGTTGACCGTCGCATCCGTAAACAGGAAGACACGATCGTCAACAATCATGATGTAAACGCCCGCCGCACGTGCGGTGCCTTTCTGGGTGTGATGGATGTTCAGGGCAGGGCGGATCACTTCGGGATAATCATAGGTGAGACCCGAAACACAGGCTTCCGCATCACCCATCTTGACCATGAGCGGCGCAAACACATTCGGGTCTTTTACTGTCTTCCTGGCTTCGTGAAGGGAAAGACCCTTTCGCTTGCGAAGTTCGTAATAAGCATCGGTGTATTTTTCGATCTTCGCGAAATCGTTTGGATCAACAACCTGCGGTTTGTATTCCAATGAAAGAGTTTTGAGTTGCTCATCGATCACACTCTTGCGACCGATCAGGACTGGCGTGCCAATACCTTCATCCTGAATTTGGTACGCGGCACGGATGACCTTCTGCTCTTCTCCTTCAGCGAAGGCGATACGTTTCTCGCCGCGACTGGCGCGCGCCTTGTTCATGATGAAATAGCGCACCTGCTCGCCTTTGCCCAGACGGAACGCCAATTGCTCGCGGTATTCATCAATGTCAATCTTCTTGCGGGCTACACCGGTCTTCATCGCCATCTCGGCCACAGCCGGAGATTCCCACAACAGCACGCGCGGGTCGAGCGGCTTGGGGATGATATATTCGCGTCCGAATTTTATATTGTCCACGCCATACGCGCGCAGAACGGAATCGGGAACGTCTTCTTTGGTCAGCGCGGCGAGTGCTTTAGATGCCGCAAACTTCATGTCGTCATTGATCGCCTTGGCTCGCACATCCAGCGCGCCGCGGAAGATGAACGGGAAGCCCAGCACGTTGTTGACCTGGTTGGGATAGTCTGAACGACCGGTCGCGATGATAACGTCCTTGCGCGCAGACTTGGCCAGCTCCGGCGTAATTTCAGGATCGGGGTTGGCCATCGCAAATACGATCGGGTCTTTCGCCATGGACTTAACCATCTCAGGCGTCATCACATTTGCGACTGAGAGACCGTAGAATACATCCGCGCCGCGCACGGCATTGGCCAGTGTGCGGGCATCGGTATCAACAAGGAAGCGCTCTTTATATTTGTTCATCCCCACTGTACGGCCTTTGTAGACTACACCCTTGCTGTCGCACAGCATGATGTTCTCACGTTTCACGCCCCAGCGGATAGCGAGTTCCGCGCATGAGATGGCCGCCGCGCCTGCGCCGGAAATCACGATGCGAATTTCGCTGTGCTTTTTGCCGACCAATTCCAGCGCATTGGCCAACCCGGCAGACGAGATAATGGCCGTGCCGTGCTGGTCATCGTGAAAGACGGGGATGTCGAGCATCCCTTTCAGGGTTTCTTCGATATAAAAACACTCGGGCGCCTTGATGTCTTCGAGGTTGATGCCGCCAAAAGTCGGAGAGATGGCCGCGACGATTTTGATGATCTCATCCGGGTCATGCGAATTGACCTCGATGTCGAACACGTCAATATCCGCGAACTTTTTGAAGAGCACCCCCTTGCCTTCCATGACCGGTTTGCTTGCCAGCGCGCCGCGGTCGCCCAGCCCAAGAATGGCCGTGCCGTTGGTAACTACGCCAACGAGATTGCCCTTGGACGTATATTCGTAGGCATCCTCAGCGTTCTTTTCGATCTCCAACACCGGCACAGCTACACCCGGCGTATATGCCAAACCCAGATCGCGCTGTGTATCCATCGGCTTGGTGGGTACAACGGCAATCTTGCCAGGTCTGCCTTTCAGACGATGATATTCAAGTGCATCTTCACGCGTAATTGCGGCCATAGGGCCTCCTTATGAGTTGAATCAATCAGCATTATGAATTATGGCACAACGCGATAAATCAATCCAGTTGCATTTGTCACGTTTTCGGACATACCTGTCTAATTATCTTACCCCACCGCGTTGGAAAGGATGTGAATTTACCTCTTAGGCTCTTTTCCTCCGAATTGTTTATGATAAAATAGCGGCGTAAAAAACAAGGGATGCTTGGGGGAGCACGAGCCTTTGTTAACTTATTTGCATGGAGAAAAAAAAGAATATGCCTAGAAGAAGCCTCGCTCGTCTCTATCGAGACGAGTTTTCTGGTTATAACTTTGCCAAATTTCAACAGGACCTGCTGGCTGGTCTGACCGTTGCCGCAGTGGCTCTGCCTCTCGCGCTGGCCTTCGGCGTTGCATCCGGTGCGAGCGCCGCAGCCGGCATGGTCACCGCCGTCCTCGCCGGCTTCATTATCGGCGCGCTTTCGGGCGCGCCCTACCAAATCTCAGGACCGACCGGCGCCATGAGCGCGGTACTGATCGTGCTCGTCCAAAAATATGGACTGCAAGGCATTTGGATTGCTGGACTCATGTCTGGTATTTTTCTGCTCATCATCGGCCTGCTTCGTCTCGGACGCTTCATCGCCTTCATCCCCGGCTCGGTTATCACGGGTTTCACATCAGGCATTGCACTGATCATTTTCATCGGTCAGATCGATAACTTTTTCGGCGTCAAAACCGCCACCACCGATTCTGCTCTTTTCAAACTTATCAACTATTTTAAAGGCGGATTCATTCCAGACTGGCACGCTATAGTGATCGGACTCGTCGTCATCTTGACCATGTTCCTGTGGCCGTCAAAATGGAACGCCCGTTTCCCTGTATCCCTGCTCGGCCTCATCCTCGCCACGGCTCTCAACTGGACCTTGAACTGGTCGACCCTCGTGATTGGCGATATTCCTCGAACGCTTCTTCTCGCTGACCGCTTGAATCTAACCAACATCCCCTGGGCAAACCTCGGCGAATTCCTCGCCCCCGCCTTGACCATCACCGCGCTCGGTGCAATCGAATCTCTTCTTTGCGGTGCGGTTGCATCTAACATGACCGGCGTCCGCTTGCAGGCCAATCAGGAATTGATCGGTCAAGGCATCGGCAACATGCTCATCCCATTCTTTGGCGGAGTCCCGGCCACAGCTGCCATCGCCCGTTCAAGCGTGGGCATCAAATCAGGCGGACAGACGCGTCTCGTCAGCATCATCCATGCCATAGGACTTTTGTTGTCCATGTTCCTGCTTGCGCCAATTATGGCACGCATCCCTCTCACCGCGCTGGCAGGTGTACTAATGGTCACTGCTATCCACATAACGAATGGGTGTCCATCCGCTTTATTTTCGACAAACGCTTTAAGACCGATATCATAGCATTTAGCATTACCATGTTCGCCACTATTACTCTCGATCTGACCAAGGCCATCCTGATCGGCTCAATCCTGGCTGCAGCAGTCTTCCTCAACAAAATCGCCACACTAGACATAGACATTCAAGAAGTAGATCCAGAAAAACTCAAAGCAAAAGGCATCGGAACCGAAGGTAAATGCCAGCACGTGCGCGTGGCCTATGTAACGGGACCCCTATTTTTCGCAGCTACCGGCTTCTTCAACGAAGCTTTTGCCAACCTTGGCGACACTCACGCCATCATTCTATCCATGCGCGGCGTGCCGCTGATCGATACATCTGGACTGGAAGCCATCCGGCATCTTTATGAGCGCCTCCACAAACAGGGAGGCGCGCTCATGTTCGCTGGCACGCACGATAACGCGCGCATCATGATGGAACGCGGCGGGCTGGTCGAAGAGTTCGGCGAGAAAAATTTCTTTTGGAGCAGCGACCAGGCCATCGTCGAGGCCGAGAGGCGTGGTTGCAAGTTCTGCGAAAAATAACCTTACGGCTTTCTCAAAGCCTTGGCGAACTCCGGCTGCTCTCATTTTTTCACCGCGACCTTTGCATCTGGCGCAAGTGCAGGTGAGGGTGCGAAATACGCCAAGAAAAAAAGAAGTCTTCGCGCTCCTGGCGGGCTTCGCGGTTCGTTTTCCTACTTTGAGAAGGCCTTGAAAGTAACCGGCAATCCCATTAACAAAACATTAAAGAATAATGTATAATACGCTCAATCCGCAAAGATTATTTGGAACTTCCGCAGCCTCGGCGGCCTGGCTTGCTGACAGAACTCTGGAAACGCACGACATCCTGGCTTCAGGAGATTTTTACAAAGTCGCCGTCTTCTCGACGGATAAATTTGAGAGAATGACTTCTCGGATTGTAATTTCGACTGGCGTGACTTAATAACCCTCACGCGACTAATCTACCTCCCATCCGCTTCCCGCGGGACCTGGGGCCGGTTCTCCAACCCAGAATCTTATGCACAGCTGAGGCCGTTTGCCTGCACTGCAATGTAATGCGGCGCAAGTCGGCAAGTTCTCGGCTGTGTGTGTTTTTAATGCCTAAGATCACTGCCCTGCAATCCCAGAAGCGCGACCCCCAGCGAGTGAATATTCACCTCGACGGAGATTATGCTTTCGGGCTGGCCCGCATTATAGCCGCCTGGTTAAAAGTGGGGCAGGAACTGAGCGAGGAAAAGATCGCCTCGCTGCAGGCTGAGGATGCTCGTGAACGCGCATATCAACAAGCTCTGCTTTTCCTGAGTTATCGTGCCCGCTCCGAAACCGAGATCAGGCAGAATTTACGCAAGCACGAAATTCCCGAGGAGGTCATCGAGCAGACGCTCGAACGGCTTCGCGAGAACCGGCTTGCAGACGACGACAAATTTGCCCGCGCCTGGGTGGAAAATCGCAACACTTTCCGCCCGCGCAGTCGGCGTGCACTTTCAGTTGAGCTTCGACAAAAAGGCCTCTCGGATGAGGCCGCGCAATCTGCGCTGGCCGGTTTGGATGAGGAAGCTCTGGCCTATGAAGCAGGCTTGAAAAAGGCGCGCCGCCTCGAGGTCCTGGAATGGAACGATTTCCGCAAGAAACTATCCGAGTTCCTGGCCCGCCGCGGGTTTCCATACTCCGTCATCGCGCCCGTCGTATCACGCATTTGGAACGAGACGCATGCAGAGCACAATACAATTGACAATGAGGAAATTTTATGAACCCGATTAGCATTATCGTAGACATCCTCATGCTGGTCGTGGGTGTGGCCGCCGGTTATTTCTTTCAACGCTATCAACAAGACCGCACCCTTAAGAACCAGCAGGATAAAGCCGAAAACATTTTAAAGATCGCCAGCGAACAAGCGCGGCTGATCGAAAGTCAGGCGCGTGACAGCGCGACCAAGATCGTACAATCCGCCGAAGGTGAGATCAAAGAACGCCGCATCGAATTGAACCGCGATGCCGAGCGCATGGATAAGCGCCGCACCGAGCTGGAAGCGCGCGCCGATAAACTCGAACAGCGCGAACAGGCCCTGAACAAACGTCAAAGCGCGGTGGACAAGCGTGCCAACGAAATCGACATCCTGTACAGTCAGGAAATGACCAAGCTCGAAGAGATCGCCCAATTGACGCAGGATGAGGCCAAGAAGGATTTGTTCGCGGCAGTTGAAAAGGAAGCGCGCGCCGACATGGCCCGCATTTATCGTCAGATCGAAGCGGAAGCGCGCGAGGAAGGCGAGAAGCGCGCCCGCAAACTCATCGCCGATGCCATCCAGCGCGTTGCATCCGAGCACGTTGCAGAAGTGACCAGTTCGCGCGTCACGTTACCGAATGAAGAAATGAAGGGTCGCATCGTCGGCCGCAACGGACGCAACATCAAGGCTTTTGAACAAGCCGCCGGTGTGGATGTAATCGTGGACGACACGCCTGAATCTGTGACGATCTCATGCTTCGACTCGGTGCGACGCGAAATCGCCCGCCGCGCCCTCACTCGCCTGACGGTGGATGGACGCATTCATCCAGCTCACATCGAAAAGATCATCGAGGAAGAAACCAAGGCTGTTGATAAAATCATCAACGAGTCAGGCGAACAGGCCGCCTTCGACGCAGGGATTGCCGGGTTGCATCCCGAAGTGTTGCGCATGATGGGACGCTTGAAATTCCGCACTTCATACGGACAGAATCAACTGGCGCACGCGGTGGAAGTTTCAAAACTGGCCAGTATTCTTGCATCCGAGTTGGGCGCAAAAGTGGACCTCGCCAAACAAGGTGGTTTCCTGCACGACATTGGCAAGGCAATGGATCACAACCAGGAAGGCACACACGCTTCCCTTGGCGCAGAATTCTGCCGCCGTTATGGTGTGAATTCAATTGTGGTCAATGCAATTGAATCGCATCACCATGAAGTCGACCAATTAACCATCGAGGCCGTGATCGCTGAAGCCGCCGATGCCATCTCGGGCGCTCGTCCAGGTGCGCGCCGCGAGGACCTCGAAGCATATATCAAACGCATTCGCACGCTCGAAGAATTGTCCATGTCATTCGAAGGCGTGGCGCAGGCATTCGCCATCCAGGCCGGACGCGAAGTGCGCGTCATCGTCAAGCCGGATAATATTGACGATCTGGCCTCCGCCCGACTGGCACGCGACATCGCCAAGAAGATCGAAGAGACGATGCAATATCCGGGACAGATCAAAGTCACGGTGATCCGCGAGACACGCGCCATGGAATTTGCGAAGTAAATTCAAAAATATCTGGCTGGAAAAAATTGGGACGACGAATGCCGTCCCAATTTTTTATTACTTGAGGCGGCGTTCTCGCCGCCGAGGACGGCGGCTTAGGCAATAAGTTTTTATCGGTTGGGCAAGTCGCGCCTCCAAAAAACTGGCAGGACGAACACGAGAACCACAACCAGAATGATCGCACCGAGCAGGACCGCATGTGGTGCACCTTCCAAGCCACCCAGCCATTCCGCAAGTGCACCGCTTCCCAACGCGCCTAAAGATGGCAGGCCGATCAACGTGACCGCGTATAGACTCATCACACGTCCGCGCATTTCACTCGGAACAGAAAGTTGAATGAAGGTGGAGATGATGGTTGTAAAAACGGTGGAGGTGACACCCGCGATCACCAGCATGATCATACCCAGAATAAAAAACGGGCTGATCGAAAAAATAATCAAGGACAAACAGAAGACCAGTCCGCTGACGAGCATGACCGCACCCTGATGCGGAACCCGTTTAAAGGATGCAAGTCCGAACGCGCCGATCAATGCACCTCCACCTGCCGCGGCCAACAAAAATCCATAACCTTGTGAGCCTGCATGCCAGATGTCACTGAATGCCGGAAGCAGGTTTTGATAGGAACGTCCGAAAATTGCGCCGAGCGCGGAAAGCGCCAGCAAAGCCAGCACCAATTTATTTTGAGCAGCGTAACTCATACCTTTTATAAATGTGTCGCTAAAAGTGCTGTGCTGACCCTCCGCTGTGTGTCCGCACATCACGCATGGTTGCCAGCGCAAAAATCACTGCCAGAAAACTTATACCGTTGATGAAAAACAAAGTCCCTGCACCCAGCGGCGCGAGCATCACGCCTGCCAACGCCGGACCGATCAATGCCGCGCCGGTGTAAGTTGCAGAATTAAGAGACAACGCGTTGAGCAAATCCACCGGCTTGACCAGATCAGGAATCAAAGCCTGACGCGCGGGGTTATCGAATGCCAGCAAAACCGCGCCGACAAAGGACGCCAGCAAAATATGCCAGACTTGAATCCTGCCTGCCCGCGTTAAAGCGGCCAGGACGAATGCCGTCAGCATTTGCATCGCCTGTGTGAAAAACAATAGACGGATGCGATGCACGCGATCCACGACCGCACCTGCCAGCGGCGGCAGAATGATCATCGGGATTGCAAAGCTCAGCCCCAATAATCCCAGCCAGAGTGGAGAATTTGTTAATTGCAGAACAAGCCAACCGTTGGCAACATTCTGCATCCAGGTGCCCATGTTCGAGACGATGAGTCCTGACTAAATTAATTTAAAGTTGCGATATTGCAGGGCGGCAAAGCGCGCTTGAGGTGCTGGATTAACTTGCATATTATTTTATCGAACTTCCCACGAACGGATTGGATTTCTTTTCCTGCCCCACCGTCGTCTCCGGGCCATGTCCGGAAAGCAAACGCGTTTTATCGGGCAGCGTAAAGACCTGAGTGCGGATGCTATTTTCCAACGCAGACCAATCCCCGCCGGGCAAATCCGTCCGGCCAACAGAACCGGCGAAGATGAGATCGCCGCAGAAACAAACGTCAGAGGAGGGAACGTAAAAGATGCAGTGGCCGGTCGTGTGTCCGGGTGTGAAGCGGACTTCAAATTCAACATTACCCAATTTCAAAATTTGTCCCTGATAAAAATCAATGGTCGGCTCGGGGCCGGGGTCGATGTTGAATCCAAACATCGGACCGCCGCCCGCCGCGCGCCACAAAACATGATCGTTCGGATGCAATGCCACCAGCGGAAGCGGATTCAACGCGTCGGCAATTGCGGCCGCGCCGCCGATGTGATCGAAGTGCGCGTGCGTGTACCAAAGGTGCGCGATGCGCCAGTTGCGTTTTTGCGCTTCAGCCAAAATAATTTTGCCATCCCAGGCCGGATCGATAACCGCCGCGACTCCGGTTTCAGAATCAGCGACGAGATAGGCGTTTGTTTTTACTGGGCCGAGGGTGAAGGTAACAATTTCAAGCATAGAAAAATCTTTCCTTGATAACACAATCTTTTATTCAGGCATGGCTTCGACGTGCACCGGTTCGACATGTTTTGCGCGCGGAATAAAAATAATGCTGAGCATAAAGACGAAGGTGATGCCAACCAAACCGACCGGATACATCAACGCCGGATCGTGTTCATATAAAAATCCGGCGATGATCGGCGCGAGCAGGGACGAGGTCGAGCCGATGGTTTCGGCGAGGCCATACGCCAGGCCCATTTGCGATTTGTGTACAAGCGGGCGCACCAGCGCAATTCCCAGTCCGCGCAATACACGATATCCGCCGAGCAAAAAGTATGCAAGCGCAAATTGCCAGGAATTCGTGCCTTTCCAGATCAAAAAGGCAAAAGCGGCTACGCCAAGTTGACCGAGTAAAAATCCGGTGCGCGCTTCCAAGAGTCCGAGCACGAAATTCAAAGCGGAATTTCCAATGCCGCCAATCGAACCAAGCACGCCGATCTCACCCAATGTGAGTGCGCGTTGGCTTTGCAAAAAGTTTGGCGTGAACGGCTGCGGCAAATACATCGCCACCACAATGAAAAAATAAATTCCGATAAAAGCCAGAAAGCGCCGGTTGCGAAACACACTTTCAGGCGGGTCAGCCGGGTCGTGATGATCGCGCGGTTGCGTTTTGATAAAAAACAGGAATCCGAACGAAATAACAAATAGAATCGCCGAAACAAAAAATACCGTGCGAAGACCCTGGTGATCGCCGATCCAGCCGCCGGTGATCGGACCAAGCACTACACCCGCGTTAAACGTCATGCCGGTAAATGTGATGGCGCGCCCCACCGACCAGTTGCCACGCGCGACGGTCACATAACTATCGAGCGGCGAAGCGACGAACGCCGTAAATCCGTAAAGTAACCAGCCCACGATAAAAACCGGCAAGCTGCGAGCCAGGCCCATCCACAATGTTGCGACGATTCCGACCACCCACGCGGCCAGCAACATCGGCCTGCGCCCGATGCGATCGGAAAGATGGCCGGACGGCACATGCACCAAAACCATCACCAGCCCAAACGCGCCCAGGATCGCGCCGGTTTGAATCGGGTCCGCGCCGAGTTGTTCCATATAGATCGGCTGAAAGAGCAGGAACATGCCCTCGCCCACCCCCCACAAAAACAAAGCAATCCCCAACCACAACAAAGAACGATTCATTTAGATGCAGACTCCACTCGACATATAAAATCATACGCAGCTTCAAATACTTGATTCCGTGCCGCGTCGCGCGGGATTACATGACCGGATCCCGTTATATAAAGTTTGGTCTTGTCTGACGCGCCGAGGCTGGTGTAGATATTTTCCATATTCTCAGACAAAACATAGCTGTCATCTTTTGAATGGATCAGCAACGTCGGCACGTTGACCTTCGGCAGCGCCGCGCGCATTGCACCAAGCAATTGATTCAACTGCCCGATCGAACGGACGGGGTTTTGCGGATATGAGACATGATCCTTCCACGACTCTTGATCGAACCAGCCCGTCCCCGGCGAATCATTGCTCTTTGGCAAATATGGCTGAAATTTACTGAGCAAATCAACGTAATTCAAACGCCAATCGTCCACAAGTTTATACGGCGTGGAAATGGCAACGACACCGTTCACGTCCAGGCGCGTCGACATAAGCAGAGACAAGACTCCGCCCATCGATAGTCCGACGAGGTAGATGCGATCCGCGACACCACGCAGGAGAGAATAACCATCCTCAACGGAGGCCGTCCAGTCGGTCCAGTTGGAACGGAGCATATCTTCAGGACGCGTAGCATGTCCGGCCAAACGAACGCCGAGTACACTGAAACCTTTATCCGCCAAATATTCGCCCATCCAGCGCATCTCCTTCGGCGCGCCGGTAAATCCGTGGATGAGCAGACATCCGGTTCGATTTCCAAGAAAGAAAAATGGTTCGGCGGTTGGAATGATTTGAGTCATAGAAAATTTCTCTCTAATTCCGCATCCAGGCCGGACGTAAAGCGGCTACCCTTTGATAAACCGGGCATTCACGATCATGTGCTCCCGACAAATACCCCGTACTGACGAGGAACTCACGTACAATCTCTCCACCTGTGAAAACGAAATTATTCTTAAATAACTTGGCCCATTCATCCAGCCCAAGCGGATGATTTGCATCAAGCCAGCCTTTGAACGAACTATGTTCAGCCCGTAAGAGTTGAATCCGCTTTGCATTCTCAATCGCGGCATTGACCTTCAACCGGTTGCGGATGATCCCGGCGTCGTTCAACAATCTGGTACGATCTTTTTCCTTATATGCGGCGACTCTGTCAACATCGAAGTCGTCATAGGCGCGGCGGAAGTTATCCTTCTTTTTCAGGATCGTGATCCACGAAAGACCGGCCTGGTTGATCTCAAGTACAAAACGCTCAAAGAGCAAATGGTCATCTCTTAAAGGGAAGCCGTATTCGGTGTCGTGATAGACGCGGTTGTACTCGTCTTCAGGATGAGAATTGACGTAATCGCAGTAACTGGTCACAATGAAATCTCCATGAGTGGCAGGGTACGCAGCTGGCCATCTACTTCAGTTTGTTTTTCGCCGACCTTGCGCATGCCCATTTTCTCATAAAATCCATGCGCATTAGGGTCGGCATCCAGCTCAAGGGTAATTATATTGGCGGAACGACAAGTTAAAAGGGCGTGTTCAAAAAGCGTTCGACCGACTCCACGACCAATGTAAACTGGCAATGACATTGTTGATGGTCGCCGCAAAAATATTAGCATCCCAAATTTCTTTGGGCTCGAATGTTAATTGCGGCATCCAGATTTGTATCCAGCGCTCAGGATAATTCCAGTGACGCTTGGCGGTGATGGCAATTTCGGTAAGCGTATCCGCATCTTCGGGCAAAGCGTGATGGATTTCGATGTTCATCAGTACACGGTTTGCAGACGAGAGCAATTCACAATTTGGTCTTCAGCCAATTTGGCGACGAAATATCATGGAAAAAGATTTTTACCCAACCATGCGCAATTCACGCAGCATATCGCTCAACACTTCCACACCATCTTTCGTGACTACCACATTATCCTCAATACGCACGCCGCCGCGTTCGGGCAGATAAATTCCGGGTTCAACGGTGTACGCCATGCCCGGCACAAGCAACTGCATGTTATCACCGCGCATGTACGGTTCCTCGTGACCCTCCATGCCAATGCCGTGACCGGTGCGGTGCGTGAAATATTTTCCGTAACCGGCCTTCTCGATCACATCACGCGCAGCAATATCAACGTTCGCACATGGCACGCCGGGTTTGCCCGCCGCGCGCCCGGCCTCATTTGCCTCCAACACAATCCCCGCGATCTTCTTCAACTCCGCGTCCACCTCACCCACCGCAAACGTACGCGTCAAATCCGAAATATAACCGTCCACCGTCGCGCCCCAATCCACGACGAGCAGATCGCCGCGCCGAAGTTTTCGATCTGATGGTGAGGCATGCGGGTTGGCAGAATTCGGCCCGGAAGAAACAATCGGCGGGAATGGCAATTCAGATTCAGATCCATGCTTGAGCAGTTGAACATTTAGCTCAGCGGCAATCTCTTTTTCGGTCATGCCGGCTTTGATGAATGGAATGGTGGCTTCGAGCGCGTCCTGCGCGGCCTTAACCGCCCGCTTCATTTTCTGGATCTCAGCCAGGTCTTTGCACAAACGAAGCGCAGACAACGCCTCGGACGCGTCCGGGAAATCCGCCTCAGGTGCGCCGGCGCAGACATGGCGAAATTCCAGCAGACGCATTTGCCGCGGCTCGACGCCGATCTTCTTCCCGTCGAGGCCAAGCGATGCAACAGCCTTGCGAAACGCCAAATCCCATTCGGCGGGATTCTCTCCGTAAGCAAACGCGTTTACTTTGTATGGAAAGAGATTCACTTTTGGCAATTCGAGTTCCGGCAGAACAATGACCGGGTCTTTGCCCAGTGCAACCAGCAGAACAACCGGACGCTCCATCAGATGGAAACGCAGGTCGGTAAGATAGGTCAACGTGGGGCCGGGATTCAGAGCAACGGCGTCCAGCCCGGAGGTCCGCAGAGAAGCGGTAAGTTTATCGAGTCGGGAAGAAGTCATTTTGAATCCAATCTGTGATTTTTGTGAGTAAAAGAAATTTTCAAAAACCAATCCACAAGGGCGGGCGCAAAAATATCGAGACCGATCAGGACGTTATACCACCACGGAATAATGACCACGCGGCGCGGCGACTTTGCCAGACGCACCACGCGGCGAGCGACATACTCGGAGGTCATGGCGAGACCTTTGAAACGGTTGAGACTTTTCCCCGCGGAATTTCTGCCGGTATGCAGACCGAACTCGGTCGCGGCCGGGCCAGGGTAAATCCCGGAAACGTGAATGCCAAACGGTGCAACCTCACGGCGCAAAGAATCAGTGAAGCCGCGCACGCCGAATTTTGTGGCGGAATAAATTGTGTAAAGCGGTGCGGCGATCCAGCCTGCGACAGAGGACATGTTGATGATGTGCCCCCTTTTTCGCGCCAGCATGTGTGGAAGCACAGCGCGCGTGACTTGTGTTAAGCCCAACAGGTTTACATCCATTTGCGTTTCGATGTCGCGTGCAGGGTCAAGGTTCTCGAGCCAGTCAAGACGGCCAAAGCCCGCGTTGTTGAAGAGGATATCAATCTGGCCGTAATGGTCAATTGTGGATCGGACCATCACTTCAATCTCGTCGCGATCAACCACATCCACCGGAATGGCAATCGCTTCGCCGCCATCTTTTTGTATCTTCTCGACCAAAGTCTGCAAACGGTCAATGCGGCGCGCGGCCACTACCACTTTACAACCTTCGCGCGCGAATAGCATGGCAGCATCTTCGCCAAAACCGGACGAAGCACCGGTAATAATAACGGCTTGATCTCTCAAGGAAATTGCCATAAGCCCTCACGCTAAAGTCAAAAGTTGAAGGTCAAAAGTCTTTCAACCTTTGACTTTCAACCCATAGTTAATTTTTTTCTTCCTCGACCGGCTCTTCATTTCGCTTGCGCGGACGCGGCGGTTCGATAACCGGATCGGGCGCGAGCGCCACATCCAGCACTTGATCCATATGCGTGACAGGGATGATCTTCAACTCTGAGCGCACGCTTTTGGGAACGTCGTGCAGGTCTTTTAGATTCTTCTCTGGCATCAAAATGATCTTCAACCCGGCACGATGCGCAGCCAAAATTTTTTCGCGCACACCGCCAATCGGCAGGATGCGTCCGCGCAGGGTGATCTCACCCGTCATACCGACGATGCGATAAACAGGCCGCCCTGTCAACGCGGAGATCATGCCGGTCGCAATCGTAATGCCCGCTGACGGGCCATCTTTCGGGATGGCGCCTTCCGGCATGTGGAGATGAATATCCATGCGCTCGAACACTTCCATGTCAATTCCCAGCGAAGCAGCTCGCGATTTGATGTAAGTTAACGCGGCCTGGCCAGACTCCTGCATCACATCGCCAAGCTGACCAGTCATCTGCAACAAGCCTTTGCCCTCCAACACCGCCACTTCGACGGCCATGATCTCGCCACCGTTTTCAGTCCATGCCAGCGACTGCACCACACCGACTTCATCGTTCTTTTCCATTTCAGGAGGAATGTATTGCGGCGGGTCGAGAAATTTCTCGATCAGGTCAGCCGTAATGGTGGTCGGATATTTTTTGTCTTCGGCCTTGAGGCGCGCCACTTTGCGCGAGATGCGTCCGATTTCACGCTCAAGGTTGCGGACACCCGCTTCAAATGTATATTCGCGGATAACGCGCTGGAGCGCATCAGTCTCAAAGGTCAGGCCAATATCCGTAACGCCGTTTTCTTCGATCTGGCGCGGAATGAGAAAGCGGTTGGCGATCTCAAGCTTCTCTTCTTCGATATAACCGGGGAACTCGATCACTTCCATGCGGTCGAGAAGCGCGGGCGGGATCGAGCCGAGGTAATTGGCCGTTGTCACGAACATGACCTTTGAAAGATCAAAGGCCAGTTCGAGATAGTGATCGCTGAAGGCATTGTTCTGTTCCGGGTCGAGCACTTCGAGCATGGCCGAGGCAGGGTCGCCGCGAAAATCGGAATAGAGTTTATCAATCTCGTCCAGCATAAACAGCGGATTGGCCGTCCCGGCGCGCTTCATGGTCTGGATGATTCGTCCGGGCAGTGCGCCGATGTAGGTCCGACGGTGACCGCGAATTTCCGCCTCGTCGCGTATGCCACCCAGCGAGACGCGCACGAATTTGCGTCCGAGCGCGTCGGCAATGGAACGTCCGAGTGAAGTCTTGCCCGTGCCAGGAGGTCCGACAAAACACAAAATGGGCTGGCGTTCTTTTCTCGGTTTGAGCGAACGCACCGCGATATATTCAAGGATGCGCTCTTTGGCTTTCTTTAAACCATAATGATCGCGTTCCAGAGTCTTGGCGGCATGTTTGACGTCCAGATTATCCGGCGAAGATTTGTTCCATGGCAGGTCAATCATCCAGTCAATGTACGTGCGGATGATACCGACTTCAGGTGCCATCGGCGGCATTTGATTCAGGCGTTCGAGTTCTTTCATGGCGACGACTTTGGCTTCTTCAGGCAATGCCGCGGCTTCGATCTTTTTCTTCAGATCGGAGGCGTCGCGCGTGAAGACATCGCCTTCGCCCAACTCGTTTTGGATCTGACGCATCTGCTCACGCAGATAAAACTCACGCTGACTCTTATCCACTTCATTCTGAACGCGCGAATGGATTTCATCTTCCAGTTCGAGCACGTCCACTTCCTGCGCCAGGATTTTATTGAGCGCCTGCAGTCGTCCGCGCGGATCGAGCAGGGTCAACAAGCTTTGCTTGGCTTCATAATTCAGTGAAAGCGAAGTGGCGATCATGTCCGCCAGCCAGCCGGGCTCGGCAATGTTCATCGCGAACAGATGTGCCTCTTCCGGGATCGAGCGGTCCAGTTGGACGCAGCGATCGAACAGGTCAAGCACCGAGCGCATGAGCGCCTGCGTTTGACGGTCAGCCGTTGTCGGCTCGAAGATGACGCGGGCGCGCACTTTCAGAAAAGGCTTGACCCGCATAAATTCCACGATCTCAACGCGGCGGCGTCCCTGTACCAGTGCGGACGAAGCGCCGTCCGGCATCGAGAGCAAACGTCCAACCGCCATCTCGATCCCAATCGTCAAAAAGTCCGCAGGCTTTGGGTCTTCAATCTCCGGGTCTTTCTGCACGAGTCCGATCACAGTTTGATTTTTCGCCTGTGCGTCCTGCACAGCCAACAGCGAAGCCTCGCGCCCCACAAAAATGGGCGAGACCATGCGCGGGAACACTACTAAATCGCGCAATGGCAACACGACCGCTTCGATCAAACCATCTTCGTTGGCTTCATAATTCGGCACGCGGTACAACTCTTCGGTGCGCTGCGAAAGCGCCAGGTTGAAATTATCGTCTTCTTCGTTCCAGTCGTTTTGATTCATCGCTTCCTCTGTCATTGCGAGTCTTCGAGAAGCAATCTCCTCGATAATGTGGGGATTGCTGCGTCGCTACGCTCCTCGCAATGACGTACCATGTAATTTATTCCAGGCCGCCATCACTTCTGCGGTGACAAACATACTTCCGGCAGACAGAACAATGCTACCATCTTTTTTTGACATTCCCAGCGCACGCGCAAGCGCGGCTTCGACGGGTACCGCCGCTTCGTTCGGGACTTTGGCCCGCCGCGCCAACTCCTGAATTTTTTCCGGCTCCAAAGCGCGCGGATGATTGGCTCTGGTCACCAGCAAAAGTTTAACCTTCGGCGCAATCTCGGCGAACATGCCGGGAATATTTTTATCCTCCGAGGCGCCGAAGATGAGATAAACGGGACGACCGGGAAAATAATCTTCGAGCGTCCGCGCTAATTTCTCGAATGAATCCTGATTATGCGCCGAGTCAAAAATAACGGGCGGCTCGCGGCGCACGACTTCAAAGCGGGCAGGCCATTTTACTTCAGCAAATCCCTTTTGAATGTCCGCATCAGAAACTTCAAGTCCGCTGGCTTTTAAGGCCGCATACGCGATGGCGGCGTTTTCAATTTGATGAAGGCCAAGCAATGGAATTGTAAAAATCAAACTATCGCCCTGAGCGGAGGGTTGAGTAGGTTGAGCGTTTTTCTCAACCGTATCGAAACCCAAAGCCGAAGGGTGCTGATCAATTGCGCTTCGACTTCGCTCGGTCTCGATACGCTGCTTCGCATCTACTCGACCATCAGCTTCGCTCAGCGCGATAATAAGTTTTTGTCCATCGAGGGAATGTTCAAGCGGTTTATAAGTTATATCTTTTCCAACCAGCGTGAATGGCGCATTTCTCTCAGTGGCTATGCGCTCCAAAACTTGAAGTGCTTCATCCTTCTGCGGCGCGGACACAACCGGCACACCCGGCTTGATAATCCCAGCTTTTTCACCCGCGATCAATGCCAATGTATTTCCCAACACAGCCATGTGATCGTAAGACAGCGAAGTGATGACCGATACTTTCGGTGTGACCACATTGGTCGCATCCAGTCTTCCGCCGAGTCCAACTTCGACGACAGCCCCATCTACTTTTTGTTGAGCAAAAGCTAAAAAGCCAATGGCAGTTGTGATTTCAAAAGTGGTCAACTTGGGAATCTTCGCCACCGCCGGTTTGACTCGTTCAACCAGGTCAATTAATTCTTCATGCGAGATCGGCTCGCCATTGATTCGAATCCGCTCGGTGTAATCCAGTAAATGCGGCGAGGTATAAAGTCCAACCTTGTAACCTGCGGCCTGCAACCCGCTCGCACATAACGCGCTGACCGAGCCCTTGCCTTTCGTCCCGGCCACGTGGATGATCGGATATTTTGATTCGGGATTGCCGAGTTCGACCATCAACGCGCGCATGCGGTCAAGGTTGAAGTCAGCTTTGGCCAGTTCGGACGAATGTTTGAGGCTATAATCTACGAAGCTGTAGAGATAGTCGAGGGCTGAGTTGTATGCGGTTTCGGTGTCTGTCATGCGTGGGATTGTAAAGCGTAAAACGCAAATCGTAAATCACATTTTGGAAGATGTAGTTTCTCGTTGTTCTTGCTGTCTGTTCTCCTTTACCCTGTCCCCACACAAGCAACACTTTCCCGCCAAAACGGGTTGGCAGGATTTCCTTGCTGGGAACATCGCATTTCCTTACTAGAAATGATCTATTTCCTTACTGGAAAGTTCACGTTTCCTTACTAGAAATATTGCGTTTCCTTACTGGATTCCTAATGGTTCCGGCAAGGATTCTACTTTTCCTGCCTATGCCAAAGAAATATATCCGGTTGAGGTTGAGTCAGTCTTGGCGAGGAGTTCGGACGAGTGTTTGAGACTATAATCTACGAAAGAGTAGAGGTAGTCGAGGGCTGAGTTGTAGGAAGATTCGATATTCATTGCGAGGGACTGTAAAGCGTAATTCGTAAAACGTAAATCGCTGTTCGTAATTGGTAATTCGAGTCAGAGGATAATGCCATGAAGAAACTTCTTTCAATCGTTTTCCTGTTGGTCTTTTTCCTTTTCTCTTGCGCGCCGAATGCTATGCAAAACGTAACACCCACTTCAATAGCAACTGCTACTTCCACTTTCACACCTTCACCGTCACCTGAGCCAAGCCCGACGTCGATGCCGCAAGTTTCGTCAGAGATAAAAACAGCCTTGGGTGATGCGCCATATACCGTCGCTCCGGACGGTAATCCGGTTGTCGACCTGGGCGATACGCAAACAGTCGAGAGCATAGAACTCGTCAACGTTACTCAAGCCACTACTACCGACGGATTGGTAAAAAAGATAACCTACGGATATGAAAAGAAAGCGGATGGAACTTTGGGCAGCCGTATAGTTTACTCTGAACAAGCAAAAGCATGGTTGAGAGAACTTGACATATCTGGAGCAACACTTGATAAACCGATGGAGATTTCGACCTATCTTGGTGAGAATGCTCCCGCATTAAATACTCTTCTTGCATTTTATTATTCAGAGCATGATCCGATTCCGGCAGGTGCCGTCCGGCCGAATTATTTTTTAAATTACTCAACAAATAATATTACTCTTGGCTCTCAAGAATCTGGTGCATTAAAGCCGGAATATGAGCCAAACCAGGTGCCATCAACAAAATTTTCTAAATCCACCCAGTTTTTTACCGAACCAAAACTCTTATCATACACAGATAAAAGCGGACAGGGTTTCGTGATCGCGGTCAATAATAACCGCAATCCGGAAAAAGGCAACGAAAAGCAGACGATAACCCTGCAAAAAGAGATGAGTCTGGAAAGATATAATGATTATATGTCAATAATGAATAATAAAAACATACCCATATTACGTGAATTTTTGTCTGATAACAGTAAAGAAGCTACTTTTCTCCTAATACCGCTTCCGACGATAATGGTTGACGGAAATACATATAATATCCCTTGGGATGCTGGAACCTGGAAAGACCCGTTCGGTAAGGGGTTTAACGATGTTGTGGCCGCTAAAAAACAAAATAGAGGGGAACTTTTGGCGCTTTTTGCTTCCTCGGAGCAGAAAGCCTTAAATAAAATAATATCTATGTTTAACGGCGGACCTGTTTCATTAACATCTGGTGGAGTTCCGGTAGACCATATTCCGGTAGGGCTCGCCGAGCATCGGCTTTTGCTTGATTTTGTAAACTATACAAATCCTCCCGGCGATAATTAATCATCCTTTCACAAAATTCTAACTTTGAATTTTAACTTTTTATCTGCTACTCTTTTTTTATGAAGCGTTGGTTTGTGTATCTTTCGATTTTATTGATGTTCTTCACTTTTTCAAAAATAATAAAATCCACTTCGTTATTGTTTTATATCTTTTCTTGCTAAATTAGAAGCATAAAACGCTTCTTTAATAATCATGCTTTCCACCCTCACCATCCACCTTCACCTTCCCACTTGTGCCTCGCTCAAAGAAAAGCGCGGACGGATCAAGCCGCTCATTGCGCGTCTGCATCGCGAGTTCAACGTCTCGGTGGCCGAGATGGATTTGAACGATCATTGGCAGGAGGCGGTCATCGTCTGCGCGATGGCCGGAAACGACGCGGCGCAATTGGGACGGTCCATGCAAAGTGTGGCAAAATGGGTGGAAACGAATTGGGAAGATGGGCAAGTGATAGATGAAAAGATCGAAATGATTTAAACACAACCCTCAAAGAACAAAGGGCTTAGGGCACAAAGTACACAAAGTTTTTAAACCTTCGTGCCCTTAGTGTTCTTCGTGTTTAGAAAAAAAGGAGAATCCGATGAAAATTGCAGTCATGGGAACAGGCGGCGTGGGAGGTTATTACGGCGCATTGCTCGCAAAGCAGGGCCACGAAGTAACGTTTATCGCGCGCGGCGCGCATCTGAAAGCCATCCAGGAAAACGGGTTGCAGATCAAAAGCATCTTTGGGGATTTTCAGATCAAGCCAGTCAACGCCACAGACAAACCGGCTCAGGCCGGACCTGTGGACTTGATCCTGTTTTGCACCAAGACTTACGACACCGAAGACGCCGTCCAGAAGATCAAGCCAATCGTTGGAAAAGAAACGGCCGTTCTGAGTCTGCAAAACGGTGTGGATGCCGTCGAGCGGATCGGGAAAGTAATCGGCGTGGGGCACATCGTCGCCGGCGCGACCTGGATCTCGTCCGCGCTGGAGGCGCCGGGAGTCATCAAACAAATGTCCGATTTCCGCCGCGTCGTGCTTGGAGAATTGGACGGGCGCACCACGCCGCGCGTCCAGGCCATTTACGAAGCGTTCAAACAAACGGGGATCACCGTCGAACTTTCGGAGAACATCCTGAAAACCCTGTGGACAAAATTCGTGTTCATTTCATCGGCCAGCAGTTTCGGCTCGTTGACACGTTTGCCGATGGCCGAATATCGCACTATTCCAGAGACGCGTGCGCTAATCATCAGTCTGATGCGCGAGGTGGAAGCCGTTGCGCGTGCTCAGAATGTGGCACTTGATGCAAATGTGGTCGAACAGGCGTTGGCATTTATGGACAACGCCGCGCCCCACATCAAAGCCTCCATGCAGTTGGATGTGGAATCCGGTCACCGCACTGAGATCAAGTCGATGATCGGGGTAATTGGCCGCAAAGGCCGCGAGCGCGGCGTTCCGACTCCCGTAGCGGATATGATCTACGCCACCCTGCTGCCAATCGCGCTGAAAGCGCTAGGAGACCGGTCGCTTTTGTGAGATAAGTAACAAACCGTCAATTACCTATTGACATTCTCTTTTCTGGTAATACAATTGGAGTAACAGTTGTAGAGAGCGACACAAAGCTTTGTTTGGTGTTATTACCAACGCATAGATAAAAGGTCTCTCAGTCATGATCCTGCGGTCATCGCATGAATTTAGTCTCACAAATATTTTTGCGGCTTGGCAGATGTGTGCCGCCCTGCCGATATAGTGAATTTTGCGCCATTGAGCTATGAACATTGCTCTCTGGCGCTTTTATTTTAGGAGTAAAGAATGAACGAACCTTTGCTGGTAGAGATCATTGCCTACGCTCCGACGGCCTATTATCACTGCACGCACTGCGAAGTGGCTTGGCGCGAGATGGGCGCGACCAATCGCATCCACGATGAACAGATGGAGAGCAGCTTGCCTAAAGACCTCATCAATGAATATCAGGCCGTATCCGACTGGGTGCAGGAAATTTTCCGTGTCCACTGCGACCGGATCACGGTCAAGGTGATCGATGTGGCCTCCCTGGAGGGTTTTTACAAGTCACTTAAATATAATACTCGCCGTTACCCCGCGATCATCGTTGACCAAAAAGCGCGCTTCATGGGAAGTCAGGCGCTGCAATATGCTGCCGATGAAATTGCCGGTTTACTGGGCGGCCAGACCGTGCCAGCCTAACCGGTGTCTCAATATAATAAAGGAGGTGCCTGCCATCGAGTAAACTTTTTCTCGCGCTGATGACATAAATTGTCATCGAAGTTGATCTGTTCTTCATTATCATCCCTGCTAAAGGAGAAACCAATTATGAACACTCTCTGGATCGTGCTAATCGCAGCGGTCATCATCTACCTGGCTTACAACTTCTATGCCAAGGTGATTGACCGCGATGTCATTCAGGCAGACGCCAAGAAAGCGACGCCCGCCAAAATGTATATGGATGGCGTGGACTTCATGCCCACCAATCGCAACGTGCTGTTTGGTTATCACTTCAAGTCCATCGCCGCAGCCGGACCGATCGTGGGCGTGATCACCGCCGCGAACTTGTGGGGCTGGCTGCCTGCCCTGTTGTGGCTGATGATCGGCGTTTCATTCATCGGCTGGGCCAGCGATTACAGCGCCATCATCGTGGCAGTCCGCAACGATGGCAACAGCTTGAGCGCCATCAGCCACAAACTGATCGCGCCGCGTACTCGAAGCATCATGTTCATCTTTATTTTCTTCTACCTGTTGCTTATCGCCGGTGCGTTCATGGGCATTATGGCCTCTCTGATGGCCGCTCGCCCAGATGTACCATTCGGTATTATCATGCTGGCCATCATGGGTTTTCTGGCCGGGCAGATGCTCTACAAGTGGAAGATGGATCTCATTTTGGTCACGGCCGTCGTAGTGATCGTGACCCTGGCCGCCATAGTCTTGGGTCCGGTCGGTGCAACGCCGAAACTGGGCACGGACGGCAAACCCACTGGCGCGATAAACTGGAGCGGACCGATCAACGGTGCCATGGTAGCTTTCAACGGTGCCATCAATCAAATCAGCGGCGGGAACGCCCTGATGACTGTCACCGACCCGACCGCTGCTGACCCGCGCGTGCCTGCTCCCGGTGCCGATGGCAAACGCACATCCACAGGTGTCTACGACGCTGCTACGGGAATGATCAAGACACTACCCTCCTACATGTTCTGGGTGCTATTTCTGCTGGTCTTTGCATATCTTTCGGCAACTTTGCCGATCTGGAGGTTCGCCCAGCCGGTCAACTACATCGGCTTCTGGATCACACTGTTGACCATTGGTTTCAGTACCATCGGTGCGGTGCTGGCCCCATTCATCAAGCCAGCGGTTGGCGCTTTCGCACTCGAAGCGGTCAAGCAGCAGTCCTGGATACCGCTAGCTGGTAAGGCCTGGCAGCCGCTGTGGCCGATGCTGTTCGTGACCATTGCTTGTGGCGCGATCTCCGGCTGGCACGCTCTGTTTGGCTCGATCGGCACTGCCCGCCAGTTGGAGTATGAGACTGACGCCCTGCCAGTTGGCGGCGGGGCGATGTTCACGGAGAACACACTGGCTCTGCTCTCGCTGGTGGCCGTTTCCATCGCCGGAACAGGTGGTGGCGCGGGCCGCTTTGCGGCAGGTGTCGGAAGTTTGCTGACAGTGATCTTCGGCGATGGCTTCAAGCTGTTGGGCACGGCGCTCGGCTTTGCTGCCTTTATGGTCATCGTGTTGACCGTAACCCAGTTGATTTTCCGCGTCATGCGCGTGACTCTGTCCGAGTGGGTCGGCGATGCTGTCCCCGCGCTGAAGAATATGCACATTTCCACCATCGTGTCGATGGTGCTGACCGTGGCGCTCGTGCTAACCGGCACATGGGTATACCTGTGGCAAATGTTTGGCGCGGCAAATCAATTGATGGCGGCGCTCAGTCTGCTGATTGTCACGGTATGGTTGAAGCAGCAGAAGCGCAACCCGGCCTATGTACTGTGGCCGATGCTGTTCATGTACATCACCACGCTGGCGGCTACGCTGATTACGGCTCGCAACTTGTATGTCACCATTGTTCCATTAGGTGGCGCGGAAGCGGCCGGCGCGTGGGCTATGGTCGTGATCTCCGCCCTGCTCTTCGTAGCAGCCATTATTATTGGCTGGGATGGCTATCAGGCCTATCAGCGTTACGCCAAGGGTGGCGGCGCGGCCAAAAAGAAAGCTGCACCTGCGGCAGCGGACTAGATTAATTCGCGGTTAAAATTCAAAGGGGAGACGCGGAAATTTGCGTCTCCCCTCTTGTGTGTGCCGGGATAATCATCAGCGTTCACCGATAACGCGGGCAAGGTCGCGTAAAGCTCCAAAATACTGCACTGCATCCGTACGGCGAGTGTCAGGGAAGGGAATGTGAATTTCGAGGTTGGGCGTGTTCTTGCGCAGACTCAATCGTGAGTAGCGCGGGGAGAGTTTTTGCATAGGTGTGGCAAGTCGGTCAAGTGTTGTAGTTGCCATATCCAGAAATCCCCTGGGTGCCATTAACTGCAAGTCTTGATAAGGTCTACTTTCCCAACCACGTGTTGCAACCTGACTAAGGGCAGCGCGTCCACTCCAGGATTTAGGGTCGGCCAGCTCAAGGTCAAGAAACGGAGGCGAGTTGAGGACAGCGCGAAAAATCAGGGTGTCATGCCGGCCCTGGAAGGCAGAGACAATCATCATCCAGAAGACGTCGCGAGGCGCCAACACCAGCAAGGTTTCAAGACGGCGAAATGGATTCTTCGCTTTGGCGATGACCAATTCAGCAACCGAAGTTCCAAGCCAGCGGAATGTGGTGCGCGGCCCAATGTCTGGAAGGCCAGTCTGCATCCACTTGAGAACCGCGTCACCTCGGCGTAAATTATAGATAAAGCCAATAGCGAACCAACCCATAACAACAATGACGACAATGACCAGAATATATTGTGGATTCACGCTGCACCTCGGTAATCATTCAATGTTATTGGCGAGTATAATATGAAACGTGACAAAGTTCAATCAAGAGAAAAGCCGAGCCGCTGGCAGGTCATTCGAGAATTCCTGTTCGGGATGTTGGGCCTGGAATTCGCCGGCCATGCCCTTGAAATGCGCGCCAGCATGGAGAGTCTTTTTATGCTTACGACAGTCGGGGACATGATCGGGGTTCCGGTCCTGCCGCCGTATTACAGTTTGCGCTTGCTGCCTTTTGTGTTGCCTCAGATCGCAACCTGGAAACGCCGTGTACTGCGTGAACGCGAATTTACCGATGAACACGATTATCACCTAGACGGACTTTAGGTATCATCCAAATCTAATTCCATTTCAGAAAGGATTATCCGATGAGTCAAGAAAGCCCTGAGAAAAAAAGCTTCTGGCAGAACGCGAAGGAAGTGCTCTACGGCATGGCTTCACACGACATGAGCCGCTACGCCGTGCGGACACGCGCCAGCATGGAGCATTTGTTCATTCTAATCACGATGGGAGATATGATCGGGGTTCCCATTCTGCCGCCATATTACAGCCTGCGTCTGCTGCCTTATGTGGTTCCGCAAATCTCGACCTGGAAGCGGCGCCTGCTGCGTGAGAAAGATGTCTCGGACGCCATGTTCTAGGAGCAAACATCATGACCCTCAAACAGATCTTCGAAGAACATCCGGAATGTCGCTACATCATGTTCGGTGGGAAGGGCGGACTGGGCAAAACAACTTTCTCCGCCGCAACTGCCTACTGGCTGGCCAAGCAAGGCAAGAAGGTGCTGGTCTTCTCGGTTGATCCGCAAGCCAGCCTCTCGGACATCTTCCAGAAAGATATCTTTGGCAAGGGTCCGGTAAAGATCATGGACAATTTGTGGGCGCAGGAAATTGACGCTGACAGCCACATCAAGAACTACCAGAATGAAATCCGCAAGAAAATTTTGGATATGTATGGTTTCGACCAGGTGCCTGAGGAGATCGAGCAATACATTCAAGCCGCATCCGCAGAACCCGCCATGGAAGAGAGCGCCATCTTCGACGCAGTGGTGGACATCGTCATAGGCGGCGAATACGATTACTACATTTATGATCTTGTCCCGCTTGGCCATGCTCTTTACTACTTGAGTATGGCAAAAGTGTACGACGAGTGGATCAACAAGATCACAAAATTGCGCGAGGAGATGCGCGAGTACGAAGAGATGGTTTCCCGTTTGAAGCGCGAGAAGGAGACCGAGGAAGATCAAATCCTCACCGAACTGCAATACATCCGCACCCGCATTAACGCCTCGTCAAGTATTCTGACTGACAAGGAAAAGACCGGCTTCTTCTTTGTTGTAATCCCAGAAGAAATGATCCTGATAGACACAGCCAAGGCAGCGGAGCTGTTTGCCAAATTCAACGTGCCGATCATGGGCTACGTGGTCAATCGCGTTGTGCCACGCGAATTGCTCAAGGAAAACATCCCGTCCTACCTGAAGAACCGCATCGAGATGCAGGACAAATACCTGGAAGAAATCAAGACCATGTTCGGCCAGCAGGTGGCGGCGCACGTTCCCGAACTGGAACGCGACGTGACCGGCCTGGATATGATCAAGCAGCTTGCAGAAATCATGTACGGAAAGTAGGAGGATGACATGACAACTTCAATTGAAACCTCCATGAAAAAATATGTCAGCGACCACCAGCGCTTGAAGTATCTGTTCTTCGGCGGCAAGGGCGGCGTGGGTAAGACCGCGCTGGCAGGCGCGACGGCCATCTGGCTGGCAAAGCAGGGCAGACGCGTCATGCTGGCCTCCACCAATCCCGTCCACAGCTTGAGCGGATTGCTCAACCAGAACGTATTTGGCAAGCCGACCGCAGTCGAAGGTGTCCCGAATCTATGGGCATATGAAATTGACACAAAAGAGACCATCGAACGTTCCAAGCAGGAAATCCGTGACAAGATCCAATGGTTCCTAAAGTTTGCGGATATCTCCACCAAGGCCGAGGAGTTCGTCGAATCGGCCACGATGAATCCGGCCTTCGAGGAATCAGCCATGTTCGAAAACATGGTGGACTTGATGATAGGCGGCGAATATGATGTTTATGTTTTCGACACCGCCCCCACCGCCAACGCCCGTCGTCTGCTGGGCATGTCGCAGGTCTACTCGCTGTGGGTCAACAAGATGCTCAAGAGCCGCGACGAAGCCCGCTCCCTGCGCGAATTGCTGTCCTTCACCAAGAAGAAGGAAAAAGATCCGCTGCTGGATTACCTGGTCGCCTTCCGCGATCGCATGGGCAAGGCGCGCGAAATGCTGACCGATTCCGCTCAGACCGCCTTCTTCTTCGTCACCCTGCCGGAGGCCCTGCCGATCGCGGTCATCACCCGCTTCATCGGCTGGTTCCACGACTTTGGCATCCCGGTCGGCGGCGTGATCGTCAACATGATCATTGACAAAAAGCAGGTCAACGACAAATCGCCAGACTTCGTCAAGAACCGCGTCGCCATGCAGGACCGCTACATGACCGAGGTCTGGGAGAAGTTCGACGGCATGGTGCGCGCCAACCTGCCGCTCTACGAGAAAGAAGTGCGCGGCTTGGCAACGCTTAGCACCATGGCGGATAACCTGTTCGTATAAGGTTCACAGTGTGGCAACCACTTCTTCGAATCCCGCCCGCACCCTCAAAGAAATTCTTTACGGCATGGCGATCCACGATCAGGTGCGGACTCTGGCGCGAACGCGCGGCAGCCTGGAGCATCTCTTCGTGTTGATCAGCTTCGGTGATCTGCTCGGCGTGCCCATCCTGCCGCCGTATTACAGCATGAGGCTGTTGCCTTTCATCGTTCCACTCATCAACAACTGGAAACGCCGCATGTTGCGCGAGCGGGATTTGATGGACGCGATTTTCTAAGCGGTCGGTATAGTGTAAACCAAAGACCCTAAAGACATTCGCTGCCTTTAGGGTCTTTCGACAAAGGAGACGAAAATGGATCTCGGATTGAAAGATAAACGCGCTCTTGTCACCGGCGCATCGCGTGGACTGGGTTACGCCATCGCCCGCGTGCTTGCCAAGGAAGGATGCAAGGTGGCGGTCAACAGCCGCGACGAGGGCAAGATCAAAGCTGCGGCAAATGCGATAAGCAGGGAAACCCGCGGAATCGAAGCCGCGCTGGCAGGCGATGTGAGCGATCCATCAGTTCCAGAGAAATTGGTTGAGCAAACGGTCAAAGCTTTGGGCGGACTCGACTTGCTGGTCACCAACGCAGGCGGACCTCCCGCGGGTGCATTCGATTCGTTCGATGAAGCTATATGGGAACAGGCGGTCAATTTATCATTCATGAGTCATGTACGCCTCATCCGCGCCGCCCTGCCCCATTTGCGAAAATCGTCAGCGGCCAGCGTTCTGACCATGACTTCCTACACCGTCAAACAGCCCTTGGCTAATCTGGTTTTATCGAACAGCATCCGACTCGCCACGGTTGGATTGACCAAAAGCCTGGCGCTGGAACTCGGCGGCGAGGGCATCCGCTTTAATTCAATTCTGCCGGCCACAATTGATACAGACCGCATTCGCGAACTTCAATCCTTCCGCGCGCAAAAGAATGGCACGACGATAGAACAGGAACAAGCCATGGACGCGCAGAAAAGCGTCTTTGGACGCGTGGGACGCCCGGAGGAATTTGCCAACGCGGCAGTCTTCCTGCTTTCGCCTGCGGCGTCATACCTCACCGGCGTGATGCTGACCGTGGACGGCGGACAATATAAAGGAACGCTTTAATCTCCATAGATCAATACAATCAAAAATAACCACAGATAAACCCAGTTGCTCAAATCTGGGTTTATCTGTGGTTAAATTACACTAATGAAAAAGTTGTCATTCCTGACGCGTACATCCCTGCTCCTTGGATTCTTTTTCACGCTGGACAAAGTGCTGGCCTTCGCGCGTTCGATCATCATCGCGCGCACCTTTCATCTTTCCTTTGAACTCGACGCGTTCAACGTCGCCAACAATTTGCCGGACTTGTTATTCGCGCTGATCTCCGGCGGCGCGCTGGCGATGGCTTTCATCCCGGTGTTAAGCAGTACGCTGACCATCAACGGTCGTCAGGCCGCCTGGGATCTTTTTTCACGCGTCGCCAACCTGGCCTTCATCGTCACGGCCTCGGCCGCGGTCATCATCGCCATCTTTTCGGAGCAGATCGTCAAAGCACAGATCGGCATCGCACCGGGCTTCGACTCACAAAAGCAAAGCCTCATCGCAGACTTGATGCGGCTCAACCTGATCGCGACCTTGATCTTCTCGATCAGCGGTCTGGTCATGGCCAGCCTGCAAGCCAACCAGCATTTCCTCTTCCCCGCCCTTGCACCCATACTTTACAACGTCGGGCAAATTTTCGGCGCGCTCGTGCTCGCGCCGCGCTTCGGCGTACATGGCCTCGTTTATGGCGTCATCATCGGCTCGGTCCTCCATCTCGCCATTCAAATCCCGGCGCTCATCAAATATCAATTCCGCTGGACGCCTTCAATCAAAATTGATCCGGCAGTGGTCGAGGCGCTTAAGGTGGTCGGGCCGCGCCTGCTGACGATGTTCATGATCCAACTCATGTTCATCGCCCGCGATAATTTTGCATCGCGCTTGAGTCAAGTCGGCGCGATCTCGTCGCTGACGTATGGCTGGATGATCATGCAAGTGCCTGAGACTTTGCTCGGGACGGCAATTGCCACCGCGCTTCTGCCGACTCTTTCCGAGCTCGCGGCTCGCGGGGACTGGGCCGGATTCCGTTTAACCATCGAGAAGGCGCTCCGGATTTTGATCGCGTTAACTCTTCCGGCCGCGGCAATTATCTCCGCGGGAATCCATCCGCTCGTGCGCGCCGCTTTCGGCTTCGACGATACCGGGACGAATCTACTGACATGGACAACGCGCGTTTATATGCTGACGTTATGCGGGTATGCCATTCAGGAAATCGCGGCGCGTTCCTTTTACGCGCGCAAGGAAGCCTGGTATCCGTTCTTCGGCGTGGCTGTCCGCATGGCGATTTATATTCCAGCCGCGCTCACCGCGCTGACAATGTTTCGCTCCATCGGCGCGCCTGCCATCGCTTTTGCAGAATTGTCGCTGACGGTGGAAGCCGCGCTATTGTTCTTCTGGCTGGGCAGAAAAATGCACAAGCCGCTGAGAGTTGACGGGGCCATGCTCAAAGGCTTGGCTGCGGCCCTGTTTGGCGGCGGCCCGGCTTATGTTCTGGCAACGATGCTTCCGGGCGGCGCGGTACTGACAGCCATCATCGGCATGATCGTCGGCACAGTCATCGCGCTCGCCATCGTTCGCCAGGAAGTCCGCTTGCTTTTCAATTTGTGAGTCACGGTATAATTGCGTCCATGTCTGAAGAACCTAATAACACACAAGAAGTTCAACCTATAAAAGAAGATGACACTCAGCCGCTCAAGCCCGTCAAACCAGCTCCGCGCTGGCGTTCGATCCTTTTGACGATACTCGGCGTGCTGATCCTTCTCGCTCTCGGCGGATTGGGTGGCTATCAAAGCGGAATTGGTATTCGCAAGAACACGGCATCGCAAGTCATCAGCAAGCAACTGACCGAGCAATACCAGTTCGCACTGGTGGACGAGCAATTTGGTCGTTATGATGCAGCCAGGCAACGCCTCGAGTTCATCATCCAAAACGATTCGAGTTTCCCCGGCGCACAGAATGAGCTGGCAAAAGTACTGGTCTTTATGACCGTTCCAACTGTGACGCCAACGCCGACTCTTACTCCGACACCCGATGTACGCGGCGTACAGGCCCTGTTTTCCACTGCCCAACAATTAATCGCGGCTGGCAGCTGGAGCGATGCGCTGACAGAGCTTGATCAACTTCGCAAACATGACCCAACCTTCAATACATCCCAAGTGGACGGCATGTATTACTTCGCCCTGCGCAACTACGGCGTGGACTTAATCATAAAAGAAGGCAATCTGGAAGGCGGCGTTTACCAGTTGACGCTGGCTGAACGCTTCGCTCCACTCGACCGGGAAGCCAATGGTCTGCGCGAAGGCGCGCGCGCTTATATCCAAGCCTCCAGTTTTTTTGGCGTTGACTGGAAGCAGTCGGTTGATTATTTCTCCCAGGCCGCGAATGGCTGGCCCTCCATGTGGGACGGAACCATGACTGCCTCACAACGCTATCATATCGCTTTGATGCGCTATGGCGATCAATTGTTTGGGCGAAGCCAATTTTGCGATGCCGTTCAACAGTACCAGGCCGCACAAACTATCGGCAATCTCGATCAGCCAGCGGCTAACAATTTCAACCAGGCCTATCAGACATGTTATCCGCCTACTGAAACGCCCGCGCCCACGGTCCTCGTGCCGCCAACCGACATACCGACAGCAACTCCCACCCCCTAGCCTATAATGCCAACCATTCCCTCCTGGGCATTGGCGTTAACCTTCTGGCTCCACCTGCTGGCAACTGTGACGTGGGTTGGGAGTTTGGCCGCGATCTCAGTGCTGATCCTGCCCGCTGCAAAACACACACTCAAGCCAGTTGACCAACTGGCTTTTATTGAAGCGATACAAAAGCGGCTGGAGCCGGTGGCTTGGTTCTGTCTCAGTCTCTTGATCGTGACCGGCTTATTTCAGATGAGCGTCAATCCTCACTATAACGGCTTTCTTTCGACAAGCACTCAATGGTCGCTTTCGCTTCTGATCAAGCACGGGCTGGTGATGGTCATGATCATAGTCAGCGCCGTGCAAACGTGGGAAATCCTGCCCGCCATCCGGCGCGCCCTGATGATGAAAAATAAAACAAGTCCGGAACAAGTGGTGAAATTACAGCAACGCGAGACTTGGCTATTGCGCGCAAATCTAGCGCTGGCCATCCTGATCTTACTGGCGACGGCCTTCGCAAGAGCATCGTAAAATATAAATAAACAGGGACAGGTCAGAGACCTGTCCCTGTTGCACTATCTGGGGGATTTGAAGAATTGATCCGGCTCGTCAGTGTAATAATAAATCACGCGCCGATCGGGATAATCATGCACCAGAACAGCATCAACGCTGGAGCCGCGCGAAAGCGCGAAGATAAACGGCGAGGTCAGATTTGCGTTTTGCAACTCCAGCAGGCCGCCATATTCCGTCCAGTCTTTTTGAAAATGCACGATGACCAGTGCGGGCGTCAACTCTTTCGCCTGCGCCGTTTCAAAAGGAGCAAACATTGCGCGGCTGATCCCGTACAGACCGGTCATTTCATTCAAACGCTTTGGCAAGTAAACGATCAAGTTATAGCCTATTAGAAAGACGCCCAGCAAGAGCGTAGCAACCTGCATCCATTTGCGGAGACGGCCTTCCTTCGCTACGCGCTCTGCCAGCCAGAACATTCCCGCCGCGCTGACCAGCGTCAGGCTAAAGAAACCTTCATAATAATAACGCGGGCCATATAAATTCGAGCCGATCCAGTACATCATATACAGCAATACGATTGACGGAAACACTGCGGCGGCCAGCCAGGCGCGGGCGTTGCGCCCCAGCGCCCAAAGGCCAAAGGGCAGGAACAACCACGAGGCGCTTCCCCATCCAAAGAAATCACCCCAGCCTGCATGGAAACTGACCTTAAGATTCACCCACGCCCAGTACAGGCTGTGCCCGCCTGCCTGCCGTCCAAAGCCTTCGCCAAATCCAATTTTGTCGTACTTCCACCATAACATGTACGGATTCAAGAGCGGGTTGCCGGTAACGACAAACTGCCAGAGCGGAACCAAAGCCGCGACGAAAGCCGCGAGCAGGCCAATCGTCAAGACTTTGAAGCGTGTGGATTTATTGCCGCGAATCAGCAAAATAATTCCGTGAATAAAAAATGGCAATCCCACTGCGATAGCCGTCAGCGGGCGCGTCATCGCCAGGACCCCAAGGCTGAGTCCCGCGACTGAAACTGTCAGCCACGCTGGAAGTTTTCGCGCCGCGTCGAAAGTATCCAGCCAGGCCAGCGCAAAACCCAGAGTCAAAAACAGCGACCATGGATGTGAAAGCAATGAACCTGAATTGATCAGGAAGAAAGGCGAGGCAACCATGAGCGCCGCGGATAACAACGCGATGCGCTCGTCGAAAACTTTTTTGCCGAGCAAATAAGTCAGCCAAATTCCCAGCCCGGACAAAATAGGGTTGACCCAGACGCGCGCGTGAAGCAACACGCCGAACATCAACATCAGCGGCCAGCCGAGCGGATACTTGCTAAAGCGCTGACCGTTGTAATCCACCACGAACGGCACAAGAAAACTTTTGGCATCGGCTGGAGACGGAAGCATGACTTTGCCTTGCGCCAAAACTCGCGCCTGCCAAACGTAAGCCATCTCGTCTTCGATGTGCGGCATTTGTTCGTAGACACGCACAGAGACAAAATACGCCGCGGCGATTGCAATGAGGCTGATGACGAGAGCGATGCGGTCAAAACGATTCATGTTGAAGTTACTCATTAGGTGATACGTATTACGTAATTCGTAACAAAGATTCAACCGCTGAAACTCCCGTCAAATCGTAGGCCATCGCGCCGGTGATTTTAATGGGGACGATCTCGCCAATGTTCGCCTTGCCTTCGACGAGCACCATGCCGTCAATCTCCGGCGCATCGCGGTAGGAACGGCCAATGGAAATATCCTTGTCGCGGCCTTCGATCAAAATATCCAGCGTCTTACCAACATAAGACTGATTAATTTGAAGCGAAATTTTTTGTTGAAGTTCCATCAATCGCTCATAGCGTTCCTGCTTGACTTCCGCCGGAACGGGATCGCCAAGCGGTTCGGAAGTTGTGCCCCGCTCGAATGAAAATTGAAAAGCGCCGACGCGGTCGAAACGAATCTCGTTCACAAAATCGAACAGCGACTGGAATTCTGTTTCCGTCTCGCCCGGATAACCGACGATGAATGTGGTGCGGATGGAAAGGTTTGGAATCGTCGAACGCATTTTGCTGAGAGTCTTGTGGACCCAGTCAATGTTCGATGGTCGTTTCATACGGTATAAAGTTTTCGGCTCGGCATGTTGGAGCGGCATGTCGAGGTATGGCAAAACTTGTTTGCGCGTTGCCATGACTTCGATTAGTCGGTCAGTCACGTAGCCCGGATAGGCATACATGATTCTGATCCAGTCCATATCTGGCACGGCATCGGTTATTTGTTCGAGCAGAACCGCCAACCCATCTTTGAGTCTAAGATCGTGACCGTAATCGGTGGTGTCTTGAGCGATCAAAACCAATTCGCGCACGCCGCTGTCGCGCAGACGAAGCGCTTCGTTGATAATCGTCTCGATCGGACGGCTGACTGCCGTGCCCTTGATAAGCGGAATAGCGCAGAAAGCACAGGGACGGCGGCAACCGTCCGCGATTTTGAGATAGGCCGAGGTGCCGGCCGCACTGGCTCGAACGGTATCCGCCTCATCGGTCCCGACGGTTGCGGCTTCTGTCGGCAGATGATAGATCGGTTCGGGATGCGGCCCTTTGCGAAGTTCGCGCACGACCTGCACAATATCCATCCAGCGGCGCGTGCCGAGAACGCCATCAATGCCCGGCACCTGCTGAGCGACTTCAATACCGTAACGCTGAGTCAAACAACCGGCCGCGATCAAAAGCTGGCCGCTGCGTTTGCTTCCGGAAAGTTCGCGCAAAACATCCAGCGATTCCTTTTTTGCGGGGCCGATAAATCCGCACGTATTTACGATCAGGATATTTGCTTTGGCCGGGTCATCAACGGCGTGGTAACCATCACGGGACAATAATTGCGCCATCGAATCTGAGTCAACAGTATTCTTGGCACAGCCAAGTGAAACAAGGTGGAACGTATTAGAAGCCAAAATTATCCTCCGGCTTTCAGGGTGGGAGTTGATGTAGGCGTGCGCGTGGGCGTGAGTGAAGGTGTCAGTGTAATGTTGGGCGTGGGCGTGAAGGTTGGAGGTGGTGTGCCTGTGGGTGTGGCAGCGCCTTGTGCGGTATATACACGATCGATCACTTCGCCAAAATTGCCCATCAAGCCCAAGTCACGCCCATTGAATTTAACCGTGAGCGCAGCAGCATTGCCAACCAAAACATCTATCTGCTTTTCCGCATCGAACGGATATGCCGAACCCGGGTCAACGCGTCCATCGAACTTCACCTTCCCATCCACCGTCACGCGCAGATAAGTGCGTTCGGTCGCGACGAGAATGAGTTGCACATTGATATTCGCGCCCAGTGTTGGGGTTTCAATGGTGGCGGTAGCATCCTGAGGCGCGGCCAGTGGCGTGTTCTGCGCGGGGATGAGAGTCACTTCCTGCAAGGAAGTTGCAAGCGGCGTCCCCGATCCAAGCACATCGGAAATAGAAGGCGGGGTGGCTTGAGGCCGCGCACTGGATTGGATCGAAACCACAAAACTGATTCCCCAGATGGCAAAGATCACCAGCATGATCGCCATGCCGCCGCCGAACAACAAGTCAGTGGTAAGGAGAACGCGCCAAAACGGCAATGAGGTATTGACCATCATCGGCGCACGCGTACGCGCGGGCTTCTGTTGCTGCCGCTCACGATGCCGCGCCTGCAATCCATCCGCGAAACGCAGCATAATGGCATCCACATCCAGATCGAGAAAGCCGGCATAATTCGCAAGAATGCCGCGCGTCTGCACAGGTGAAGGCAAATCTTCCAACATGCCACCTTCCAATGCCTTCAAAAACGGAGCGCGCACGCGTGTGTGACGTTCGATCTCATCATGCGTCAGGCTCAACATCTCGCGGCGTTGGCGCAATTGCCCGCCGATCTCGGAAAAGATTTCTTGGGAAGATAAAGCAGCCGCATCCACTTCTGCCGGGAACGGATTGAAATCCTGGATGTTGGATTCTGGCCCGGTGTTGGATTCGAGTTCCGCTTCTTCGCGTGCCCCAGGCCGGTTGACCGTTATCTTGAGTTTCGCGGCAACTGAATCCAACCAGGCGCGCCAGGCGGGCACGCGCGCATTCGCCTCGATGGGCGCTTCTTGAAGCGATGATTCAATTTCGGAAGTTGATGGCGGGGTGAGCGAGTCTAAGCGCGTTTCTTTGGCATGCGGCTCGACATCTTCTTCGAGACGCGGTGCGTTGGGGATGAACTCGGCTTGCGCGATGATGAGCCGCGCTTCGGGCGAGACATCCTCGTTATCTTTTTTTTTACTTCTGATTTATTCCCAGCCTTTGCCCTGGAAGAAGTCCTCGCCTTTCTTAGCGCGGGTTTCTTCGCGGCAGTTGCTTTTTTGCCCGAGGCGCGCTTTGCAGGTCTCGTTGGTTCTTTTGTGGCCGGTCGTTCAATTACAACGGGCGCAGGTTCAGCAGGCAATTCTTCTGTATAACGCGCAGGTACGAACTCAGGTTCCGGCGTGGCAGATAGCTGGTCGCCATTGGTGGCATCAGAAATATTCTCAACAGTTGATCGACGCGTGAAGCGCTCACGCAGGCTGGTCAGCAGGTTGGGACGCGCAGGCGCGGGTGTAGAAATAGTTTCTTGAGTGGGAGCTGCCAGGAGGTCCGTACTGAGCGGTGTTGAAGTATCTGGTGAAGAGACGATCGGCTGAGCTTCGGATGGGCGTGCTACCGGCACGAACTCATTCGCATTCAGGCCGAGGTAATCTGTATAGATGTGCAAAAATCCGCGCGCCTGCGCGGCAGATGGAATGGCGGAGAGATCGTCGCGCTCGAGGGCCTCGAGATAATATAGACGAACCCGCGTGGCCGCCGAGACTTGCTCAAGGCTGAGGCGTTTTTCCTGGCGGGAACTCCTGAGTTTTTGACCAATGGTTTCAGACATAGCCCGGTTATTTTACTGCTTCTTGTTGGAATCAGCGAACTTGAATTATAAAATTACGCAGTACACAGTAACATAACATCACCGGCCCTTTTGAACCGGTGATGAATGGAAGACTGTGTTATTCGGCTTTTGCTTCTTCTGCAGGAGCTTCTTCGGCCTTTTTCTTGCCACGCGGCCTCTTGACTTTTTCTTCCGGTTCGGCTGCTGCGGATTCGCCTTCGCGATGGACAATAATCTTGACTTCAGGAACCAGATCAATCGTCAGGCGCACATGGGCCTTGAACTCGCCCAACTCGCGGATGGGCTGCATGTCGATCTGCTGGCGCTTGACCTCGTATTTGGTCTGCTCCACAATAGCGGCGGCCACATCCTGCGTGGTGATCGAGCCATAGAGTTTTCCGGTTTCACCAGCTTTGGCGGCAAAAGTCAGAACGACGCCGTTGACGTGGTCAGCCAGATCCTTGAGTTCGCTATTAAGCTTGGCGCGCTGTACTTCGCCTTGCGAGCGAACCTTCTCAGAAGTCTTCATCGCACCCGGTGTGGCCAGCACGGCCAGTTTCTGCGGGAGCAGGAAGTTGCGGCCAAATCCATCGGCGACCTTTTTTACATCACCGGCGCGGCCTAATTTGTAAACGTCCTTGATCAATAATACTTTCATTTCGTTCAAGCCCTTTCTGGCTAAAGATTTTGTTAAGCGAAGGGTACTACGCTCAACGGGCGGAGATTGTACCAGATGCTTCGGTTCTTGCCAACCTTAGCGACAACGGGTAAGATAAAGGCATGGATCGCTGGCCTATCAACCCCCGCCGTATATTTGTCTTTGTGGGCATTCTGGTGCTCATCCTGATGGTCATGGATTTCAACGCGCGTCTCGAAGAATTGGATCGCTTGAAGAAACAGTCAAAGGTCATTGGCGCTCAAGTTACACAGGGCATACAAACCCAGGTCGCGTTACAAACCCAGGTCGCGTATGCCACTTCAGATCAAGCTGTGCAAGACTGGGCTTATGGTGAGGGACATTATGCCCAGCCTGGCGATCAGCCGGTCGCCCCGGTCGGGCAACCGGGAGTGCCCCCCATCGAGTCGACCGAGCCAACGCCCACCCCCACGCCGATGCCAAACTGGCAAGTCTGGTTGAATCTGTTCTTTGGTGACCAATAGCAAAAAATATTATGATGGACCAGAATAGAAAGGGCGGCTTTCTAAAGGGACTCGTGCGAAGCCAATAAAGCAATTATGTATCCCGGCTCGCTTCCTTACGCATTACCTCTTCTCGTCATCGCGGGGTTGACGACGGCAATCGCGTTGTATGCCTTCCGGCGCTCCAAGCGTACAAACGCCTATTCATTTGGCTGGCTGATGGTTGCCATCACGGAATGGGTAATGGCATATGCTCTCGAAACCATTGCTCCCACTTTAAACACCAAAATATTGGCAGACAAACTAACGTATCTGGGAATCACGGCCACACCGACGCTGTGGCTGGTCTTTGCCCTGCACTATACAGGTCGCGCCAATTGGCTTACCCGTAATAGACAATTCTTATTAATCGCCTGGCCTTTGCTCGCATTCGGAATAACGTTGTTCAACGAATCCAATCACTTGATGTGGAAGGGAGCGCGGCTGGATCCCAATGGCCTGCCCGGATTGATCTTTGATGGTTATGGAATATTATTCTGGGCAATCGTTTCCATAAGCTACATTCTTGTCGCCGCGGGAATTATCCTATATTTGATCACCTACCTCAGGGCAACGCGCATCTTCAAACAGCAAATCGGGATCATGCTGATCGGTTCCATCGGCCCGGTGATCGCAAACGCTTTTTTTCTAACGGATGAATTCCAAGCGCATGGAATCGACTGGACACCCTTTGCTTTCGGGATTTCCGGTCTTTTTCTTGCTTATGGATTTTTCCGATTCGACCTTCTGAATCTCATGCCCCTCGCGGCTCCGCTCGTCATCCAAAACCTGCGCGATGCGGTAATTATCATTAACGACGAAAAACGAATCGTGGATATCAACCCGATTGGGATGAAGTGGCTGGGCATCAGCGGGGATGTCATTGGCCGGGACGCACGCGATGAATTAAAACCCATCGATATTATCTGGCAATACTGGGATTTGGAAGAAGCACAAGCCCAATTGGAAATCCAGGACGGCAACCAGCGCCGCTGGCTTCATCTCATGATTTCTTCCATGCACGATGAGCGCATGAGATCATCCGGTCACATTATCGTTGCGAGCGATAAGAGTCAGGAACACGCGCTCCTCGAAATGGAACATCGCCAGACCCGCCAATTGGAATTGCTCAACTTTATTACCCGTGTCGCGCTCGAAACCACAGACCTGCGCGAAACGATGGATATCCTGACATCCCAATTGGGTCATCTGCTGGAAGCAGACAAAGCTTCCATTGCGTTCTGGGATGATGCACAGGCACAAACCATTCCCGTCGCGACCTACGATGCCAGCAATTTAGAGACAGTACATAAGTCCCATGAAACCATCCTCACCAAACCCGTGTTGGATGCCGGAGTTCCACTCGTAATCAATGACGTATTAAACACACCTTACCTAGATCAAGAAACCGCAAAACAATTCCACAGTCGTTCCATACTTGCCATTCCCCTCATTGCCAATGGACAAAAACTGGGCGCGGCATTTATATCCTTTAAAGAAATACATCCATTCACGCTGAATGAAATTGTTATCGGCGGACAGGCTGCCGCGCAGATTGCCCTGGCCATATACAAAGCCCAACTCTTAGAGTCCAGTTATCGCCGGGTGGCTCAACTGGGTCTGCTTGAAGAAGTAAGCAAAAGCGTTGTCGAAAGTTTGGATGAAAAAGTAATCCTCGAACGCATGGTTATGGCAATGGTCAACCGCTTTGGATACGCTGCGGCCGTGATCAGCCTGTTAACCGAAGACAACCAACTGGAAACATCGGTTATTAGAGGCACCGAAAAGATCGTATTTCAACCAGGCTACCGTCAAAATATCGGAGTTGGCATCATCGGTCACGTGGCTGAGACGCACCAGCCTTACGTCACAGGTGATGTAACCCATGATCCGTACTTCATTACAGTCGGCCAAAGAAGCGGTTCAGCTTTAGGAGTGCCTATGCTTCAAGAAGGAAAATTATTGGGCGTGCTATACATCGAAAACTTTGCTATGAACGCCTTTAAACAAGACGACGTGCATTTGCTCCAAACGCTAACCAGCCATGTTGTGATCGCTCTTGAAAAAGCCCGCCTTTACACGCGCGCCCGGGAACACCTGCTTGCCATGACCATCCTGCAATCCGTCTCGCAGACCGTGGCCTCTTCATTGGACCTCGAAGAGATTTTCCAAAAAGTGATCCAACACCTGAAAGATACTTTTGGTTTTGAGTATATAAGCATCTACCTGCCTAACGGTGACGTTCTTCGCCTCGGCGCGCAAGTCGGCTATCCTGAAAGCTTGATCCTCTTCGAAATCCCCACCTATAGCGGTATTATTGGACGCACCGTGCAAACCAAACAGACTCAAGTCGTTCAAGATGTCAGCAAAGACCCGGCCTTCCTGCGCGCCTCGTATGCAATTGATAGCGAAATCTGCGTGCCTTTGCTCAAGGAAGGCGATCTGCTCGGCGTCTTAAACGTTGAAGCGACTCGTGAACATCCCCTGAAAGAGGATGATGTAGATTTACTCATCGCTCTCGCCGGACCCGTAGCGGTCGCGATTGACAACGCCCGTCTCCACGCTGAAGTCAAATCGCTGGCACTCACTGACAGTTTAACCGGTCTGGCAAATCGGCGCGCCTTTGACCAGGTCTTTGAAACCGAAGTCGCCCGTGCTACAAGATACGGCTACTCTCTGGCTCTCATCATGGCAGACGTGGATTCCTTCAAAGCATACAACGACACATGGGGACATCCCGCCGGAGATGAACGGCTCAAAGCAATCGCAGATATAATGGCCGCCAATGCGCGTTATCCAGATATCGCGGCGCGTTACGGCGGTGAAGAGTTCGCCATTATCCTGCCACACACTGATAAAAATGGTGCATTGGCGCTGGCAGAACGTTTGCGTGCGGCAACCCAAGCCAGCGCCCCGAAACCATCTTTGGATGGGAAGCCGATTTCAGGATATACACTTAGCCTTGGAGTGGCCGCCATTCCTCAAGATGGAACTATTGCCAGCACACTCGTGCTCGCGGCCGATCTCGCCGAACTGACTGCCAAAAGACTCGGCAAGAATCGCGTCTGCGCGGCGGGAGCCAATTCAACCAACCCTTCCACCAAAATCAAAGAATGAATCGGCTTCCCCTTTTTCCCATTACAACAAAAATTAAAGATGACACACTCACCATCGCGGGCCACGACATCGCCTCTCTCGCAGACTTATACGGGACACCATTATATTTATATGACCGCGCCACCCTCGACTTTTCCGCTGCTGAATACAAAGGCGCGCTGAAAGAATTTTATCCCGCCGCATCTGACATCACCTATGCAGGCAAGGCCTTTCTCTGCAAAGCCATCGCCGAATGGGCACAGACTCACAGCTTATATGTAGACTGCACCGGCGAAGGCGAGATCGGCATTGTTGTTGCAGGCGGTGTGCAACGCGAAAAAATATTGGTGCACGGGGTTAATAAATCCGTAGCTGATTTAAAATCCGCGATTCAAAATGCAGGGATTATTGTCGTGGACAATCTCACAGAGTTGAAACGGATTGCTGAATTTTTTCCGAATTCTGATTCCCGATTCCCAAATTTATGGCTTCGTCTGCAACCTGGCATCGCTGTTCACACGCATCACGTGCACACACAGACGGGTCAGCAGGACAGCAAATTTGGGATGACGCCCGAAGAAATTCTTCAAGCGGTTGAGTTTTGCAAATTAAATAACCTGCCCATGAATGGCATCCATTTTCATCAAGGCTCCAATTTTCGCGACTCGGAGCCGTTGATTCTGGCCATTGACCTGGCATTGGATCTGGTCAAACAGATCAAATTTACAGGCGGCTGGCATTTTTGTCCCGGCGGCGGCTGGGGCGTGGCGTATCACGAAGATGAATTGCCCAATCCATCCATTGAAACTTATGTGCGCGGCATTGCTGAAGCGGTCCTGGAAGGCTGTCGACAGCGTGGACTCGATTTGCCTCATCTACATCTTGAGCCTGGCCGAAGCCTGATCGCGCGTGCGGGGGTTGCTATTTATCGCGTCGGCGCGATCAAGCAGCGCGGCGAAAGAACCTGGTTGCTGACCGACGGCGGCATGACGGATAATCCGCGGCACGCTCTATACGGGGCAAAATATTCTTGTTTAACGGTGGCCGGTTTGGGTCGAAAAATGAACGAGCGCGTCCACATCGCGGGGCCACATTGCGAATCGGGCGATGTGGTCATTGAAAATTTGTTGATGCCAAAAGTCGAAGAGGACGAGTTGATCGCGATCCCGGTCAGCGGGGCGTATCACCTGAGCATGTCGAGCAATTACAACGGGGCGCGGCGTCCGACGGTGGTGTGGCTGGAGGAAAGCCGCGCCCGGCTTATCGTCCGGAGAGAGACGGTGGATGATTTGACTCGCCGCGACTTAATTTAATAAGTCGGGGGACATCGCCAAAAATATTTCGACCAGCTGAGAGTCGAAATATTTTTCAGAATTTTCTTTTATATAAGGAAGTAACCCATCATTTCAGCCACTCTCCAAAAACTGCATGACAGGGATCAATCAGCCGTTAGTTGGTTTGTGCTGTGCTTGTCATATAAAGTAAAATAGGCGTATTACTTTGTAATCTCTCGAACGACCAAAGGGTCGCTCTTATTTATATAACCCAATTTAGGAGTCCCAGCATGTCCGCTCTCTTTAATAAGATCCGCCTTTACTGGCCCCTTATCAAAATTTCGCAGACCAGTTTACTGCTTGCCACCGGTATTGCAGGTTATCTCAGCGCGGGGACGCGCATCACGCTCCCCATCCTGCTCGGAGTCTCTATCAGCCTCTTTCTCGCCATCAGCGGCTCGACCATTATGAACATGTGGTACGACCACGACATCGACGCCAAAATGAAGCGCACACACAAGCGTCCTGCCGCGTCTGGTGAACTGAACCACCGGGAGGTTTTCTACGTTGGAATGGTAATCTCAATTATTGGTGTCGGTTGGGCTTTGCTGATCGCGCCGCTTTATGGATTGGTCGTCTTCGCTGGTTGGTTTTTCGACGTGGTTGTTTACACATTCTGGCTCAAACGCCGCACCGCGTGGAGCATCCTGTGGGGCGGGGTTTCTGGTGCCATGCCCATTCTGGCGGGGCACGTGCTGGCAGTCGGTCACATTGAGTTGGTTGGTATCCTGCTTGCGCTCGCCATTCTCTTCTGGATTCCAACGCACACATTAACCTTCTCCATCAAGTTCCTCGACGATTACAACAACGCGGGCGTGCCGACTTTCCCATCCACGTACGGCGAAACATTTACGCGCGCCATGATCGCCATCTCGTCCGTACTGGCTGCAGTCGCCATCGGATGGGCCAGCGTGTTGATCGGAATTAGCGCGGGCTATCTGCGT
>Ga0172368_10000801_pt1 | contig 44608 bp, 30 predicted proteins | sample Lak11m_FD_114540 | JGI IMG/M metagenome (GOLD analysis project Ga0172368, IMG submission 114540) | Freshwater microbial communities from Kabuno Bay, South-Kivu, Congo - kab_022012_11m | ecosystem: Environmental > Aquatic > Freshwater > Lake | place: Democratic Republic of the Congo: South-Kivu... | reverse complement strand
ATTTAATTTGCCTTCGGCCTGCTAGTTTGACGATCCTGATATCTTTATTGTTCTTAACAGCCCTCTCATAAATTTTCAGGTAAAATTCAGGAATTGTTTCCGGTACTTCTATTTTATAAACCACAAGATCAACTTTTTTGGAGTAGCCTGACAATTCAACAAAATCAACCATATACGGAAAGTTACAATTGGTCGCAATTACCATAGGCTGTTCGAATCCTTCGATAAGCAGTCCCTGGGGATCTTTATCGGAGAATCCCAATGGCCCTACGAGCGTATTCTTCCCTTTGTTTCGCGCCCAGTTCTCAACTGCGGCTAACAGAGCTTTGGCTACTTCAGGATCATTAAATGTTTCAAGAAAACAAAAGCGGCCATCGTTTTCATGGTGAGTTTCATTATATTTTCGGTTTATTATTCCCATCACTCTTCCTGCTATTTTCCCATTTTTCCTGGCAAGTAAAAGCTGAGTATCGGAACTCTCGAACAGATGGTTTTTCCGGGGATTAAAAAATTTCCACTCATCCATATAAACCGGTGGGATCCAGTTAATGTGATTTTTATGAATTGCTGCAGGAAGATGGATAAATCTTCGCAGGTCAGCCCGCGTTTTCACTTCAAATATTTCTAAACTCATTAAATTTTTTTAAGTTTCCTGAATTCTGATAACCTGGTAAACAATTTATCGGAGAATATAAAAAGTGATGGTGTGTAAAGCATTGCAAATAAAACATCCACGATATAATGCGCCCTGATATAAACCGTTGATAAAAGTAATAAAAAACCAATGGGTATAGCAATGATCAGCAACTTACGGGCAAATTTGTAAATAATATATGTAAGCATTAAATAAATGCTGGCATGTGAACTGGGAAAGGCGGCTGTCTGAGCTTCGCCAACTTCCTGAATAAACCGGATGGCACTTCCGAACACAAATCCCCCGGGTAAATGGTTAGACGTATCTTCAAAATAAAACTGCGGGCCGCTAACCGGCAAAAAAATAAAAGCCAGGTAATAAATTAAAAAGGAGTTAATCATAATAAAGATGAGTTGCTCCGATTCCTGCCTGCCGGTTTTAAAATAAATATAGGCCGGAATTAACAAGACCATTAGATAGTAGGCGAAGTAACCGAAATACATTAATTCTGCGAATATTTCGGTGGGCATAACTCTTGAAAATTCGACAGAAGGCTGCAATCCGAAAATAAATTCCTCTATGTTGGCAAAAAGAGGATCCAAGTCGGTTACAAATATAAGGTTGTTCATGTAATCGGTTTCTTTGTACAAATAACCCAGAAGGACCAAAGGAAAGTAAAACCTGCAAATAATAAAAGCCCTGCTTTTGTTCCATTTGGCGTTAGTCTTGGCAAATATGGATATGATTACCAGTATTGCAACGCGCAAAATCAAATGACTAAAAACATGCTCAAGCCTGCCGGAAAAAATAATGATAAATATTCCGGTCAATAACAGATAACTGATCATGATCCATTCGACCGGAAATAAATTAGTATAATAGCGCTTGTTCAACATTCAGTAAAACTTCGAAAACACAACTCAAAAATAATTGAAAGTTAAATAGCAACCTGAAAGAAATTGTGGAATCTGTGTCATTTTTTTCGACTGGATATTTATAATTTTTAAGCGATATTTGTTCACTCAATAAATACCCGACAAATGGAAAAAACTGTGAAACGTTTTGTACTTTATCTGGCTGTATTTATAATTATTTATTCAATTTCACTGGTATTTTTCCGATACTTTCTTTCGTTGCACGAACCTGTAAAAAGCGATGTGCTTGTTATTGAAGCCTGGATTTCGCCTTTGGACGTTGAAAGAGCCCTTCCGGTCATCAATTCGGATTCAATTTCACAGGTATTCATCATCGGACGGAAATACCCGGATAATGGAGAAAAAGTTAAATCTCTTGTCCGGGAATTTTTCAATCACATCAAATCAATCCAAAATAAGAAGAGCGGTGGTATATGGTTACTTACAAATTCAGCGCTTGCTTTTGACTGCAGTTCATTTTCTCAGAGCGTACTTCCTGATAGCCTTCACATTTCTGTAATTGCAAAAGGCACATCAGCACTTGGACATCCGGCACATTTTAACCTTGTGATAAACGGACATTGTGTTGCAGGTGCATTTACTGAAACTAGTTTCATGGAATACGACTTTCACATTCCGGTGCCAACTGATTCATTACATTCGTTGTCAATCTTTTTCGACAATGATGTATATCATGGGAAAAAGGAAGACCGGAACCTGTGTATTTCTTCAATAAAAATAAATGATACAATATTTATTGCCGGGACGGGCAACACTTTCCTGGTAAAGGAATATGGCAATTATACCAATGGATTCAGTTCTCAGGCAGCCGAAATACGAAATTATCTTTTTCAGCTTGGAGCAGATACTAAAAAAGTCCGGTTTATTGAGTTTGAACCGGTGAAAAAAAATCAGACACTCGCAGCCTCTCTTGCTTTTACCCGCTATTGCAAATCCCCAAATATATCTTCAGTAAATATCTTATCCTCCGGTCTGCACAGCAGGCGCACCTGGCTTACCTATAAAAGAATTATGGGAGACGATATCAGCGTTGGAGTGATTAATTTTAAACCAGCCGGTTACCTGGAGGGAAAACGCAATAATATTATTTCAAGCTATCTTTATCTGAACAATGAGGCCTTCTCTTATCTCTATAATTGGATTGTTTTGACTTTAAGGAACTATGAAGAAAATCCAACAATTTAACAATTTTCCAAAAGGTCTGCCACCGGAAAATAATACCGAAGAGATTTACGTAATAGTCCATGCTTTATTGACCTGCCTTGATGGACTATAACGTAAATCAACCCGGCATTTCCCAACTCTTCACCTGCTTAAAAAACAAAAAGCCCCCGTTTCCAGAAGGCTTTAACAAATCTTTTTATAACTCCCCACTCATTTAAAAATTAAGACTGGAGTTTAAGTACTAAATACTATTTACCAAGCTACCCATTCATCGAAATCAAAAACTCTTCGTTTGTATCCGTAAACCTCATTTTATCTTTCAAAAACTCCATAGCCTCCAGAGGATTCATATCCGCCAGATGGTTCCTGAGAATCCAGATGCGCTGTAGTTGCTCCTTATCAATAAGCAGTTCTTCCCTTCTTGTACTCGAAGCCACGATATCAATAGCCGGATAAATCCTCTTGTTCGAAAGCCTTCTGTCTAATTGAAGTTCCATATTTCCCGTTCCTTTAAATTCCTCGAAGATCACTTCATCCATTTTTGATCCTGTTTCAGTAAGAGCCGTAGCAATAATGGTTAAAGAACCGCCGTGCTCAATCTGCCTTGCAGCGCCAAAGAAACGTTTTGGTTTCTGAAGTGCGTTTGCTTCCACACCTCCCGACAATACTTTGCCGGATGCAGGAGCAACGGTATTATATGCTCTTGCCAGTCGGGTAATGGAGTCCAGAAGGATCACAACATCATGGCCGCATTCGGTCATTCTCTTTGCCTTTTCAAGTACAAGATTGGCTATTTTAACATGCCTTTCAGCCGGCTCATCAAAGGTGGAGGAAATGACTTCAGCTTTTACGCTCCTTTCCATATCGGTGACCTCTTCAGGCCTTTCATCAATCAGTAATACGATCAGGAAGGCATCGGGATGGTTGGCGGCTATGGCATTGGCGACTTCTTTCAGCAAAACTGTTTTACCGGTTTTGGGTTGTGCAACGATCAAACCTCTTTGACCTTTACCGATGGGTGAAAACATGTCAATGATCCTTGTGGAAATTGAACTTTCTCTGTGACCCGTCAGTCTGAATTTCTTATTCGGGAAAAGAGGGGTAAGAAAATCAAATGGTATCCTGTCGCGAACATGTTCAGGTAATTTGCCGTTGATCTTCTCCACTTTAATCAGTGGGAAATATTTTTCACCATTTTTTGGGGGCCTTATACTTCCTCTCACTGTATCGCCTGTTTTAAGCCCGAAAAGTTTTATCTGTGACTGGGAAACATAAATATCATCCGGTGAATTCAGATAGTTATAATCTGAAGAACGCAAAAAACCATAGCCATCCTGCATTATTTCAAGAACGCCTTCGCTAGAAACCATTCCCTCGAACTCAAAAGAATATTCATCTTTCTTTTTACCGGGAATTTTGTTTTTATCGTCAGATTCAGTTGGAATTTCAGTTTCCTCGCTCACAATAACCGGTTCTGAAACTATCCCACCGCTCAATACTTCTCCTTCAAGGCTTTCGGTTAATCTTACTGGTTCCTCTTCATCCATAATGGGTTGTATTTCTTCTTCAATTTTTTCTTTGGGTGTAAAAAATAATTCTTTTTCAGGGCTTTTCGGTTCAGCGGGGGCCGATTCGGTTATTTCAGTTTGAAATTTTTCAGATGAAGCTATCCTTTTACCGGGCTCTAATCTAACCCGTTTTCTTTTGTTAAAGATTTTTTCTTTCTGTTCCTTTTCAAGGATTTCCTTTGTCGGATTAAGAGCCTGGTAATCCAATATTTTATAAATAAGGTCTTGTTTTTTTAAACTATCGAACTTATCAATATTTAACTCTTTAGCTATATCACGAAGTTCATTAACCAACTTTTCGTTTAGCTCAATAATATCGTACATGTAAAATTAAAATTTGATTAAACTTTTATAAACTTAATTATGATGAAATTGATTGTACTATCAATTATTATGAATTTATTCAAGGAATTTTTTTCTTGTGTTAACGCTCCTCCTCCTGTACCCCTTCTGCTGATCAGTAAATAACCATTGATGAATAAAGAAAACAGTGAAATTCATCAGGGAATAAAGTGCTGCAAATATATAAAATATTTATTATTCCAAAATATTTATAACTTATTTCACATGCAAAGCTTCCTAACTAATTACGTTTTTTTCAACTCCTTTATTGTCATGATATATATTCAATGCAATAAGGATGGCAATAAATCCCCAAACGGGTACCGATGCCTTATCGGTATCAAGGAAATTATTTAAAAAACCGTGAACATAATAGGAAACCAATCCCACAACAATTGCCAGGCTGATTATTTTAATTTCCCTGTTATCAGTTCTTTTATAAATCCTGAGCCCATAATAAACCGATAAACCAAATATTGCAAGCATTGATAACATTCCTAAAATACCTGTTTCGGCGAGAGGCCCGATATATTCGCTGTGAGCGTTTCCCAGATCCCCGGCGTTTGTACTGATAATTGTTTTTTCTTTCGACATTTGGAACGGTGCATATAAAAACTGGTATGTTCCCGGTCCCCATCCCCAGAATGGCCGTTCATGGAACATTCTTATTGCCGATTGCCACCGGTTTATCCTTTCAAGATTAGAAGCATCCGAACTGATATTATATATTGACTGGACATGTTCGATAAAATTGGCAGAGGAATCTTGTTTGTTCTTTTCGAGCCTGTCCAGTATTTGCTGTTGAAAAGTATAAAAAATTCCAATGAAAAGGCCGATTGAAAGAATTACCCAGCGAAACCTGATTTTTAGAATGACAATAATAAACACCACCATTGCAACAGCAAGGCTTATCCATGCTGCCCGGCTGTATGACAGGATTAAGGCGAGAATGAAAACCAGCAAAACAGAAAACGATACAATTCTGGTACTGTTTGAGAACCTTCTGTTGACTGCAAAACCAATCAGCAGTGGAATAAATAAACAGATTATGGCTCCATAAACAGTGTGGTCATTATAAAACGGAGTCATTACCCAGTGTCCTGATTCTTCATCAAATCCTCTTAAAGAATGTTTGTATATTGTAAAAAGGATGATACCCAGGAACGGAATGACATACAGCCAGATAAACAACTTGATATTCGAATACTTTTTGAACAGCAAAATGGCAAAAAAATAGAATGGAATTACGAACCATAACCTGGAAATCAAATATTTGAACGACACTATTGGAATTTCACTGGTAAGACTGGTAAAGAAAATCCATGTGAGATTAAATAATACCGCAATGGTCAGGGTGTTACGAAGAATGACTAAATCATATTTTCCTTCATACAATAGCTTCACAAAGAAGAATACCAAAACACCGATCATTAATGGCTCTGTTGGTAATGAAATTGCAATACCCATTTCAGGCCTCTGAATATTAACAGCAAGAGGTGTAAGAAAAGTGATGAGCAGCAGTATTTTATCAAGAGATACAAAATAGAGAAGCAAAACAAAAATAATTACTGGCAGCAAGGCTCCCCACAAGTAATTATTTACTATCAGGATCGAATTAAATGCAATAAATAATGTGCTGAATAAATAGACCCATATTAATTTACTTCTGTCGGTCAAAATGATTTATTTTGAGATTAAAGTTTTGTTCCCGGTCCTTTTGAAAGGCCATGGTAATTTTCAAATATTAAAATCGCGATAAAGGCGGCGAAAAAGGCGGCAATTGAAGAAACAACAACGATCAGCCATCTTACGGGATAAGCCTTTTTATCTGAAACGTAGGGTTCTGTGATTATATTGGTGTAGGTGAATTTTCTATCATAGTCCCTGAAAGCCCTGTCGTATTCTTTTTTAAGGTCAGTATATTTAGCGGCTTCATATTCAATCAGATTTTGAAGTAAAATAAACTCACCTCCTTTTTTTTCGATATTTTCTTTAAGCCTTTGCACTTCTTTGGAATTGATATGCCCTGAACCCGAGCCGTCAATTGTTTTCAAATACCCTCTGGCAATTTCACGTGATTGGTTTGAATAATCGAGTAGTCCGTAATTCACGCTCAATTCTATAAATTTATTCTTCAGGCTATCAACATAATTCTGTTCTTTGTCCAATGCACGTTCGAACATTCTTACAACTTCTTCGAATTTAATTTCATGGAGCCTGCGCACCTTATGATTATAAAAATCCAGCATGGCATTTACCATATCACAGGCAACTTTAGGATCCCTATCCTTAACTTCAATATTAATCCCTTCATAGGGTGTTTTTTCTACCTTGACATTTTGCGAGAACTCCCAAATCATAGTGGAAACAAAATATTTATAAGAACTGTCAATTTCATAATGGTGAGCCAGATCGAACTTCCTGATAATACTGTCTCTGATATCGCTCGATTGCAGTATCTGAAGCATTTGCTCCGTTTCGCTTTCGTCGGAATAAGGAGCAATATTTGAAGGATAAACGATTGCAAACGATTTATACAAAGGCTTTATGAAAAACGGACCGGAAAAAACTGCGGCCAGGATTGCAGCCAAAAAAATAATCAGCCCTAAATGGTATTTCCACTTGAAGAGAAGCTTTAATATGTTGATCTGATAAAACTGACTTTCCATGTCTATGATTATATTTAAAAATACACCATCTTTTTTTTGATCCTTCTTATTTCTGATTTCCTGCTGTTCTTTTCTTGCTTCTGTTACTTTCTTTTTAAAATCAAACCTTATGATAGCAGGTAATTTATCGAAATACTTGTCAATCTCTAACCAACTCAGGTCGACATCAATCTTTTTTTTTTATTATAACCTGATAAACTATCCAGAACAGCGAGGATGATGACGCCAAGTACAAAGGCCGACAGAGTAGAGATCAATACAATAATCCATCGAACCGGGTAAGATTTTCTCTCAGCTTCGTAAGCACTGTTTACAATAAATTTCTGTGGCAGAACTTCTTCGGCATCTATTTTCGCTTCATCAAATTTGGATTTAACCACACTTAATTGCTTCTTATCATATTCCAGTGCATCTCTTAATGAAACATAAGGGCCTCCGTATTTGGCAAGTACATTTAACTTATCCTCAAGCGCCTTAACTCCGGATTTATTTCCCCTTGCCAATTCAATGGCCAGCTGCTGGTTGATCATTTCAGCCTGTGATTCATAATCATGCACACCCAGTTCCCGCAGGCGGGTAAGAGAATCCTCCATCTGCTGTACCTCTGACTTCACTTTCAGATATTCTGCTTCTACAATCCGGTAAGCTTTTATTGCACGTTCTTTCTGCATACTGTTTTTTGTAGAATCAAGAAGCTCAGCTATATCGTTGGCTATCAAAGCCGCAATTTTGGGATCTTTATCAATGACTGTGATTTTAACAGCCATGTATTCAGTCCGCCTGAAAGTAATATTATCCTCATAAGTATTATAAAGTTTGGTGTGCTTGTAATTTGATTCAGGATTGATTTCATAATGTTCCATTAACTTGTACTTATCAATTATCCTGTCACGAATCTTATTTGAGCTGAGTATCTGAAGCATTTGTTCGGTCTGTTCATCTTCTCCGAACTGCAATATATCCTGATTTTCAGCAGTGGTTTCCGATAACAGAGCTTTGGATATAGAATTTGATGAAGTGGGAAACATTATCACCGATGACTTGAACATGGGTGTAATAAAAAATGGTGAAGAGAATATAACGGCGGCAACGAAAGCGGCAACTGTAATATAAATCAAAGGCTTACGCCACTGGTGTAAAAAAATAATGAAATTTGTGGATTCAAAATCTTCACTGCCTTTCACTTTATTTATCATATCATGGATAATAGGGAAAATAAATGTGCCGGCAAATTTAGATAATATTATTTAATGTAAAAAAGTAAAATATTCATATTCTGCCTGAATTTTAGGCAGGTAATAACATCACATAAATAAAATCAAACCTGCTGTTAATTTTCAGCTCATTTTTTATATTTATAACTTCATTATACCTCCATGACTGCTCTACGAAATTGAAGTGAATTATTGATTTCGGATAGTGAGATTAGTAGCCCTGAAATTATAAACAATTGATTGTTAATAATGTAATTGTTTACCTGTTTTTTGGTACAGTTTTTTAATAAGGGGAAAGCAATAAGGTAACTATTCAAATCGAGGTAAAATGGAAATTAAAAATGATGAATTAGCAGGAAAGGGATTAGAGGAATCAAGGGAAAGTTTCTCAAAAAGCCTTTTCTACATTCAGTTAATCAGTCTGATACTGGCAATTTTAAGTTTCTTTTTAGTTAATTAACAGAGTTTTAACCATTAAAAACATAGTAACATGATAACAGCACTAGACTTTCAGAATTTGACCGAAGATTTAAAGAGCTATGTTCTTTTAAACAATGGTCATCATGTTGCGGAAAGAAATTACAGTATCTATAGTATACAGCTTTATGCTGTGTATGGCTTCTACGTAGAGGTTTATTATTTGCCGGGATCCGACGAAATAGACCAGATTCTCGCTGTAAATTCGGATGAAGTGCTGGAGCTTTATCTGGAATGTATTGATATAACAGATATTTATATGTAAAAATTTACTCAAAGAAATTCAAGATCTTCTTTTTCATAAATTCTCTTTATAATACCTCCTTGAGAACGTCGAGGGGGTATTTACTTTTTCCGAAAGGCATTGACACCTGCACTCCTGCAATTTCCTTCCTTAATTGTCTGATTGTTTCCCTTGCAATCTCGATTCCTGCTTCCTGCGCTTCTTCCTTAGTTTTAGTAGCATACATTCTTTTCATAATATGATCCGGTACCGATGCGCCAGGGACTTCATTATTCATAAACTCAGCATTTCTAATGCTAACCAATGGCCATACACCTGCAATTATAGGAATTTTTAAGTGCCGGATACGATTTTTAAATTTTAAAAACAAATCATTGTCAAAAACAGGCTGCGTGATTGCGTATTCGGCGCCTGCCTTAACTTTCCATTCAAATCTTCTGATCTCATAATCAAGGTCAATGGCACCGGGATTAACCCCAACGCCGATGAAATATCCCGTAGATTTTTCTATGGGATTACCGCCCAGGTCGTAACCTGAATTCAGGGAACTAACCACATTTGTCAATCCGATAGCATCCACATCAAAAACTGCCGTGGCATCAGGGTAAGTTCCCATTTTTGGAGGATCGCCGGTGATCAGAAGTATGTTTTTAATTCCAGCAGCATACACTCCCAGTAAGTCGCCTACCATACCGAGCAAATTTCTATCGCGGCAGGCATAATGAAGTATCACCTCAATATCTGATTGCTGTTGTATCATGATTGATAGAAATGGAGCACCCATGCGTGATAAGGCCCTTGGCCCGTCAGGAATATTAATGGCATCCACACCCGAAGCTTTAAAAAGCTTTGCCTGTTCCAGCGGAATTGAAGCATCCGTTCCACGGGGCGGAACAATTTCGACTGAGGTTACAAATTCACCGTTACAAATTTTTTTTGCAAAATTTGATTTTTCTTTAGCCTGAATGACTGGAATCCGATGTTCACTGATCTTAGTTTCAACTTGTTTTTGAATGATTCTCCGAGGCTGTATGGATTGAATCGCCTTCCTCATTTCTTTAATAAAAGATGGATCGGTTCCGCAGCACCCGCCGACTATTCCTGCTCCTGCCTGGATGAATCTCCGGGCATATTCAGCGAAATAATCGGCTGTTGCGAGGTAGATATTTCTGCCATCCACATCCACTGGTGTACCTGCGTTCGGCATGATGCTGATGGGAATACTTACAACATCAGTCATTTTTTCAAGTGCATCAAGCATCGGTTTGGGACCAACACTGCAATTAATTCCGGTTACATCGGCGCCCCACTGGGCAAGTTTTGTTGCAAACATTTCAGGCGGTGTTCCAAATAGTGAATAACCGTCGTTGCCAATAGTCATTTGAGCGATGACAGGAATATCGTATTTCGCCTTTATAGCCTGCAATGCCTGCTGAATCACATGCAGGTCGGAAAAGGTTTCAAGGATGATCGTATCAACTCCGCCGTCAATCAATCCTTTTGCCTGTTCCAAAAATATTTCCTGCGCTTCTTTCTCTGAAAGAGGTCCCCAGGGTTCCAGCCTTAAATTCAAAGGACCGATTGAACCTGCAACATAAAATTCATCGCCGGCTGCCTCCCTTGCAATTGCGGCACCTCTGTAATTGATATCATAAGTTTTATCTTCCAGACCGTGTTTCTGGAGCTTGAGGCGGTTTGCACCAAAGGTATTTGTCTCTATAACGTCTGCGCCTGCCGTTATATAGGCTTGATGAATTTCCATAATAAGCCTGGGACGGGTAAGGTTTAGCTCGTCATAACAAGTGTTTATAAAAATTCCCCGGTTGTACAGTTCCGTACCCATTGCCCCATCGAAAAGGACAAGATTATTTTTGAGAAATTCTTTAAATGGAACCCGCATGAATATAATTTTAATAAAAATTATTTATAGTTGAGATTGGAGTTAAGCCATTTTTCAATTTGTCCGATGCTTTCCTTTTTACGAACAGCATAATCTTTAACCTGATCAGAGCCAATTTTACCCACATTAAAATATTGCGATACGGGGAGAGCAAAATAATATCCGCTCACCGATGCTGCAGGATACATTGAAAAATTCTCGGTCAGAGTAATACCCGTCTCTTTTGATGGATCTATCAAACCAAAAAGTACCTTCTTTTCAGAATGTTCGGGACAAGCCGGATAACCAGGGGCCGGCCTGATGCCCTGGTACTCTTCCTTCAGCATATTTTCCACATCAATGTTTTCAGAAGGTGCATAACCCCAGAATTGTTTCCTGACTTTTTCGTGCATCATTTCTGCAAACGCCTCTGCAAAGCGATCAGAAAGGACTTTCATCATAATACTGCTATAATCGTCCAGTTCTTTTTCAAACATGGCTGTCCATTTTTCAAGTCCTATACCGGCAGTAACCGCAAATCCTCCTATATAATCCGTCAATCCCGATTCCTTCGGAGCTATAAAATCTGCCAGCGACAAATTGGGTACACCTCTTTCTTTTTGCTGCTGGTTGCGCAGGAATCTGAATGTAGCAACAAGGTTTGATCTCGTTTCATCCGAATATAATTCAACATCCTCACCTGTTGAGTTGGCAGGATAAAAGCTGATAACTCCATTTGCACTGATCATTTTTTCAGCAACTATCCTGTCGAGCAACTGATTGGCATCATCGAACAGCTTTTTCGCTTCTTCACCCTTTACCGGATCTTCAAAAATCTTTGGATACTTCCCATTGATTTTCCATGAATGAAAAAAGAAAGTCCAGTCAATATATTTCCTTATTTCTTCAAGCGGATAGTCAAAAAATAACTTATTTCCCAGGAAAGACGGCCTTACAATATCAGTTTCTTTCCAGTTTATATTAAGTTTGTTGTTAATGGCATCTTTATAGGAAATGTAGTTACCTTCATTTTTTCTGGAATCATGCTGCTCCTTGATTTTCCTGTAGCTTTCCTTTACGGAATCCGCAAAGGCCTGTTTCTGGTCTTTAGAAATAAGTTTTGCAGCTACACCCACACCTCTGGAAGCATCCCGTACATGAACGACAGGGGCATGATAATTCGGAGCAATTTTTACAGCGGTATGAATTTCGGAGGTTGTAGCCCCTCCAATAAGTAATGGAATTTTCAGGCCGGCTCGTTCAAGTTCTTTTGCTACATGGGTCATTTCTTCCAATGAAGGTGTGATGAGCCCGCTTAATCCAAGCAGGTCTGCTTTTTCTTCGGCCACAGCCTTAAGAATTTTATCGGAAGGAACCATGACTCCCAAATCAACGATTTCAAAGTTGTTGCAGGCCAGCACAACTCCGACAATATTTTTACCGATATCGTGCACATCACCCTTCACAGTTGCCATAACAATTTTCCCAGCCGATTGCATTTTGCCTCCTGATGCCTGCTCTGCTTCAATAAAAGGGAGAAGGTTAGCCACTGCCCGTTTCATCACCCGTGCACTTTTAACCACCTGGGGTAGGAACATTTTCCCGGAACCAAATAAATCTCCAACCACATTCATCCCCTCCATCAGCGGGCCTTCAATAATGTCCAGTGTCCTTGTGTATTGCGGCCTGGCCTCCTCAAGGTCAGCTTCTATAAACTCCACGATTCCTTTAACAAGAGCATGTTTTAACCGAGACTGGACATTTTTGTTCCTCCATTCATCTACTTTTACAACAGCCTCATTTTTATCTTTTATTTTTTCAGCAAAAGCAATCAGCCTCTCTGTGGCATCTTTGCTTCGGTTTAAAATTACGTCCTCCACCAGTTCGAGCAAATCTCCAGGAATTTCATCATACACCTGGAGCATTCCGGCGTTTACGATTCCCATGTCGAGTCCCGCTTTAATGGCATGATAAAGAAATGCGGAATGCATGGCTTCACGCACTGTGTCATTTCCCCTGAAAGAAAAGGAAAGGTTGCTTATTCCTCCACTGACTTTAGCAAAAGGAAGGTTTTCTTTGATCCACTTTGTTGCGTTGATATAGTCAATGGCATAATTGTTATGCTCGTCGATACCGGTTCCTATAGTTAAAATATTAGGATCGAAAATAATATCCTCAGGTGGAAAATTTACTTCTTTGGTCAAAATATCATAGGCCCGTTTACAAATCTGTATTTTTCGCTCGTACGTTGACGCCTGGCCTTCTTCATCGAAAGCCATGACGATTAGGGCAGCTCCGTAATTCCTGATTTTGGCAGCCTTTTTCTTAAAATCTTCTTCCCCTTCCTTTAAGCTGATGGAGTTCACAATCGCTTTTCCCTGAACACATTTTAATCCGGCTTCCAGAACGGTCCATTTTGAGGAATCAATCATTACCGGCACACGTGATATATCCGGCTCAGCTCCGATCATATTCAGGAACTCCGTCATCGCTTTTTCAGCATCCAGCATAGCATCATCCATGTTGATGTCAATGATCTGGGCGCCATTTTCGACCTGTTGCCTTGCAACGGTCATAGCTTCTTCATATCTGGCTTCCCTGATCAGCCTGGCAAATTTTATGGATCCGCTTACATTGGTTCTTTCGCCTATATTAATAAAATTACTTCCGGGGAAAACGATCAGAGGCTCAAGCCCGCTGAGTTTTAAATGATGATCGTTCTCAGGCAATATTCGGGCAGATGCTTTTTCTGCAACTTTAACAAATTCCCTGATATGATCGGGTGTTGTACCACAACAACCGCCAATTATATTTGCAAAACCATTTCCAACGAAGTCCTTCAACTGTTCCGACATCATTTCCGGTGATTCGTCATATTCTCCGAACTGATTAGGGAGGCCGGCATTAGGATAAACACTGACATAAAAAGGAGCTTTTTTGGACAGTTCCTCAAGATAGGGACGCAAATCCCTTGCTCCTAAGGCACAGTTCAATCCCACTGAGAGGAGATCAAGATGAGAAACGGAATTGAGAAAGGCTTCTGTTGTTTGACCCGATAACGTTCGACCGCTTGCATCGGTGATCGTACCGGAAACCATGACCGGAATTTTAATCCCCTTTTCCTTTTGTGTATCAGCAACCGCCATCATAGCTGCTTTGGCATTGAGCGTATCGAATATCGTTTCAATAAGCAAAACATCCGCTCCCCCGTCAATCAGGCCATTAGCCTGTTCTTTGTAGGCGTTGTACAGGTCGTCGAAATGAACGGCACGGTAACCCGGATTGTTGACATCCGGCGATAAAGATGCTGTTTTATTTGTGGGTCCCATTGATCCGGCGACAAACCTCGGTTTGGAAGGATTATGTCGGGTGAATTCCTTTGCTGCTTCCTTTGCCAGTCGGGCTGAAGCTACATTCAATTCGTAGGCAAGCGATTCCATGTGGTAGTCGGCAAGCGAAATACGGTTACTGTTGAACGTATTTGTTTCGATGATATCAGCACCCACCTCAAGATATTTTTTATGGATTTCACGGATGATGTGAGGTTGAGTAATGGAAAGCAGGTCATTATTACCTTTTAGGTCGGAAGTGTAATCCACAAAACGCTCACCCCGGTAATCCTGCTCGTTTAGCCGGTATTGCTGGATCATTGTACCCATGGCGCCATCAAGGACCAGAATTCTTTTTGATATTTCTGAATAGATATCCATCTTCATTTACCCGATCATGGAATTTTTGGTTAAATTAACCCAAATAAAACTTATATTTAATGTTTCGGCAAAAATATCCTTTTTATGTATTACAATCATTAATTTTGTCAGCCTTATTAAACAGATTTTTAACGGTAATGTTTGAAATTAAAGAGGTTATTTCAAAAGAGCAAAGAATGCAATTCGTGGGTTTTCCTTTCGATTTGTACAGAAGTGATCAATATTGGGTACCGCCGATAAAAAAGGATGAAATAAAACAACTTCAGCCTTCAACCAATCCTTCATTCGAAAACTGCGAGGCAAAATTCTGGATTGCCGTTGATAATGAGAGGTGTTTGGGTAGGATAGGAGCGATCATAAACCATGAATACAATATAAAAACCGGTGAAAAAAAAGGAAGGATTTCGAAAATTGAATTCGTGGATGACCAATTAGTTTCGACAGGTTTATTTAAATCCGCTGAAAGCTGGCTGATCGAAAAAGGAATGGCTTTCGTACATGGCCCTCTCGGGTTTAACAACCTGGATACTCAGGGTTTGCTCATCGAAGGATTTGATCATTTGCCGTCCATAGCTTCTGTTTATCATAAATCCTATTACCTCAAACATTTTGAACAAGCCGGTTACACCAAGGAAAATGATTGGGTGGAATTCAAACTTACGCTTGGAGAAAAAGCGTTGGAGAAGGCTTCACGAGGTGCCGAACTTATAAAAAAGCGGTACGGCTTCGAAGTCGTTAATTTTGATTCGAAAGAGGAACTGAAGAAATATATTCAGCCTGTTTTTAAAATATTAAACGAGGCTTTCAGTGACCTGCCTTATGTTACAAAGTTTAGCGACCGGCTGATTAAAACAATTGGAGACAAGTATTTCAGGGTATTGAATCCAAAATTTGTCAAGATCATTAAAAAAGAAGGAAGGGTCATTGCTTTTATAATCGGATTGCCTACTCTTTCATCTGCCATGCAAAAGGCTGGAGGAAAAATTTATCCTTTCGGATTCCTGCACATCATAAAAGCATTAAAAAATCCTACCGTCATTGATTTACTCCTGACCGGAGTTGATCCTGACTATCACACTACAGGGGCAGCGGTAATTCTTTTTGCCGAACTCCAGAAAGAAATGCAGAAGCATGGCATCACTCAAATGGAGACGACAGGTATGTTCGAAACCAACCTGACAGCCATCAGCAACTGGAAAAACTACGATCATATCCAGCACAAGCGCAGACGGTGTTTTGTTAAAGCACTATCTGCCTGAAGATGATTTCTAATTTCGGTTGGCTTCTGGAATAACAAATCACTTTTAAAGTTGTTAATGAATATGTATTTTTGAGATATAACCAAATTACAATTCTCCCGTATTGACAGCGTGAAACTTGAATTTGGTTGAGAATCTTTTAAATAATAAATTTGCAAACTTTTTAATAATCATCATTAATTCAGATAACACAACAATATGGAAATTTTAACTGTTGATAAAAAGCTGGCTTATAAAGTCGCTGATATCGGCCTGGCAGAATGGGGCCGGAAAGAAATAGAAATCGCTGAAAAAGAAATGCCCGGATTGATGACGATCCGGAAAAAATATGCGGCTGAAAAACCATTGAAGGGCGCAAGGATCACCGGCTCTCTGCACATGACGATTCAAACCGCCGTATTAATTGAAACATTAGCCGAACTCGGTGCGGATGTAAGGTGGGCAAGTTGTAATATATTTTCGACTCAGGACCATGCAGCAGCCGCAATAGCCCAACGTGGAATCCCTGTTTTTGCCTGGAAAGGTGAATCCCTGGATGAATACTGGTGGTGTACCAATCAGGCTCTGACTTTTCCCGATGGTGACGGACCGGATTTGATAGTGGATGACGGTGGCGATGCCACATTGTTGATCCATAAAGGCTATGATATTGAGAAAAATCCGGAATTGCTGAAAGTGAAACAGGAAAATACTGAGGAAGCTTCGGTAATGCGACAACTTCAGGCTACATTTGTCGAGGATAGCACCAAATGGCAAAGAGCAGCTAAAAAATTAAAAGGCATTTCAGAAGAAACAACAACAGGTGTTCACAGACTTTACCAGATGATGGAGCAGGGGAAATTGCATGCACCGGCCATCAATGTTAATGACTCAGTGACCAAATCGAAATTTGATAATCTTTACGGATGCCGCGAATCCTTAGCAGATGGGATAAAGAGAGCAACTGATGTTATGGTCGCCGGTAAAGTGGTTGTAGTCGCAGGCTATGGCGATGTGGGTAAAGGAAGTGCCAGATCCTTAAAAGGATACGGTGCTCGTATCATTATCACCGAAATTGATCCCATTAATGCCCTTCAGGCTGCAATGGAAGGATTCGAAGTTACTACAATGGAAGAAGCTGTAAAGGAAGGTAATATTTTTGTGACCGCTACCGGAAACAAAGATATCATTACCCTTGATCACATGAAATCCATGAAAGACCAGGCCATCGTTTGCAACATCGGCCATTTCGACAACGAGATACAGGTTGAACCATTGAATCATGCTCCCGGAGTAAAAAAGGTAAACATTAAGCCGCAGGTTGATAAATATATTTTCCCTGCCACAGTTGACAGGCCTGATGGCCATGAAATCTTCATGCTTGCCGAAGGAAGATTGGTAAATCTGGGTTGTGCAACAGGACATCCTTCGTTTGTGATGAGTAATTCTTTTTCGAACCAGACCCTTGCACAACTTGAACTCTGGAAAAATGACTTCAAGGTTGGAGTTTACCGCCTGCCAAAGAAACTCGATGAAGAAGTGGCACGTCTGCACCTTGAATACATTGGTGTTAAACTGACAAAGCTCACTGATGACCAGGCGAAATACCTGGGTATTCCTGTCGAAGGGCCGTATAAGCCGGAGCATTACAGGTACTAAAAGATAAAAGTAAAAAGTAAAAGGGAAATTGTTGAGAGTTTTTTTTCTATAGTAAATTTCATTTTTATAAATTTCTTCAACTTATCAATATCCGCTTCAATTTCGTTCAAACATCGTTCTTCCTCCATTGCGTTTTGAGTCAACAGGAATTTTTCAAATTCTTTACCCGATTTTTTAATCGCCGTTTCGTGGCTGATTTTGCCTGCGTGGGTCAATAACTCTCTACTGTTTAGATTGAGATTGTATTTTTTGAGCCTTTGGGTAGCCCAAATACGGAATTGTGTGCCTTGAAGTGATTTTACGCGGTAACCTGCTGATATTATTAAATCAAGATTGTAGTGGTCAGTCTCCCGCTCTGCCTCTATATCACCCTCTTGCCGAACCTGTCGGAATTTCCGGCAAGGCAGATTTTGCTCCAATTTGCCAACGTCAAAGTTACACTAATTCCGTACTAACGGAAACTTAGTTAATCTGCCCGCCCCAAGTTATATTTCGAGTAGCTGGCGGGTTTATGGTTCGGTCATACATCAGGTCGTTTGTTTTCTGGTAAAGAAAAGGATACTAATTCCTTCCATTGGTTTTTTAAAATCCTTTAGGATATTTGAGTTAACGCTGTCGTGAAAGTATATCTGCATTAAATCCAGCCCGGTGATAGCAAGATATAACATTTCATTAACATTAATCTGGTCAAATATTAAATCACATTGCCTTTTTGAATTGTTATTTGTCAGTTCCGATTAAGTTTTAATAATACATGACTTAGCCCAATGAAAGGACATTCAAAATTGTTTAACACTAACTTTTATATACTGTCATTTGCATTTGCAGGGGACAAATCGGAACAGAGGAAGCCGGAGACCGCTTTAAAAAACGGACCTGACCCGCACAGATCATTCTGCGGGGGCGTAACTGAAAAGCCAAACGAGTAAGAAAATTAATTATCAAATCAAATGATTAAAATGAATGTGAGGCACACAGTTGCCGATTTCAACAAATGGAAAGTTGTTTTTGATGAAGTAGAACCTATGAGGAAAAAAGCCGGCTCAACAGGCGTACATGTATTCCGCAATTATGACAATCCGAACGAAGTGTTAGTCATTACCGAATGGATCAATAAAGAACAGGCTGATAAATTCGGACAATCAGCCGAACTGAAGAAAGCCATGGAGCGTGGAGGAGTATTAGGCAAACCTGAAATGTCTTTCGCCGAATAAAGGTTGTACAATTTTTTTTGTAATTGAGGACAGAAAATAACTTTCCTTAATTTCTTTTATTCCACACGTGTTTGTGGAAATACCTAAACTAACCAATTAATAAATTAATAATCACAGTTTTAAATTAAATTTATGAAGAGAAATGTTTTTATAGCATTGTCAATGCTATTGTTAGCGTTTGAGGCTTTTTCACAATCAAAGCCGGATGCAGATCCCATGGTGATCGAAAGTCTGATGATCCTGCCAAAAATGGGTATGGAGGATAAATTTGAAGCAGCCATTAAGGCGCATAATACGAAGTTTCACCCTGAAGGGCCTTATGTCGCCGCCTTGCGAAAAGTCGAGTTTGGCCCTAAATCGGGTTGGTATGCATGGGTCATGGGCCCGACTGCCTGCGGATCGCTGGATACGCGTCCCACAAAAGAGAACGGTCATGCTGAAGATTGGAGCGCAACCATTGATCCGCTTGTGCAGGAGTACGGGCAGTCGAATCTGTTAACTTATGAAACGGACCTGTCCTATGGATTCGACCTTTTCAAAAAATCAAAACATTACGAACTTTGGATGGTGGATTTGAAGGCGGGGCAATATTACCGGTTCAAGGCAATTTGTGAGAAGCTGAAAAAAGTATATGAACAAATCAATACAACTTCTTTCATCGTACTCAAAAATGTATTGCATTCACCTAACGGTACTGATGTTGCGATCCTATGGAGCTTTAATTCGTACGGTGAATGGTTTAAAGATTATGGCCCAAAAGCCGAGTATGAAAAAATGTACGGAGAAGGATCATGGCAAATCATGATTGATGAGTGGATGGATATGATCGTGGATTATAACTCCGAAATTCGTTCTAATATTTTTTAACTTTTTTGGATTATACCTTCCGGCATTGGACAAGAATGATTTGCAAATCAGACGAAGCAAAGACCGGGCTACTATTTTTATCAGACGTATAAAAAAATCAGGCAGAAGTCGGAATGGATAGGTTCGATAAATTGAGCCTATGCCTAACCGAAGGATATTGAAAGGTTTTACTGGAAATGACTGATGTTTATTATTATCGGATTATCAGAAAATTGCAGTAGCGAAAACTCTATGATTTGATAAACTTATGTGTTTCCGTGTTTTGATTGGTAGGCCGAAATTTTATGAAGTTTACACCTCTAAGCCGTCGTAATAAAATAATCCAGACAAGCCTGTGCTTACCCAAATGTCACCGTTTTCTCCCGCTTCAATAAAATTATTATTGTCGGGAGAATTCTGAAAAAAATAATATTTTTCACGATCGGAAGTATCAGTTGATGAATAATTACAAATATACTTTTTCCCCTGAAGTTCGTAACGCAGGATTCAACCGGTGACTCCCCTTTAAAAACCGGTCAACATTCCTGGGTTGAAAAATAAAATTGTACGCATCATGAGTTCTGAGAAATTTTTCGGAATTTAGCCAAACAATCCCTGACAGGACATAAACCCTCAGGAAATCTCAGTATGAAGGAATCTCTAAATCAGAATCCTGAACAATTGGCGCGCGACATGATTGACCGGCAGTTGATAGCCTGTGGCTGGGTTGTTCAGGATAAGGAGAGGATCGATCTTCACGCCGGTGTGGGTGTTGCTGTGCGTGAATACCTGACAAATTCGGGTCCTGCTGATTACATACTATTCATTCATGGAAAACCTGCTGGTGTAATTGAGGCAAAGAGAAAAGAAGAGGGAGTTCATTTGACTTCACACGAAGCCCAGACGGAAGATTACGCTACATCGAAATTAAAATACCTCAGCAACGATCCGCTTGTATTCCTTTATGAAAGCACAGGCGAAGTAACCCGGTTTACCAATTACCTCGATCCTAAACCCCGTTCACGGGAAGTATTTCATTTTCACCGTCCCGAAACGTTTGCAGCATGGCTAAAGTCTCCAAAACCGCTTCGGGCAGGATTGCACGATTTACCTGAATTGCAGACATACGGCTTGCGCGAATGCCAGGTAACGGCGTTGAGAAATCTTGAACATTCTTTTAAGGAATACCGGCCCCGCGCCCTGATCCAGATGGCTACAGGTTCAGGTAAGACGTTTACAGCCGTTACAAGCATTTACCGCTTGTTGAAGTTCGCCAAAGCCAAACGGGTTTTATTTCTCGTCGACACCCGCAACCTTGGAGAGCAGGCTGAGCAGGAGTTCATGGCTTACCTGCCTAATGATGACAACCGCAAGTTTACCGAGCTATATAATGTTCATCGGCTCCGGTCAGGATATGTCGCAACCGATAGCCAGGTTTGCATCAGCACCATCCAGCGGCTTTATTCCATCCTGAAAGGTGAGGAACTGGATGAAAGCGCCGAGGAAACCAATCCGGGAGAACTGCGCTGGGAAAAGCGGGAACAGGTTCCGGTGGCATACAATCCGAAAGTTCCGATCGAGTTTTTTGATTTTATTGTTATTGATGAATGCCACCGTAGCATTTACAATCTCTGGAAACAGGTGCTGGAATATTTTGACGCCTTCCAGATCGGATTGACGGCAACCCCCGATAACCGGACTTTCGGTTATTTCCATCAGAACATCGTAAGCGAGTACAACCACGAGCAGGCCGTGACGGATGGGGTGAATGTGGGATATGATGTTTTTCAGATAGATACCAGAATTACACAGCAGGGCGGACTGATATGGAAAGGGGAATATGTGGACCATCGTGAAAAGCTGACCCGCAAAAAACGATGGGAGCAATTAGACGAGGATAAAACCTATACAGCCAAACAACTTGACGACGAGGTGGTGAACCCGGACCAGATACGGCTGGTGATCAAAACCTTTAAAGAACACCTGGATGAGATGTTTCCCGGTCGTGATGAAGTTCCCAAAACACTGATATTCGCCAAGACCGACAGCCATGCTGACGATATTATTCAGATCGTAAGGGAAGAGTTTGCCGAAGAGAACAGATTCTGCAAAAAGATCACCTACAACAGCGACGACCCCAAAAGCATCCTTGCCCGCTTCAGGAACGATTACCATCCACGCATTGCCGTAACGGTGGATATGATCGCCACAGGAACAGATGTAAAACCGCTCGAATGCCTGCTGTTTATGCGAGATGTAAAGAGCCGCAACTACTTTGAGCAGATGAAGGGCCGCGGCACACGAACCATATCCCTCGACGACCTGAGAAAAGTAACTCCTTCAGCCAAATACACCAAAGATCATTTTGTCATAGTGGATGCCATCGGCGTCACCCGCAGCTTAAAGACCGACAGCCGTCCGCTGGAAAAAAAGCCCGGTGTTCCGCTAAAGGATTTACTGGGAGCCATTGCCGTCGGCGTTCGCGATGAAGCGTTGTTCACTTCTTTGGCAAACCGGCTTCTCCGTCTTGGTAAGCAGATGAATGAAAAGGAACACAGACATTTTGAGGAAAAAGCAGGTAAATCGATTGGGAATGTTGCAAAGGATTTATTGAATGCTTTCAATCCGGATACACTTGAAGAAATCCGGCAAAAGGTTGAACAGGAGTTTGCGGGTAAACCGCCTATTGAAAAGGAAACTCGTTACAATGAACAGATTTTGAAAATTCAGCATGATGCTGCCAAAGTTTTTAATGGCGATCTGAACACATACATTGATAACGTCCGCAAAACACATACACAGATCATTGACATCATTAATCCCGACCAGCTTACAAACGTGGGCTGGGATAAAGACAACAGGGAAAAAGCCGAAGGCTTGATCCGTGATTTTGCGGAATGGATGGAACAGAACAGGAATGAAATCACGGCTCTTCAGATTTTCTACGACCAGCCCTGGCGACGCCGTGAACTCACTTACAGTCTGATAAAAGCAGTGCTGGAAAAACTGAAAGCCGACAAGCCATTATTGGCGCCACTGCACGTGTGGCGGGCGTATGAAGCCATCGGGCAGGTAAGCGGTTCACCGGCGAACGAACTCATTGCCCTCGTTTCGCTCATCCGCAAGGCATGCAGGATGGACGATGCGCTGACACCATACGATAAAACCGTTGACCGCAATTTCCAGGTCTGGGTGATGAACCGCCACAAGGGCAATGCACCCAAGTTTAACGATGAGCAGATGGAATGGCTGCGGATGATCAAGGAACATGTTGCAACATCCATCCATATCGAAAAGGAAGATTTGGATTTTGCACCGTTCGATGCAAAAGGCGGGGTAGGGAAGATGTGGCAGTTGTTCGGAGGGGAGATGGAAGGGTTGATTGAGGAACTTAATGAAGTACTTGTAGCATAGTCTGGAACTATGATTTGAATGATTGAATGAATACTATGATTAATGAAGGAATAATTAAGTATGAATATCCTGAGAGTGAACTGACCGGCAAGATAATAGGTTGTGCAATGGAAGTACACCGGATTTTGGGCAATGGCTTTCAGGAGGTCATCTATCAGCGGGCGCTTGCAATTGAAATGACACAGCAGGGTCTGGAGTTCAGCAGGGAACACGAAATGAATATTTATTATAAAAATGAGTATGTTGGTACGCGCAGGGTTGATTTCTTTGTTGAGGAGAAAATAATGGTGGAGATAAAAGCGGTTATTCAAATGGAGGATGTTCACCTCGCACAGGCAATAAACTATCTTGAGGCTTATGGTATGGAAATCGGGCTGTTGATCAATTTCGGATCGCGAAGCCTGCAGTTTAAAAGAGTGATGAAGCCGAAAAAGTAAAATGTCTTGAACTATGATTTAAATGATTAAATGAATACTATGATTAATACAGGGAAAATGAAAATCAAAGTCCATCCTGAAATCATAAATAATCATAGTTCAGGACACGGGAATGGATATATGATGAGATGCCGGAGTTTAATGTGATATAAATTGAAAATCGATGAACGAAAGACAGCTTCAACAATTACTTGAAAAACTGATTAAATTGCCAAAGGAAAATGAATGGGTAGAGTTCAAATTAAATTTCCACTCTGCGGAAGAAATTGGTAAAACAATTTCTGCTCTTTCAAATGGTGCATCACTGAACAATCAATCAAATGGCTACCTTGTTTTTGGGGTTAAAGATGGATTGCAAACCATTGAAGGAACCAAATTCAGACCCCGTGCTGAAAAAGTGGGGCAAGAAGATATCGAACATTGGTTAATTCAAAGATTAAATCCGAAGATTGATTTCAGAATTTTTGAATTTATTTTTGATAATAAACTTATCTCACTTTTTGAGATTCCATCGGCACAGAATCAACCTATTGATTTCATGCATAAAGCATATATCCGCATCGCAAGTATTACCAGATTGCTGGCTGAATTTCCGGAAAAAGAAAGAAAAATTTGGACAAAAAAAAGTCCAAAATCATTTGAAAAAGAAACAGCTTTGAAAGGCTTAGCTGCATCTGATATAACTGATTTACTCGACTCCCAATCATACTTTGAATTATTAAAGCTGCCTTATCCATCAAAAAGAACTACAGTAATTAAAAAATTACAGAGTGAAAAATTAATTTCTTACGAATCGGGTGCATATTCAATTTCAAATCTTGGAGCTCTTCTTTTTGCTAAAGATTTGAATAAATTCGAAAGCTTACATCGTAAAGCCGTTAGAGTAATTGTGTATTCAGGTAACAATAAAATAAATACACTTAAAGATCGTACAGGGGTAAAAGGTTATGCGGTAGGTTTCGAAGGATTAATTACCTATATAAATGATCAGCTTCCTGCTAATGAAGAAATCCATAAAGCTTTGCGAACAACAGTTAGAATGTATCCTGAAATTGCCATACGTGAGTTAGTAGCAAATGCCATTATTCATCAGGATTTTAATGAAAGAGGCTCTGGTCCAATGGTGGAAATATTTAATGACAGAATTGAAATTTCAAACCCAGGAATTCCCTTAATTACCACAATAAGATTTATTGATGAATACCAATCGCGTAATGAAGACATTGCATCTTTATTAAGACGCTGTGGAATATGTGAAGAAAAAGGAAGTGGAATTGATAAAGTTATTTTCAACGTTGAATTATTTCAGTTACCCGCCCCGGAATTCTTAACCCAGGAAAAGCATACGAAAGTCATTTTATATGCTTATCAAAAGTTAATAACATGGATAAAAAGGATAAGGTCAGAGCATGCTACCAGCACTGTTGTTTAAAATATGTGTCCAATCTTAAAATGACTAACCAGACAATTCGAGAGCGATTTAAGATTGATGAAGCAAATGCAGCAATCGCTTCAAGGATAATTAAGGATACATTAGCAGCAAATTTGATTAAAGATGATGATCCTGAAAGTACCTCAAGAAAGTATGCAAAATATATTCCTTTTTGGGCATAGTTTATTTGACAGGACATTTGTTAAGGCATTAACAAAACACTTAAATACAACAATATCAACAGTTTGCTTATTTGATGGTTATTTGACATTATCAACAAATTATCAACAATTACAATTATGTAAAAGAAAAAGGAATGTTGTAAAAACAGCAATAAATGCTTAACCACTTTTACTAAGAGATTTAATGAAAGAAACAGAAAATAAATCAATCCCTCCCCACTGGAAAACTGCCAAACTTGGTGAAGTATGCAAATTAAAAAATGGATTTGCTTTTAGCAGTAAACTATACATAGATAAAGGTATTCCTGTTATTAGGATTTCGGACATATATTCTGGAATTGTTTCAAGTAAAAATTCTGTTCACGTTTACCAATCAACAGATTATGAGAATTACTTAGTTGAAGAAGGTGATATTTTAGTAGCAATGTCTGGTGCTACAACTGGTAAATTTGGAATTTTTAAGAGTAATGAAATCGCATATCAAAACCAACGAGTTGGGAAATTCCAAATTTTAAATAAAAGTGTTTTGAGCAACTTATTTTTATTCTATCAAATATTTGCTCTTAAACGTCTCATTGAAAAAGATGCTTACGGAGGAGCGCAACCAAATATTTCTTCAACGAAAATTGAAAGTATGAATATTGCCCTCCCCCCTCTTTCGGAGCAGCGCCTTATCGTAGCCAAAATAGAAGAGCTTTTCAGCGAGCTGGACAATGCCGTCGAAACCCTGAAAAAAGCAAAAGAGCAGCTTAAGGTTTACCGGCAGGCAGTTCTTAAGTGGGCATTTGAAGGTAAGCTGACGGATGAATGGAGAAGAAGTCAGAATGACGAACACCGAATGAAGAATGAAGAAGTGAGGGTGGCGGCGGAGGAAAAGTCATATTATTCCTTAGATATTGGTTTGCCAAAAAAATGGAAAAAATTAAAATTAAAAGAAATCGCTTGGGAAAAGGATGGCTTAAGACGGGGACCATTTGGCAGCGCAATTAAGAAAGAATTTTTTGTTAATGCAGGTTATAAAGTATATGAACAGGGTAATGCAATTAATGATGATCCTTACAGAGGAAGCTATTTTATCAATTTGGAAAAATATAATGAGTTAAAAAATTTCTCGGTCTTACCAAATGACTTAATTGTCAGTTGCTCGGGAGTAACTCTTGGGAAAATAACCGAAATTCCTATAGATGCTCAAAAAGGAATAATTAACCAAGCATTGCTGAGAATCAGATTAAGAAGCGAAATAATAAGTAATACATATTTTATTCAATACTTCAGATCGGCGATGTTCCAAAAGAAAATTTTATCACAGTCACAAGGATCAGCAATGCCTAATCTAGTTGGCATTAAAGATTTTAAGGAAATAGAATTATTAGTTCCACCTTTCGATGAGCAAGGAATTATAATCCAGGAAATCGAAACTCGCTTTTCGGTGGCAGATAAGCTGGAGCAAAGCGTTGATCAAAGCCTGCAGCAGGCGGAGGCGCTTAGGCAGAGTATTTTAAAGAGGGCGTTTGAGGGGAGACTGGTAGAATCAACCCGATTTCAATCTGGGCTGACATTGTTACAAACTAATTGAAATTCATCCCTTACTTTGTTACAAATTTCTTTTACTTTTGCCTTTACTTTATAACAAAAATTCAAAACGAGCAAGAAAATGGAATTTAAGCGGATAGCAGAAAAACATCTGGAGGAATGGAAAAACAATCCCGACCGAAAGCCGCTTATACTAAGAGGAGCGCGGCAGGTAGGCAAAACAACGCTGGTTGAAATGTTTGCCCGGTCATATCAGCAAAAGATCATCCTCAACCTGGAAAAATCAGACGAAAGGTCATTCTTTGAAAACACTGATGATGTAAAAAAAATTACCGAGGCGCTGTTTTTGTCCCGGAACATCTCATTCAGCCAGAAGCCCGAAACGCTGCTGTTTATTGATGAAATCCAGGAATCGCCGAAAGCGATCCAATTGCTACGTTATTTCTATGAAGAGCTGCCTCAGTTGCATGTCATAGCCGCCGGATCACTGCTTGAGTTTGCCATGCGAAAAGTGAAAAGTTTTCCGGTTGGCAGGGTGGAATACCTTTATTTGCATCCGCTAAATTTTGAAGAATACCTGGAGGCGGTCAATCATCAGCAGGCCAGGGAACAACTCAACATAGTACCCATTCAGAAATTTGCACACACTGTTCTGCTTGATTTGTTTAACCGCTATGCCATTATTGGCGGTATGCCGGAATGTATTCAATTGTATCTTCAAAAAAACAGTCTGGCAGAGTTACCCCGCGTATATGAAAGTATCTGGCGCACCTACCAGGACGATGTACAAAAATATACCTCCAATGAAACGGAGCGAAAAATAATAAAGCATGTAATCAAAACGGCTCCGCTTATGCTCGATCAGCGAATAAAATTCCAGAATTTTGGAAATTCAAATTACAGGTCGAGGGAGGTTGGGGATGCTTTAAGAAGCCTGGATGATGCAAGGGTCATTCAGATCATTTACCCGACTACGGACTTGACCTTTCCTGTTCAATCGGATTTAAAGAAATCGCCCAGACTCCAATTTCTGGATACCGGAATAATCAATTATGTATTGGGCATCCAGTCAGAAATGATAGCCCTGAAAGATTTAAGTTCAGCTTACAGGGGAGCCCTGATTCCACACGTGGTGGCACAGGAATTCATATCGCTTAACCTTTGGAATGACAGAAAACCAAACTTCTGGATAAGGGAAAAAAAGCAATCATCGGCTGAGATAGATCTTGTGATCCCCTATTCTGGAAAAGTGATCCCGGTTGAGATCAAATCGGGTCCCACCGGAACCTTAAAGTCGCTGCATCAGTTTATTGAAAGGGCAGATCATCCTTATGCAATCCGTATGTATGCCGGTGAATATTCCATTGAAAAAACCAAAACTCCAAAAGGAACGCCTTATTTAATCATGAATTTACCTTATTATCTGGGAACAAAAATTTATGAATACATTGACTATTTTTTAAAGAACTACAATATATGACAACAGCAGCAATTGTTTCCAAAGTCTGGCCCTACTGCAATGTCCTTCGGGATGATGGCGTGGGCTATGGCGATTACCTGGAGCAAAGCATCGAGCAAAGCCTGCAACAGGCGGAGGCGCTGCGGCAGAGTATATTAAAGAGGGCATTTGAGGGGAGACTGGTAAATTCTGTAACCTGATAATTCTGTACTTTTGATTCATGATTTTTGAAAAAATACCCGAGAAAATCAAAGAACTCATCCAAAAGGGTGAAGGCATTGACACCGAGTTTAAAACGGCACAATTCGAGCTTGGCAAAAATACCTTCGACACAGTTTGTGCCTTTCTTAACCGGCGCGGTGGGCATCTGCTGCTGGGTGTGAAAAATAATGGCGCTGTCGAAGGAGTTATCGAAGATAGTGTACAAAATATAATTGATAGCCTTACTACCGGCGCTAACGATCCCCAAAAGTTAAATCCGACATACTACCTCTCTCCAAACGCTTACAAAGACGAAAAAGATAATATTATTGTCCATGTTTTTGTTCCTGAAAGTTCGCAGGTTCATAGCACCAAAGGCAGGGTATTTGACCGGAATGAAGATGGTGATATGGACGTCACAGGAACAGATCAGGTTGGGCAGCTTTACTTTCGAAAAAAGAACATCTTTTCGGAAAATAAAATCTATCCCTATGTTACCATGAAGGAGTTTAGGGAAGACCTGTTCCAGCGTGTCAGGGCGCTATCCCGCAGTGAACGGCCCAATCACCCCTGGCTTGAACTTTCCGATGAGGAGTTGCTGATTTCGGCAGGATTGTTCCGGTCAGATTACCAAACAGGTGAGAAAGGATACACCCTTGCTGCGGTTTTGATCTTCGGAAAAGATGAAGTGATCCACAACATACTGCCTTATTATAAAACCGATGCCCTGTTAAGAGTAGAAAACGAGGACCGATACGACGACAGGGATGATATACGAACCAACCTGATCGAAAGCTACGACCGGCTAATGGCTTTCGTCAGGAAACACCTGCCCGATAAATTTTATATTGAAAACGACCAGCGGGTCAGCCTCCGCGACAGGATTTTCAGGGAGGTTGTGGCAAATATTCTGATCCACCGGGAATATTTGAATACTTTTCCGGCCAGGTTCATCATAAGGAAAGGAGAAGTTAATACAGAGAACTGGAACCGGGCGTACGGCGCCGGCGATATCGATCCGGCTCATTTTGCAGCAGTCCCAAAAAATCCTGTCATTGCAAAGTTTTTCAGGCAGATCGGCAGGGCGGATGAATTGGGTTCGGGTGTAAGGAACACCTTCAGGTATTGTAAATTTTATGTGAACGACAGGCACCCGGTTTTTTCGGAAGGAGACGTTTTTAAGACCTATATACCTGCACCTGTTAGTATTGAAGGAGCAATTGAAGGAACTATTGAAGGAGCAAATGAAGGAACTATTGAAGGAGCAATTGAAGGAACTATTGAAGGTGTAATTAAAGGTGCTTCCGAAAAAAATAAACAAAAGCACAAAGACTTACTTCTGGCTATTATCTATGATGAAGGGCAAAGAACAAATGATTATGCAAGGAGTACCGGTTTTTCCATGGGAACTACAGAGAGATACATCAGGAATTTACGTAAGGCAGGTGTTATTGAATTTGTTGGAGATGCATTTCAAACCGGTGGTTATTTTCTTACGGAATCCTTCAGGAAGAAGTTAGGAAAATGAGGGTACAGTTGAGGGCGATGTTATAACATCAAGTGAAAAAAATGCTGCAAAAATTAACTCCATCTTTATTACGACAATCATTTAAAACAAGCTCATCCTTGTTACAATCCAATATTGAAAAATTTCTAAGAACTCATGCTTATTGACAACATTGGCAATTGTTTTTAAAGTCTGGTCATTTTGCAATGTAATTCATGATGAAAACATAAGCAATAGGCATTATTTTGAGCAAAACATCGAGCAAAGCCTGCAACATGCGGAGGCGCTTCGGCAGAGTATTTTAAAAAGGGCATTTGAGGGGAGATTGATTGAGGCATCAAATATTGAAAGTTAGCTTGACTTTATTACAAAAGAATAAAAAAACATCCCTTACTTTGTTACAAATTATCAATTATGACAGCGGCAGCAATAATTTCCAAAGTCTGGTCCTACTGCAATGTCCTGAGGGATGACGGCGTAGGCTATGGCGATTACCTGGAGCAGCTTACCTATATGCTATTCCTAAAAATGGCGGACGAATACGGCAAGCCGCCATACAACCGCAAAATTGCAATCCTGAAAGACCTGAACTGGGAAAGTCTGGTAAGCAAAAAGGGTGCAGAGCTGGAAACCCATTACATTAAGGTACTTGGGGAACTCGGTAAGCAGAAAGGAATGGTCGGACAGATATTCACCAAATCGCAGAATAAAATACAGGACCCGGCCAAACTGTTCAAGATCGTCCAGATGATCAACGAAGAAACATGGGTGATGCTCGGAGCAGATGTAAAAGGTGATATTTATGAAGGGCTGCTCGAAAAGAATGCGGAAGATACCAAGAGCGGCGCCGGGCAATATTTTACTCCGAGAGCATTGATAAAAGCTATGGTTGCGTGTCTTATGCCTGATCCCGGAAAAACCATCGCCGATCCTGCCTGCGGTACCGGCGGTTTCTTCCTTGAGTCCTACGATCATCTTGTAAAGCAAAACCTCGATAAAGAGCAAAAGGAATTTCTCAAGCACAAAACCTTTTTTGGTAATGAGATCGTTGCCAACACCCGCCGTCTTTGCCTCATGAACATGTTCCTGCACAATATCGGCGAGTTGGATGGTGAGGCGACTATTTCACCCAACGATTCTCTGATTGCCGACCCGGGTGTTCGCTTCGATTATGTGTTGACCAATCCTCCGTTTGGAAAGAAAAGCAGCATGACCATCACCAATGCGGAAGGAGAACAGGAAAAGGAAGACCTGAAATACAACCGGCAGGATTTCTGGGCAACCACATCAAACAAGCAATTGAACTTTGTACAGCATATCGTTACCATCCTTAAAACTACGGGTAAGGCGGCAGTTGTAGTTCCCGATAATGTGCTGTTCGAAGGTGGCGCAGGTGAAACGGTTCGGAAGAAACTACTACAGAATACTGATTTACATACCATACTCAGGCTTCCCACAGGTATCTTTTATGCTCAGGGTGTGAAGGCAAATGTGTTGTTCTTCGATGCCAAACCTGCTTCAAAAGATTCGTGGACAAAAGAAGTCTGGTATTACGATTACCGGACGAATATTCATCACACGCTGAAAAAGAATCCCCTCCGGTATGAGAACTTTCAGGAATTCATTGAATGCTACAACCCTGAAAACAGATACAATCGAAAAGAAAACTGGTCGGATGCAAATCCGGAAGGCCGCTGGCGAAAATTTTCGTACGATGAAATCATTTCCAGGGATAAAACATCACTCGATATTTTCTGGTTGAAAGATAAAAGCCTTGCCGACCTCGACAACTTACCCGACCCGGATGTGCTTGCTGCAGAAATCATCGAAAATATTGAGGACAGCCTGCAAAGTTTTAAGACAATTATGACTTCATTGAATGGCAAAGAACACTAACAAAAATATCTTGAATTAACTTTGTTAGAAGAAAAACCAATCATATTTTTAATCAGGAAATTATTATTTTTGCCGCAGTTTGGCCCCGTAGTTCAATGGATAGAACGGAAGTTTCCTAAACTTTAAATATAGGTTCGATTCCTATCGGGGCTACATGAATCCGTGCTGGTTGAAGACTAAGACGGATTTTTTTATTTCAGGCATTGCATCCATTCATCCTGCTGATGTTTATATCACCCAGCCCGGGAAATCTTCCTTTTTAATTAATTTGAATCCGGCTTCGGGATAGGTGTTCTTCCAGGCGACAGGTACCTTCGCTTTACTTTGACGCCACTTTATTTCGAAGGCATTTAATTGTCTTTCTGTTTCCTCTACCAAATCAATTTCCTGCTGATCGTAAGTTCTCCAGAAATAGAGTTTCGTTCCCGATTGTCCATTGTTGTGAAGCTTCAATCGTTCCGATATCATGAAATTCTCCCACAGTTGTCCGGTATCCTTACGGATTCCCACTTCTGTAAACTCGGAAATAATTCCGTTTCTTACACCATTATCAATAAAATACCACTTCCGGTTTTTACTAACTTCTTTACGAAGGTTTTTACTATAGGCTTTTACCTCAAAAATGATAAACACCTTCTGCAACAGGTCGAGATATTTGTCAACTGTGTTTTTACTCATTCCCAATTGTTTGCCCAGTTCATGCGGGGAAACTTCGTTGCCGATTTGATAAGCGAGCAATTTTAAAAGATCCATTATTTTTGAAGTTCCCCTCAACCCGTCAATTGCAAGAATGTCTTTTAACAAATATGTGTTGATTAGATTGTTTAGGTATGTTTTTTTTGCCTGAAGGGTTTGGTATTCCGACAATTCAGGATACATCCCGAAAATAAGTCTTTCATCAAGGTTTTGTTTGGCTATGATGGGATTTTCTGCCTCCATTAATTCCTCCTGAGAAAAGGGATAAAGATAGAAGGAAAAGCTTCTGCCCGTAAGAGGTTCTCCGAATTTATTAAGTAAATCAAATGCTGATGATCCGGTGGCCAGAATTTTAATGCCGGCGATTTCATCCACAATGAGTTTCAAAATTTGTCCGATTTCAGGAATGGTTTGCGCCTCATCAACAACCAGAAGCTCAATTCCCTCGAGATTTCGTTTGTAGGATGATAAATTACGGGTGCTGAATATTTCACGAGTCGTTACTTCCTCTGCATTCAGATAAAGAGAATTTCCTTTGAACTCCTTTTCTATTTTTTTTGCAAGAACCGTTTTCCCGACTCTGCGTGCACCCAGTAATAATACCACTTTATTCGGCCGTAAATATTCTATTAAGATGGTTTCAATTTTCCTTTTGAGCATAACCAATTTTTTGCGAAAATAATAAATTTGTCAACATAATGACAAATTTTAGCTAAAATTTGTCAATACAATGACATATTTCACGAAATAGAAAAGATTCGATTTGTGAATAGGGCTTCAAAATCCCATAAGTTCTAATTCTTATGTATCCTGCCAATTCACTCCCTCATTATCACCACCTTATAACTCTCATTCCTCCCTTGTCCCTTTACAGTTAAAAAGTACATTCCGTTTGGAACCGGATTTCCATGGTCATCGAGGCTGTTCCAGTGCAGAATTTTGTTTCCTGCAGTCAGGTTTCCCTGATAAAGCCAGTGAACCGTTTTTCCGGTAAGGTTTTGAATAGAGATTTCGTAGTAGCCTTCATGCCGAATTTCGAGAGAAATATTGATGTTTTCTGAAGCCGGATTCGGAAAGATACTCCGGATCATACCAGACGAATATTCATCAATTCCGATGGTAATATCAAAAACAACAGTCGCTGATGGAGTGGATTCCTGATCATTGTGGTCAACTGTGGTCACATAGAATTCGGTATAATCGTCGCTGTTGGAGATGTACTGGATTTGTCTGCCGATGGTTTCGGTGAGCAATTCCCAGTTGCCAGAATTTACGGAATAATAGACATTGAAATGATCGAAGTCATTGATGTCGGGCTGACTCCATTCCACAAAAACTGAATATGGCGGTCCGTCGGTCCACCAGATATTGATGGATTGGGGAGGAGCAGGAATGGCGTCTTCCGCATCATAAGTGATCTGCCCGTATCCGATGGGTGAAAAAATCTGGGGATTCTGACAAGGCCAGTAACTGTCGAAGCCCGTCGGGTCATCGAGTGTAAACATGAACAACCCGCTTTGGTTCTGAACATTCGGTGCTATCTTCCAGTTTGCATCGGTTCCTATCGGGATCACAAATTCATACACTATATATCCGGTAGCATCTGAAACGGCTATTTGCGGATTTTCGATGAGGTAAACATAACCCACACCACCGTTATTATATATCGGTCTGAACCGGATCACACTTCCGCTGGCGTAATATGCAGCCCAGTAATTTCCTTCAGTCGAGTCGCCGATTGCAGGAAATACGCCGTCGTTATTATCATCAATATAAAGAGCGACTTCGTCATGATCTTCGAGAACCGTATCATTCTCATTGATACTTGCAACATAAAGTTCCGTCATCGCCGCATTATTTTTGAAATACATGGTTACGCTTCCGACCGGATTGGGAGTATTATCATATTTCCCAAGAAAATCGGAGGCATCCACAACATAAGCGTCATCCCATTCTCCCGGGGTGATGGTTCCATCAATGACCGGCATACTGCCCGGATAACTGGAAACTTCGTTCGTAATGAAACCGTCGCACATCCAACCATCCGCAACATTTGAATACGGACTTTCCACCCCGGGTTCAATGATCCCTGTGACGGTATAGTAATAAGTCGTGAAGGGCAAAACATCATTGTCGGTGAAACTGAAAACCTGGTTCGAAACTGTAGCCAACGGTTCATCGGGGAAAATATCCTCAGGAATGGTTTTACGGTAAATGTTGAAACCAAGCAAATCATTTGGATTGATGCAGTGCCAGACCATATCAATAGTCAGGCCGGCGCCTTTTGTAGCGATCAGGTCGAATGGAGGATTACCGGTTTCTTCAAGATAAAAATCTATCGTACTGATTTGTCCTTCACTTACAGTTACATTTTCTACGGTTACAGGGTAATATCCTATTTTGCTGGCAGTAACGCTGTAAGTGCCTTCAGGAACGTATTTAATTGTATAACTTCCATCCGCTTTGCTCCGGCTGAAATAATTTTCGAGTTCATTGATCACTATTTTGGCATTAGCTTCATCAGTTGTATTCTCAAGGTCAACGGTTCCTGAAACGATGCCTCCTCCCGGATCGGAATGAATGCTGTAAAGAAATCCTCCGCTGCCAAATTCACGGGCATGAACCGCCTTACCGTTGGTTGCAGATAAGGTCCCGTCTTCTGAAATATCTACTGAAAAAAATGACCCCGGTGAGGTAATGCTGAATACCGGCACATCACTTTCCCTGCGAAATAGGTAATAATCGGGTTTCTGTTGATTAAGAGGACCCCAGCCTGCTGCTGCAATGAGTGAACCATCGTAGGTAAGGTCAATGCCGCAGACTTCGTCGCCTGCATTTTCAAAAATCCAAAGCGGATTTGGAGACCAGGAGTTGAAGACATAAATTTCGCCGTCGTAAGTACCGTTGGTCATAAAAACAAGGGTTCCCAGCGCGACCGTGTTACCGTCACCGGAAACGCCCATTCCGGCTACCCAGGCTGATGAACCGCCACCGCCGACCTTATAAGTCCATTTTTCGATATAGGTATTTGCCGAACTGTCATATTTATAAAGGTAAGCATTACCGCTGTAATCTCCATTCAGAATAACTGTCCCGTCATAGCTTAACGCCGGAGGATTTTCATTGTAGTAGTACGCATCGAAAATGATTTCACCGGTTTCACCCTCAATAACCCACATTTTATTTACACCGACATACTGGCAATACACTATCCTTGAGTCGTCCTTACTTTTATTAAATGCAGTTCCGTTGCCATAAAAAGAATCCTGCCACAGCGGTGTTTCGTTTCCTACTGTATAAGCCGATACATACGAGCTGTCGGTTCCGTTGTGGTTGTTGTCCGCAAGGTACAACACACTTCCGTCAAGGCTGAGTTTTACACCCATAATATTTCCGTTCACCGTGAATTCCCAGAAGGGTGTCTGTGATGAGGTTATAAATACCTGGACAATGCTGTTATGAGCCGACACAGCCCATTGCCCGTTTTCAGTCATGTCTATCGGCCATTCCCAGTCGGTAGTAACCGGTACTTCCCACAGTGCGGCAGAAGTGTTCCCATATAATGAAATCCTTTCGCTGTTCAGCCACCATGATCCAAAAGTAAAACCCGAGGCTGAAGAAACCTTTACCCTGGAACCAATGGCTTCCGAATCGGTAAACTGCCAGTTAATACCCGCTTCCTTACCCTGCATTGATCCCATCTGAAATGGAGTCACTATTGCTTGTGAGTTCTCAACAATCGCTTTCGTTATACCGTTACCGGGATCTGTGTCGAGTTTTAACTGTTTTTGCACTTGAACTTGTCCCAATGCTGAAATGAAAATGATCGAAAGAAATAAGCTGATGTACAAATTAAAACTTTTCATAAATGTAAATTTTAAAATATTTTTTGTCAATTATCGGAATATTAAATAAACCATCAAAATTGTAAAACTATGAAATAAATAGGGACTAAATATTAATTCCCCTGCAAACATTTTGTCCTTATGTTAAAAAATTTACTTTAGCAAACTGAAAAATTTTCTTTATGGTGAAACCCGATTTGCCTTTCATTCGCTCTCAGTTCCCTGCTTTATCAGGTGAATGGACCTTTTTTGATAACGCAGGTGGTACACAGGTTGTCCGACAGACAGGTGAACGGATCCATGAATATTTATTTAAAACTAATGTTCAGCTGGGAGCAAGCTATGACATTTCCCGGATTGCCGGCAACCGGGTTTCTGAAGCCCAACGAACCTGGGCGCAGATAATCAATGCCGCTCATCCTTCCGAAGTGATATTCGGTTCTTCAACAACGGTTCTTTTGCAGAATCTTTCACGGTCGATAGGACAACTTTTTGAACCGGGCGATGAAGTTATTGTAACCAATTTCGACCACGAGGCCAACATTGGCCCATGGATTAATTTGGAAAAAAACGGGATACATGTCAAAGTTTGGGAATTGAATAAGGATACACTGCTTCCCGACCCTGACCGCCTGAAACACCTGATGAGCCGCAAAACAAGACTGGTCGCCTTTTCCCATGTGTCGAATATTTTGGGAACCATTATGCCGGTTAAGGAGATCACATCATTGATACATGAGCACGGAGCGCTTGTTTGTGTGGATGGTGTAGCCTGTACCCCTCACCGTATGCCGGATGTGAGCGACCTTGATGTTGATTTTTATGTATTCAGTTTATACAAGGTGTTCGGCCCGCATTATTCGCTGCTTTACGGTAAGCGAAAACATCTCGAGATCATGCCGGGCATCAGCCACTTTTTTATCGGTGAAGATGAAATTCCCTACAAGCTTCAGCCTGGAAATGTGAATTTTGAATTGACGTATGGCTCATTAGGAATTATTGATTATTTCAATGATTGTTATAACCATCATTTTAACGCGCAGGACATTGATCTGCGGTCGAAGATCAATGAGGTTTACAGGATGATAGCCGAGCATGAGCAAAGTCTTGCTGCGGGATTGCTTGATTATTTGAAAACTAAAAAAAATGTCCGCATTATTGGTGAGACCTCCGCACACAAAAATATCAGAGTTCCGACGATCTCCTTCGTAGTGGAGGGCAGAAAGAGCAGCGAAATTCCACCTCTTGTTGATCCTCATAAAACCGGAATCCGGTTTGGACATTTTTATGCAAAACGGCTTATTGACTTCCTTGGTTTAGATGAGACCGACGGAGTTGTCAGGATTAGCATGGTGCATTATAATACGATAGAGGAAGTTGACCGATTGATCAGGGTGCTGGAAGAAGTGATTTGAAGAATTGCCAACTATATTCTGTGTCAGCCGAATGATCATTACTTAATTTTTATCATATCATGCAAATCATATTATACTGTCGGCATTCTGGTTTACGAAAATTTAATTGAGTAATAAGCCGGCATGGCTGAAACCAAACAGTTCCCGCCTTTGGCGGGATCTGTCAAGTATCAGTATATTAAAATTCAATCCTGTAGTTGAGTACAGGTATCATACCGACCATATTTATCTGAACCATTTCACCGGTTTCTGCATTGTAATATTCGTCCCATATATTTAAGCGGTTTGTGAGGTTCTGAACATCCAGTGAAATAACCCACGACCATGCCGGATTGTTTTTCCTGAAACTGATACCGATATCAACCCTGAAATAATCTGGCGCTTTCGTATCAAACGCTCTTTCATAAATCCTGACATCTTCATTCTGTGCCCTTGATGCCACAATGTCAACCGGAATTGTCCGATAGCCTCCCCGCCACATCGAACGGATATTCGTTCCGATGATGTTTTGCTTGCTCTTACCCACTTTAAATTCTTTTCCGCCAACCAGATTAAAAATATACTTACTGTTAAACATGGTATTTCTTTCCACACCGTCAGGCATGGCATATTTCGATTCAAAAACCGAAGCTGTTGCAAGCATATACCAGCTTTTTGAAAAGAATTTCTCCAAAGTCATTTCCACCCCGTAATTGCGTCCGGTGCCATCGTTGGTGAATTTTTCGTTAGTAAAACCACTCCCAAAATTCAAAGCGCATAATATGCCGGTGGTATCATCCGGCTTCACAGGCACATCATATAAATATTGGTAATAAATCTCAGTTTTCAGCCTGAAATCGTTGGTAATATTCCAGTTATAACCCAAAACACTATGAAAAGCCTTTGTGATCTTTACATTCCTGTTCGGATAAATGATGGTGCCGTCGCTGAGTTGTTGTTCCGCAAGATAAATGGAAACAGGCTCGGCTTTGCTGTGCATTCCGGCTCCCGCATTGATGGTGTGTTTTTCGGTCAGCCTCCACCTGATGCCAATTCGCGGCTCAATGGCAGCGTCGTTATTTAACGCTATATAGGTATAGTGCAAGCCGGAATTGAGGTCAATATCCGCATTTAGCCTGTAGTTCCACTGGATGTATGATTCATATAAATAAGTGTTCCCTTCATTGTCAATCAACTTTTCCAGGATATTGGAATCATAGTTATAATCGAACATGCTGAAGTCGAAACTTTTATTGTGAAATATCATTCCGAACCTGAGCACATTCCTCGCATTGAACTTATGATTCACATAGGAATTCAAACTAAAAGTACGATAAATAAAATCCTCATTTTTGATTAATGACGGTACAAATTCATAGCTCAGAGAATCTTCGGCGGCATTGTTTTTTGTGTATGAGTAAGCTGCGACTGTTTTCAGATAAGTTTTGTTGTTTTTAAATAAATAATTGTGCGTGATCCCGGCAAGTCCGAGGGTATGTTTTTCGGAATCTTCATAAGCCTGCGATCTGTATATCCATTGCGATGTATCTCTCAATGCAGTAGAACCTGCCGTGCTTATTCCGCCAAGTCCCCATAAAGCAAAACTTCCGGCTTTTCTGGTCGCGATATAAATTTTATATGACAAATCCTGCCATTCGGGAGCGATATCTCCACCGCTGATGTCAATGCCGGCTTTATTCAATAATTTCAGAGTCGAATACCTGTAATTAAACAAATAAGAGGCTTCCGAACTTTTTTTCACAGGTCCTTCGATGGCTGCCTGTGCTCCCATTACTCCAAGCTGCAGCGCGAATTCGTTTTTCTCATTGTTTCCGCGTCGCAGGTTCAAATCGAAAACACCCGATAAGGCATTTCCGTATTCAGCCGGAAAAGCGCCGCTGAAAAAGTCGGAGTTTGCCAGTACCTGGGTACTTAAAGCGCAAACCCCTCCGCCTGAACCGCCTTCACCATTGCTGAAATGATTCGGATTGGGTATTTCGATGCCTTCCATCCGCCACAGCATCCCTCTGGGCGAATTTCCTCTGATGACAAGCTCATTGTTCTCATCGTCCGCCGATGATACACCGGCTAACGACTGAGCCGTCCTTCCCGGATCATTTATCCCTGCTGCTATGCGTGATGTTGACTCTACTGTGAGCTGCGTTGCGCTAACAGTGGCCATTTGATTAATGGCTTCGCCTTTATCCTTATTTGCCACTACGGTAACTTCTGCAAGTTTTGTTACCGATTCTTTCATAGCTATGTTCAATACCACTTCGCGGCCTGTTCCGACCAGTACCTCATGTAAATAAACTTTTTCATAACCAAGATATGAAACTTCAAAGCTTTGCCGTCCTGCCGGCACTTTTACGAACCTGAAATTTCCGTCCATGTCCGAGGTTGTACCTGTAAGTGGGTCAGACCCGATAAGGACTATTGCTGCGCCGGGCAGTGTAACCTGGTTGTCTGCATCTGTAATTTGCCCTTTAACCGTTTGCGTATAGTCCTGTGCAAACAGTGTTGCCGAAATAATTCCGGCTAGTAATGTCAATGATGTGTTCTTCATAGTTTTACTTTTAATGGTATATAAATTGAAATTCTGTAACTTTTTTTCTGATAAATATTTAGTTTCTATTTCTGAAATTGGATTTGGAGATAGGGCCGGTATGAGATCAGGCTTCGTTTTCAGGTTAATTTTCATTCCAAATATAAACCTCATTGCATTAAAAGGTCTGATCAAATACCAGTAAATAGCCATTGTTAAGGAAATGGAGGTGAAGGTGATGAGCAACACTTTTGATAATACTGAAATATCCCACTTTACCATATAATATCCGACCACCACGATCACCGGCTGATGCAATAAATAGAAAGGGTAAACAGCTTCATTTGCCAGCTTTCTGAATTTGTTGTTTTTGTTTATATATTGTTTGGCATATCCGATCGCTGTCATTCCAACCGACCAGGCTACAAAAGGTTCTAATATATCCCATGCCGTATTCCTGAAGAATTCCTCAATAAACATATAGGGTATCGTTAAAAGCATTACAGTAGCGATTACCGATTCGATGAAGAATATTCGCCTTTGTTTCCTGATGGATTCAGTCATATTTTTGTTTGATAGCAGAACAAAACCCGACAGGAAAAAAATGATATAGGTTGAAATGGCAGCCCAATCATCCAAAAAGGCATTGGTGTTTTCAGGATAATAGGGGCGAAGCAGGGCCTGGGATAAGATCAAAGGAACCAGGAAGATGTTTGCACCAAGCTTTTTAGAAACAACTTTTCCCAGTTTGCCTATGAAAAGGTCAAATTGCCCGCTTCTGAAAAAATTTAAAAACGGAGATATAACAAGGGCAATGAAAAATAAATATGCAATGAACCACAGATGATGCCAGCTAAAGTTTCCCTCGGGATATATTCCTTCAAACATGCGGGGGTAGAATGCCAGCAGGGAATCAAACTGTGTCGATTTTTCAATATAGACCTGTACCGGCACTAAAGTGAAAATTCCAACAGCGAGCGGGATAAAAAGGCGCTTAAACCTTTCGCCTAAATATTGCCATGATGTCCTTTTGCCCAAAGCAAAATAAGTACCTGCTCCTGATATGAGGATCAGCAATGGCATGCGCCACTCGTGCATAAATACCATAATATACCATAAAACACTTTTTGAACCGGTGGTAACATCATTCTTTATATGCCAGTCCCATGAATTGAAAATCATTCCGATATGGAATAAAAAGACACTTAAAATAAGCAGGATGCGTAACCAGTCAATGTAATACTGACGCTCTGAATTCTGATCTGTTTTCTGAATTGTTGCTGTTGCCATGATATTAAAATTTGAATTTCGGACAAACCTAATATCAGTAGAGCGATTGCAACGAATTAGCCTATCGGAACGATGTCCTGGCCTATCGGGAGGAACATTTCTTTAATGCTAAAGGTGAGATAGTCAGTAATTTATAATTCTTCTTTTGATTTTCTGAATTCGGAAGGCGTGAGGGACGTAATTTTTTTAAACGCCGTATTAAAGGAAGATTTCGAATTGTATCCGACCATGTCTGACAGTTCCTCGACGGTTAGTTTTGTGTCTTTATCTTCGCGGATAAGTTTTTGGGCATACTCTACTCTGTAACCGGCCAATAATTCAAAAAAGTTTTTATTCAGTTTTTCATTGATAACCTGCGATACATGATGCGAAGACTCATTGATCAGTTTGGCAAGGCCTGAAAGCGATGCTAAATTATTTGTAAAATATTTGTTTCCTTCCATCTCCTTCCTGATTTTTAATAAAATCATTTCTTTATTTTCTTCCGACAGAGAGGATTTTTGATATTTGGGTATATGGAAATCAAGAAATGAATGTGGCTGATTAAAAAAGTCCGATTTGTTCACCACCTGGTAGCTGGTTGTGTAAATCATCAGGGATACATAAGAAGCAATCAGATAGCCGCCGATATCGCTGTTCATCCCATAATAAATTTTAGTTGCCAGAAATACTGCGATGATCATGAGAAAATGAAAAGTTGTATTACGCAATACGATCAACATCTCATTATTTGTATTAAACACGGATTGGTTCACTGACCTGAATTTTCGCATCAGAACAATGATGGAAGCAGCCATATAAATGATAAACTGAACAGCGGTCAACTCATTGATATAATCCCGGATTCCTAACGGATCTTCAGAAATTTTATAAATGGCCTTAATATACTCCCAGTCAGGATGCTTGGTTTCAATGTAACTATTGTATTTATATTCATTGGATTGAACGAAATAGAAAACCATGTAAAGCAGCCAGAAAAATGCGAAAATAAAATGAATCCAAACTTTTTTCTTTTCTGTGGGATTCAGACTGCTCCTGACATACAGATAAAACAAGGGTGCGAAGGTAAAATTTAACGGTTCGGAAAAATTAGAAATTGCCAAAACCTTAACGATATAACCCGTATTGTTCAATAATTCCTCAAAAATTGCGAGCGATAAAAAAAGTATTACCATGCCCTGATACAGGTTAGCCTTTTTATCCTTCCGGCCGTTTTTAATAAAAAACCAGGAAAGCAACAGTCCCTGGAATACGCCAAGAAAAATAAATAGGTCAAAGATGCCGACGTGGGTTTCATCTATCATGTTGCAAAAATAAAAAGCTTTCTTTAAATCAATTCATTCAAAACACTTTTGTATATTTGTGCTGTCCTGGAAAATTCCAAATGAAAACAAAATGAACAAACCCATCTAAAACGATCTTCGATGAAAAAATTAATTCTTTTAGCTGCAATAGTATCCATCAGCCACAATGTTGTTTTTTCGCAAGTTTGGGCTCCTATCGGGGCTAAATGGACGTATTCGGATATTTCAATGGGATGGGAGCCATTCTATAACCTACCTAATACAATCGAGTGCACAGGCGATACTATTATTGGTGGGAAATTGTGCAGGATATTGATTGGAGTGTGCCAGTGTTCATTCAGTCAGGGTATTGAATTTTTATATTACGAAGACGATAAAGTTTATTACCATGTCGATACCGTTACTGGATTTACCTTGCTATATGACTTCTCTGCAATGCCGGGTGAAAGCTGGACATCTATCATCAGGAATTATTTGAATTATGACACAACGGTATTCGAAGTGACAGGCATCGGTAATGAGATCATTGGCATTGATACCATTCCGTTTCAATTAGTAAAGAATTCCGATGATTATGGAAATTGGCAGTGGGGAGGAAAAGTTTACAAATATTTCGGGGATAATTCTTGTTTCTTTCCGCAATTTGCTACTGCTGATCCATGGACAGGACCAATTAGGTGCTATGAAGATAGCACAACGATAGTTAAGTTTCAGGATATACCCTGTGATACATCTATTTTCCACATTGGTGTAAATGAAAATGTATTCGATAATTCAATTAAGATTTTTCCCAACCCCGCCACCTCCTTCATCACCCTCACCTCTCCCGGAGATTTGCCAATCGAAGAAGCCGTCATCTTCAACCACCTCGGCCAAAAGGTGCTCACCGCTAAGCCTGTGAATAATTCGGTAGATGTTTCGGGATTGAAACAGGGGATGTATATTCTGGAAGTGGTAACTAAAAATAGAATCATTAGAGAAGTACTTCTGGTTGAATGAAAATGGATTAGTAAAAGGAAGGTTTGTTATTTATTTTGGAAAGTACCTGTAAATTTTATCTCTTGGCAAAACCCTGGTAAATTCAACAACCCCTTTTATAATGTAAATTCATATTCGGTAACTGCCAATCCGAATTCTGAAAGTTGATTTGTTTCCTTTAATTTTTTTAATGTTGTGAATATGCTTTGGTGTTTGTGCCTGAGCTACGTCCTCAATTGTTCTGGCAATGCTTTAAAGTACTTTCTGATTGGAAATTTCATCAATATCCTTTTCAAATCTTTCGCGGAACTTAGTTTCCATTTTTTCTGAGTTTCATCATTATCCTGTCTTTTGAAACAAATTTTGATTTTTTTCCTTCTTTCATCGCCTTCAGCAATCCCAAATCCAATAGTTCCTCATCAGAAATGGCTTTTGTTTTTATTCCAAGTTTCTTTGCAAGGTCAGAGATTAATTTTAAATCTGTTTTGTCGGGGGCTGTTAATATTAATCCACTCATGATGATAAAATTTTTACAAAAATAACTAATTTTTCCCTGTTTATATTCACCCGATTACATCTGCTACATTTTATTTTGATGTGCTGTAAGATAATTATTTCTTTTATTGGCGGATCAAAATGAACCATTGAACTTTGCCCGTAGGGCATTAATATCCATAGAAAATAATAATATGTGCAAGGAAT
>Ga0172368_10000795_pt1 | contig 44831 bp, 27 predicted proteins | sample Lak11m_FD_114540 | JGI IMG/M metagenome (GOLD analysis project Ga0172368, IMG submission 114540) | Freshwater microbial communities from Kabuno Bay, South-Kivu, Congo - kab_022012_11m | ecosystem: Environmental > Aquatic > Freshwater > Lake | place: Democratic Republic of the Congo: South-Kivu... | reverse complement strand
GTGGAGGGCACATTCACAGTCTGGAAGGGTGCGAGAGCCCCGCTCGAGGATAGGTAAGCTTACCTATCCTCGAGCGGGGCTCTCGCACCCTTCCAGACTGTGAATGTGCCCTCCACCGCTGGCCATAGAGCGATATATCGGTTTCTCAATTACCGCCTTACAACTTGCTGAAATCCTCCGGATGCTTCATCTTGCTCATCCCGACCTGATGCTTGATCTGGCCGCGTTTAAACAGCTCGACGATGGCCTTGTCCATGGTGACCATGCCGTGCCGCGCGCCGGTCTGCATCATGGAAGGGAGTTGCTCGATGGAATGATCGCGGATGATGTTGCGCACGCCGGGCGTGGCAATCAGCACTTCCGCCGCCAGCGCCAGGCCTTTCCCGTGTGCTTTCGGCAGCAACTGCTGCGCGACCACGCCCTCCAGGCAGTTAGCCAACTGCAGCTGGACCTGCTGCTGCTGCCCGGGCGGGAATACGTCGATAATGCGCTCGATGGTCTGCACGGCGTCGGGCGTATGCAGGGTGGCCAGCACCAGGTGGCCGGTTTCCGCGGCGGTCAGTGCGATGGAGATGGTCTCCAGGTCGCGCATCTCGCCGATGACGATGACATCCGGATCCTGGCGCAGGGCGTGGCGCAGCGCCGCCGCGAAGGAGCGTGTGTCGGTGTGCACCTCGCGCTGCTTCACCACCCCCAGCTTCCCCGCGTGAATGAACTCGATGGGGTCCTCGATGCACATGATCAGGCATTCACGCTCGCTGTTGATCAGGTCGACCATCGCCGCCATCGAGGTGGATTTGCCCATGCCGGTAGGACCGGTGACCAGCACCATGCCGCTCGGTCGCCGCACCAGATCCGCCACCACCGGCGGCAGCCCCAGGTCCTGCAGGCGCGGGATGCGCTGCGGCACGCGCCGGAAGGCCGCTTCGATGGCGCCGCGCTGACGGTGCACATTCACGCGGAAACGGTCCAGGTGGGGCAGCGACAGCGCGAAATCCAGCTCCAGGTTGCGCTCGAATTCGACCTGCTGCTCATCCGTCAGCATGGAGTAAATCAACGATTGCAATTGCGCGCGCGTGCAGAGCGGGTGGGCAGTGCGGTGCAGCCGGCCATCGATGCGCAGGATCGGCGGCTCGTTTTCCGTCAGGTGCAGATCCGAGGCGGCCTCTTCTATGCAGTGCGTCAACAGATCCCTGATATCGACCGGATACGCAGCGGCTGCCTGCATCGTATTGCCCGGATATAATGAGAGCAACTCATCGACCGTCGCCATAAATGCTGTGCCTCCCTGATGCAAAAAGCCCCTCGGACGCCGTTTGACTTCGTTACGACGCCCACCGTGAAGGACCGGCCGCGTATGGCCTGCGTGCCTTCGACACCGGTTGACCTTTGCTGCGACTACTTCAGCTATCACCGGGATGCTCACAGAGGCGACCGATCGCACGGCCGCCGTCCGGCGCAACCTTGCCCGCAATCCCGGCTGATAAATATTAAGTGCTGCGATTATACTTGACTTCTTACCGCTAGATTATTCCACAGGCAGATGCCTGACTTACAAGCGGCTTACTATGGCTTAGTATACCTCAGTATTCTTATTTGACTAGACGCTGAATGATATAATTTGAAAATTAATGTAAAATAGTTGACTTGCTGCGGCTTGTTCATCGCCAGATCCATCACAGATCTTTCGCTCACTCCCACCCCCCTAACCCCAGCCCTTCCCCCCCGATGGGGAAGGGGGCACCGGAGCGGAAATAGTGCACCGGGTATTCTACGGACAAAAGCCCAACAAAGAAGTGCTCGTGTTCACGCATCTCCACATCACCAACTCCCTTCCCCATCGGGGGGGAAGGGCTGGGGTTAGGGGGGTGGGAGTGAGCGAAGATTCTGTATCTGTCTTCTCCGGTGCATTTGCATAAATATATGCTATAATTGCTGCAGCAGGCATTCGTACTATGGATGGACGGCAGGTTATTCGGCAGTCCGGTCAACCCCCATGGCTGTTGAGGCCATGCCACCTTCCGGCCGCGCTGTCCCCACTGCAACTGCTCCCCCAGGCAGCTGCAGGTGAATGCAGGCAGTAATTCTTCTTCACAGGAGGGTGCAATGCGTCTCTTCAAATTCCTGTTCATGGGCAGCGTGGCGCTGCTGTTGTTCCTCGTGCTGGCGGGCTGCGGCGGCAGCGGTTCCGGGACCATCGCGGAAGGGTATGGCGACATCACCAGTCTCGATACCGTGCTGGGAAACGGCGCGTATGCCGACAAGATGATCGGCCTGCGGGCGTATAAGGATGGCTGGGTCTGCGTCGATATGATCAGCAGTGAAGTGGACTCCTACCTCATTGCCTGGGAGGGCAGCGCCGACGATTTCGATGATGATACCTTCATCGGCGAGGATGACGACAGCGGTGATTACGATCCCGACGCGCGGCTGGTCTTTCCGGTCTACGATGGGGAATACTTCTCGGTTAAATTCACCACGTATGGCTCAAACGATTTCGGCTCGTATTACTACCGCGTGCATTACGTGGATGCGGACTACTACACGTCGACCAGGAAGAGCTCGGACAAAAAACCGTTGACCCGCGAGGGGCTGCGGGATGTAGTGAAGTAGTGAGTAGTAAATAGTGAGTAGTACCGTGGATGGCGGTCTTTCCCAGTTGAGCGATGAAAGACCCATTCACAGTCTGGAAGGGTGCGAGAGCCCCGTCGGGTTTAGGTAAGCTTACCAATACCCGGCGGGGCTCTCGCACCCTTCCAGACCGTGAATGGGCCTTTCACACCTGGCTTATGGTTGTTGCCGGTACGATTTACTACTCACTACCCACTTATCACGTATCACTACTTCCCTACCGTACCGACACCTCCAGCCCCTCACCGTCGATGATCACGTTCACGCTGGCGCGCATGTTGGCGTCGTCGCGGACGTATTGCAGGTAATCGGCCAGCGCCGCGGCGCAGTTCACGCTGTTGTGCGCCAGCACCACGCTGCCCGGGTGCAAGCGATCGAGGCCGGCCTCCAGAATCTCCAGGTAAATCCCCTTCCCGCGCCCGCGGTCGCCGTCTGCGTCCAGGTACAGCAGGTCGATCGGCTTCGGGAACGCGGCCACGATATCTACCGCATCAGCGGCGACGATATGCGCCACGCCGGTGGGGTCGATGGTCCGCACATTGCGCTCGGCTCGCTCCGCTTCCTCCGGCTTGATCTCCACGCCGAGGAGCTCCTCCGTCGTGTAGCACGCGCCGGGACCGACGGCCGCGCCGGCATTGGAGATGAAGGTGTTGCCGCAGAACACCCCGGCGGCGATCATGTTGCGCGGCTGCACGATGGCATTGATGGCATACAACAGGCGCTGCATGCGCGGCGTGATGGCCGTCCACGGGATTTCAAAGCGATCGCGCACCGCCCGGCGGTGGGCTTGCAACTTCGCCTCATCATATTGCGTCTGCGGCAGGATACCCGCCGCCGCCAGCGCTTGCAACGCCTCCGCCACCACGGCGATCTCGCGCTCCGCCGGCTCCAGAGCCAGGTGCGGCTCGCTGTAATTCATCGTATACCGGTCCCAATCATCACTGCGGAAAATCGAATGCATGACACGCTCTTTCTCGGAAGGTTGGAAAAATGTTGAAGAATTCCCCCGGGGATGCGGAATGCTTCTTGTCTATTCTGCCAGTCAGCGGTATTATTTGACAAGGGGCATCGGCCGGAAGTTGCTTGAGAGCCCGCGGACCCTTACGCATTGCGTCGGTTGGCACACGGGCGCTGTGATGCTGGGAACGCGCACTCGCATTCCGGGAACCGGTGCCCCTTCCCTGTTGCGCATACGCGTCAGGGTACGCCAACGGGTCCTGTTCGCGCCGATTGGGAATCGGTGCTGCAGGGCAGGCATTCTTTGCAGGAATGCCTAGGTGGCGGAGTACCGCCACAGGCCGGACGTCCTTCTGCGGGGACGTGAAGGTGTCAGCGAACGGGTTCATGCTCTTGCTCTTCAATCTTGTTCTTGCTCTGGAAGGTCACGAATTGCCTACTCCGTGACCTTCCAGAGCAAGAGCAAGATTGAAGAGCAAGAGCATGAAAATCCGAACGCTAGCTGTAACCTGACGCAGACGTCCCTGTTGCGGGAGGAAACGCATGGCCCATCCCCCGACCTGGTCGCAAGAGGCCTGCCGGCAGCGCATTATCGATCTCGTGAACAGCATCCCGTCCGGGAAGGTGATGACCTACGGGCAGCTGGCCGAGCTGGCGGCCGACGTCTGCGCGTCGCCGGTGCCGGCGGTCACCGTGGGGCGCATCATGGCGGACAGCGGGCGCTTTGCCCCCGACCTGCCCTGGTGGCGCGTCATCGGCCGGGAAGGGGAATACGGCGTGCTCCGGAAACAGCAACACCGCGCGCAGCAGCGCGACCTGCTGGCGCGGGAAGGCGTCATTGCCGATGCCGACGGGCGGTATGATCTATCCGTCTACCTCTACCATCCACCGGGCGAAATACTGTCTTAACCGGCTACATGCACCGGCGATTGCTTCACATAGAGCGCCAGCTCGCTGCTGAACTCCGTCAGCCGTGCTTCCAACTCCGCCAGCGCCGGCGGGGCAGCGGCCAGATCGCCGCTCTTCCCGATCAGCTCCAGCGCGTACGCCGCCTGCCGCGCGGTTTCCGCGGCGAAGCCGGACACCGACCCCTTCAGGGAATGCGCGATGCGCTGCACTTCCGGGGCAATCCCCTGCGCCAGCGCCGCGTGCAGCAGCTCCATTTGCCGCGGATAATCATCCAGAAAGACGGCGGCAATTTCGTCCAGCAGCTCGCGGTCGCCTTCCATGGTGGCCAGCGCGGCTTCCGGGTCGAAGGTCGTCACCGCCGGAGCGTCCGGCATGGCCAGCTCGCTGTTTCCCGGCGGGGGGGCAATCGTCTGTGCATGGAAGAGCTCACTCATGACGCGGTCAATCTCCTCAAACAGGATGTCTGCTTTAATCGGTTTCGTAATGTAGCCGTCCATACCGGCGTCCAGGCAAGCCTCGCGGTCGCCCTTCATAGCGTGTGCGGTGAGCGCGATAATCGGTACATGGGCCTGGCCGTTTTCCCGGACGCGGATGCCGGCGGTCGCTTCGAACCCGTTGATGTTCGGCATCTGCACGTCCATCAGGATCAGGTCAAACGGCTCCTGCTCCCAGGCGGTCAGCGCTTCGTTGCCGTCGTTGGCCAGCTCCACGCTGTGCCCGTGCTTCTCCAGGATGCGCAGGGCGACCCGCTGGTTCACCAGGTTGTCCTCCGCCAGCAGGATATGCAGCGGACGGCCGCGGTTCGGCGATTCCACGAGGGCCACCGCGGGCGGCTGTTCGGCGGGCGCAGCGGATCCCAGCGTCTCCAGCAGGGCGGACAGCAGGTCGGACTGCTTCACCGGACGGCGCACAATGCGCGTGATCCCCGCCTGCTTGCACCACTCGGTATCCTTCGCCCAGTCGGCGCCGCCCAGCAGCACCAGCACCGGGCCCGCCAGGCCGGCCAGCCGCAGTAAGCGGGTCATCTCCATACTATTGGTGCCGGGCATCTCGCCGTCGATGATCGCCACCGCGGCCGCACAGGCGGCGGCCTGGCATCCTTCGGCGCTCACTTCGGTGAAAATACTCGGTTGCATATTCCAGCGCGTCAGCTCGTGCACCAGCAGCTCGCGGCAGCGGTCCGCTTCGCCGATGACCAGCACCGGCACACCGATCAGCGGCGCCTCGGCGGCCAGGCGGTCCGTGGCCGCGGCGGCCTCTTGCAACTCGAACCGCGCGGTGAAATGGAAGGTGCTGCCTTCCCCAACCTTGCTGTCCACCCAGATCCGCCCGTTCATCAGCTCGACGAGCTGGGAACAGATGGCCAGGCCGAGCCCGGTGCCGCCATAACGCCGTGTGGTGGAGCTGTCCGCCTGGGCAAAGGCATCGAAGATCGACCGGTGCTTGTGCGCCGGGATGCCGATGCCGGTATCCTGCACGATAAAGTGCAGCATCGCGCCTTCGTCGGACGCTTCGCGATTGACGGTCACCACGCACTCGCCCTGGTCGGTGAACTTGATGGCGTTACCGATCAGGTTGATGAGGATCTGGCGCAAGCGTTCCGGATCGCCGATCAGCAGCGACGGCATATCCGGCGGCACGTCATATGCCAGCTTTAAGCCCTTCTGCTGCGCGCGCAGGATGAAGGCGCTCATCGTGTCGTCCACCAGCTCCGACAAGTCGAATGGGACCGGCGACAGCTCCAGCTTGCCGGCCTCCACCTTGGCGAAGTCGAGGATGTCGTTCAACAACGCGAGCAGGGAGTCCGCCGAGGAACGGACCGTCTCCAGGTTCTCGTGCTGGTCGTCGGAGAGCGGCGTCTCCAGCATGAGATCGGTCAGTCCGATGATGGCGTTCATCGGCGTGCGGATCTCATGGCTCATGTTGGCCAGGAACTGGCTCTTGGCGCGGTTGGCCGATTCCGCTTCATACCGCGCGCGGACCAGCTCGGTGACGTCGATGAAATTTTCCAGGTAATGCCGGCGCCCGTTCAACATCAGCGGCACTGCCGTCTTCAGGACCGGAATCGTTTCGCCGTTCACCCGCTGCAGCACGCAGTCCCGGCTGATAACCTCGTTTTGTGTGTGGAACATGGCGCACATGGGATTATCCGCCGTGCATAAATAGTTTCCGCATTCCGAGCCGATCATCGTTTCCCGCGTGCGGCCGGTCATATCCAGTGCCATCTGGTTGGCGTCCACGACGCGGTGCGATTCGGCGTCGATCAACACGATGCCCGCCTGCACGGATTCGAACAACAGCTTCAGCCGGTTCTCGCTTTCGCGCAGCGCCGATTCCGCCTGCATGCGTGCGATGGCCCCGCCGATGCTGCCGGCGGCCACCTGCAGGATCGACAGCTCGGCATGCGACCACTGCCGGCCGCTCTGGCAATCGTCGAAACCGATGAACCCCCAGAACTGCTCTTCCAACTTGAGCGGCACGATCAGAGTGGAGCGGGCTTTGAACGGCGCCAGCGCCGCACGCTCGACAGGCGGAAAATCGCTCATCAGCCCCTCGATCACCTGCCCGGCGCCGAGGATTTCACGCCAGCGCGGCAGATTCGCGGCATACGCGATGTTGTGCAGCGCCGTGTTGTTCAACTGCGATGCCAGCAGATTGCGCGACCACTCGTGCCGCAGGCTGGTGCACAACTGTCCGTTGACCGGATCGGGATGGTTCTCGAAAATATAGGCGCGATCCACCCCGGCGGCATCGCCCAGCGCTTCCAGCGCTTTCACCACCGCTGATTGGAAATCCGCATTGGTCAATAACTGATTGGAGGCTTCCGCCACACCCAGCAGCACGCGGTCATGCACCACCAGCGTCTCTTCAGCGCGCAGATGTTGAATCACGTTGCCGGCCTGTGCCCCAAAGGCCTCCAGCGCCGTGCGCATGGGCCGGGTGATGGAATCGTATTTATAGGACGCAACGCAGAGGCCGGCGATCACCTTGCCTTCGTGCAGGATGGGGATCATGCCGACGCAACGCAGGCCGCGGGTTTGTTGCATCTCTGACCCTTCGCCCAGATTGCCATGTTCCAGATAGGCCGGTGTACCTTCATTGATCAGTCTCGCCACCAGTGAGTCCGGATTGATACTCAGATACTCCATCTGGAGCTCTTCCGACAGGCCCTTTGAAACTGCCAGCATATAATAGCCGGTGTGCTCCTCGGCCAGGAATATGGCTCCCAACTCCAGCTCGGTTACCTGCATGGCGACATCGAGACACAACGTCAGGGCGTTGGGTAACTTGGAGACCGTGCCCAGGGCGAGCCCCAGGTCGCGCTGGGCGATGATCAGCTGTTCGGTAGACTTGCGCTCGGTGATGTCGCGCACGAACAACATCACGCAGTCACGGCCATGGTAGCGGAAACGATCTCCCGACACCTCGACATGCAGCGTGGTGTTATTGTTGGTCTGATACGTGCGCTCGACGGTAAACGGACCGCCATGCGTCAAAATATATTGAATATTCTCCGTGACGCCTTGCGCGTCGAGGGTTAGCATGTCTTCATATCGCATCGCCGTCAGCATTTCCTGGCTGTGTCCCAGCCACTCGGCGAGGATGCCGTTGACGGCAAGGATGGCATGCGACTGCGGGTCGAGGATGATGATGCCCTCCGGCGCCTGCTCGAACATGCGGCGGAAGCGGCTTTCGGACGCGGCGATACGCAGTCGTGCCTCCCGGCCGCTGTGCATCATGGTCAGATACATCAGCACGAAGACGCAGGTTGCCAGAATAACCAGGATGGCCGCGAGGCGCGCCCGCATCAGGCTGCGGACCCACAGCGAAATATCGATATCCATGCCCGTCACGGCCAGCACTGTGCCATCCACGGACATCACCGGTGCATGGGCGGACACCCAGACGCCGTAACTGTCAGACACCGGGCTTTCGACAAAGCTGGGCCCGCCGGCAAAGAGCCGGCGCAACTTATCGCTGGGCTTGGGGTACACCTCTCCTGGTGGCGAATAGTCGGGCGAGGAAGGCGGCTCGGCGTCAGCGATGAAGATGACATTGCCGTTGCGCTGCCCCATCAGGTAGACAAAACGGCAGTCGAATCGGTTGGCATTGCGGATGATCATCAGTTGCTGGCGAAGGACTTTGAATGCCGGTGTTTTGGTATCCGCGGGCGTTCCGCTGAGCTGGGCGACGATCCGGGGATCGAGTCCCGAGGTAATCGAGATGATGCGCGACAACAACGTGGCGCGCATCTGTCGATCTTCACGGATGGCTATGTATTCGACCAGGAAGCTGCCCAGCACCACGATGATGACCGGCACGATGATCATGACTCCGGTATAGCGATACCGGTGGTAGAGATCTTCGTCATCAAAGGCGCTGTCCCGCGGGATCACCTGCGAATAGCCCCAGACGGCAGTCGCCAGGCCGAAGGTCAGCACTAACTGCGCCAGTTGAATGGGAAACCGCGCGAATTTCAGGAATGAGTCGGCATTGATCACGTTGGCGGGGAAGAACCCGGTCGTGCTGGGCGCCACCAGATTGGAGAGGCAATACAGGCCGAACAGGATACCGGCGGCCGCCAGCCAGCGCCGTTCAATGCCATCGATCCGCCAGGCGACCAGCAGCAGCGCGAGCGACGCCCACAGTGCCCCGACCACGCCCAGGCTGTAGGAGACGGTGACTTGCAGATCGGCAATGCCGTTCTGTATACCCACCGCGGCCAGCACGATCAACGTCCCGATCAACAGGCTGCCGAACGCCGTGTTGCGGTGCTGGCTGACCGCCCGGTGGCCGAAGATGGCCAGGGCGGAATAGGAAACCACCGTCAGCATGATGGAAATGATGTCAAGGACGGTGTTCTTGCCCAGGCTGACGGAGAACAACTGCATCCATTCCGTGATGCCTTGCGTAATGCCGAAAAGCAGCAGCGCGTTCCACGGCAGTTGATGCCGATCAGCTTTCCGCAAGATCAGGCACACCGCCGCCAGCACAATGAACGCCAGCCCATCGCAAAATAATAAATAATCAATATGACTCTGCCAGAAATTATGTAGAGCGGCGAATGATTCGCTCATACACGCCCCTTCTGTCGGTAGCCTCTTCGGGTGTGCGATCCATGACAGTGGAAGACAAAGAATCGCCTGTTCTATGTATCGGTAAATGCGACGAAAAATTTACCGCAGATACAAATAACGACAGAACCTGCTCAATACCTGAGAGGGTTCTGTCGTGAGCGACCGGGGCGGGGAAGGTTGCCGATAGGGACAACGACTGCGTTGCAAGCACTGGTACGACGATCGCTGCGGTGACCGCCTGAAATCCTGTCAATTGATTCTGGTAATGGCGAGATGCAGCTCCATCGCGCAACCCCCCGCTCCGCCCCTGTCCCGCGTTGCGGGACACGAGGTTATTCCATGCCGGATGCCGGAATGTGAGATGCCCCCACCGCCGGTCGGTCGTAGGGACGAGTGGTACTCGTCCCTGCCTGCGGCCGATGGAGAATGCAACGCCGGATGCCGGAATGTAAGAGCCCCCCATCGCCGGTCGGTCGTAGGGACGAGTGGTACTCGTCCCTGCCTGCGGCCTATGGATAATGCAACTCACCCAGGCATGATCTTGTGTCCCGGACGTGTTAGCGCCTGCCGCGGTTGTGGAATACCTACTGTACAGGAACCTGATCGGTCGGCGATGCCGGATTGACACCGGCACAAGGGTTCAGCGGTCCACGGACGGCCGCTCACATGGAGTGCATTGGGGCATTTCACCCCGCCGAGATGCCGGCGTCAGGCTCGAGAGAGGAGCAACGCGTTAATAACGACAATACGGCCTGGACTCCTGCCGCGATGACGGCCCGGACCAGTTCAGATAGGGCAAGCGGACGATAGGTCTGCGTAATGGCAGGCCACCCCGCACCGTGGGGAGGTAATTCCCAATGGGTTCGCGCCGCATCACCGAAGGGCGGGCACCCCATGACGGACGCAGGGGTCAGGCGATACCGCAGTGGGCGCGATTTCCGCAAAAATCGCGCCCACTGCGCATTTGATGAGGGAGGATGTAGGCTGAAGGCTGAAGGCGTTCGTCCTTCAATCCTTGACCCTCAGCCTACAGCCCACAGCCTTTGATTCGTCCAATCTTCCAACCTTCCCGCTGTTTGCCGACTCCTTCCACCGGGCAGACCTGTTGTGGAGGAGCGCGCCGTGAGCATGCCGTTAATTCATGCCCCGGAATTTCCGGAGGGGCTGGTGTGGTTGAACATCGACCGTCCGCTGCGGCTGCGTGAAGAGCTGCGCGGTCAGGTGGTGGTGCTGGATTTCTGGACCTACTGCTGCATCAACTGTATGCACGTCATCCCCGAGCTGGCCCACCTGGAGGAGAAATACCGGCACGACTCGGTGGTCTTCATCGGCGTGCACAGCAATAAATACGACAACGAAGCGCACCCGGAGAATGTGTCCCAGGCTATCCTGCGCTACGGCATCACCCACCCGGTGGTGGTGGATGAAGAACATGTCATCTGGGGCATGTACGGCGTCAGCGCGTGGCCGACGCTGGTGGTCATCGATTCCGCGGGGTATATCATTGCCGTCTGGTCGGGTGAGGGGCACGGCGAGGAACTCGACCGCCTGATCGCCGGCCTGCTGGAATTGGGACAGCAGAACAACACGCTGGCCGCGGAACACGTGGCGACGCAACCGCTGCAGGTGCCGGAGACCGACAGCCGCCTGCTGTTTCCCGGCAAAGTGCTCGCCGATCCAGCCGGCCGGCGCCTGTTCATCGCCGATTCCGGGCATCACCGCATCCTCATCACCGATTACGACGGCAAATTAGTGGGATTCCTCGGCAGCGGCATCCCCGGCCTGGTGGACGGCTCCTACGAAGATGTCCGCTTCCGCAATCCGCAGGGGATGGCGCTGTTCGGCAATACGCTGTATATCGCGGACACGGATAACCATGCCGTCCGCCAGGCCGATCTCGCCAGCTTCCACGTGCATACCGCCGTGGGCAACGGCATGATCGGTTACGATCGGCGCGGCGGCCATCGCGGGCGCGACCAGGTGCTGAATTCCCCATGGGACGTGGCGTTTCTCAACGGCATACTGTATATCGCGCTGGCCGGGCTGCACCAGATCTGGGCATACGATCCGCAGACGCAGGTTGCGGAGGTGAAGATCGGCACCGGCCGCGAAAATATTGCCGACAATGCCGCGCGCAAATCGGCGCTAGCGCAAACCTCCGGCCTGTCCGCCGCCAACGGCAAGCTGTATTTTGCGGATTCGGAGACCAGTGCGGTCCGCGTATTCGATCCGGAGGCCGGCGCCGTGCACACCATCGTGGGCAAGGGGCTGTTCGTGTTCGGCAATGTGGACGGGCCGGTTGACGCCGCGTTGCTGCAGCATCCCCTTGGGCTGGCCGCCCGCGGCAACGAGCTGTTCGTGGCCGACAGCTACAACCACAAGATACGCCGCATCGATCTGCAGGCCGGCCAGGTGAGCACGGTGGCGGGCGAAGGCGCGCCGGGTACGGAGCATGATGGCAAGCTGCTGTTATACGAGCCGGGCGGCCTGTCGCTTGACGGCCCGGAGCTCTTCATCGCGGACACCAACAATCACCGCGTCGTCCGCTACCGCCTGGATACCGGCGCATGGGATGAAGTGCGGCCCATTCTCGGACGATGAATCCCGGGACGGGTGAAGCGTGATGCCATTTCGCGCTACACCCGTCCTTCCATTCCGCCGCCGTTCCATGCTACAATACCGCCCGACGGGAGGTCTTTATGAACGCCGACGGTTTGCTCAGCCTGGATTATTCGTACCTGCTGCCCGATGTGACGCCGAAAGAGATTGCGGCCCGGCAGCCCTATGTGACCGCCGCGCACGAGGTGCTGCAGGGGGGAAACGGCCCCGGGGGGGAGATGACCGGTTGGCTCGATCCGGCGGCGATCGTTGAAGATTTCGCGGAGCTGCAAGCCACCGCCGCCCGCCTGCGCGAGGCCGCGGACGTGATGGTGGTGGTGGGCATCGGCGGCTCCTACCTGGGCGCGCGCACGGTGATCGAAGCGCTGCAGGCCCCGGGCGAGAAGGAAGTCTGGTATGCCGGCCAGACCCTCTCCGCCGAATATACCGCCATACTGCTGAAGAAGTTGGAGGGCCGGCGCTTCTGCATCAACGTGGTGAGCAAATCCGGCACCACCACCGAGCCGGCCGTCGCCTTCCGCCTGTTGCGCGCCGCCCTCGTCGCGCAGGTAGGCAAGGAGCAGGCTGCCAGGCTGATCGTGGCCACCACCGGGCCGAACCCGGAAAAAGCGCTCTATAAAACCGCGAAGAAGGAAGGCTATGCCATCCTGACGCTTCCCGACAGCGTCGGCGGGCGCTACAGTGTCTTCTCCGCGGTCGGCCTGCTGCCCATCGCCTTCGCCGGCGTGGACGTGGCGAAGCTGCGCGACGGCGCCGTCGCCTGCGAAAAGGCCTGCCAGAACCCCGATCTGCATAATAACCCCGCGTATGTCTACGCCGCCGCGCGCAACCTGCTCTCCGGCAAGGGGAAGACCATCGAGCTGCTGGCCACCTTCGAGCCGCGGCTGCATTACCTGGCCGAGTGGTGGAAGCAGCTCTACGGCGAGTCGGAGGGGAAAAATCACATGGGCATCTTCCCCGCCAGCGTGGAGTTCACCACCGACCTGCATTCCATGGGCCAGTGGATCCAGGACGGCCGCCGCGACATCTTCGAGACCTTCATCAATATCAAGGAGCCCATGGCGGACGTGCGCATTCCCTCAGACCCCGACAACGCCGATGAGCTGAACTACCTCGCCGGCAAAAGCGTGGACGAGGTGAACCGCATCGCCTACCAGGGCACCGCTCTCGCTCATCGCGACGGCGGCGTGCCCAACATGACCATCACCCTCCCCGGCCTCACGCCGTTCTCCTTCGGCGCGCTGCTCTACTTCTTCGAGAAAGCCTGCGGCGTCAGCGGCTACCTGCTCGGTGTCAACCCCTTCGACCAGCCCGGCGTGGAGGCCTACAAAAACAACATGTTCGCCCTGCTGGACAAGCCGGGGTATAAGGATCAACACGAATCCGTGACGAAAGCGGTGAGCGAGCGGCAGGGACAGCAGGTGGTCAAGTTCTAACCTCTCGGGAGAACGTCCCCAAGCCTCTCTGGGGACTGTCTCCGGATTAGTGCATACTGGAAGAAAACAACGCCGCTGCAGGGACTGTCCCCCATGGCAGCCGTTTACGAATTTAAGCCGTGAATACGAAAGGTTAACGATTAACGGCTTGATTAAGTGAACGGTTGCCGGAGGGGACAGTCCCTGCAGCGGCGTTGTTTTCTTCCCACCGAGCACCAGATTCGGGGACAGTCCCCGAAATGCTTCCTCACCCGATCCTATTTCACCCCCATGGGCGGCTTGGGCATGGCGTGCTTGCGCTTCAGCAGATTCGTTTTCACCCACGACCAGTTCAGCACCAGGTGTGTAATCCCCAGCAGGATGATCGCATAGCCACCCAGCGGGTGCGCTCGCGCGAAAAATTCTTCGCCCAACCGGTCATTCAACAGGCCGGTGGCGGCCTGAAACAACAGCGCCAGCACCAGCAGCGGATTCACGACCAGTAATGCGCGGTTCTTGCCCATCGGTTACCTCAATCAACAAACTCGGTGCTTTCCTGGCGCCTATTATACTGAAAACCCGCTGGCAGTGGTCCGGCGGCAGGATTATTGTTCCCCGGGTCAGAATTTCTATTGATAATGATTCTGCCGGAGGATACCGATGCGACTGCTTAGCCGAATGTTACTCGCCGCCCTGTTGCTGGGCATTACGGTGGCTGTGTTTGCCGCCGACCCCGTCCGCATTCCTATCGAATGTGAGGATATGCAGGGGGTGAAGACCGGCCCCACCGGATTTACCGCCGATTGGACCTTTGGCAAGTGGGGGCGCGACCTGCACCAGAACATGGTCTTCGGCGGTGTCTGGGCCAGCCGCCTGGCCGCCGCGGTGACCGACGCGGGGAATAACCCGGCGGCGATCTACCAGGACATCGACGTGCCGCGCGACGACCGCTACAAGGTGTGGGCGAAATATGAGTGCCCGCCCAACTTCAATTACCCCTTCGCCATTCGTATCGAGCGGCTGGACGCCGCCGGCAAGCCGGGAGAAACGGTTTACGAAAAAACCTACGGACTGCGCACAGCGGCCAAGCACTACTGCTTCACTAATGACGTGACCACCGGCGATCTCTACTGGGCGTGGGGCATCGACCACGACGCGGCGGAGAGCTACGAGACCGACCTGAAGGCCGGTCGCTACCGGGTGACGATGACGAAGGTGCCCGGCCCGGCGCCGATCGGCGAGCGCTCGGTGGACGCCATCCTGATTACCACCAAGCTGGACAAAACCTCCGCGCCGAACTACCCGCGCTACCCGCTGCTGGACGAGCTGCGGCAGATTAACCACTGCTACTTCCGCTTCACCAATACCGGCAACACGCCCATCGTGCTGGTCTACAACCACTGGGGCCACCGCTATGAAGACTTCTACGTCATGCAGAAGACCGAGCTGGTGCGTTTCTACGATGCCAATGGGCAAATGCTGAAGGATGACAAAGGCAACCCGCTGGTGCTGCGAGACGCGCAGTGGAACAAACCCATCGCGCCGGGCGAGTCGACGCCGTGGATCGACCTGGGGCCGACCATGAACGTCGAGAGCAGCTCCCCCTTCTGGGCGCAAGCAATCCGGGTGAGTGACACGATCGGAACCGCGCTGCCACAGGATCTACCGTTTACCATGGATATCGCGCTGTCGCCGTCGCAGGCGGGCATCGTGAAATCCTTCGCAAAAGCGGCGGACGAGCCGATGCTGGTGGTGAACGTGCAGCCGGATCTGCAGCGGGCGGAAGGGCGCGAGTATACGCTGACCAGCCGCGACGTGTATAACCGCATGACGGCAGAGATGAACGCCATCCCGCGCGTAGGGCCGATGCCGAAGAGGCTGCGGCTGTTCGGCAGCGTGGGCACCGTCTATCCGGGCCCGGTCGCGCTGAACGCCAAAGGCGGCGATGTTGCGCTCAAAACGGTCGCCGACTACAGCATCGCCATGGGGTTGAATACGTATGGGTATGCCTTCCAGGATGCCGACTACGCCGATGCGCTCTCCGCCTATTACCAAGCCAAGAACGCGTCGCTGGTCGAGCTGTCCGGAGTGTATCACCACACCACGAACATCAAGGATCTGGAGAAGTTCACCGACCCGCGGATCAAGTCGAGGTTCTACTACAACTCCTTCGGCGATGAGATCGGCCTGCCCGCCGTCAACGTCAATGACCAGACGCAACTGGCCGCTTTCCGCGCCTTCGCGCAGAAGCGCGGTGTGAAGCCGCAGGATCTGGGCTTCAAAACCTGGGATGAGGTGAAACCGCTGGCCAGCTATACGCCGGACGCGGTCGTCGGCGTCGGACTGATGCCCACCGACAAGAAAACCTCGCTGCCCACCGGCAACGCGGCGCTGCCGCTCAAGCGGCTCTTCTGGCTCACCCATGAATTCGTCATCGAGCGCGGGACCGCCGATTTCGCGAAGAAAACGCAGGAGATGACCGCCCTCTTCGGCCCGCAGTTCAAGACCAGCGCCAACCTGGGCGGCATGCACCCCTTCTACTGGTTGAATCAGGCTTCTTTCATCGAGTCGTTCCGCGCCGGGGCCATGACGCTGGCGTGGAGTGAAGACTACGACTATACGCAGCCCGAAGGCTCGCGCCTATGCATCGAATACCAGGCTGCCAACGTGCGCTGCGGGGCGAAGTATCACGATACCCCCATGCAGTTCTATAACATGCCGCACTTCCCCGGCAATACCGGCCGCCACCTGGTGCAGAACGCCGTCAGCCTGTGGGGCCAGGGCGTGAAGGACCTGGACTTCTTCAGCGTATCTCCCGACCTGTTCTCCACCGAGAATTATATCGCCTCGCGCGGCGGCATCGAGACGGCCGGCGGCATCCGCCGCATCAGCGGCATGGCGGGGAACGTCGAGGACGCCCTGATGCCCGCGCGCACCCGCAAGGCGAAGGTGGCCATGCTCCTCTCCGAAGCGAGCGACCTTTGGGAGGTGTCCGGCGGCAGCCAGTGGGATGTGAAGCCCGGCTCGGATGCCACCAACGCCTTCAATGAGGAGCGCAAGGACATCTGGTATGCGCTTCGCAATGCCGGCTACCTGGTGGACCTGCTGACGGAGAACGACGTGAATGAAGGCCGCCTGCAGGAGTACAAAGTCCTCTACGTGTGCAGCCGCAACATGGAGCGCCGCACCACCGCCAAATTGCAGGGCTGGGTAAAGGGCGGCGGAGTCGTATACCTCACCGCCGGCGCCGCCCGCTTCGACGAATATGACGCGCCGCTCACCGCGCTGGATGCCCTGGTGGGCCGCGGCCCGGTCGTCAAAGCCGACTTCTACAAAGGCGCGCTGCGCCCGAAGCTGGAACTGCTGCAATTATCGCCCAAGGGTCGAGTCACCCTGACCGTCAATAAGCAGCAATTTGCGTATGATGCCTACGCCTCGGTGGAAACCTTCAAGCCCGCGAAAGGCGCGAAGGTGCTGGGTACCTTCGCCGGCGGTCAGCCCGCGCTGGTCAACATGAAGACCGGCAACGGCTGGGGCTTCTACACCGGCACGCTGCCCGGCCAGGCCTGGTTGAAGAAGGGTCTACCGCTGCGCGTGATGGGCAAAGGCGGGCTGGACGACAACTTCTGCCACTTCGAGCCGCAGGACTTCGACGACAACGCGGCGGCCGCCATTCTGCTGCCGCTGCGCCAGGCCGGCGTGCAGCCGGAGGTGACCAGCAGTTATAAGCACATCATCACCAGCGTGCTCGACGGTCCGCAAGCCACCGTGGTGACGATGATCGACCTGGGTCAATACGAGCCGACGCTGGTGGGCAATGGTCGCAAGCTGCTCGGCCTCACCATCCGCGGCGTGCGCCCGGCGAAAGCCGTCCACACCGCCATGAACGCCGGCGCCACCTTCCAGAACGGCAAAGACGGCGTCACCGTGCTGCTGACCGACATCAACTATGCCGATGTCATTGTGATCGAGCATTAATTCAGGGACTGCAGACGATCGAAAAACCAGCAAGCCCGTATGTAGTAAGCCACACAGCCGGGGCGGAGTGGCGTCCGTGTATAGGAAAGCTTTCCTATCAACGACGCCACTCCGCCCCGGCTGTGTGGCTTACTACATACGGGCTTGCTGGTTTTTTAAACTGCTTTCTCCCCCCTGGTAACCACCGCTTTTATTATGCAACAGACAATACGGCAAGCGCTCTGTGTTGTCGCATCTTATCCCCAATCGCCGTCAATTTGGGGATAAGTTGTGGATACCTTTTGCCGTTTGTACGAGGGAAACTCTTGCGCCTCGGACGCTTGTTCGCTCGCCATGGATGGTCCGGGCGGTTATAATCATAAGCGAGCCTCCCCCACGGCACCCATCACAGCCCTGGCTCACTGGTACCGGTTTCTGCCAAATCATCACAACTGCCATCGCCGCCAGTATATTGGCATTCGTGTAACAACTGCGCAGATTAACAGGAAGACTTATGGCCGCCAGAATATTGATATGTTTCCCAATCAGTGAGGCTCCCGGGCTGCGAAACGAAGCAGCGCAGCTCGCGATCGGGCTGGCAGCGCGTGGCGACGAGGTGCTGGTCTTCGGACCACTCGGCCCCTGGCGTCACGCGCTGCGCCTGTCCGGCGTTACCGCGCATGAATTCAACCTCCCCGCCGACGAGCGCAAGTTCATCCGCGCCGTCCAGGACGAAGAGCCGCAGATCATCCACGCCTTCGGCGCGGAAGCGGCGCACCTGGCGCTGCCGCTGACGCTGCTCATCGGCGCCGGCGGCGTGGCCACGCTGGGCCATGCCGACCTGCCGCGGTTGATCCCCACCAACCTGCGCACGGCGTCCGCCATCTTCGTCGCTTGCGAGCACCTGCGCGAGCAGGTCGCCCGCCGGCTGCCCGGCACCCCGGTGGTGCCCACCGGCTACCTGCTGCCGCCGCCGGCCCCCACGCCCGAGCCGCCGCTCCGCTTCCTGGCGGACGAGCTGGGCCTGCGTGACGGCGCGCCGGTGGTGCTGATGGCCGACTACTTCCGCAACGGCGAGACGGAGTCGGCAAAGGCGCTTATCGCCGCCGTCCCCACCATCGCACAGCGCGTGCCGAACGTGCAGGTGATTATCGCCGGCGCCGGCATCCGCCTGGGTGAGCTGGAAGAAGCAGCCTACGAAGTCAACGACGAGCTGGGGTACCGCGCCGTCTTGCTGCCTGGCCACCGCGACGACCTGCAGCAACTGCTGTCACTGGCGACGGTGGCGGTCGGCTCCGGCCGTTTCGCGGCGGAGGCGCTGGGCGCCGGGGTGGCGCTGGTCGCCGCCGGCCACGCCGGGCTGGTGGGCACCGTCACCGATGAGACGGCGAAGGTCGCCCATTTCACCTGCTTCGGCCGCCATGGCCACCTGGACCCGATCACCCCGAAAGCGCTGGCGTCGGAGATCGTCGGTCTCTTCACCTACGAGCAGTACCGCGTACAGTTCGCCGCTGAAGGCCAGCGCCGCATCCTCGCCGAGTCGGAGCGCGAGCACCGCGCGGCGCAAATCGCCACGTATTACAGCCGCACCGCGCCTAACGGCATCGGCGTGCGCACCCCGCAGCGCCTCACCGCCGTGCTGCCGGACGACCTGCGCGGCATGCTCTTCTGCCTGCCGGCCATCGGCGCGCTGAAGTCGCAGTTCCCACTGGCGAAGATCGCACTGGTTGCCCGGGCCGACCACGCCGGCCTGCTGCGCCAGCTCGGTGCGGCGGACAGCGTGCTGCAGAAGCCGAAGCGCCTGACCGCCTGGCTGCCCTTCCTGCACGAGCTACGCGGGGTGCGGCCGGACATCGCCCTTTGCTTCGCCGAGGACACCACCTCCACCGTTATTGCCGGCTGCTCGCGCGCCCCGCACCGCCTTGGGTTTGCGGAGGTGGGCGGCAGCATCTTGCTCACCGATCACCTGCACGCGCGTACGGCCGTCTCGCCGGCGAAGTCGCTGATGCTGGTGCACGGACTGGGTATCGCCAACGGCGCCTCGCTGCCCGCCTTCCCCATCCCGGAGGAGGTGCGCGAAACGGCGGAGCTGAGCCTGCTGGGCGCCGGCGTCGAGGCGCACGAGCGCGTAATCTTGCTCTGCCCGCGGGCGGAAGAGGACCGGGCCTGGTCGAGCGCGAGTTGGACCAACCTGGCGCGCCAACTGGCCGAAGACCGCCCGGAGCGGATCGTCATACTTGGCGAAGACGAATTCGACCTGCCCGCCGGCGTCGTCGCCATCCCGCAGCCGGAGGACGCCCTGCACCTCGCCGCGCTGCTCGCCCGTGCCATGACCGTCGTCGCCCCCGACAACGATGCCCTGCACCTTGCCGACCTGCTCGGCGTGCCCACCGTCGGCCTCTACGGCCCCACCGCGCCGGAGACGGTCAGTCTGCCCAACGAGTTGCGCATCCAGCTCACCCTCCCCGCCACTCCCGCCGAAGTCGCCGCCGCCATCGCCGACTGCTGCCCGCTGGAGCTCGAGCTGGCGTCGTAATCCCTGTTCACAGGCGCCGCTCGGCTGGACAGGCTGTCTGCTCTCTTTTATAATGAGATAATCTCCCTCCGCGAGGAAGCCATGTCTGTTCAGGAAGCGAAGAAACGCTACGTCGCCCTGGTGCAGCGCCTGGAAAAGGCGGCACGCCGGAACCCGACCGGCTTTCGCACGCGCCTGATGCTGCTCGCTTTCCTCGGATTCGCCTTTTTGACCCTCGTGTTCCTTTTCTCCGCCGGGCTGCTGACGGGCATTGTCTGGGGAGTGATTTTTATCTTCAAAAGCATGGGGCACGTGAGTGGGAGCGCAGTGGCCGGGACGGTGAAATTACTGATTTACATCGGCATTCCGCTCGGTATCTTCGCCTTGACGCTCTTCTTTGCTTTGCTCGGTACCGTATTACGGCTGATCTGGTTCCGCGTGCCTCCACCGGAAGGCCTTGAATTGAAACGCGGAGCCGCTACGCGCCTCTTTTCACTGGTGGACCGGTTGAGCAGCAATATGGGCACCCCGCCCATCCATGCCATCGTCATTGATGGCGATTTCAACGCCGGCGTGATGCAGGTGCCGCGGTTGGGCCTGCTTGGATTTCATAAAAATTACCTGGTGGTAGGCCTGCCGCTGCTGCAGGCGCTTTCTCCGGAACAATTCCGCGCGGTGCTGGCGCACGAGTTCGGTCACGTCGCCGGCAGTCACGGGCGCTTCAATCTGTGGGTGTTCAGTCTGCAGATGATGTGGGGTCAGCTCATTTCGTCGCTGACGGGTGATGATGAGGACCAGCATGTCGGCATCAACGTCATCATCGGCTTTCTGAACTGGTATGCGCCCTTGCTGTTCGCCCACATCTTCGCCTTGCGACGCATGGATGAGTATCAGGCCGACAACTTCGCCAAACGGTTTACCGGCGAGAAGATTTTCGCGGAAAGCCTGGTGGCGGTCAATACCCGCGCTCGCTACCTGGCTGAAGATTTCTGGCCCCGGATCGAGCAGTCCGCGAAGAGACAGGGGAATGTGGCTATCTTCACCACCCTCGGCCAGACGTTCCAGCAAGGGCTGCCGCCGGAAATCCAGCAAAAGTGGCTGATCGCCGCCCTGCAGGAGCAGACCGATTTCGACGACACGCATCCCTGCCTGGCAGAACGGCTGAAGGCGCTGGGCATCATCGGCGAACCGCCCCTCCCCGCCTACGTCCCGGAAACCGCCGCCGTTCACTACCTCGGCCCCACCGCGGAGAAACTCACCGGTTTGCTAGACCAGCTTTTCTCGGCGGCGATGGCTCAAGGGTAATGGAACAGCCCGGAGGTGTCCCCGGGCTGCTTCCGTTTTCCGCGTTGTAAGAGAACTTACGCTCCGGCCGGCACGGCGGCTTCGCCTTCCGATTCGCCGGCGACTTCTTCCTCTTTCACCACCACGGCGACGCCGGCGATGGTGATGTCTTCGTCCATGCGCATCAGGCGGACGCCCTGGGCGGAGCGGCCGGTTTCGCGGATGGTGTCGACCTTGGTGCGGATGACCTGCCCGCCGGTGGAGATGAAGAGGACTTCGTCACTCTCGTCCACCGCCTTGCAATCCACCAGCGGCCCGTTCTTCTCGGTGATCTGCACCGTCTTGATGCCGATGCCGCCGCGGTGCTGCACCTTGTACTCGGTGAGCGGGGTGCGCTTGCCGTAGCCGCGCTCGGTGACGGCCAGCAGCTCCTGCTCGGGCCGCACCAGCGCCACCCCGACCACATGGTCGCCCTTGCGCAGCTCGATGCCGCGCACGCCGTGGCTGCCGCGGCCCATGGAGCGCACTTCCTCTTCCGAGAAGCGGATGGACATGCCGTCATGGGTGGCCAGCACCAGGTGACGGTGGCCGTCGGTGACCTTCACCCACTTCAGCGCGTCCTCTTCGTCCAGCGTGATGGCGATGAGCCCGCCGGTGCGCCGCGTCTCGAACTCGGAGAGCTGCGACTTCTTCACCACGCCGCGCTCGGTGACCATGAACAGGTACTTGTCCGGCGAGAACTCCTTGATGTTCAGCACCGCGGTGACCGTCTCGCCGGGCTCGATGTTGATGAGGTTGATGATGTTCACCCCGCGCGCGGTGCGGCTGGTGGCCGGCACTTCGTGCGTGCGCAGGCGGTACACTTTGCCCTTGTCGGTGAAGGCCAGCAGGTAGCTGTGGGTGCTGGCGATGAAGAGGTGCTCGACGTTGTCCTCTTCCTTCGCGGTCAGCCCCAGCACGCCCTTGCCGCCGCGGATTTGCGTGCGGTAGGTGTCGACCGGCACGCGCTTCACGTAGCCGTCGCGGGTCATGGTGATGATCACGTCCTCGACGTCGATCAGATCCTCGATGGAGAGCTCGGCGGCCTCTTCCTGGCGGATGCGCGAGCGGCGGGCGTCGCCGTGGCGCTTCTTCATGTCCAGCAGCTCGTCCTTCACCACCAGCATCAGCTTGCGTGGGTTGGAGAGCAAGTCCTCGAGATACTCGATCCGCTTCATGACTTCCGCATATTCCTTCTCGATCTTCTCGATCTCCAGGGAGGTGAGGCGGTGCAACTGCAGATCGAGGACCGCCTGCGCCTGCCGTTCGCTCATCTCAAAGGTATGCATCAGGCCTTCGCGCGCCATGGTCGGCGTGCGGCTCTCGCGGATCAGCTTGATGACGTCGTCCAGATTCATCAGCGCAATGCGGTAGCCTTCCAGGATATGGGCGCGCTCGCGCTGCTGCTTTAATTCGTGCTTGGTGCGGCGGGTGACCACCACGCGGCGATGCTCGAGGAACTGCTTGAGCAGATCGAGCATGGTCAGCGTGCGCGGCTCGGGTTTGCCGTTCACCTGGATGATGCCCACCATGTTGAAGTTGAAGCGCTTGCGCAGCGGGGTGTGCTTGTACAACTGGTTGAGCACCACGTGCGGGTTGGCGTCGCGCTTCAGCTCGATGACCAGCTTCATGCCCACACGGTCGGACTCGTCGCGCAGGTCGGCGATGCCCTGGATCTTCTTATCCTTCACCAGGTCGGCGATCTGCTCGACCAGGCGGGCCTTGTTCACCTGGTAGGGGAGCTCGGTGACGATGATCGCGGTTTTGCCGCTCTCCGCCGGCTCGATGTGGGTGCGGGCCTGCATGGTGCACGCGCCGTTCCCGGTGGCGTAGGCGTCGCGGATGCCCGCGGTGCCGAGGATGAGGCCGCCGGTCGGGAAGTCCGGCCCGGGCATCACCTGCAGCAACTCGTCCACGGTGATGTCGTTATTCCGGTCGATCATCAGCGCGCAGGCGTCAATCACCTCGCCCAGGTTGTGCGGAGCGATTTCCGTGGCCATCCCTACCGCGATGCCACTGGTGCCGTTGCAGATCAGGTTCGGGAAGCCGGCGGGCAGCACGGTTGGCTCTTTGGTGGTTTCATCGAAGTTGGGGATGTAATCCACCGTGTCGTGCTCGAGGTCCGCCAGTAATTCCGCGCCGAGCTGGGTCAGCTTCGCCTCGGTGTAGCGCATGGCCGCCGGCGGGTCGCCGTCGATGGAGCCGAAGTTGCCCTTCGGGTGCACAAACGGGTAGCGAGAGTTCCAGTCCTGCGCCATGCGCACCAGCGTATCGTAAATGGAGGCGTCGCCATGGGGGTGGTACTTGCCCATGCATTCGCCGACGATGGCGGCGCACTTGCGCGTGTTCCCGCCCGGCGACAGGTTCAGCTCGGACATCGCATACAGCACGCGCCGCTGCGACGGCTTCAGCCCGTCGCGTACATCAGGCAGCGCGCGGCTGATAATCACGCTCATCGCGAAGCGAAGGTATGAATCCTTCATCTCATCCACGATCGAGACGTCGGTTATTTCATGCTTGGGTTTCTCGTCAGGCATCGTTTCTCCTATCCCGTCCACACGTTCGTCTCGCGCCGCATCGCCGGATCATTGGGAACGTCTCCAGAATCTCAACGCGCGAGGCTCAACCCCAATTGGTGTCTATGGGTGACCGCATATTATACCATTTTCGCGAGGGCGACGGAAGAGAATCCCACACCTCCCGCTCCCTTTTCACGCTCAAAATGGGCCGGCATCCGGGACTTTGGAAAAAAACATCAAAATGATAGGTAAGATATCTCGCTCCGAAAGATCGACTGCTTCCGGTCGGACGTCCTCGGCCAGGGAGATCAGCAGTCGACATAATTCCGCGCTTTCAGGACGCGTTCGAATTTATAGGCGAGATAAGCGTAGTGGCCCCAGGATTGGTAGCGCTCGTGGGCGAGGCGGGCGACGGTGGGGGCGGGGGTTTTCGGGGGCAGACCCAGGTAAGCGCAGACTTCGCTGTCGCAGGGGATGAAGGCATAATGGCCGGTCAGCATCAGCATGTGGTTGGCACTGTAAGGGCCGATGCCGGGGATGCGCAGCAGGCGTTCACGCAGCGCGGACGGGTCGGCAGCGGCGGGCCAGGCGTCGATGTCGATGGCACCGGCCAGCAGGTCGCGGGCGAAGCCCTGGATGAATTTGGCGCGGTACCCCAGGCCGATGGCGGCCAGCTCGGGCTCCGCGGCCGCGGCCACGCGCCCGGGGGTCGGGAAGGTGAAGCCTTGCGCTTCGCCGGTGAGTGGATCGAGGCACGGTTCGCCGAGTGTCTGACAGAGGGCGTATACCATACGCTTCGTATTGCGCCAGTGACAGTTGGTGGTGCAAAGGGTTTTGACGACATCTTCGAAAAGGCTTTCCGAGCGCAGCAGCGCGCCGGCTCTGAGGCGCACGCAATTGGAGAGCACCGGGTGCTCCGCACACAACTGCCAGAAGCCGGAGAAGTCCTCGTCGGCCCGGAACATCCACCGCATCTGCCGCGTCACCTCGCATATGTCGGTGTCATCCAACGCCGTGCTGACCGAGACGGCCAGGCAATGCGCGGGGTCCCACATTACGTTGACGCGACAGACGCCGGCGTGCGGCAGCCGCGTGAACCACTGCAGAGAGGCGCCGTCGGTGGCGAGCGGGTGCAAGTTCGGCCAACCATGAGAAGTGACGGCCAGGCCGGGATTGTGCGGTAATGGGATGTCAAAATGAGTGTGAGTCACGGTCCCATTGAAACAGGTTTCGGCAAGGCGGGCAAGGACGGGGAGGCGGTGGCACGCAGCTGATTCTTGCTCTTGCTCTACAGCCTCACGAAATCTAGATTCGTGAGGCTGTAGAGCAAGAGCAAGAGAAAAGAGCAAGAGCAAGGAAAACTCGTATTCAATCCCGCCATAACCAGCGCAACGCGTCCGGCAGGATGGCGCCGGCGTGCTTGCCGTCATGGCCGCCGGTGCCGAAGACGAAGCGGTAGTCGTAGCCGGCCCACTCGAGGGCGGCGGCCATTTGCTGGTTGGCAAGGGGCCAGTGGCCGAATTCCCAGTTCAGGTCGGTCGAGCCGCTCTGCAGGAAGATGCGGATGGGCTTGCGCGTGGTGGTCTTGCGGATGAGCGACGGGTAGTTGTGTCCGCCGCGGATGTCCTCGAAGCTGCCGACGAAACTCAGCACCTTGCGGAAGGCATCCGGGCGTTCCCAGGCGACAGTCCACGCGCAGATGGCGCCGGAGCTGCTGCCGCCGATGCCGCGCATGTTCGGGTCGTCGGTGATGTTCACTTCATTGCGCACCTCGGGGAGAATCTCCTCCAGCAGCAGGCGGGCGTAGGCGTCGCTCAACGTGTCATACTCCACCTGGCGTGGGCGGTCCGGCAGGTAGTCAGGCACGGGCTGGCCGGGGATCTCGCCGGGGTTGATGAAGAGGCCGATCATCACCGGCAGCTCGCCGGCATGGATCAGGTTGTCGAGCACGGTCGGCACGCGATACTCGCCGTCCGGCTGCTGAAAACACCCGCCGTCCTGAAACACCATCAGCGCCGCCGGCTGATCAGGATCATATTGCGCCGGCACATACAGATAGTAATCCCGCACCGTGCCGGGAAAGACGCGGCTGTTCTCCCAGCGGTACGCGGTGACGCGCCCCTGCGGCACACCGGGTTTCGGGAAGGAATCCGGCCCTAATACATATTCGGCATCCGGATTTTCAACCGGCGTTTGCGGAAGGTCAGGCATAGTGTCGCTCCTCGCAGCCCTTATCGGTCGCTACATTGCGCCGGTTTCTTGTTCGATGACGAATGCTTTCCATCCTTCCGCTCCGGAACCGGCAATTATTCTGCCGCATTTCCCGCGTAATACAGCGATTGCAGACGCGTGCAGGTTTTCAGGTCGATGCCCAGCTCCGCCAGCGCCGCCGGAGCGTTCTCCATCTCGTAGGTGCGGCGAGTGCGCTGCTCCGCGGTTTTACGATACTTCCCATTCTGCCAGTGATATGTCTCGACCAGGAAATACGCGCCTTCTTCGCCGTTCTCGCCAAATTCGATGAAGTAGGTGAGGATGGCGGCCGCCTGCCCTGCCCCCTGTGGCTCGATCAGCGCGCCGCCGGTGGTGACATCTTCGGAGATGCCCCCGTTGGGGAAGATCATGGTGAACGCGCGGCCGTCCCAGCGGAAAGCGTAGTCTTGCACCAGGCGCCCGTTGAAGCTGGGATCGGCGCACACCAGCAACGTCGGCTTCCGGTCACCGGTCAACAGGGAGGTTATCGGGGTCGAGCAGTCCGCAAAGGTCGGCAGTGCATACTGTCCCAGCACGGTTCCGCCGCGCGCGAAGAGGATCAACGTCGGCGGTACGTCTTCATTGAAGGGGATGCGGTCATCATCACCGGCCGCATTGAGCACATAAGCCGTCTCCTGCACGTTATCCAGATCGAAATCCGCCGACGCCTGAGATTCGATACTGTAGCCAGCGGGCAGGGGAGGGCGCACATTGACGGCCGCAGACGTTCTCACCGGTGCATCGGACTGGGTTGAGTTGCACAACCAGATGGGGGCCGAGAGCACGTAGGCGCCATTTGCCAGGATGACGCGGAGGTAAAACACCGCTTCGTCCAGAGCGTTACGCTTCATCGAAGTAATCGCCGTCGCGCGTAGTGAGAACTCGCCATCGGCATCAAACTGTCCTGCGGAATCGGGCACCGCAATGGTCCGGCCATCGAGCGCCACAACTTCGACTTTCTGGATGCGGTTGTCCCGATCGCCATCGCTTAGCGCGTACCTGAGGGTAATGCCCGTATTTGCCGGCAAATCGATCTGGCTTCCCATCCAATTTCCCGTTTGGCCGCCGTCGATATCGAAAAGCAGCTTCAAGCTGAACGCCCGATCTTCGGTGGCGAATACCTGGCGATGGTACAGCGCGTTCAGCACCCCGGACCGTCCGCTGTCATTGCCAGTGAGCCAGATCCCAGTGTGCCGCTCAATTGCGCCATCCTTTAGTTTGATCAGGTTATCATTCCCGATTGTCGGCGCAACATGCCAGCCGTTCAACAACGCCGTTCGGAACAGCGTTTCACTGTCTTTGATGGAATGGTAGGCGGGTGTGCCGCCCACTTCGATCAGCTCAATAACATCATCTGCCGCTGCATTGAACGCGAAATTATTGAAATGCGTGCCGGTCCAGATATGGTTGAATTGCGCGACGGGTGGACAATTGTCGAAGACGCGATCTTGTCGCGCAGCAGCCAGCTTCTCGTAGCACGTCGATAATTCTTGTTGAACCGGCAGACCATTGTTTGGCGCCCATTTCTCTCGCGTGCCGAAGATATTTATATGGTCGTAAGTATGTCCGAACTCCGGTTTTTCGAGACTCGCGCCTAACAGATTTTTATCATCGCAATAGGTCCATTCGAACCCTCGCAGACCGATAACATATGTATTCGGGTCCTTCAAGGTTTCACTCGAGAGCCATTCCAGGTAAGACCAATCATCTACGATGGCCTCTGAGTGGTCACTCAACCCGATGACGTCCAATCCAACCGCATTTACTTTCTTCAGGGTGTCAATAGGTTGCCATGTAACAGAACCGCCGCTGATATTCGTATGTATGTGCAGATTGCCACGCAACAGTGTAGTAGTCACCGGTTGTTCGCTCTGCGTTCCACCGTTATTCAGCAGCAGCCGCACCTCCTTCACCTCGCAATCATCATACGATTGCCAAAGGTTGGGGATGAAGGTCTCCAGGTCGACCAGGTTGTCGCCGGCGTGGAGGATGCCGGGGGAGAAGCGGAAGGTGAATTCCTCCCACTGATCCGTGCGGGCGACGGCGGCGCCGACCTTCTGCCGGTTGAAGTAGACGATCGGATCCTTACGGGGAATCGCTTTCACCTTCAGTTTCACCACGGCTTCCGTTACGCCGTTCAGGTCAGCGGGCGTCAATTGGAAGGTGTCGTACCATACGGTCTCCTCCTCCGAGCGGTCGTCACCGAGATAAATGGTATCCGGCAGCAGCATGATTTCGCCGCGGGCGGGCATGTTCCCGGCGAGCGCCTGCCCGTGAGCCTCCAGGAAGGCCGTCGGTTCGACCCAGCGCTCGGGAAATTGCGGGATGTCGTCGTCCTGACCGCACGCCGCCAGCGCGCCGTGACGCGACTTGGGATCTTCATACGTACCGGTGCGGATACCGAAGTGCAGGTGGGGCGGCTTGACCGCTTTGTCGATGACGCCGAGCAGCGTGCCCTTCTCAACGGTCATCCCGGGTTTGATCGACTTATCGATGACGATGTGACCATACAGGCTGGTGAATCTGGTCATATCTGGCAGCAGGTGCTCGATGACGATGCATTTCCCCCACTTCGATTTCTGGGACTTCGAGAAATAGTCCGCATAGCGTACGACGCCGGTAGCGCACGCTCGCACCTCTTTGTCTGCCTGTTGAAGGTCGACATCGACGCCGCAATGTTTCTCCACGACCTTATGTTTGCACTTCTCCAGCCAGTCGCTGCCGAATCCCCCCTGCGCGGAGGGCATGAAGGTGTCGGTGGGTTGCGCCGTGGTATCCGCGACCCGGGTCGACCCGGCGCCTGCCAACGGCATGAAGTCACGGCCATATTTCTGGGTGAACATCATGCTTTTGAGCGTCTCCGAACGCTCGCTGGTCGGCGGATGCGTGGCGAAGAACTGCTGATACGGATTTTGATCCTGCGTCGCCAGCGTTTCCAGGCGCCGCATGAAGGCCAACCCCCCATAAGGATTGTAGCCTGCTTTGGCGGCAAAACTGAAGCCAAGCTGGTCCGCCGCGCGCTCGTCAGCCCGCGACCGTCCGGAGATATAGAGCTGGGCGGCAATGCCGGCGATGAATTTTGCATCATTGCCTTTGATGAGTTTACCGGCGACGAGCGACGCCACCAGCGAGTCGCGCAGTTGGCGAAAACCATGCCCTTCGCGCGTATGCGCCAACTCGTGTCCCATGACGAATGCCAGCTCGGCGTCCGTCACCCCCGGCGTGTGCAACAAGCCTTCATTCACGTAGATTTTACCGCCGGGAAGCGCGTAGGCATTGACATCGGAGTTATTGAGAACCTTCACCTCGAAGCTCATTTTCTCGCGCCGGGCTGCCGGCGCCAGCCGTGCCAGCACATTGTTGACGCGTTCGTTGAGCTGAGGATCGGTGGAAACCCCCGATTCGTCCTCTAATTGATTCCCGGCCAGCGAGCCGACGAGCTTTTGTGCCTCGACGTTATTACTCAACAGGAGCAGGAGCGATACCGCCGTTTCTGCGTCCTGGGTGGCGCAGGGCAGGGGCAGCAAAACCAGGATTGCCAGGAATACCATGAAGATGGACAGTGTGCGTCCCATGAATACCTCCTAGACTTCCGGTGGGGTGGGGCTGTAAAGCGTGCGGCATCTAACTCATCAAATTAACCGGTTCACTATTATAACAGTGTTACGGGTTTTCGTATCCCCTCTCCTGCTGGTTATGCAATCTGAGTAGATTTCGTAATAGTGCGATCGGTAGCGCCAAATGGCCGTCCGGCGTGGACCCGGCGGCGGGGAATAACTGAAGGCGCGCACGGTTCTGATCCGATCGTTCCTCCCGCGACGCGGCCACCGGCGGCTGGACCGGCTGATTGCCGAGTGCCAGACGCCGGTGGCATAACGATCCGATTTGCATGAAGATTCCCGCCCGTGAAGTGGTATTGACGTGCGGGAATCGCTCTACCAGCTCTGAACGGGTCTTGCCTGTCCGCGGGTTTGCAATGCAGGATCAGTGCCCTGGGCTCATGCTACCCCCACTTCTTCCCCAGCTCCGCGAGCCCCGCCTTGCCAAGATCGTCGAGGGTCATGACGACGTGGAACTGCACGTCCGCATCCAACAGTAGGAACCAGGGTTCCGCGAGTGCCGGCACCCGTGACGGATCAGCGAGATCAACGAGCATGATGACTGCCCGATACCCATCGATATTGGTGAAATAGACCGCTTCCGGTTTTGTCTCATCGAGAATTTTCGACAAGGTCTGCTCGACACTGCCGTCTCGCACCAACTCGTTAAACTCCTGGTGAGGGATACTCACCTGCATCAGCATACGCATGACGATCTCCTTTGGAACTAGCGTAACTGAGTGTGGATGAGCGGGGTGTTGAAATGTGGGGACACCGCGGGGCGTGGAGTGCTATTTGAAACAGAAAGGGACAGGCGGGATTTACCGCCTGTCCCTCTCATGCGTATGGCTATCCTGTCTGTTACTTTTTCGACCTGGTCGGCGCCGCCGCGGAGAACACATCGCTGTTCACAGTAATGTTGTTCGCCCAGACGACCTGCTGACTGACGCCGTAGTACGAGCTGGTGAACCAGCCGCCGTCGGTGACCATCATCACGCCCAGCACGCGCTTGCCGTTGAGCAGGGAGAGCGCGCCGGCGTAGTTCGTGTAGCCGGACGGCCCGCCGAATTGGGTGGTGTCATAAATCCCCGCCGCGCTGCCGATCAGGTTGCCGGTGTGCAGCCAGCCGGTGGCCCCGCCGTAGAAGTAGGGGAACTGCGGCAGGATGTAAACGACAGCCCAGCCATCGCCGGCGGAGGGGTTGAACAGGCCATCGTCATCCATGTCGATAGCGAGCGAGAACCGCGGCGAGCCGCCGCCCCAGGGCGTGACGGCTTCCCAATCGGTGCTCAACTGGTAGATGTCCTGAAAATACAGGGAGGCGGACGGCGTGTAGTAGATCTCACCGCCGGTGACGCCGTAGGGCTGCGTCGGGTCCACTTTCGAGGTCATCTGCACGACCCATGGGGATGATTTGACGCCGGATTTGACGATCGTCGCCGTGTCATACAGCGACCATGGACTGGTGGCCGCGACGGCGCCCAGCGCGCCCCAGCATGCCAGCGCGATTGTGAGCAGCATAATCTGCACGGTTGCGATGCGGTTCATTGGCACCTCCACTAACAGCATAGTCTTTGCCTCATCAGGCATTCCGTTCCTGTAAAATTGCGCATGGATCAATCGCTCTCACCGCGTCACCAGCGATTATACTGAGAACAAATAAGTATGTTGATATTATACTGATTCGATTGGTAATACAAGTGGATGAGAACCTTACAAGTTAGTGCGGGATCTTTGCCACGGATCCGGATTTCTTACCCCCGTATGACGGAATTTCCGGGAGGATTCATCCTGGAAACGATGAACTAACAAGCGAGGTATACGATGAATACACCGCCGGACAACCGCATGAAGGCGATGCTGTTCGAGCATCCGGGCGCCATCCCCATCTCCGTCTGGCTGCTGCCGGCGGCGTGGATGGCGCATCGCGAGGCGCTGCATGAAATCGCCATGCGCCACCCCGACCTGTTCGGCCCGCCGCGGGACGCGGCGACGGTGAACTTCGACGCCGTGGGCGGCACCTACGCGATGGGAGAGCACACGGACGCCTGGGGCTGCGTGTGGAAGAACATCGCGCAGGGGTTCGACGCACAGGTGGTGAACCACCCGCTGCCGGAGCGCGCGATGGTGAACGCTTTTACGCCGCCTCCGCCCGGCGACGGCATCCCGCACGGCTTCCTTTTCCTGCGGCTGACCTACCTGCGCGGTTATGAAGAGGCGATGATCGACTTTGCCGAGGAGCCGTCCGAGTTGCAGCGGCTGATCGACATCGTCAGCGACTACAACATCAGTGAACTGGCGCGGATGGAACGGCTGGACCCAATCCAGTATTTCGGCGACGACCTGGGAGCGCAGACGGCGCTGCCTATCTCACCGGTGGCCTGGCGGAAGTATCTGAAGCCGTGCTATAAAAAGCTGTATGACCTGTGCCACCACAAGGGCAGCTACGTCTTCATGCACACCGACGGGCATATCTTGCCGATCATCGGCGACCTGATCGACTGCGGCGTGAATGTGATCAACCCGCAGGTCCGCGCCAACGGTCTGGCCGGGCTGGCGGCGGAGTGCAAGGGCAAAGTCTGCGTCAGCCTCGATCTCGACCGGCAGCTCTTCCCCTTCTGCACCCCGGCGGAGATCGACACCCACGTGCGCGAAGTGGTGGAGGCGCTGGGCAGCCCGCAAGGCGGCCTCTGGCTGCACGCGGAGATCGGCCCGGACGTGCCGCTGGAGAATGTGGAGGCGATCTGCGGAGCGCTTGAGCGATATCAGTATTATTTCAGTGAGGGATAAAGATGGCACCGTACCTGCGGCAACAAGGCACCGCGCGGCAGCTCATTGTGAACGACCAGCCGCTCATTCTGCTGTCGGGCGAGCTGCATAATTCCAGCGCATCGAGCCTGGCCTACATGGAGCCGATCTGGCCGCGGCTGGTTGAGCTGGGATTGAACGCGGTCGTCGCGCCGTTGTACTGGGAGCTGATCGAGCTGGAAGAGGGGCGCTTCGACTTCACCCTCCTTGACGGGCTGGTGGAAGGCGCGCGGACGCACGGCCTGCGCCTGGTCTTCCTCTGGTTCGGCACCTGGAAAAATACCATCTCCTGCTACGTGCCGGCGTGGGTGAAAACCGACCTGGCGCGCTTCCCGCGGCTGCAGCACAAGCCGGGGGCGAACTCCTCCACCCTGTCGCCGTTCTGCCGGGAAACGCGAGATTGCGACGCACGCGCCTTTGCGGCGGTGATGCGCCGCATCCGCGAAATCGACGAAGAGCGGCAGACGGTGGTGATGATGCAGGCGGAGAACGAGGTGGGCGTGCTGAACAGCGCCCGCGACTGGTCCGCCGTCGCACAGCAGGCCTTTGACGCCCCGGCGCCGCCGGAATTGCTGGAAGCAATGACCGCGCGCGGCGAAGCACTGCAGCCGGAGGTGCGCGCCGCGTGGGCGCGTAACGGCCGGCGCACGGCGGGCAATTGGACGGAAGTCTTCGGTGTGGATGCCGCCGAGTTTTTCATGGCCTGGCATTTCGCCCGCTACATCGACGCCGTGGCCGAAGCCGGCCGCCGAGAATACGACTTGCCGGTGTATGTCAACGCCTGGCTGCGCCAGCGCGGCATGGAAAAGCCGGGCGGTTATCCTAGCGGCGGGCCGGTGGCGCGGGTGATGGAGATCTGGCGGGCGGCGGCGCCGCATCTTGATTTCTATGCGCCGGACATCTACGTGCCCGTGTTCAAGGAAACCTGCGCCGACTATGCGCGGGACGGCAACCCGCTGTTCATTCCCGAGGCGTGGAATGACGAGCGCGCCGCCTCTGCTGTCCTTTATGCCATCGGCTGGCATGACGCCATCGGCTTCGCGCCCTTCGCCATCGACGACGTGCCGCCGGACAACCCGCTGGCGGAAACCTACCACACGCTGGCGGGCATGATGCCGCTGCTGACCGCGTGCCAGGGGCAGGGGCGCATGGCGGGGTTTTACCAGGAGACGGACACGGATACCGACACCGTCCTGCTGGGGGGCTACCAGGTACGGCTGGGAACGATGAAGGCGCTGCAGCCCGGCGTCCCGCCCGCCGGCGGCCTGGTGATCGCCCTCGACGAGCCGGATGAGTTCATCATCCTCGGCCGCAACCTGAGCGTGGAGTTCATGTCCCCCGGCGCGGAGATTGCCGACACCGAACTGCTGTGGATGGACCAGGGGCGATATCTCGGCGGGACGTGGCAGCCGGAGCGCCGACTGAATGGCGACGAAAGCGCCCACGGCTTCTCCGCCTCGATCGGCGATCGGCTGACTACGCTACGGGTGAAGGTCAACCGGCAGGCGATGCCGTTAATGCATCAGGGGAATTACCTCTGACACTGCTTTTCTTGTCTGAACCTTGATTCGTCGGATTCAAGGATTTCCTTGATTAATCCATCTCCTGAAGAAAGACCGGCGTAAATCCTTGAATCCTGAAATCCGATGAATCAAGGTTCAGACAAAGGCAGGAAACCATACTGTAAGAAACCGAATATAGTACCAATCCCGAACCATAAGGACCAACCCATGACCAAACGCGAGCGATTTCTGGCCTTTGCGAACTTCCAGCCGGTGGACCGCATTCCCCGGCGCGCGAGTTATACGCAGCCCGAGCTGGAGAATATGACGGCCTTTCTGGGCAAGGACCCGTACGAGCATTTCGACAACGATACGGGCGGGGGCGCGGGGCTGACGCCGCCGGCGGATTTTCAGGCGCCGGATTACCGCGTGTATCACCAGGAGTGGCTGAGCAACCCGGATTTCAGCATCGACTACAACGGCTGCGGGCACCTGGGGCACGGTTTTTACCACTTCACCGAATACATCAGCCCGCTGCGCGACGCGACCCGCTTCCGCGAAATCGAAGATTACCCGCTCGCCGACAACGCGGGGTGGTCGGACACCGAGCTGCGCGCGGCTTGCGAGCAGGCGCACGCGGCGGGGGACTACGCGCAGATCTTCGTGGGACATATGTATGAGAATGCCTGGCAGGTGCGCGGCTACGAGCCCTTCCTGATGGACCTGCTAACCCAGCGCGAGTGGGCGGAATTACTGCTGGACCGCTTCTGTGACAACAACACTCGCGTGGCGGCGGCGGCGGCGCGCGCCGGCTACGATTGCATCGCCACCGGCGACGACGTGGCGAACCAGAACGCGCTGATGTTCCAGCCCGACCTCTGGCGCGAAGTGATGAAACCGCGCTGGGCGAAGGTCATCGCCGCCGCGCGGGCCATCAAGCCGGACATCCACGTCTGGTATCACTCCGACGGCAACGTCTGGGACATCCTGGATGACCTCATCGAGATCGGCATCACCATCCTTAACCCGGTGCAGCCGGAATGCATGGACCCGGTGGAGGTGCGCAAGCGCTGCGGCAAACGGCTGGCCTTCGACGGCTGCATGGGCACGCAGAGCACGATGCCCTTCGGCACAGCCGAGGACGTGCGCAGCCGGGTGCGCGAGCTGGTTGCCGCGCTGGACGGCAAAAACGGCGGCCTGATGCTCTCGCCCACCCATGTGCTGGAGCCGGAAGTGCCGCCGGAGAACGTGGTGGCGTTCTACGAGGAGTGCGATCGCGTCTAACCTCCCCGGGGACTGACCCCTGATTTCATGCCCGGTTGGAAGTTGCCAAAGCCCGTTTGCGGGTCAGTCCTCATGGATAGGAAAGCTATCCTGTTCGTGTGGACTGACCCGCTGGTGGGCTTTGTTATCTTCCGGCTGGGCGTGATATTCGAGGTCAGTCCCCGGGCCAAATCCTCAAGCCATCTCTTTGCTTGCGCGGGGTGCTTTCCCGGCGGCGCAACCTGTGCTACAATGATTGGTGACGGTAGGGTTCAGCGGAAGGCGCGCGGTCTGCCCGTGCGGGAAGATGCGTCTTCGCTCCAGTTGTAAACAGGATGTAACAGAACGTTCACTGAATCGTAACCGGAAACAGCGATAATGATTTCGTGCCAGGCGCTGGTACGGAAACCAATCTCGCGAAATGGAGAGTATCGTTCATGACGGGAACCAAGCCGATACTTGATTCCCCCCGGAGGCTGACAGCGGCTGCGCGGAAACGCCGCCGCGCGTCAGCAGTCAGGAAATTCTTCTTCGGGGTTTTCGCCGTACTCATCATCGCCGTCGCCGGCCTTTGTGGATATCTCCGTACGTCCCCGCTGGGGTTATTGCGCCTCTTCGGGCAAGGGGCGGAATTGCTGCAAGCGACCGTCACCCATGCACCGCCCTTCGGCGGGAAGACGCATGTCAATATCCTCATCCTCGGCACGGACGTCAACTTCGTCGATAAAGGCATCCCGCGTTCCGACACCATCAAGCTGGCGTCGGTGGACTTGACCAAACCCAGCATCTCCATCCTCTCCGTCCCGCGCGACACCTGGGTGGATATTCCGGGTTACGGCTACGCGAAGATCAACAGCGCCTATCAGCGCGGCGGCGACGTGGAAATCGACCGCGTTCGCAGCGCGCAGTCCGTGGTGTCCAACCTGCTCGGCAGCATCTCCGGCCAGGATATTCCCATCGATTATTACGTGCGCATCCAGACCGGCGGCTTCAAGCGAATCGTCGACGCGCTGGGCGGTGTGGAAGTCAACGTCGAGAAGAAGATGGATTACGAGGACAATTATCAGAACCTGTATATCCATCTGCAGCCGGGCCCGCAGTTGCTCGACGGCAAGCAGGCGATGGGCTACGTACGGTTCCGCCACGATCGTGAAAGCGATTATGGCCGCATGCGCCGGCAGGATCAGTTCATCCGCGCGCTGGCCGCCCAACTGGAAAAACCGGAGACGAAGTCCCGGCTGCCGCAGGTGCTGGGCGCGGTGGACAGCATGCTGAAGACGGACTTGACGCTGAACGATATCCGCGCGATCAAGCGTATAGCGGGCACCCTCGGCATGGAAGGCATCCACTCGATTCAACTGCCCACCACGCCGAGCTGGAAAGGCCGCGCCTCCGTAGTCGAGGTGACCGATCTTGCCGCGGCGCAGCAGGCCATCAGCGATGTGCTGAACGGCCCGCGCCCAACGGTGGTCGTGGTCAACGCCAGCGGCCGGCGCAACCTGGGCCGTGCGGTGAGCGAAAAGATCGACAGCACTCAGTATAATGTGGTGGGTGTCGGCAACCTGGCCGAACCGGTGGAGACCACCGAGGTGCTGGCGGTGAAGCGCTGCAAGACCGAGGCGCAAAGCCTGGCCTCGCTGATCGGCGTGCCCGACGTGGATACCGAAACGCCCGCGCCGCAGGCGGAATTCGGCAAACGTGTCGCCCCGCCGCCGCCGAGCGAGATCACGCTGGTCATCGGCAAGAATTATCCCGCGCTGGAACAGGCGCGCGGGTTGGAATAACTCCCGGTCGCCCGGCCATGATGAGACACGTCGGACTACCCTGACAAGTCCGGCACGTCTTATGATTCGGGCCGGGTATGACATTTACGATCAATTTCGGAGGTAAAACGCCCGCTTGGATTCTCTTGCGAAAGCACATATGGCCGTGCATGCACTGGCCTCAAGAAAAGCGCAAGACCTCGTGATCCTCGATCTACGAGGCCTGACCATCATTACCGACTTTTTCATCATCGCCACCGGTTCGTCCGGCGTGAACATCCGCGCCCTCGCCGACGCCGTTTTGGAAGATGCGCGCAAGGAAGGCATCAAGGGCGTCACTCCGGAGGGCATGGACGAGGCGGCGTGGGTGCTGCTCGACCTGGGTGACGTGGTGGTGCACATCTTCGACGCCGAACACCGCGACTTCTACCAGTTGGAGCGGTTGTGGATCGATGGGCTGCGCGTTCCGCTGCCTGAGGAGGCGAGTTAATGCCGGAAGCTCCGCCCAACCCGGAGCTGGACCGCGGGCATCCCGGTGCCGGAGGAGGCGCGTTGATGCCGGAAGCTCGGCCCAACCCGGAGTTGGACCGCCTGCTGGTGGAGATGCACGTCCGCCTGCGCCAGGAGCAGTACGGCGAGGTGAAGGAACGGCTGGCGAAGGCGAAAGCCCTCGCCCCGGACCACCCCGCTGTGCTGGAAATCGAAGGCGACCTGGCCTTCGCCCAGGGGCGCTACAAACAGGCGGAGACCCTGTTTAAAGCCGCGCTGCAAGCCGACCCCGGCAACGCCCGCGTCGAAGAAAAGTTCGCCACCGCCCTGCTGAAGGTGCAGATGCCGGGATTCACCATCAATCAGATCCCGGAAGACGTGGACTCCTTCTGGTCAAACCATGTTCCGCGCAATCCCGTCGTCTCCGGCGTCCTCTCCGTCATCGTGCCCGGCCTCGGGCAGTTCCACAATGGCGACTGGGCCAAGGGCGGTGTGCTGCTGATGGTCGATCTGCTGGTGTATTCGCGAATTATCTACGCGGCATACAAAACACTACAGGAGATACACCACCAGAACCTGTCGCTCGAAAACAGCGAAATCGTCGCGCGCGCCATGCACAGCGTGAGCATTTTTATGCTGCTGCTGCTCGGTGCGGCGCTGATCTACAGCGTAGTGGACGCCGTGCTGGTCGCGCGGCAAATCAAAGCGTCGTCGTCATCGTGGAAATAACCTCATCCCCGCTCCGCCACGAAATGCGTCACCAGCGAGCGTAAATCCTCGTCACTTGCCTCCCGGAATGCCGGCGCGCAGCCGGAAAACGCTTCATGATGGGGATACGGTACCAGCCGAGGATTACGGGAACGTGAAAAACGGTGGGATCGGTCGGATAATTCTTCGATGCCAGTTCAGCGGCGGAAGCGTGATTCTCAGTCTGGAAGGGTGCGAGAGCCCCGCCGATTATCGGTAGTCTGTCCGATAATCGGCGGGGCTCTCGCACCCTTCCAGACTGAGAATCACGCTTCCACCGCTGAACTGGCGAGTGATCTATGCCGGCATTTCCTCCAGCGCCACTTCGCGGTCGGCGAGGCGGATGAGGCGGACGAGCAGACTGTAAGCCATCCAGGCGTCGGGGTCGGCCGGCGCGCCGGCGGGGATATCGGGTTGCCCGCGCAGGGTGAGGGTCCAGCCGGTGCGATCCAGCCGCTGCACCAGGCGCTTATCCAGCACCCCCGCGGCCAGTTCCAGCAGCGTGGCCCAGGCGTCCGGATGCGGGGTCAGGTCCGGGGTGTCCATCACCGTCGGGCCGTGGTGGTGGCAGAAGGCGGCCAGCGTGCCGCGCTGCAGCGCCGGACGCGCCTGCAGCAGGCAGCCGATGGCGCGCGACAGCACGCGGGCGGAATACGCGGCGTGCGCGGGACAGGGATAGTACCCGTCGCGCTGCGCGCGGAAATCCACCCGCGCCAGCACGCCTGCCGCCGGACGACGCACCGTCTCCGCCTGCCAGCGATGTGCGGCGCGCTGCCAGTCGGCGGTCAATTTACCCGCATCGTGCCAGAGGATGCCGATGCGCAGCCACTGCTCCATCTCGACGGATGAGGCGTGCCAGTGCCGGGCCAGGTGGCGCAACAGGTAGCGGAACCACGGCGTCAGCCGCTCGAAGGCTTCCAGCGTCCGCGCCGCGTGTTCCTCGTAGCGCTGGACGTGCTGGTTGAAGGGGCTCCAGGTGGTGTGCTGCCGCGCCGACTGCTCGCTCTGATACGTCGCGCCGGGGGTCAGCTCCAATCCAATGGTCGCGTCGTAACTGACCGCCTCGGAGTTCAGCACGATCAGCCGGGCGGCGGCGGCGAATTGCCGCGCTTCCTGCACCGGTGCCCAGGTGGGGGCCTGCTGGCCCTCCGCCGGCCAGCGCGGGATGAGGGCGAACCATTCACCGGGTGAGCCGCCGGTCTGCCACTGCTGCCAGCCGCGCTCCAGCGTGGTGACCGCGAGTGAGAAGCGCTCCAGCTCGAAGGGGTCCGGCACCGTCTCCGGCACCATGTGCAGCGCGACGCCCACGCGGGAGAAGACGCGCGGCGTCTCCCCGGAGAGGGCCTGCTCCACGGCGGCGTCGCACTCCTCGCCCTCCGGCAGCGCCAGCTCCACGGATCCCCACAACGCGTCCAGCGCCGCCTGCTCCTCCGCCGCGGTCTTCGGCGCGCCGTCCGCCAGCCGCTCCACCAGGGATTCCCAGGCGGGACCGGGTGAGGCATCCGGCGCCATCGGCTCGCTGACCCGCGCCACCACCACTCGTCCCGTCTCGCCGGCGAAACGTCCGCAGCGCGCCGCGCGCAGCAGCAGATGGTCGGGCGAGATCGGATCGGTGATCAGCGTCTCGGCGGAGAAGTCCGAGCCCACCTCGATGCCGGAGGTGGTGACCAGCAGTGCCTTGCCGCTGCCGCCGCGGCCAAAGATCTCCGCCGCGTGCTCCAGCAGCGGCCGGCGGTGGCGATACAGCTGGTGCTGGTGGATGAGCAGCAATTCCCCGCAGGATTGCGAATCGCCCACCACGCGGGACAGTGCCCGATAAACCGATTGCGCGCCGCGCACGGTATTGCACACCACGATGGTGCGCGTGCGGTGCTGGCGCAGCATGCCTTCCACCCCCAGCGTGGGTTGCCGCAGCCAGCCGCGCTGCCCGCCGCCATCCTCGCCGGCATCGATAAACTCGGCGCCCAGCAGCTCGGCCATGCGCGCCAGCAGCGGCCGCGGCAGCACGGCGCTGCCGAACAGGCAGGGCGTGAAGGGCAGGAAGCGTCGCAGCAGCCCGAGCCACAGCTTCAGCTCTTCGCGCGAGGACAGCGCGGGGAATTCGTCAAAGACCAGGTAGGCGCCGAGCAGCGCGCCGGCGTTGATATTGGCCAGTCCGGGATGCAGCCCGAGTGGGTGGTGCAGCGCCATGCTGAGCAGCTCGTCCACGGTGGTGAAGGCGGCGTCGGAGAGTAGGAACGGGTCGAAGGCGTCACCCTCGTTCTGGATGCCGATCTCCTTGATCCCCAGCGGCGCGGTTAGCGCGCCCAACTGCCGGTGCAGATCGGTCAGGAAGGTGCCGCCCGGCAGCACGTGCAGCAGTTGCGCCGGGAAATCGCAGGATTGCTGGCGGCCGGCCAGCCAGGGGAGCCAGGCGGCCAGCGCCTTGCCGCTTCCCGCCGGCGCGCGCAGCACCACGCGCCGCCCGGAAAGCAGCGCCTCCGCGGCGGCAAGTTGAAAATCGGCAGGCGAAAGCGGCCCCGACGGGGACAACGGGGTGGACAGGTGCCGAAACGTCGAATCCAGCAGATCCGGCAACATAACCTCCAGGCTTGGCTATTATACCGTAAATCGCTTTAATCGCAGAATAAAATGATGAAAATAATTATTAGCCGGTAAGGAAGGCAGCGGCCGGGATAACGGCTTCGCGCTCAGACCATCAGCATTTTCAATTTGATCTTTTCATTCTCGGCGGTGGAAGGACGCGCCGCCTGCGGATGCAACATAAGATATTAGAACGTTAGTATGCTACCCCGGTGATCGGCCTTTCACACGCCGACCGGCTTCGCGGGCACAGGCCGGAGCGCGGGCGTCCCGCCCGCACGTGAAATAAGGGTAGACGTGCGGGCGGGACGCCCGCGCTTCAGTCTTAGCGGGAAGCGATCGGTTCGCCGGTCTGCGGGTCCAGTCCGACCAGCTCGCAGTAGTGATTCCAGATGACCCGGACGTAATTGCGCGTCTCGCGGTAGGGCGGCACGCCGCCGTAGCGCTTCACGGCGCCGGGGCCGGCATTGTAGGCCGCCAGCGCGAATGACAGCTTGCCGAAGGTGTTCAATTGTTCGGCCAGGTACCGCACCGCACCATCGAGATTATCATCGATGTCAAAGGGGTCGTGCACGCCAAGGCCGGCGGCGGTGCCGGGCATCAACTGCCCCAGACCCTGCGCGCCGGAGCGGGAGACGGCTTTCGGATTGAAGCGGGATTCCTGCGCCACCAGCGCGAACATCAGGCGCGGGTCGACGCCGTAGAGCTGGCATTTGTTGAGCAGGCTGGTGGCGACCTGGGTGGCGGTGTCGTTGTCGATGCGGGCATTGCAGGCCCGGATACGGTCGATGTAGGCCTGAGTATACTCCGGGTTGATTGTGAAATCGAAACGCTGCCGCTCGTCCGTATCGTTGAAGCGCTCCGGGGCTTTGTAGTAGACGTCGGGCGGGCGGTTATCTACCGGCATGCCGCCCGTTGGATTGACCAACCCATCGGTGCGGCCCACGGCATCCGCCCGGTCCGCGATGACGGGGGTGGTGTCGGGATCGAGGTCGGCCATGCTGGCGCCGGTATCCGTGCCGGCGCTGTTGACCGCATCCGGCGCAACGGCGCCTGACGTAACGGCGACCGCGGAGACGGCCAGCTCCGGCCCGATGGGGGTGGCGGCCAGGCATTCTAGCATGGAATTGCCTTTCGGCACACGCGCCAGCACCCGCACATCGACGGAGACATCGATGTCCGGATCTTCTTTCTTCAGCGAAAAGAGCAGCGTCCGCCCGCCGGCTGTGCGCATCATGAATGACGCGCCGGAGCTGTTGGTAATGACGCCGTTCACCACCCCGTCAATCTCAATCACCTGACCGACTTTCGGGGAGAGCTCCTTGAGATACTGCTCAAGATCGGTGACTTTGGTGACAGTGACACTGTTGCGGGCCGCCTGGTAACCGGTAATATCGATCGCGTGAACCGCTGAGCACGCCAGGATTGCGCACAGCACACTTATCCACATAACCCCTCGCGCTTGCACGAACAGGGCACCTCCTTCGCGGGCAGAATCGGTCAGGGGGGTTCCGACCCGAAGTTCTCTTAACTATACTGTAGGTTCTCCATATTATCAAGCGCCATGGGGAAATGGAACGGGATTCCTTGTACAAAACACGCGCCGTTTCGGTGGGGCGGGGGGCGGAATTGGTGGAGGAGAAAGCGAAAAGAACTCTTCCCGGTGATCTCATTCAGGCCAGCCCGTTTGTAGTGAGCCACGCAGCCGCAGCGGAGTGGCGTCGTTGACAGGTAAGCCTCTCTGAATACGAACGCCACTCCGCTGCGGCTGCGTGGCTTACTACAAACGGGCTTACCTGTTTTCTATACCACAACCAAACGCCGACGGGGCGGCACAATGCCGCCCCGTCGAAGGGAAGATCTCCCCGGTGGCTTATCTGTCATCTTGCGGGCACTGCCCGGGCAGGCAGACCACGATGTGCCGGTAGGGCTCTTCGCCCATGCTGGTGCTCTCCACGCCGTCGATCTCCGCCAGCGTCATGTGCACCGTGCGCCGGTCGCGCGGGGACATCGGCTCCATCGGCACCGACTCGCCGGTCTCCAGCACCTGCTGCGCGGCCTGGCGCGCCATCTCCTGCATCCGGTCGGTGTGGCGGGCGCGATAGCCTTCGGCATCGAGGACGATATGCTTCTCCAGCGTGTGGATCTTCGTCTGCGTGATGGTGCGCACCAGCAGCTCGATGGCGTTGAGCGTCTGCCCGCCTTTGCCGATGAGCAATCCCATCGGCTGCTCGCTGACCATGGTCAGCGTGATCTGCTCGGGCGACTCCTCCACCTCGATGGCGGCGTCGAAGCTCATATGCTGCAGGATTTCCTGCAGGACCTGACGGGCGACTTGCCCTTCATCGGATACGGGGGTGGCTTCAGACATCTTATTTCTTCCCTTTCTTGCGCCGCGGGGCCGGGGGTTCCAGCGCGGGCGTGGCGGGAATCGCCGGCGCTTCTTTTGCCGTTTCCTCCGCCTTGAACTTGCGCAGCAGGTAATACTGGTGCGCCGCACTCATCACGTTCAGGAAGAACCAGTATAGCACGAACGCCGACGCGATGGAGGAGAGTACCAGCACCAGGAAGATCGGCATCATGTAGGTCATCTGGTTCTGCATGGCCTGCTGCTGCGGGTCGGCCGACGGCGTCGCCGTCAGCTTCTGCGTGATGATCATGCTGATGGCATACAGGATGAGCAGGATGAGATCCGGCCGCGCCAGATTGCCGATCCACAGGAAGTGGGTGTCGGAGAATTGGAAGGAGTAGACGCGCACCGCCTGATACACGGCGATGAAGATGGGGAACTGGATGAGCATCGGCAGGCAGCCGCCCGCCGGACTCACCTTGTGCTCCTTCATCAGCTTCATCTGCTCTTCCGCCAGCTTGGCGCGGTCGTCCTTGTATTTTTCCTGCAGCTCCTTCAGCAGGGGCTGCACGCGCTGCATGTCGCGCATGCCGCGGTAGGCCATGGTGGTGAGCGGCGCCGTGATCACCTTCACGATGGCCGCCAGCAGGAACAGCGCCACCACGACGGCAAATGATTTGTTCTTCGTCACGTTGACGAGACCGACTACGATGGCGTGGACGCCTTTATAATAGGTGGCATCCAGCCCGCCGGAGACCTGGTAGACGATATCAAGTTGGCGCAGCGCGGTGTCCGCCATGTCGTGCTGCTGGATGACCGGACCCGCGGCTGCGGTTTGACCCGGCGTCACCAGCCTGGCGCTGCCGCCATAACCGGCGACGGCGTCCAAGGTCATCTTCGCTGCGGCATCTTTGCTGGGTGCGGCTTGCCGCACCCAGAGGTAAAAGTCTTTCTTCGGTGAGCTGTAGAGCACCAGGCTGCCGATGCCGACGCGCCGGGCGGGGGTGCTGAAGAGGTGTGCCAGCGAGCCCAGCGAGGCTTTTGCCGTTTTGACGGAGTCGGTTCCCAGCAAGCCCAGCGTGCCGAGTACGCCGTTGCGATAACTGGCTTGCCACCCATACGGCGTGCCGGTTTTCGCCGCCGCGGTATAATTCGTCTGGGCTTCGGAATAATTCCCCTCTTTGGGGTTGGTGCGTTTCAGGGTTTCGCGGTATTCTCGCGTGTACCCGGCCAGGAAATAGAAGCGCCCGGCACTGCTCCGGTCTTTCGCCCCCTCCGCGGCTTTCGCATCGGACGCGTATTGATCCGCAAGATCTTCCAGGGCGCTGAGATCTTTCTTCTGCTCGATGGCGACCATCTGCTGCCCAAGATCCTTGAACTGCGTATCCGAGATGGGCGTGCCGCCCCCCTGGCCGCAGCCGGAGATGACCAGCACCAGCAGCAGTGCGATGGCGGCAATGATGACCCAGCGCAGAAAGCGCGGGCCGTGCGTTGTCGGTAGTTGATTATTCACAGGCGTTCGGTTCACCGTCTTTCGTCAACGTCGTGTCTCGG
>Ga0172368_10000794_pt1 | contig 44857 bp, 44 predicted proteins | sample Lak11m_FD_114540 | JGI IMG/M metagenome (GOLD analysis project Ga0172368, IMG submission 114540) | Freshwater microbial communities from Kabuno Bay, South-Kivu, Congo - kab_022012_11m | ecosystem: Environmental > Aquatic > Freshwater > Lake | place: Democratic Republic of the Congo: South-Kivu... | reverse complement strand
TGTGCGGATATCAATAATGACTCAATCGCAAACATGCCGACACTATAAAAGCAAAATCTATGGTAGATTTCAGGTCAAGGCAATCTAAAAAATCAAGTCAATTTATCGTAACAATCAACACTCGGGTGATCTCTTTCATGCGCCCTGTTGATACACACTGTACATCGCTTTTATTGGATTGTCTACAAAAATATTGCGCTGTAGTATTAAGCAGACTTTGGATAACGGCTATGTGATAGCAGGTTATACCGGTACTGATGGAGCAGCCGAGGGCAGCAGCAACGATATACTGGTATTAAAAGTTGACAGTAACGGTAATCTTTCCTGGATGAAGACTTATGGGGGAAGTAAAGGTGACCATGCAAAATCCATCCTGGCGACTTCAGATGGTGGGTCTCTTGTGACAGGTTTTACTGAGTCATTTGGGGCGGGAGGGCGAGATTTATTTGTTTTAAAACTTGATGGTTCAGGTGATGTTACATGGATGAACACCTATGGTACCAGCGGTAATGATGTATCATATGCCAATGGCCTTGAGAACAAAGATGGAAGCTACATGGTAGCGGGTGCTACTAATTCTTTTGGAGCTGGTGACTTTGACTTTTGGCTTTTAAAACTTGACAGCACTGGTAATATCCTTTGGCAAAAAACATATGGTGGCATAAAGAGAGATGTCGCCACAGCATTACAGCAGACCACTGATGGTGGATATATTTTAACCGGCCAAACAGCTTCTTTTGGTAAGGGTGTTTATGATACCTTGCTATTAAAACTTGATAATGATGGCACTATTATCTGGCAAAAAAACTACGGGGGACCAGGTGACGGTCATGCTTTTGCTGTTCAGGAGTCAAATAATGGGGATTTTATTCTCGTAGGTTATGAAAATTCATCTGGAGATGGAGGGTACGATTACGCAGTTATGAAGGTGGACAGTGAAGGGAATATACCAGATTGCAGCATTGTTGGAACAAGTAACGCTATCCTCTTGTCATCTACTGTACAACCGATTAGTGTAGCCATTTCTGCGGTCTCTTTCCCCAATCCTGCCACAACACTAACACATTTTAGTCCCGTTAATACTTCTGTTTCAGCAACTAACTTTTGTGGGGGTGAGACCTTAATTTCACTGTCGTCATTTACTTCAACACCGTCCAACAAGGCGGTAATTCTCGAATGGTCAACCGAATCAGAATTCGACAACGCGGGTTTCAACATTTACCGTTCAGCCTCAGAGAATGGAGAATACACAAAAATTAATAATGCTCTTATCCCTGCCCAGGGATCATTAACCCAGGGCTCGGCATATACATTTACCGATGAGAATGTGAAGAATAGGAAGTCGTATTATTACAAACTGGAAGACATAGACCTGAATGGCGTCTCAACCATGCACGGCCCTGTGAATGCAACACCACGGTTGATTTAAGGTTTAGGCAAATAAATTCTGAGGCACGAACCACGAGTCACGGGTCACGAATCACAAGCCACGAAAAGGCATGGGCCTGAGTCAGCTATGCCGCGTTTGCTTTATGGACGGGGGAGGTAAAACACGATTCACGAAACCCGAGCCACGAAACACGAACAGCACGGGCCAGTAAGTGCAACACCAGGGTTGATTTATGGTGTGAGTAGATAAACTAATAGATTAGGTGCGAACGATGAAAAGAAGAACATCTTTAATACTATGTTTAATTGCACTTAGCTTTCTGGTTTTTCCTGCTAATAATATGGCAACACCTGTCCCCGACACCGGTCAGACAAAATGCTATAACGACTCAGTTGAAATAACCTGCCCGGAACCGGGGCAAGCGTTCTACGGTCAGGATGCACAATATACGTGCAACCCCCATTCATACACCGATCTTGGCAATGGCGTTGTGCGGGACAATGTTACGGGCCTTGAATGGCAGCAGGCAACCGCCCCCGGCACCTACTCATGGCAGCGGGCTATCAACTATTGTAATAACCTCAGCCTTAGTGGCAAAGATGACTGGCGGCTGCCCACTATAAAGGAGCTGTCAACCATAGTGGACAGTAGCATTCCCGAACCCGGCCCGGCGATAAACACAACCTTTTTTCCAGGCACGGTGGCGTCCTACTACTGGTCGTCTACTGCCTTCACAGACAATCCAGGCTACGCGTGGCTTGTGGGCTTCAACGCCGGTTTAGTGGTCGATTTCAGTGAGAGCCTCGCTTACTACGTTCGCGCGGTTCGTGGTGCACAGTCATCTAATAACTTTATTGACAATAGCGACGGCACAGTCACTGACATCTCTACCGGCCTTATGTGGCAGCAGTTAACTGCGCCGTGGTATACTTGGGAACAGGCGTTGACGTACTGCGAGAGCCTTACCCTGGGGGGTTATAGCGACTGGCGCCTGCCCAACAGAAATGAACTACATTCAATTGTCGATTACAGCAAAAATTATCCGGCAATTGATACCAGATTCTTTCCCAGCACGGGAGTGCAATACTACTACTGGTCGTCTACTTCCATCGCGTACAGCTCAGACTACGCGTGGGAGGTGGGCTTCGCCTTCGGCGGTGTGAACAAATTTGTCTTTAAGACCTCGGACATCTATATTCGCGCGGTGCGCGGTGGACAGTGTGGGGCAACGGTCATTGACCTCTCATCATTTACCGCTGCACCCGGAGTAAGCAAGGTTATTCTTGAATGGAACACAGAATCAGAAATCGACAACGCGGGTTTCAATATCTATCGCGCTGAATCAGAGAGTGGGGCATACATCAAGATAAATGAATCTCTGATTCCATCACAGGGTTCTTCCACTGAAGGTGCCGTATACGAGTTCACGGACAGCAATGTGCAGAATAGAAAAACCTATTTCTACAAGCTGGAGGATATAGACCTGAACGGAACAGGCACACTCCATGGGCCGGTAAGCGCGACACCGCGGCTTATGTATGGAATAGGAAAATAGGTTTGCGCGACGCGAGCCACCGGTCACGAGTTACTAGTCACGAATCACGAGCCATGAAAAAGCACGGGCCGGTATCAGCAACGCCGCGGCTGATATGCGAAATGACGAAATAGCAAAACAACTTAATCATAAAATATTTAAAAGCGCAGCAAACCACGTTTCGCAGTGAGGTTGCCATGAGGATGTTTTTCAATGTAATGTTAACTTTTTTATTCATATTTTTATTTGCTGTGCCAAGCCAGAGCGAGCCGTACTGGGCAAAAACGTACAAGGGAAACAGTATGCGCAATGCCCATTCATGCATAATCAAGCAAACATCTGACGGCGGCTACATTCTGGCGGGTGATGCGCTGTTTGATGGAAGCAGCTATGGTGATATTGCCGTTCTAAAGCTTGACAGCGACGGGAATGTCGTGTGGCAAAAGGCCTATAGCGGCACCGGAACCAGCAGCGATGAGGCCGGTGATATTATAGAAACTGCGGACGGCGGATATATTCTTTTGGGCAGCGTATTCAATACGTTTGGCGGCACTGCTTTCTGGGTTCTTAAGCTTGATGCGGCGGGCAATACGGTATGGCAGGAAATGTTTGGAGGGAGCCATGAAGACTATGCTCACCGGGTTCTTCAGACCGCAGACGGGGGATACATTATAGCCGGTTCTACGTATTCATTCGGCTCCGGCAATAGTGATATATGGGTTTTGAAACTCACGGGCAGCGGAAGCGTTTCTTGGCAAAAAGCATACGGCGGCCCGGGATATGAATTCGGTTCAAGTATTCAGCAGACTTCAGATGGTCAATATGTGATTGCAGGATCAACAATGCCCTCTGCGGGGAACAGCACTGCCGACATATTGGTAATCAGTCTTGATCAAAACGGTAATATAGTATGGCAAAAAACATATGCCGGCAGTCAGTATGATAGTGCATCCGCCATACAGGAAACACCCGATGGAGGATATATTGTTGCTGGTGGAACATATTCCTTCGGGGCCGGCATTGAAGATGTATTGGTTTTAAAGCTGGATGTAAATGGTAATCTTATATGGCAAAAAACCTATGGGGGGATAAGTAACGATTTTGCTAACGATATTAAAAAAACATCTGATAATTGCTATATTGTAGCCGCCATTACATATTCTTCCTTTCCTCTCGGCAATATATTGATTTTTAAAATTGCCAATGAGGGAACAATATTATGGCAAAAGACGTATGGCGGTTCCAGTATAGATTTTGTCAGGTCCATAGAACAAACTGAAGACGGCGGGTATATAGCCGGCGGCAGCTCGGGCTCTTTTGATGACAATGAGGTTTTCTTTACTCTTAAGTTTGATGCTTCTGGAGATATACCAGATTGCGCTATAGCAGCCACGGGCAATGTTTCAACTTCTGATAGCAGTCTATCAACAGCAAACACTAATTTTATAACCATGTCTCCCTCATATAATTCCAGTACTTTCCCCTCAGTGAGAACTATTAATCTCGATGACAGCCCTGTGTGTCCCGGCCCGACGCTGATTAATCTGGCATATTTTGCAGCACATCCCGCAACAGGCAACGTTATTCTAAAATGGTCGACCGAATCTGAAATTGACAATGCCGGTTTCAATCTCTATCGTTCTCAAACAGAAGATGGGGAATACATAAAGATAAATAACGTCTTAATTGCTGCACAAGGCTCACCAGGCCAAGGAGCATCATACGAATTTATTGATACCGCTGTTCAGAACAGAAAGACGTACTGGTACAAACTGGAGGATATAGACCTCAATGGCGTGAGCACATTCCACGGGCCGGTGAGCGTTACGCCACGTTTGCTGTTTGGAATCAGATAAGAGGAATTTATTCAAGCAAGAGCCCCGAACCCCTAATACCCCGCAACTCAATGGAGGTAACATGATAAAAAACTTTTTCCTGTGTGTTGGATTGACAGTAGCAATAATACTGTTTGCTGTTCATGAGGCAAAAAGCGTTGATTTCATTGACAGCGGCCAGCGGCTGGGCAACTCGGCAGGCGTTTCTGCAGCGTTAGGTGACCTTGACGGCGATGGTGATCTTGATGCCTTTGTTGGTAATTTTGCAAGTCCTAATGAAATCTGGCTGAATGACGGGGACGGGGTTTTTTCAGACAGCGGCCAGCACCCGGGCAGCAATGCATTCTCTGTTGCCCTGGGCGATCTTGACGGTGATGGCGACCTGGATGCCTTTTGCGCTAATATAGGTGTCGCTCTTATCTTCGGGGCCCCTGACACGGTATATATGAACAATGGGGCAGGCGTATTTACCGATAGCGGCCAGCGGCTCGGTAACCTGCCAAGCACGTCCGTGGCCCTGGGCGATCTTGACGGTGATGGCGACATGGATGCTTTTGTCACAAGTTTTTCAGGTCCGAATAAAGTCTGGCTGAATAACGGGGCAGGGGTATTTTTAGACAGCGGCCAGAGCCTTGTGGCGGGTGTGGGTCCTGGAATGTCCGTAGCCTTAGGCGACCTTGACGGCGACGGTGACCTGGATGCCTTTGTTGGTCATGACAGTTCGACCGGCTGCAGGATCTGGTTGAATAATGGGGCCGGCGTTTTATCAGACAGTGGCCAAAGCTTCGGCGGTTCTGATAACTTCTCCATTGCCTTGGGCGATCTTGATGGAGACGGTGATCTTGATGCTTTTGCAGGAAAGTGGAGAAATCAACCAAATAAGGTTTTTATTAATGATGGTTCAGGTAGCTTTTCTGACAGCGGGCAGCTTCTTGGAAGTTCAAACAGCACCTCGGCAGCTCTATGGGACCTCGACCAGGACGGTGATCTCGATGCTTTCATCGGTAATTGGAGCGACACCTTGGGCCAGCCAAATCAGGTATATCTTAATAACGGCTCAGGTGTTTTTACTGACAGCGGGTTAAGCCTCGGCAATGCTTCGACCAAGTCTGTTGCCCTGGGCGATCTTGACGGCGACGGTGACCTTGATGCTTTTTGCGCTAATGACAGCGGCCAAGCAAATGAAGTGTGGTTGAATATAACTGTTCCCGTATCAACCACGACCGTACCGCCCGTTTCAACAACCACAACAGTGTCGACGACAGTTGTCGAGCTGTCGTCATTCACCGCGACATCTGATGGTAACTCGATACTGCTTGAGTGGGAAACCGAATCGGAAGCCAACAACGCCGGCTTCAATCTCTACCGCGCAGCGTCAGATAATGGCGACTATATAAAGATAAACAGCGCGCTGATTCCTGCAAAAGGCTCATCCACCCAGGGCGCGGTGTATGAGTTTATTGATGCTGCCGTGCAAAACCTGAAAACCTATTACTATCAACTGGAAGATATCGCACTGGAAGGAACCTCTACTATCCATGGGCCGGTTCATGCGACCGTTGGATCCACTGCGACGACAACCGCGCCGGGCAGCACGACCACGACAACCGCCTCTGCAGGAGCGTGCGCTGTTGAAACAATTTACGGTGAGCGCAGCGCGGAGGTCGAGCTGCTGCGGGAATATCGTGACACGGTGCTGAGCAGGTCTGCAACGGGCCGCCGGATAATCAGCCAGTACTATGAGCTGTCTCCAGCAGTTTCGGAATTTCTGCAAAAAGACCCTGCGGCACGGGAGAGGGCACGCAGGGTTTTCGATTCAATGCTGCCGGTTTTGAAAAACCAGCTTGAGCATATATCTTCAACAATTCTGCGGGGAAATCGGGCTGAACAGTAAAAGGTAAAAAGGTCAAGAGGCTAAAAGGTTCAAACGTGAAACCTCTTAGCCTCTTTCATCTTTCACTTTTCACGAGTCACGGTTGACGGGTCACGAACCCCTGCCCCTGATCCCCGTCAGGATATTTTTATATCTATCCTTTTCGGCTTTGTTTTTTCAGTCTTGGGAAGGGTAAGCTTCAGTACGCCATTGTTCATGGTTGCGGTTATCTTCTCCCGGTCAATCTCCTCGCCGATGGTGAACGCACGGTAAAAATCCTTGGCCGGAATCTCATCATACCAGCGGGTCACACCCTCCGCACCGTTTCCGACAGCTCTTTTGCCGTGTACCTTGAGCGTATCCTTGTCAACCTGCACGTCAAGGTTTTCCTTGCTTACGCCCGGCAAGTCCGCAAACAGCGTCACGACATCTCCGTCCTCATAAATATCAACCGGTGGAACAATGTTTCCGCTTGCAGGGGCCTGTATTTTGTCAGACTCTTTTCTGGCTACTGCCTGTTCATTTTTCTCAGCCATGGCTAATCCTCCTTTCTTACGTTATCTTTACCGGTATCTGTTTGGGTTTTTGCTCTTCCATCTTGTCAATAGTGATGGCTAACACCCCGTCCCGGTACTGTGCCTTGATTTTATCAGGATCAAGCCCTTCCGGCAGTCCGATGATTCTGGTGAAATCTCCGCTAAAACGCTCCCGCCGGTGGATGGTTCCCTTAAAAGCAGTCTCACGCTTGCCTTTTATTGTGAGCGCATTGTCGTGGAACGTTACTTCGATGCTTCCAGCCTCAACCCCCGGGATGTATGCCTGAATTGCCACCCCGTCTTTTTTTTCCTGGACATTGACCGGCGGGAATGTTCCCCTGGGAACGCTGCGTATGTTTGCCAGGGGCAGACCCACGTCAAACACCCTGTCCAGTACATCCGTTAACCTGCTAAAATCATTGTAAACCGGGTCTAAATCATAAAACCATCGTGCAATCATTGTATATTCCTCCTTTCCTTGATTTGATTTTGCTTTAATAATAAAAATGAAATATTGAAAGTCAAGACGGGCACGTATTTTTTTTGTTACACTTTCGCGAAAAATACCGGTCTGCCAAATGGGGCCTCGAGAGTGAGCGTATTAATAAATTAGGATTGGGAATTAGAAAGGGTAAACCGTGTCTTGCTGTTTATCAATGCCGGCCAGGCAGGATGCTGGAGATGAATGGGATGATGATTTCCAGGGCAATCAGGATGATGATGATCCATTCCAGCACTTCCATGCGCCGTCCGGCAGCGCTGGTGTGCAGCTGCTGGTAGAAGTCCTCGATGGTGTCGAGCTTGCGCAGGATGCTCGCGTTCCACTCGCTTACATGAAAGCGCTGGGCAGCCAGGCGGTACACGCGGGCGAGGAACTGGTCACCTAGCAGCTTCGGCGCATTACTGACGCGCTCAAAGAGGATCGCACCCTCAAGCTGCATCCGGGAAATCTGCCGCATGGTGCGCGCTGCCCAGCCCGGAACCCAGCGGGAAATGCCGGGCGATCGAGAGGTCAGCTCATAGGAACGGTCAAGCGATGCGTCAAGCTGGTGGTCGAGGAAGCGCAGCTCCAGAAGTTCGATGTTGGCAAACTCGAGCACCGAGCGGATATCCTCGGCCTCCCGGTCAAAAATCATTGCGGCATTCCAGTCAATCAGCGTGATGTCGTCGCGGCCGTAGGTGATGCGGCAGGCAAGCGCATCGTTGGTCTCCTGCTCCGAAAGATCATGCTGCTCTGCCCGCAGTACCTGAGCGAGGACGGCCCCGGCGACCTGGGGCAGCGCATCGGCGGGACAGGGGAGTTCAAAGTCCCGGACCTCAAATATCGCGTAGTCCTCCACCGGCACTCCCACGCAGGGCAGCTCCACCGCATCGCCCAGCGCGTGCAGGATGTCCTGAACGCGCAATCGCGAGTCGTGCAGGAGTATGTCGTTCTGTGCTGTATCCACGCTCAGCATGCGCAGGTCCTCCAGGGTGCCGGCAAAGGCAATCTCATAGCTTATGGAAACCGCGCCAAAGTCGTAGAAGGTCAAGGACACGCGCGGGGAAACCTCATACCGTCCCACGCCCGGCAGGGCCGTTTCCTGAATGATCGTCAGCGGCGGCGGGTCATAATCAAAGCACTTCGGGGCGCGGCGGTTGCGCCCCGAAACGGTGGTGCGGCCCAGCGATGCAAGGCGTTCGGGGCACATGGCCAGATTGATGGCAATGCCGATATCATACGCGTATAACAGGTGGCACGTGCCCTTGCGGATTAAAACCATAGTTCTGCCGTTTTCTATCGGCTGTTGAAAAACACCCGTCTGTCCCGGCCTGCGCCGGGATTGCGCTCATTCCCGATAGCCACCGGGATCATTGCGACGTACGGTACAGTACGCCTCATTCCTCACGATTTCGCGCGCCTTGCATCCGGATGTTTTTGACCAGCCAGGGGTAAAACTGCTTTTTCAACGACCTGAAAGTAGTTATCTGCCTGAAAGCAGAACGCAGCGCAGTATTCAAGCGCAGGATTCTTTTATGAAGATACCGACGGAATACCCCGCCACTCAGGGCAAGACTTTACTCCGCCCCTTTTACCAGGTCCCAGATTTTTGTGTACTTGGCATTGTCCGCACCCAGGTCCCGGATGACCTCATTCTTAGAGCTGCCCTGCATCTTCAGAAAAAAGATAGCCGGATTTTTTTTCAGGTCATCGCTCAATTTATCATAGCTGGCCGTGTTCGGGCACAGGTAGCTGATAAATTCGGTGTTTTCCGCCGAGACGTCAGGTTCATACAGAAAATTAATGAACTGGTGCGCGAGTTTTACCTGTGAAGCTTTTTTCGGAATTACGAGGTCATCGCAGGCAAACGATGTACCCTCCGAGGGAATGGCAAACGCAATATCCTTGTTTTCATTCTGCACCTGCATTATATCGCCGCTGTAGCCGTGCACCAGCAGAAACTCGCTTGATGCAAGGCCGGTCTTGTACTGTTCGTTTTCAAACTTGGCCAGGTTCTTTTTCCAGCGGATAAGAACGTCCTTCGCAGCGTTCAGCTCAGCCTCACTGGTTGTGTTCAGGCTGTAGCCGAGGAATTTCAAGGCAGCGCCGATGGTCTCGCGCATGTCATTGAGCATGGTCATCCTGCCTTTCAAGTCTTCGCGGTCAAGCATCGCCCAGGACGGCTTGAAATCCTTCACCTTGCTTTTCAAACAGGCGATGCCGGTGATGGTGAGCATGTAGGGCGCGCTGTAATCCATTTTGGGATCAAGGGCGAATTTCAAATAGTCGGGATCGACATTTTTCAGATTGGGGAGCAGGGCGCGGTTGAGTTTTTGCAGCATGCCCTGCTTGACCATGATGGCCACCATGTAGCTGCTGGGTGTGATGAGGTCATAGCCGGACGCGCCGGCCTTAATTTTCGCGTACATCGCCTCGTTGGAATCAAAGGTGTCAATTACCACTTTGCAGTTGTGCTCCTTTTCAAAGCGCTGCACCAGCTCAGGCTTGATATAATCGGCCCAGGTATAAATGTGCAGGACCGGCTTGGAAGCGCTGTGCGAGCTTCCCGCGCTGAACATCACGGCGAGCAGTACGGTTAGAAAAACACTGATCATCTTTTTCATTTTTTACCTCCCTTGAACGTTGTGAGTTAATTAGTTAAGAGTACCGAGTGCAGAGCGATGTGTGAAGATTCTGCAATCCCGACTTTCTCTCCACTTCTTTACCTTTAATTTTAATTGTTTCCGCGATCAAAAATCTGCATTCCGCATTTATTGTGTTTCCCCCGTCAATCGCTGGCTAAGCCACACTGCCACAAACGTCACCACCAGAAGTATTGAAGACAGGGCGTTGATGAGCGGCGGCGAGCCGTGTTTTATCATGCTGTAGATGCGGATGGGAAGCGTTGTCGATCCCGGCCCGGCCACGAAAAACGTTATGACAAAATCATCGATCGAGAGCGTGAACGCGAGCAGTCCGCCGGCGATAATGCCCGGGGCAAGCAGCGGGATGAGCACCTTCCAGGTCGTTGTCCACCAGTTTGCCCCGAGGTCCTGCGCCGCCTCGATGATGGAAAAGTCAAAATCCTGTAGACGCCCGAGTATCACCAGCGCCACGTAGCTGATGCAGAACGTAACATGGGCCAAAAAGATTGAGAACAGGCCCAGCTCCATGCCTGCGGCGGCGAAAAAGAGCAGCAGGCTGATGCCCATGAGGATTTCCGGCACCACCAGCGGCGTATAGATGAGCGTGTAGTGAAGCTGCTGCAGCCGGCTTTGAAAGCGGTGCAGGGCAAAGGCCGCGGTGGAGCCGAGCACGATTGACACCAGCGTCGCGCTGACAGCGATGATCAGGCTGTTTTCAAGCGCCTGCCAGATTTCACGCTCATGCCAAAGCCGTGCGTACCAGCGCAGCGACCACCCCTCCCAGGTGCTGCCGAAGCGGGAGGCGTTAAAAGAATTGATGACGAGTATGAGAATCGGCAGGTAAAAGAAGATGAGGACAATTATGGTTGTTATCAGGGGCAGGCGGCTGTGCTTCATGCGTTCTCCTCGATAATGGGCGCGGCGCGCTCTTTTTTTTGCTGCAGCAGCAGGACTGCGAGCATGGGCAGGAGCACCGCCAGTATCAGAAACGCGGACAGCCCGCTTGCGTGCGGGAGGTTGCGGTCCACAAAGACGCGCTGGGCGATCTTGTTGCCTATCATCTCGCCGCCGGTGCCGCCCACAATATCAGGAATAACGTACGAGCCCAATCCCGGTATCAATACCACCAGTATTGCTGTGAGCAGGCCGCGCCGGATGCCCGGCAGAAAGACGCTCACAAACGCCTGCAGCTGATGGGCGCCCAAATCGCGGGCTGCCTCGATCAGGCGGAAATCAAACTTTTCCGCCGCGGCGTAAATGGGCAGTATTGCAAACGGCAGAAAGGTATAAACCATGACCAGAAGCACCGCCCCGGTATTGTAGAGCAGCGAGGTGGTATCCTGAATGAGGTTCAGAAACATCAGCGCTTTTTTTATGAAGCCCTCCGGGTGCAGCAGGACCTTCCAGGCAAATATCCTGATAAGAAAGCTGGTCCAGAACGGGACAATCACCAGCAGCAGGATAATCTGGCGCCAGCGGCTGCTGGCGCGGGCGATAAAATATCCCGTGGGCGTGGCCAGCACGATACAGATTGCTGTTGTTACGATACTCAGCCAGATGGTGCGCCAGATGATTGAGGGGTAGTTGGGGTTTGCCAGGCTGCGCAGCGTGTCGAGCGTCCAGCCGGCGCCGATGCCGCCGAACGGGTCGGTGGGTTTAAAGGTAATGCCAAAAACAATGAGCGTTGGTATGAGAAATAGGATGACCAGCCACACCAGAGACGGGAAGGTCACCAGCCATTCATTGAAATTAGATCGCATGTTTTTCATTCCGCTCTATTCGTCTGTTGAAAAACACTCATCTGCTTCGTTGTGCTCATTCCCGATAGCTGCCGGGATCATTGCGACGTACGGTAACGTACTCCTCATTCCTCACGATTTCGCGCGCCTTGTATCCGGATGTTTTTGATCAGCCCAGGAGAAAACTGCTTTTCAAACAGCATGCCCATAACGTGGCTCAGCGTTGCAGCAGCTGACCGTCATTCTTCGTCATCAATATCGTTGTTGTTTTCGCCTACTTTTTCCGGCGGCATGCCCATAAGCTTTTCATCCTGCTCGCTGTAACGCTCCAGCATGAACCCGTCGTCGGCATGCCAGGAAATCCAGACATCATCATGCCACTTGATGGGCGTCTCGTCGAGCAGAAAGCGGTTGTGCTGCCTGACTATGGCGATGCGGTACTCCTGCACGCGTACCCAGTACTTGGTCTGGGCCCCCAGGTAGATCACGTCCTCCACGTGCGCCGGCACCACATTGTGCAGATTATTTGCCTCCGGCTGTTCCCGGAAGATGCGGATCTTTTCCGGCCGGACGCTTAAGAACACCAGGTTGCCGTTGCGCATCTGCTTGTCGTTAAAGCAGACGACATCAGGGAATCCGTCCAGGGCAAGGCGGCTGTAGTCGGCGCTGATCATCTCCGCCACCTGCCCCTCGAAAAAGTTGGTATCGCCGATAAACGCGGCGACAAAGCTTGAGCGGGGCGCTTCGTAAATCTCCGCCGGCGTGCCCAGCTGCTCAATGGTGCCGCTGTTCATAACCGCAATTCGGTCGCTCAGGCTCATGGCCTCGCCCTGATCATGGGTCACATATAAAAACGTGATGCCGACCTCGTCATGGATCAGATCCAGCTCGATGAGCATGCGCTGCCGCAGCTTCAGGTCCAGCGCGGCAAGCGGCTCGTCAAGCAGCAGCACCTGGGGCCGGTTGATGAGCGCCCGGGCAACCGCCACGCGCTGCTTCTGCCCGCCGCTGATCTGGTCAGGACGCTTGTGCCCCTGGTCCTCCATCTGGATGAGAGCCAGCATGCGGTCCACTTCCTCGTCAAGTTCTTTTCGCGGCCGTTTGGCAATGCGCAGGCCGAAGGCGATGTTGTCACGAACGGTCAGATGGGGAAACAGGGCGTAGCTCTGGAAGATGGTGTTTACTTTGCGCTTGTTGGGGGGAAGGGCGGTGATGTCTTCGCCATTCAGGAGAACGCGGCCGGTGTCGGGTTTTTCAAAACCGGCGAGGATGCGCAGCAGCGTGGTTTTCCCGCAGCCACTGGGGCCCAGCAGGGAGTAAAATTCGCCGCGCCTGATAGACAGCGACACCTGGTCCACGGCGCGCACGCTGCCGAAATATTTCGATACATTCTCGAATTCCAGGAACTCACCGGCCACCTTTGGTTCCTTAATGAAGAATAGTTATGGTGAAAAGGTTGTTAGCTAAGAATGTATAAAATGATTATATAGCAGTTCAATAAAAATACCGGGGCAATTGAAAGAATCTAAAAATAACATAATTTTATGAGAGAACTTGACAGAATCATGCAATCAGAGTAATTATTCATGAAAATAACAGGGCAGTTGCTTCTACCGAGTAAAGGGAGAATAGACTATGGCGAATCTGCAAATAAAGGGTATTGAAGACGGCATATATAAAGAAATCAAGGATATGGCTGCGGCTGAGCATCGCTCAGTAAGCCAGCAGATTCTTTTTTTGGTGAAAAATTATCTCGCCAGGAAAAAACATGCCAATGAGTTTAAAAGCCCCGCGCAGGTTCTGCTGGAACTATCCGGCTCATGGGATGATACGAGAAGTGCGGATAAGATCATGAGCGACATTAAATCCTCAAGAAAAAACTCCAAAAAATTATCCAGAGGCTTCTAATGTATTTGCTTGATACGGATACCATTATTTACAGCCTGAAGGGACACACTGCGGTCACTAAAAATCTGCAGTTGCATATTAATGAAGCGATTAAAATATGTGCTGTTACCCTGATGGAGCTCTATTACGGTGCGTATAAATCTAAGCGGATTGAAAGCAATCTGGCTAAAATAAAGGCGATAGAAACTTCCTGTGAGATTATTCCGATAGGGCAGGAGTCGATAGGAACCTTTGGCATGCTGAAAGCAAAACTGGAAAAAGAAGGTACGCCCCTGGATGATTTCGATTTAATCCTCGCTTCTTGTGCCCTGGCAAATAATTTAGTGCTTATCACAAATAATGTAAAACATTTTCAGCGGATCAAGGGGCTTAAAATCAGAAACTGGACTGAGCTTCCTGCTTCATCATTATGATGTTAAAATAATAAAACTTAGAAGGGACTGTCTTTTTAGCTCATAAGACAGCCCTTTTATTTTTCGAGGACCAGTAAGAAGCACTGGTTGCGCCAGAGTTACTGTGCGCTCTGTTTTTTCAGCCGCTCCGCGCGGACTATAAAAAAAAGCGCTCCGGCAAAGACCAGGACCACAAGAGTCAGGAACGCCGGGTTCAGGGTAATCCAGGGCTCGGAAAGTATTTTCCACTTGGCAAGTGTTTCAATGCAGCTCCACAGAACAACCACGGTCGGAATCGCGTAGCGGAAGGCAAACCCCATCTCTTCAGCTTTTATCAGCCGGTAGAAAAGCCAGGTCCCGCCGAGAAGGCACGAGACAAAAAATATCTTACAGGCAATGCTCTGAGTGCCAAAAACATCCGGGTCATAGGCAAAGAACAGGGCAATGTGCCCGAACCAGATCAGGGCAAACATTTTAAAAGCGGTCCGGGGTCCCCAGTTCTCTACGCGGATATCAGGCATGGGCGCCTTTACGATATGCAGGCTTTTGCGCAGTGCGATAAAAAAATTACAGCGGATGTTCTCGTTGAACAGCAGGTAGAGCGATAGCGGGATGATAATTGCCAGGGTCAGCTCCATGGCCTTCTTTTCTTCCACGCCGATTCTCTGTGCGCCTATTTTAACCCCGATTTCCACCAGCCCCGCCCACACCAGCGTTCCCGCAATCAGTCCGAGAAAAGTGCTCCAGGCTGATGATTGCATGAATTTGGTGACATACATGATACCAGCAGCAATTGTCACGCAGGCGATGATAACAATAACCTGACCGCCGGGAGGCAGCCTGAGAGCCAGCACCGTGCAGGCGTGGCCCAGCGGCATTACGAGCAGAACGGTTAAAAAAGCTTTGATGCCGGTCATGGGATGTTCTCCTTGTGCGCAGGCAATATCAATTAGTAGTTTAACGAACTACTACTTTGTACCACCATCATGGAGGCCGGTCAAACAATTAATAGCGCGGCGTAATAAAAAAAGTGCCTCCCCGATCAGCAGAAGAGATACGTTAAGAACGTGAGGCGGGTTTTAGCCAGCAGCGCAGAAAGTCAGAACTGTATCTCGAGCGCTTTGAACGGGCACACGGCAATGCACAGCTCGCAGGCGATGCAGCGGTTTCGGTCGTAGGAAACCTCCATGGTGCCGCGGTTTACTGAAAGTGCTTTGGTCGGGCAAATTGGGATGCAGGCGGTGCACTGGGTGCATTTATCCTCATGCCACCTGATATCCTGGGCCAGATTCTGCATCTCCACCCCCAAACTTATCAGGTACTGGATGCCGTCTTCAATCGATTTTTTTTTGCCGGTAATCTCAACTACCAGCCTGCCGGGCTGATTGGGCGTGACGACACCGCGCAGGATGTTTATCATTAAATCAAAATCCTTTACCAGGTGATAGGTAAGGGGCTGATCAACAAGCGCCGGAGAAAAATTTAATACCAGACGTTTTTTAGTCATAACCTTATTCTCCTGTAAAAAGTGAAGTCAGAGCACAGAAGCAAGATGTCAGACAGAAGACAGACTGTGGGATAGTTTTATCTGATCTCTGACCTCTGTCATCTCGCATCTGCATTTATTCTTTCTGCTTTATTGGCCGCTCTGTTAACAGCTTGCAGCTTATGCCCGAATCAACGGACGGAAAAGGTGCGACCGCCTCGGTCAGATAAAACTTCCTTTCCTTTATGCTCTGTTTCAGCAGCAGGGCGATTCTCCGTGCACGGCTGTAGCTTGAGATGCCGCCGGTGGGTATCTGTTTGCCCTGGATGGTTATCTGGCCGCTTTTAAGCTGCGCATAGCTCACCTCGCCAAGACTGCCGCCGCTGATCTGCGGATAGCCCTCGCTGTAGTCAATGACCTGGGCGACAATGTCTTCGTCTTTAACCGCGGTATACCGTACCATTTCCTCATTCAATAGGGGAATGGGTATCCCGATTCCCACCGTGAGACTGACGCCGTAGCCGGTAAAGCTTGCACCCTTCAACCATTCGGCGCTCATCTGCTTCAGGTCGCCCATGACCGCAAGGGTACCCGAGGGGACACGGGGAACGCCGTTTTCCCCGCGCTTGACATTCGGGTTGTGCTGCGTTCCGTTCCATACGATATATCCCTCGCCGCCTCCCAGAAATATCCTGGTGCCGAGGCCGATGGTTTTATAGTACGGGTCATTCAAAAGCGGCGAAAGCTGCCCGGCGCTGCAGTAATTGGCATTGCCCATGCGCGGGCGCAGCATGCCCATGTACGTGTATATTACCTTGTTCGAGAGGTTGACCGCAACATTGTAATTCTGATAGCAGTTCCTGGGGTTAAAGAGCACTGCTTCATTCATATCTTTAAGACAGATCAAAGTATCAAGAGTTTTCCGCGGATAGCAGTCCGTGCCGTATCCTGACGCGATGAGCCGGACACTTTTGCCGGCTACCAGTTCTTCAATGACGTGGGCGCCGCCATAGCGGAATGCGCCGGGGAAGACCGCATTCCTCGGGTCATCATCAGGCATGGCAGTAGCGCCCAGGTAAATATCGACCGCTGCCATGCCGGTATAGCAGGGAACGCCGTTGAGCGTGCATTTTCCGCCGCCGATTTTCATTCTCGGCCGGGTATGCCCGACATTGAAGTACGCACCCGAAGAACACATGGGGCCGAAGGTGCCGGTCGTCACCACGTCAACTTCCGCGGCGGCTTTTTTCGCGCCTTTTTTCTGCACGATATCTATAATTTCTTCGGCAGTGACCACGACTGCCTGCCCTTTGCGTATCTTTTCGTTGATTTCCTGTATTGTTTTTCCCATGGATTCCTCCGCAGTGAACAAAAACCTAAATCCTCATTGCTAAATCATAGCCAAAGATATTTGGAATTTTTACAGGAGCGCATTTATGCGCGCCCGTTTCGCAGCTACAGCAGAATACCATATCTCTGGAATATTCTGAGGGCAAAATTCTCAGATATGTTTATGTAAGCGCCTACGCCCGGACAAGCCGGAACCAACGTTAACCGCAAAGACTAAAAAAGAAAAAAAGATTTAATTTGGAACTCGGTTCGACAAAGCTCACCGCAGCCAGAAACTCACAAAAAGCACCCCTCGGCTGCGCCTTTCGGCCGTGAGCTCAGGGCCGAAAGGCGCGGAGCAGGCACAAAAATTTCCTGATTTCTTTTGTCCCCCCTTTTGAGATCAGGCGCTACAGAGTTTTTTCAATAACCGCGCCGCCAACAACGGTATCGTTGTTATAAAAAACCACCCACTGTCCTGGTGTGAGAGATTTTTGCGCCTCACGGAAAATTACCCGCACTCCTGAGCCGTTCTCAGGATGAATAACTGCAGCAGCCCCGGTATGGGCTGAGCGCACTTTTGCCGTAACCGGAAGCGGCCCGGTCAGAGAATCGATGCTGATCCAGTTTACGTCTCCGGCAATAAGACCGGTTTTAAAGAGCTCTTCTTCTCCGCCCACATACACCGTATTATGCTCCCGGTCAATGGCGGTCACATACAGGGGCTTTCCCATGGCAATATTCAGCCCTCTGCGCTGGCCGATGGTGAACTCCCAAACACCGTTGTGAGTGCCCAGTATGGTATTGTTTTTATCTTTGATGAGTCCTGTTGCTGCCTCCCGCGGCAGGAACTGCCGGTAGCTGCCGGCGGCAAAATCCTGGCTGTCGGCACGGTCGTGGCTTGTCAGGTTGTGCCCGCGCGCTATCTCCCGCACCATATCTTTCGTATAGTCGGCGAGGGGGAAAAGGGATTTTCGCAGCTGTTCCTGGGAGAGCATACACAGAAAGTATGACTGATCCCTCCTGCTGTCACAGGCTTTTTTCAGAAGATAACGGCCGGTCTCGGACACATATTCCACCCGGGCGTAATGTCCGGTGGCAAAAGAGTCAAAGGCCAATCCGCTCGCCACGGCCTTGTCCAGCAGGGCGTTGAATTTTACCTGCTGATTACATCGCACACAGGGATTCGGCGTTCTGCCGCTGCAGTATTCACGGGCCACATAGTCAATTACGTTGTTGCGATAGCTGTCCTTGAGATCAAAGTCGTAAAACGCAATACCAAGGGACTCTGCCACGCTCCGGGCAAACGCGATATCCTGGTCTTCATCCGGGCTGTAGCAGGCATTGGCCTGTTTGCCTGCAGCGGGGCTGCCGGAATAGATTCTCATACTGATGCCGGTTACGTCATGGCCCTGCAGTTGTAATAAGAGCGCGGCAACTGATGAGTCAACCCCGCCGCTCATGCCGACAAGAATTTTCATATACACTCTCTGAGAGTAGCTGTTAGCTTTCAGCAATCAGCGGTCAGCTTTTAAAACGATAAATAGTCTTTAGTGAATAACAAAAAGGCTATTCACACACCTGACAGCTGAACGCTAATGGCTGTCAGCTGTTCTCTATCACTTCATTCATGCTGCCCGTGCGGTAGCCCAGGAGGTCGAGGGTAACGTACTGGTATCCAAGGCTGCGCAGCTTTCTGGTAACTTTTGTCTGCAAGCCGCGATCCATAAAGCGGTCCATCTCTGCGGGCAGCACCTCAATGCGGGCAATGCCGTTATGATGCCGCACCCGGACCTGGGTGAAGCCAAGCGAGCGGAGTAACTCTTCTGCCCGTCCTATCTGCTTCAGCTTCCCGGCAGTGATTGTTTCACCATAGGGCAAGCGTGAAGAAAGACATGCGGCGGATGGCTTGTCCCCGGTGGAAAGGCCGATATTCCGGGAAAGCATGCGTATTTCCTCTTTACCCAGACGCGCATCCATAAGGGGCCTTCTGATGCCCAGCTCTTTAGCAGCTAAACCGCCGGGACGAAAATCACGCTTGTCGTCGCTGTTGCTTCCATCTGCCACCCAGGGTATGTTTTCCTTCCGTGCGATCTCCAGCAGCCTGGTGAAGAGGTCCTTCTTACAGTAATAGCAGCGGTTGGGCGGATTGTGCACAAACTCCGGTATTGAAAGTTCATTAGAGCGGATGAGCCGGTGCCTCACATTCATGCTGCGCGCAAGCTCTTTTGCGCTTTTCAGCTCAGCTTGAAGGAACGTCGGGGACAGGGCGGTCACGGCAAGGACATTTCCGCCGAGCACGTCAGAGGCGACTTTCAGCAGAAAGGTGCTGTCAACGCCTCCCGAGAAGGCAATAACCAGCCCCTGCATCTCCCGCAGGATTTTCTCAAGTTTATTTAATTTATTTTGCGCTGTTTTCATTCTGACAATTATTGTACCTCAACTAAGCCCTTGGCAGCAAGCATTCATCACCTGCGCATTCAAGAAATTAAGCTTCCTTCCGCAGGTTTTCAAGTACTTTCAAGTGGCGCGGGCAAAACTCATAGGGGGATGCGAGCTGGGCGTGAATAAGCTCGTGCTGCCAGTGGGCATTGTAGAGACGGCAGTTCAAATCATCACAGAAAGGGTCACCGGCCAGATGATAAAAGAGCGCCTGCATGCAATATCCCTTTATAACCCCGGTGAGCCGCGGGTCATCATAGACCAGAAACTGCCCCTGGAAATGTTTTTCCAGCATATCAGGGGAAACACCAAGCTGCTGCGTCAGATAATACTGCCGAGACTTTGCCGGGGCCTCGACCAGCCCGGTCGTTGAAATAATGGAGGGAATGCCATAGATACTGGCGCGGGCGTGAAAGCGCAGATCGTCGCGGCTCCAGGTGCCGATCAGCTGGTTGGTGAGTACCAGATGCAGGGTGTGCGAACCGCGCCCGTCTTCCGGAAGCACGCTATTATAGATATCCAGCAATCGCTCTCCGTCATATAAAATGCCGGCGGGCTGCCGGGCGGTATTGAGGATACGTCTCTTCTCATACCCGACTTCCCCCTGAAGCGGCGTGGTCGTTCTGTTTCTCTGCCGCGGATCAATAACTTTTATTCCGGCAAATTCCCGAGCCAGCGCTTCGATATCTCCGCGTGGTGCATCCCCGTGTTGATTGATGATACCGTATTGAATAAACTCTTCATGCAGCAGGACGCTTGTATCGGGCAGTGCCTGGTGCAGGTAATCAGCGATTTCAATGATGTTCAGGCTGTCACAGAAGCTGCCATCATAAATATGTATTGTCGTAAGATTCAATGTCGCGAACACACCCTCCCGTTATCGTTTACCCAGTTTCTCCAGCACCACTTCAGCGCCCCGTTTGCCAGACAGCAGCATGGCCCCGAATGTCGGCCCCATGCGGGGAAGTCCGTAGGTAGTTGAAACCGCCATGCCGATAACAACCAGGCCGGGCACCACTTCACCAGTGTGCTCCACGATGAGGTCTTCTGACTTTTCGACCCACATCGCTCCGGTTCCGATGGTCTTGACGATGCCGCGCTCTTCCAGTTTTTTGACCACGGCAGCATCATGCCCGGTGGAATCAACCACAATTTTTGCCTCCAGCGCCACAGGGTCAACGCAGGTAATCTGACGGGGAAGCGCCTGGACCGGGGTCCAGTTTATCACCACGCCGGCCACCCGGTTGCCCTCGCGCAGCACGACATCCTCGAGCACGGTCATATTGGCAAACTTTACCCCCGCATCACAAGCAGCAGCTATCAGCTTGGAACAGGCATGGGGCCCGTCCGCCACGCACAGTCCCGGCTGCACTTCCTTATAGGGGATGGCAAGCTCGGTGAGAATTTTTTCCCCTGGAGCCCGGACCGTTAATTTATTCATCAGGTAACCGCCGATCCAGAAACCGCCGCCGAGATAGTTGTTGCGCTCAACGATCAGGGTCTTAACGCCCTTGAGCGCAAGCTCCCGTCCCGCCATCAAGCCGCTGGGTCCGGCGCCGATAATGATACAGTCACTTTCAACATATTCGTTGAACTGACGCATGAATTCACCGACGATTGCCCTGGTTACTTCCTTTTCTCCGATTGATGCAAAAATCTCTTTTGTTGCCACGAGCGTTCTCCCTTTCTTAAGTGATGTTTCGGATTCAGTTTTGTAATGAGGATTTGCCTTTGATCTTCTTCGAATCAACAAGGTCCTGCAGCGTTACTGAGGCAAGAACCTTTTCCATTTCTTTTTTCAGTTTCCCCCACACCTTGCGTGAGCGGCAGGTTTTTACCTGCGGGCACGTTCCGGGATTATCAACACAGTCAACCGGCGCCAGAGACCCTTCAAGAACCAGCACGATGTCCTTCAGCGTTATCTTCTTTGCGGGCCTGCTCAGGCTGTAGCCGGTCTGGCGACTCCGCGTGCTTCTGATAAGACCTGCTTTGCGCAGGGAGGAGAGAAGATGGTCCAGATACTTAGCGGAAATAGCCTGACGCCGGGAAATGTCTTTCAGCTGGGTAGCGCTGCTGTCCTGGTGCAGGGCAATATCAATCATGGCCCGCGTTCCATAACGGCTTCTGGTTGATAACTTCATAGGGTTTTATAATCTATTAATCTGCTTGATTAATAGATTAATATATAATAGTTCTCGCGACGTCAAGATTTTTATCTCTATTTTTATTATTTGTGGAGGATCATTCTTGTGAAAGACTGCTGATAAGAAGGGTTGAAGGCTGAAGAAGTTATAAGAAGCCGGTAGCTAATTGCTGATGGCTATCAGCTTTTGCCTTGCGCTATTTATACGCTTTTAAATCAGACAGCTGACTTTTAAAGGGGAACTGGTGGGGGTCTCATTCCGCATCATCCGCAGTGTCACCCAGCTTTTTAAAATCAAACAGGGTATGGTCAAGCAGATGGGAAGGGATGACGCGGCCCAGGGCTGAAAGCATGGTATCGCGGACTAGTGGGTTATCAGCGGATAATTCACTGATCAGGCGCTTGATATGCTTGCGCTTCAAATGCGGCTGGGCTCCGCACACACCGCAGGGTATAATGGGATAATCCATGAGGCTGGCGAATGCTGCAATATCCTCCTCACGGCAGTAGGCAAGGGGACGGATGACCGTGTTGCGGCCGTCGTCGCTTCTTAAAATCGGGGGCATGGTTTTGAGCGTGCCGTTAAACATCATGTTCAGCATAAATGTTTCCAGGATATCATCGGCATGGTGGCCCAGAGCAAGCTTATTGCACTGTAATTCCACGGCAGTGCTGTAGAGGATGCCTCGCCGCAGCCGTGAGCAGAGGGCGCAGGTGGTTTCGCCCTCAGGAACTTTTTCTTTAACAATACGGTAGGTGTCTACCGCAACGATGCGGTACGGAAGCCCCAGTGTTTCGATGTAGCGCGGAAGAACTTCTGCCGGAAACCCGGGCTGCTTCTGGTTCAGGTTTACCGCGATAAGCTCAAACCGTACCGGGGCCCGCGGCTGCAAATCCTGCAGCAGGGTGAGCAGCACGTAGCTGTCCTTGCCGCCGCTCAAACAGACCATGATGCGGTCTCCGTCTACGATCATGTTAAAATCACTGATTGCTTTGCCCACGCCGCGCAGCAGCTTTTTCTTCAGACGTATACGGTCATCCATGAAAAACTATTCCTTCTCCATCCGCTCAAGCACAGCAGTTTGAAATTGTCTGGACATGCAAGGTCTACGCAAAAAAATATGATGATATATTAGAACCCTAATAGATAAAAGTAAAAGCATTGGTAGATGTCATGTATTCCTATGCTGCCCCATGGGAAAGCATCTGCCCGGCAGAAAATTAAATTATGGTTTGACAGCATACAAAAGAGCGGAGCCTGCAAAGGACTCCGCTCTTGTTTGATCACTATATCATATCAGGGCAATAAGAATTTTCTCTTTACTGCACCCAGACCCGTGTTTCCTGCCAGTAGCCTGGCCCGCCCGGCCGTTCCTCCCAGTGTCCCAGCACCCACACGTTACGGTTCGGGTCATAATACTGATTGACCCAGTAACGCTGTGCACTTCCCGGCACCCATGTGCGCTGCACTTCCCAGTGACCGTAACTGTAAACGGGAGGAGGTGGTGGTGCATAACTATACGTGGTACAGGGACGATTTAAGGCATCCACAATAAGAGCCGTACCGATGACAGCCGTGGCAATCCCCAGCGCGTAATAGGCCCCGTTGTTCCATCCGCAGCCGCCATAGTATCCATGCCCGCCATAATAGTAGCCGCCGCCATGATGTCCGTGGCCTCCGGCGAACACGGTAGAAGACAGTACGAGACATGCTGCGAGAAATATTAAAAATAATGTCTTTTTCATAGAACACCTCTCGTATGTTTTATGTAGTCTTCTTTATTAAGTATATCCTGAGAGCGGATGTAAAATCAATTATTTCTTTACGGCGCGGGGAAAAAATATATATAATGATCACTACTGTTCTAAAAAAGAACTTCTATTTACAGGAGACTATATGAAAAAATCTTTGGGAGCAAAAATTATTGTGGGAGCGACACCGGTATGGATTGTGGGCACCTATGACGCTGCGGGGAAACCAAACATCATGGCCGCGGCATGGGCCGGGGTGAGCTGTTCCGAGCCGCCGTGCGTGGCGGTTTCATTGCGCAAGGCGACCTATTCCTACGGCAGCATCATCCAGCGCAAGGCATTCACCGTTAATGTGCCGTCCGCGCAATATGTGCGGGAGGCTGATTACGCGGGTATTGCGTCCGGCAAGGACATCGACAAATTCGCAAAAATGAAATTCACCCCGGTAAAGGGTGAGTTTGTGGACGCACCATATATTCAGGAGTTTCCGCTAATCATAGAATGCAGGCTGCTGCACACCATCGAGATCGGGCTGCACACTCAGTTTATTGGCGAGATCATGGATGTCAAGGCAGAGGAGGAAATTTTAGGGGGTAACCATCTGCCGCTGCAGGAGAAAATAAACCAGTTTGTATTCAGCCCCGGAACACGGACTTACTATAAAGTCGAAGAGTTTCTGGGGCAGGCTTTTTCCGTGGGTAAAGCGTTGGGGAAATAGCGTCATGAAAGAAAAAACACCACTGCCTGACTTGATAGAAAATGCTGTCCGGGAATTTGTCGCAACGTCAGCAAACAGTCTCGGAGGAAAAGAGCACGAGCCTGCGTGGGGTGCGCCGCTGGTGGGATTTTCGCGGGGAGATGATCCCCTCTATGTGCAGTTTAAAAATGATATCGGGCTTTTTTACTGGACGCCCATCGAGATATTTGAAAAAACGTTTCCCGCGCTAAAGGTTACTGCCGCGGAATTGACGATTATAACCTGGATTCTGCCGCAGGCCGAAAAGACAAAACAGGACAACCGGGCAGAGACACGGTATCCTTCCGAGCGCTGGGCCAGGGCACGGAAATACGGTGATGAGTTCAACGTGCAACTGCAGGAGCATATCGTTGCGCTGCTGCAGGGGCGGGACTGTGAAGCGGTTGCACCATGCCGGTCCCCCTATTTTGAGATCGAATCTTCTGATCGCTTTGGAGCATCATCAACGTGGTCTGAGCGGCATGCAGCTTATGCTGCGGGACTGGGAACATTCGGTCTGTGTGACGGGCTTATTACGCCTGTCGGCAAAGCCATGCGCTGCGGTTCTGTTGTTGCTCGCATGGGCATCCCGCCGACGCCGCGCCCCTATGACGACCCTCACGCGCATTGCCTTTTCTTTTCCCGGGGGACCTGCGGCGCATGCATCAAGCGCTGCCCCGCGGGGGCGATCAGCAGGAAAGGGCACAACAAGGAAAGATGCATGGAGTATATGTTTACGGTTACTTCACCGTACGCAAATTCAATGTTTGGTTTTGACTCGTATGCCTGCGGCCTGTGCCAGACCGGGGTCCCGTGTGAGTCAGGCATTCCCGCCAAAGAGAAGTATTAGAATCCTTATTGTTTCTGCTCGTATGCTTCCCATCCGCCGCCGAGCGCCTTGTAGAGAGCAACCAGATCAGTTGACAGGCTGCGGGTGCTTATCACCAGGGCCTGCTCAGAGGAGTTCTGTGAGCGCTGCGCATCCAGAACATTAAGAAAGTCGATCTGGCCCTCGGTATAGAGCAGGGTTGATAATTTTACTGCCTTGCGATTGGCGGTGACGGCATCAATCAGGGCCGCGTGGCGCTGCTGATCCTTGGCATACGCAATCAGGGCATTTTCAACGTCCTGAAAAGCAATCAGGATCGTTTTCTGATACGCAAGGAGTGTTTCTTTCTCTATGGCCTTCTGCAATTCGATGTTGGAGCGAATGCGGCCGGCATCAAAAATATTCCAGCTGACGGACGGACTGGCGGACCACACGCGATTTACCCCCTTTATCCAGTCATCGGACTTAGTGCCCTGAAAACCTGTCGAGCCGATGAGATTGAATCTCGGAAACAAGTCGGCAGTGGCCGCGCCAATGCGGGCAGTGGCGCGGTGAATCTGCGCTTCCGCGCTCCGGACATCAGGACGCCGCAGCAGAAGTTCTGAAGGCAGGGTCATGGGTATTTCAGGTGGAGTGGCAGGGATTGCGGAAGCTGGTGACAGCTCCTTCACCAGTGCAGAAGGCTCCTTGCCCAGCAGCACACTCAAATTGTAAATTGCCTGCTGCGCGGCGGTCTCAAATACGGGAATCTGGGAAGAAGTTGTTGCCACCAGCGCGTCAGCATTGGCCACATCCAGCGCGCTCACCAGGCCGACCTGAAAACGCTGACGGGTCAGCCCGGCAGTGTGCTGCTGCGACTGCAGGTTGTTCTGGGAAATTAGTATCTCCTGCTGGAAATCGCGCAGGTTAATATAGTTCAGCGCTACTTCCGCCACCAGTGTTACCAGGGTACTGCGATAGTCCTCGATGCTTGCCTGAACGTCGGCATCAGCCGCCTCGATGTTGCGCCGCACCCCTCCGAATACATCAATCTCCCACGCAGCGTCGAGTCCGGTTTGAAAAAGGTTGCGCATCACGCCGACCGTGCCTGCTCCCGTGGATGTACTGCCGGGGAAAAGGGCTGAAGCAGACGAACCTGCTGAAGAGGAGACGGCGCGGCTGCGGGTGACGGAGGTATTCGTGTCGACAAAGGGCCACAGCCCTGCAGCAACAATGCCCCGGTTAGCCCGTGCTTGCAGGATGCGAGTCTGTGCCTGCTGTAAGTCCAGGTTTGAAACGACTGCACGCTCCACCAGGGAGGTCAGCGTCGGATCGTTAAAGGTCGTCCACCAGCGGATGAGTTCAGCCTGCCGTGTCGTGTCAAAGCGCATCTGTGCTGTCGGGCCGAACCAGGACGAGGGCGAAGTGATCTTCGGCCGCTGGAAATCAGGGCCGACCATGCACCCGGATAAAGCCAGCATGCACACACATACCAGCAGGAGCGATTTGCTCATAGTCGCACTATTCAACATCTCGTAGTTCTCCTTACAGCTTCGATCTCTTGAACCATCAGCTGTCAGCCGGTTCGGATTAAAATAAACTGTTTCTTGTGTCTGTTCCCCCGCATCATTCATAACGCAGGGCTTCAATCGGGTCCAGGCGCGACGCCTTCCAGGCCGGGTAGAATCCAAAGATAATGCCCACGCTGGCGGAAACGATGACCGACGCCAGAATGGCGGTGATTGACATCTCTGTCGGCCACTGCAGCAGCAGTGTCACCAGATACGAGCCGCCGCAGCCGAGCATAATGCCGATGGCTCCGCCGGTCAGGCACAGGGCCACCGCCTCCACCAGGAACTGACGCAGGATGTCCCGGGCCCGCGCGCCTACTGACATGCGCAGCCCGATCTCCCGGGTCCGCTCGGTTACCGACACGAGCATGATGTTCATGATTCCGACGCCGCCGACAATAAGAGAAATCAGGGCCACGCTTAAAAGCAGATTGGTCATCAGGGTCGATGTGGATGCCAGTGCCCTGGTCTGTTCCGTCATGTCGCGGATGTTGAAATCGTCAGCCTCCCCCGGATGGAGCCGGTGGCGCTCGCGCAGCAGCGCGGTTATCTGCCGGATTGCCAGAGGGATTTCACCGGCTGAGTCGGCGGAAACCAGAATATGGTCAACATTGGTGAAGCGCACCGGCAGCGGCGTGTTAGCCGCCTGCGATGCCGAAGGCAGGGGATAGAGGTTGAGTTTGACATTGGGGTAAAGCTGGCTCAGCGAATTTACCGCGGGGTTAGTGCCTGAGCCGGAGCTTGTGCCGGTGGCAGCAGAGCCGCTCTGATTGACATTGGCAAGCGCTGAGCCGGCCACCCGGTATTTAATAGTGGTCCACGGTGCAAGCAGTATGTCATCCTGGTTCATGCCCATCATGTTGGCGCCCTTGCCGCTGAGCACGCCTATGACCCGGAATAAAACATTTCGCACCCGCACCTCTTTACCAAGGGGAGACTCGTTGATGAAAAGCTCCCGAACCAGCGTCTGTCCCAGCACGCACACCTTGCTGGCATTGCGAATGTCGCGCTCGCTGAACATCTCGCCCTCAGCCAGGGTAAAGTTGCGGACATCCAGGAACGCCGGGGTGGTGCCGTTGATGAACAGGGGCACCCAGTTGCGGTTGCCGTAGATCACCTGGGTGCGGGCATTGACATCAGGCGCTGCGCTGCGTACCGCCGGGCATTCCCGTATGATGGCCTCGCAATCCTGGGGCGTGAGGGTCATGACACTGCCGGCGCCGAAACTTACCCCGCCGCTGGCCGCGGTGCCCGGGTGTATCAGCAGGTTATTGGCGCCCATGCTTGAGATGGTTCGCTGAATGGCCGTGGAAGAGCCTTTGCCGATTCCCATCATGGCAATGACAGCGCCAACGCCGATAATGATCCCGAGCGTTGTCAGCATGGCCCGCATCGGGTTGCGGCGCAGCGCCCGCAGGGCGGTTCGCAGGGTTCTATAAACTTTCATTGCAGATTTTATTTCTAAATAAATAGTATAGCTGTCTTCTGAATGTCTGTCCTCTGCTGCCTATTTTTCTGTCATTCATAGCGCAGGGCCTCAATCGGGTCCAAACGCGAAGCCTTCCACGCCGGGTAGAAACCGAAGATGATGCCCACACTGGCGGAAACGATAACCGACAGCACAATAGCGGTTACTGATGTTTCCGTCGGCCAGCGCAGCAGGCTTGTTACCAGATATGATCCGCCACGGCCGAGGATGATGCCGATGGCGCCGCCGGTCAGGCACAGGGCCACCGCCTCCACCAGGAACTGGCGCAGGATGTCCTGTGCCCGCGCGCCTACTGACATGCGCAGCCCGATCTCCCGGGTCCTCTCGGTTACCGACACGAGCATGATGTTCATGATCCCGACGCCGCCGACAATGAGAGAAATCAAGGCCACGCTTAAAAGCAGATTGGTCATCAGGGCTGCCGTGGTAGCAAGGGTCTTCATCATTTCCGTCATATCGCGGATGTTGAAGTCATCCGGTTCCCCCGGCCTGATGCGGTGGCGCTCCCGCAGCAGTGCGGTTATCTGCCGGATTGCCAGGGGAATCTCATCACCCTCCTCAGCTGCAGCCATAATCTGATCAACATTGGTGAAGCGCACCGGCAGTGGTGTGTCAGCCGCCTGAGTCGCAGACTGCACAGGATACAGATTGAGTTGGGTATTGGGATACAGCTGGCTAAGAGAGTTCACCGCTGATCCCGTGCCGGAACTTGCGCCGGCACCCGCGCCTGAGCCGGCACTGCTCTGGTTGACGTTAGCCACCGACGATCCTACCACCCGGTATTTGATGGTGGTCCACGGCGCAAGCAGTATATCATCCTGGTCCATGCCCATCATGTTGGCGCCCTTGGCGCTGAGCACGCCGATTACCCGGAACGAGACATTCTGCACCCGAACTTCCTTGCCGAGGGCTGACTCCCCGCCAAAAAGCTCCCGGACCAGCGTCTGCCCCAGTACGCACACCTTGTTGCCATTGCGAATGTCGCGCTCACTGAACATCTCGCCGTCGGTCAGGGTGGTCCAGTCGCGCACCAGCAAATACTCCGGCGCGGTGCCAAAGATGAACAGGGGAACCCAGTTGCGGTTGCCATAGATCACCTGGGTGCGGGCCCGCACCATGGGCGCAGCCGCCCGGACCGCAGGACATTCACGAATAATGGCTTCACAATCCTGCGGGGTGAGGGTCATGACGCTGCCGGCGCCGAAGCTCACACCGCCACTTGCCGCGGTGCCCGGCATAACCAGAAGGTTGTTCGCGCCCATGCTGGAGATGGTCCGTTGTATGGCTTTGGAAGAGCCCTCGCCTATTTCCATCATGGCGATGATCGCGGCAACACCGATAATGATCCCGAGCGTTGTCAGCATGGCCCGCATCGGGTTGCGGCGCAGCGCCCGCAGAGCGGTGCGTATGGTTCTATAGACTTTCATTGCAGATGTAAGACCTCAGATTGCAGATTGAACCTCGTTTCACTTTATTGCATTCCCCGTTGCTCCGAGCCACGGCTCACCGCAGGCGAGTCACGAGTCACAAGACACTATTTTTTACCGTGCCGCCATCGGCACTTCCGCGGGCTCATCCGCCTGCGGCAGTGTTTGCACTGATGCCCCGTCAACAATCACGCCGTCGCTGATGCCGATTATTCTGCGCGTGTGGCGGGCAACATTCGGATCGTGGGTCACCAGTATTATGGTAATGCCTTCCTCCCGGTTAAGCTTCTCGAACATGCTCAACACTTCCTCGCTGGTATGGGTGTCAAGGTTCCCGGTCGGCTCGTCAGCCAGCAGCAGAGCCGGCTGGTTAATCAGCGCCCGCGCGATCGCCACCCGCTGCTGCTGCCCGCCCGACAGCTGTGACGGCTCGTGGTGATAGCGGTCGCCCAGGCCGACCCGGTTGATCAGTTCCATGGCCCTGCGCCGGACATCTCTGTCTGTGACATGTTCCACCGTGTATGACAGCGGCAGCATCACGTTCTCCAGGGCGCTGATGCGCGGCAGCAGGTTGAAGTTCTGGAAGACAAAGCCGATCTTGTGATTGCGCAGCAGGGCGCGCTCATCGGAGGACATGTTAGACGCTTCAAGTCCGTCCAGAAAGTATTGCCCGGATGTCGGATGATCCAGGCAGCCGAGGATGTTCATGAGCGTGCTTTTCCCTGAGCCCGAGGCCCCCATTAAAGCCACCAGCTCTCCTTTTTCAATCGACAGCGAAACTCCCTTTAGAACCGGCACGTCCAGCTCCCCGACATGATACGTTTTGTAGATGTTGCGCAATTCCATCAAATTCATGATTGTTCCGTCTTCCGGCCGACCAATTATTGCCGTTCCTGTTAGCGGCTTCTTCTCATCATCTGCGGCGCAAAAGGGTTGGTGGTGCCGGTATCTTTCGTTCCCTGGCGCTGCTCGCCAACGATAACCTCCAGCCCTTCCTGCACATCGTCGCCCTGCACCTCGGTCATGGTGCCGTCGGTCAGGCCGACATCGACTTTGACCGGCCGCACGTAGCTCCCGTCCTGAGTCCACAAAAGCCCCTGGCTGCTTTTAGCTGCGGGGTTCGCAGCAGGTTCCGCTGTTTGGGGTTTGTCTCCAATGTCACCCCCGCGCTGCGCTGAACTGTCAAACATCGCACGGGTCTTTGGATTCACCTGCTCAGGCTGAGGGGACCAGCGCAGAGCAGCATTGGGCACCAGAAGTACATTGTTGTGCCGGCTCAATTCAAACTGCGCGTTGGCTGTGAGATAGGGCAGCAGCTTGCCGCTGGAATTGTCGGTTATAACTTCCACGGTATAGGTCACTACGTTTTGTGTCATGGTGGCATTCAGCCGGATTTTCCCGACCTCTCCGCGGAAGATTTGCCCCGGATAAGCATCAACCGTAAAGCTCACGGGCTGGCCCGGATGGATGCTGCCCACGTCAGCCTCGTTCACGGAAACCCATACCTGCATGCGCTTCAAGTCCTTCGCAATCAGAAACAGGCTGGGTGCATTCAGGCTGGACACGACCGTCTGGCCGATGTTCACGCGGCGATCAATGATGACGCCTTTGACCGGGGATTTGATGGTGCAGTAGCTTAAGTTTCGCTGGCCCCGCTGCAGCGTTGCCTGGGACTGGGCAACGGCATCTTTTGCCTGAACAATTGCCGCCTCGCCGACCGCCACATTAGCCTGCGCGATTTCATAAGCGGACTTATAGGCGTCATAGCTTGACTGCGCCAGCGCCTCCGACGGCCCCAGCTTTTGCGCCCGATCCCAGTCGCGCTTGGCCTGGTTGAGCCGGGACTTCAGCTGCCCGAGGTCAGCCTCCGTCCGCAACACGCCCGCTTTGGACTGCTCCAGCTGGGCGGTCGCCAAGGCCACATCGGCCGCGTATAATGAATCATCGATCTGGGCGAGAATAGTTCCTTCTTCCACAACCGAGCCGTAGTCTATAGTTTTGCCGTTTTTGTCTTTGCCGAAGGAATTGATCTGCCCGGCGACCTGCGCTCCGACGTCAACCACTTCTTCCGGCTCCACGGTACCGGTGGCGCTGATAGCGGCAAGCAGATCACCTTTCTTTACCAATGCGGTGCGGTAAACGATCCCCTTGTTCCCGGAGCCGCGCAGAAACGATGCGGCCACAATGACAAACAGGACTACCACAGCAGATATTATAGCAGTCTTTTTGGTCGGATATTTCATAATTAGTTTCCTTCCCCGCAGGTATAATAAGTAGCACCATTTATGATATATAACACATTTCTGTTCTTTATCCTGCGCCGCACGTTACTGTTTTTCTGCATAGGCTTCCCATCCGCCGCCGAGGGCATTGTATATTTTTAAAGAACACAGTGAAACCCCCGGTAGTCTCTGTGGTTCAATCCCTGGCTCCTTTTTTCAGTCCCTGCCTGAACTGCTGCAGAGCATACAGAGAAAACCGGGTTATATGGCCGGCGATAGACTTTATTCCCTCAGCATCAAATTTCTGCTTCGGATACAGGCGGTTGATAACCGGCTGGGCATAGCGGTAGTGCAGGCACTGGCCGATGATGCTTAAGCAGCATCGGCGGATAACATCATCCGGTGCGCGAACACCGAGGAAATCCTTGACAATGGCAGACAGCAGTTTGTTCCGGGGCTTTATGGTTGTTTCCACCATGCTGTCAAGCGCGCCGGTGGGATTGTTCATCTCCCGGGTGACCAGCTTTTCATGCCAGGACGGCTGTCCTTTTTCGAGCATGCTGAATAAAAATGACTGGATAAACGTATGGAGCCGCTCCTGCGCTGTGGCGCCTTCAGTTATCCCGAGCGTCGGCGAGTATTTATTCACGGAAAGATCAAGGGAGTAGTTGCACACCGCCGCGTACAGATCTTCCTTGCTGTGAAAGTGATAGTTGACCGCGGCAATGTTTACACCCGCGCGCTGGCAGATATCCCGCACCGTGGTGTGATGGAAGCCGCGCTCGGCGAACTCTTCGCCGGCAGCCATCAGCAGCCGCTGCCGGGTTTCGCTGGTGCTGTCTTTATGTCTGCCCATGGTATGGCCTCATATGCAATAGAATTTTAATATTCAAATTAATATTTGAAACAATTGTTTGAATTTGTCAAGAAAGAACTCTTGCCGTGATATGCACAAGGATGCACACGAGGGACATGCGCGGGATTGTTTTGCCGGCTGGCAGCATTAGTAATAATTTTCTTTGACTTTAAATATTCTTTATTGTTTATTTTCAGTTGAAACATCAAAACTGGCCGGCACTCATGACCATGAAAAGCCTTCGCTGTCTGAACATCCTGCTGTTCGGGATTATGCTCATGTCGGGCTGCGCGCAGGTACAGCAGCGCACCATCGAGACGACCGCCTACTGCGGATGCGGGCAGTGCTGCAGCTGGGAGCGGGGCAGCTGGAAGTTTCTCAAGCTTGACTTCTGGAACCGCTATTATGACGCGGGGCCTGACCGTGGAAAAACATACCGGGGGCACACCGCGACCGGCAAAGAACCGCGCCAGCCCAATCCGGGTCTTATTTCAACCGACAGCCTGGTGCATCCCTGGATGATACCGCCGCGCATCGTACTGTTCCCCTGGCTGGGCCTGCCGCATCCGGGAACGATAGCTGCTGATACCAGATACTATCCCTTCGGCACCGTCATGGATGTTCCGGGATACGGGGAGGGCGTGGTTGAAGACCGGGGCTCAGCTATCAAGGGCGCAAAACGCATAGATTTGTACTTCAACTCACACCGGAAAGCCCGGAAGTGGGGTCGGCAGAAGCTGCCGGTAGAAATTAAAGAATAGCTTTACGGTCCGGGAAGCCCCGCTCCCCTCAGGCGGGGCAGGCGGGGAGTTTCACGATATTGAAAAAAAACTTTTAATCTGCTACTACATTTGATAAGAAAGCACTTACTATAGACCAGGGGTATAAAAAGAAGAACATTTCAGGAAAGGGGTACCAAGCAATGGCAACAAAATCTACCGCAAAAAAGAATCCCGCAAAAAAGACGGCCGCAAAGAAAGCTCCGGTAAAAAAGGTCTACACCTGCAAAACATGCGGCAAGACCACCAGCGAAAAAAAACACCTGTGCAATCCCGGCAAGGCTGCCGAGTTTTACAGCTGCGAATTTTGCGGCAGCACCGCAACCAATCCCGCGCACATCTGCATGCCGAAGCTTGACAAAGCGCAATATTTCTGCGATGCCTGCGGCCGTGTTGCGGTGAGCAAGACGCTGCTGTGTGTGCCCAAAGTCATTAAATAGCTGCCGCGGCAGGAACTTCTTCCTCGCAGTTGTTAACCATTGCGCGTTTTTATGTAACAACAGGACAGGCTTACCGTGCAACTTTTACAGCAGGTTTTACATGGCACGAAGACCATACGTTGATCAAGATGAGTGTACCGGATGCGGCATGTGTGAAGAGATATGCCCCGATGTGTTTCGTATCAATGACGACGGCGTATCTGAGGTCCATGAACCTCACGGAGCGACAGCGGAGATGATACAGGAAGCAATTGATGAATGCCCGGTAAACTGCATCAGCTGGGAAGAGGAGTAGCGCCGTTTTATACGCATGATCCATGTGGCCGGCGGTGGCGTTAATCACGCCACCTGCCGGTCAGCCGCTTTCAGCCCGTTATTGAAAAGTCCTTCCCGATCAGCGACGTGACAGCCGAAGATGAGCCGGCGCGGCAGATTTATCCGGCAGCTGCGTGCCTGCCGCTGATAACCCGGAAAATCTGCGATTTTATTTTGATGGATACCATAACCCTTCTGGGCATAGCATTGGCCATGGCCATGGATGCTTTTGCCGTGTCTGCGGCAGTCGTGGCCTCACTGCGCAGCCTCACCGCACGCCATGTATTTCGCTTGAGCTGGCATTTCGGGCTATTTCAGTTTCTCATGCCGGTTATCGGCTGGCTGCTGGGAACCGGATTGCTGCCGGTCATGCGCAATATTGCCCCCTGGGCTGCGTCCGGATTGCTGCTGTTTCTGGGCGCGCGCATGATCTGGGAAGCGCGTCATCCTGAAACCAGAAGCCGGCACTTTGATCCGACCAGGGGCTGGAGCCTTGTGGGACTGTCCATAGCAACAAGCCTTGACGCGCTTGCCGTGGGCGTAACGCTTGCCCTGGTGCAGGTGTCCATCGTCAAGGCTGCTCTGGTTATCGGCGTCGTTGCCGCCGGGATAACGTTTGTCGGCACGCTGGTGGGACGTACCGCGGGAGCCTATATCGGCCAGTGGGCTGAGCGCTGCGGCGGGGCAGTGCTGATTGCCATTGCCGTAAATATTGCAGTACGGCACTGAATGCAGTTTTGCGCAGCCTGTTTAATTATAGTATAGTAACAGCAGGCTTTTCCGGGGACGGTGAAGCAGAAAATTTCACCGGTCCTATGAAAACCAGAAGCATGCGGGGCGCCACAGCGCTGCCTGGCGGAGAGCCTGCGGCGAAGGTGTGCCACGAGTGAACAGTTGCTCAGGAGGATGTATGAGCCCGACAAGAAAAATCTGGCTACCCCAGGGGGTTATTTCCCAAACCACGTCAAAGCAGCGAGCCGGAGGTGTACAGTTTTTCAGCAAGGGCACCTGGACGCCGGACACCGACATCTATGAAGTCGAAGACGGGCTGGTGATACTTGTCGATATTGCCGGAGTTAAAAAAGAAGAAATACAGATTGTGATGGAAGGGCAGATACTTTCCATCTCAGGCACGCGCAAGGAGCCGGCAGTCTGCAAAAAACATATCCACCGCCTGGAAATTGATTTCGGCCTTTTTGAACGCACCTTCAGGATCCCCTACACCATAAACCCCGAAAAAGTAGAGGCGCGGTACGAAGACGGGTTTCTCTACCTGTGGCTTCCCAAGCAGCCGGATGACGCCTGCATTATTGATATAACCATAGCATGAGGAGCGCTTCATGGCAGAGCAGGAAATAAATTCGAATGCAGTCCCGGAGCATACCATGGCAGACACGGAAAAAGTGATAATACCGGAAAGCCTGCCGATTCTTCCGATCAGCAATTTTGTTCTGTTTCCCTCGGTCGTGGGCCCCATCTCGGTAACCAGCGAGCCCTACATCCAGCTTATCAACGAGGCAGTGCTGAAAGACCGGCTCCTGGGGCTGGTCCTGCGGCGCAATCAGGAGGTGGAGCATCCCCGCGGGGAGGACCTCTTTGAGACCGGAACAGCCGGCCGCATCCTGAAGCTCATGAAGCTTCCCGCGGGCGGGCTGAGTTTTATCTGCCAGGGGGTTTCCCGCATCAGGGTGAAGAGCTACCTGCAGCAGGAGCCGTATCTGGTGGCCGAGGTGCAGAAGCTTGACGAGTCATACGAGCGCGATGAGGAGCTTGACGCGCTCGCGACCAGTGTGCGCAACCTGTTCCTGCGCATGGTGGAGCTGTTTCCCCAGCTTCCCGATCAGCTGGGCATAGTGGTCATGAATGTTGACGATTATTCGCGGCTCGCGGATTTTATTGTTGCCAACAGCCCGGCGGACCTTAAAGCCCAGCAGGAGATACTGGAAGAGCTCAGCGTGCGGGAGCGGCTGCGCAAGGCATCAAAAATAATGCAGACGGAAATACAGAAAGTCGAGCTGAGCAATAAGATTCAGAATGAAATTGCACAGGAGATGGGGGCGCAGCAGCGGGAAATGCTCCTGCGCGAGCAGATGAAAAAAATCCAGGCGGAGCTGGGGGAAAGAGATGAAAAAGCGGTCGAGCTGGAGATGCTCCGCACAAAAATCGCCGAATCCAAGATGACGCCTGAAGCGGAAAAAGTGGCCTACAAGGAAGTTGACCGCCTGGCCATGATGTCGCCCGCAGCAGCCGAATATTCGGTGTCGCGTACTTACTTGGAATGGCTGACAGACCTGCCCTGGTCAAAATCCACGGTGGACAATCTGGAGATCGCGCGCGCCGAGAAAATTCTCGATGAAGACCACTATGACCTGGAGAAGGTCAAAAAGCGCATTATCGAGTACGTTGCGGTGCGCAAGCTGAAAAACGACATGAAGGGCCCGATACTCTGCTTCTACGGCCCTCCCGGCGTCGGTAAAACCTCTCTCGGCAAATCCATAGCCCGCTCCCTGGGGCGGGAGTTTATCCGCATATCCCTCGGCGGCGTGCGCGATGAGGCGGAAATTCGCGGTCACCGGCGCACCTACGTGGGAGCGCTCCCCGGCCGCATTATCCAGAGCGTGAAGAAGGCAGGGACCAGCAACCCGGTGTTCATGCTTGACGAGATTGACAAGCTGGGCATGGATTTTCGCGGGGACCCGTCGTCAGCGCTTCTGGAAGTGCTCGACCCGCAGCAGAACAACAGCTTTTCCGACCACTATCTGGAAGTGACGTTTGATCTGTCAAAAATATTTTTCATCACCACCGCCAACATGCTCGACACCATCCCTCCCGCGCTGCGGGACCGGCTGGAGATACTGGAGCTTCCCGGGTATACCGAAGATGAGAAGGTACACATTGCGCGCCAGTATATCATCCCGCGCCAGCTTGGCGAGCACGGCATCACCGCCGGGAACCTGACGATTGAAGATCAGGCCATTCACTGTGTGGTTCGCGATTACACCCGCGAGGCCGGGGTGCGCAACCTTGAGCGCGAGCTGGCCTCGATCTGCCGCGGTGTGGCCCGAAAGATTGCGGCAGAGGAAGTCTCCCGTGTAATCATCAAAAAAGATGATGTGCGCGCCTATCTCGGGCAGACGAAGTTTTTTTCCGAAATTGCCGAACGGATTAATGTTCCGGGCATAGCTACCGGCCTTGCCTGGACAGCGGCCGGCGGCGATATTCTTTTTATCGAAGCAACCAAAATGAAGGGATCAAAAGGGCTGCTTCTCACCGGCCAGCTGGGTGATGTAATGAAGGAATCAGCGCAGGCAGGCTTGAGCTATATCCGCTCAAGGGCAGAGGACCTGGGAGTAGCACCTGATTTTTACCAGCACACGGACATACACCTCCATGTGCCGGCGGGGGCCATTCCCAAGGACGGGCCGTCCGCCGGGGTGACCATGGTGAGCGCCATGGTGTCCATGCTTACCGGACGGCTGGTGCGCTCGGATGTGGCCATGACCGGCGAGATAACGCTGCGGGGAAAAGTGCTGCCCATCGGCGGGGTAAAGGAGAAAGTGCTTGCCGCGAAGCGTGCGGGCATCACCACCGTGATACTGCCGCGCCTGAATGAAAAGGACCTGGAGGAGACTCCCGATACCGTGAAGAAGGACATGACCTTTATCTTCGCTGACCGCATAGAGGACGTGCTGAAAAACGCGCTGCTTGACGGAAGAAACAGGCGAAAAAGACGGCAAAAAATTGAGCCTCACCTGAGCGGTATTTAAAAAAGAAAATTTTAAGGGCCTGCTTGACCGCAGGCCTTTTTAATGGCCTGGGTGGATTGCCACGAAGTAAAAATAGTAATAGAACCGTTCCCCATTAAGTCCTATTGCCGCATTCTCGCAAGCAGGGATTCAAGATAGCGGGATTTAACCTGCCTGCTGGCAAGGGCCTGTTTTAAAGGCGGGATGCGCAGAATCACGCCGAGCACTGCGGCCAGCGCGCGATGGTTCCATAGCACCCGGTTATCAAATATCAGGTCCTGCAGCGTGCCCCGCTCGATTGCCATCATAACGATACGGTGTGTGCTGTCAAGCGGGGTAATGACTCGTTCCCCCCGTGTTTTTAAACTCACGGCTCCCTGTGCGCAGGAGCGCACGCACAACCCGCACCCGAGACATCGGCTTTCATCCAGGAGCGCCCTTTTTTTCTTCTGCTTCTGCGGGTCGTTAGCTGAAACCAACGCCATGGCTTCCACCGGGCAGACGCTCACACATTCCCCGCACCCGAGACACTTCTCGTTGTTTACCTTCGGGATAAAATTCGTTGTATGAACGGGGTGCAGGATGGCAAAACGCCGGGCCGCAATCATTGCTTCGCAGCAGCACCCGCAGCAGTTGCAGATAAAGCTCACGCGCTCCCGCACATTCTCGCCGAACTGGACCAGGTTGTTATCATAGGCTTGCTGCAGCAGGTCGAGCCCTTCCTCTTTATCCATTTGCCGGGCATTCCCGTGTTTTATCAGCGAGACGGCAACGCTGTTGAAGGTCATGCAGATGGCAAGCGGCGCATTACACGCCCTGCCCAGGTGAAGCATTTTATGGCGGCAGTAACAGATACCGACACCCCGGTGTGTCGCGCTTGCGATGACCTCGGTTGTGCGCTCATAATCAAGAACGTGCAGCGCGTGCTCATCTGAAAGCGCCGGTTCATAAACAAAGGCGCGGCCAAGCCGTGTTTCCCCCTCGGCAAACAGCTCCCGGATAAAATCATCTTCCACGTTCAGGTACTGATAAAAAAGCTCGCTCAACAGCTTCTGATCAATGTCCGAGCGCACGCGCATTAATGAAAACTCGAAAAATCCGGCCATGGGCGGCGGCAGGCAGTAAAAAGACTGGCCATTCTGGTCCAGGTCAACAAGGATGGCCCGGGCTGATAGATCATCCAGCATTTTCTGCGCGCTCGCAAGGTCCATTTTCCAGATGCGGGCGGCTTGTTGTGCGGTGAAGGGTTTTATGGGCAGGCTTGAAACCAGTTCAGCCTCCCGTTCATGGAAAAGAATTTTCAGGATATTGAACAGAAGAGGAGATGACGGAGCGCCCTGGGGAAAACGGTTCAGGCGCTCGACGAGCCTGGAATAGCCGGAGGTGACAGCATGGTGTGCCATAAATGAACACCCCTTGGTTTTCTAAAGAAGAAGATGTTATCAGGCCTTGAAAAATGCTATTTCACCTGGTCGCGCGTGAATATTTTATGACAGGATGAGCACTTGCCTTTGGACTCATCCGTCCAGATTTCAACCTCACCGCCGCACTCGGGGCAGGGGAATGACTGCGGCACCGCTTTTTTTGTCGGGTCAGAGCCCGGGCATTTGGGGTCTACTACTTTATCCATGGTACACCTCCTTCAATAGTTCTGAGTGATGAGTAACGAGTTTTGAGTTTTAACTGGCTCTCAGCAGATCAGCCTTCAGCTTTTAGCGATCTGCTTTTCACTTTTCACGTTACACATTTCACTTCTTTGCAATCCGCATTTCCTCAATGCCTTTTTATTATCTCTTGTCTGTCTCTTTCAACTCATTGAACACAGCTGACAATTTATTGAGGCTGTTGAAAATGAGCGCACTGCTCATGGTCGCGCTTGATACCGCATCCGTTGCATGGCTGAATGGTTTCTGCGTCAGCATAGACCTGCCGACAATACGCTCCCGCATGAAGGCTATGTCAGCATCGGTCCATGTGATGTTGCCGTATTTGGTCAGATGGATTGGGGTGAAGCCGGTTATAATTCCTTCGCGATTGAAGATGACGATGAAGTGAAGGCCATGGCACACGTCACAGGTTGGTTTCCTGCTGATGACTTTTGCATAGAGCGTTTCTCCCGCTGCTTCTCCCCGGTAGATGACGCCGCTTTTGGGCAGCACTATTTTCGTGATCCTGACGGGTGCAGTCTGTCGCACGGCAGCTTCTGCGGCGCCCATACTCTGCATGACCAGCCTGCGCTGCTCTTTCTCCGGAATCTTCAGCTTAAGCATTCTGCCGTCTGCCAGCGGCCGGGCTTTAGCTCGCGCCATTGCCTGGATAGCCGCAGGTTCTGATGTCAGTGCGCTCTGAATATCGTTTGCCAGCTCTTCGGCTGACCCTATGCGGCCCAGATGCGTTGATAAAACAATAAAGCGGCCGTTTACCCTGCGAGCAAGCAGGGTGAACGGTGTTCCGTCCGGGGTGCCTATGGCATCGTAGGCGATAAAATCGGGGTCCTGCAATAGGGGGAACGGTATTGCCTGTTCTTTTTTAAATGCTGTCAACTCTTCGAAGCTGTTTCCGGCAGCGACACCGATGATGCGCACCTTCTGCCTGAAATCCGGCAGCCCCTCTATGGCACGACAGGCAGCGTTCATGAGCGGGGCCTGAGCCTGGCATGACGGGCAGTAGCAGTTCATAAATTCCACTACCAGCAGTTCCGCGTCCAGATCGTTCAGCACAACTGCAACAGGTTTATCCGCGCCCCTGCCTTCATCCGGCAGCCGGAGATAATTCATTTCTTCTGCTGCGAGAGGCTGGGTGAACGACAGCCGGGGCAGGGTATCCCCCGGCTCGATGATGCGGGCGCGGGAGGCTGCTGCGGGCAGCAGGAAAAGCAGGGCTGTCAGGGCGATGACGATACTATGCTGTTGTTTCATGAAAGGAATTATTTTTTATACAATACCGGCTCGCCGGGGGCTGGCCGGTCCCGGTTGTTTTCTTCATAGATCCGGATCTGCTCCTCAGCGCTCAGCTTGGGTTTAGATTTCTCCCGCCGGCAGGCGATGCAGCGAATTTCAGCGCAGAACTGGCAGAAGTTGCAGTCCGGACAGGGATGTTTTTTATTACAGCATGCCTTTTCCATAAAGTCAGGGATTAGGGCTTCGGGTTTCGGGGTTCGAAAAAAAATGTTTCACTAACCACGAGTCACGAATCCCGAATCACGAAAGTTAGTTGTCCTTCAGCACCACCCGGTCGTACTCCGCTTCCAGGCGCTCCTTGTGTTCTTTTTCCCATGCCAGCAGCTGTTCAAACAGCGACAGCAGCTCCGTCCCCTTTACCACGGGCAACTGGCCGGAGTAGAAGGCAATGGCCTTATCCTCCCTTTTCATGGCCAGGATCATGACATCCTGGGGAGTGCTGTTGTCGCTCAGGGGCTCGCTCACCAAATACGCGCTCAGGTCCATACCAGGGGGCAGCGGTTTTGAGCCCGCGGCTGCAGCGGCCTTACCCGCCCGTATATTAGACAGGTAAGCTACATGCTGTTGTTCCTCCCGAGCCAGTTCCTGAAGCATTACCCGGGTGCCGGGATTTGCCACAATGGTCGCTGCTTTTGAATAAAATTCAACGGCTTCCTGCTCTTTTATCAACGCCAGCTTTACGACATCCTGTATTGTTTTGAATTCAGCCATGGTTGGTAGTGCATCCTTTCATCAGCGTTATAATCACGGAACAGAGGGGCTATTATGTCCCCGTCCCTGATATGGAAAGCGCATGCGCGTTCCCCTGTGCAATATATAAAATATTTCCTTAATCACTGTCCATTGATTTCTTTAAAAAAGGTATATTCATTCTGAATCAACCGGCGCATGCTGATGGCGGGTCTGACCTGGTCATTTATAAAAATCAAAATAGAATTGCTCTCTCAGCACGGGCAAAACTGCTTCAGGTGTCAATTGTTAAGATATACTAATTACTTTACCGCAAAATGAGATTTGATGCCAGTAAACATCCTTGACAAAACCGGCGTTGAAGAATAAAAAAGTGAACAGTGAATAGTGAATAAAAAAACAGAACTTCTGTGTTCTGCTTTGATAACCTTGCCGGCATCAGGAGGATGTATGGGCAAAAAGAAGCCCCTCTCTTGTAACTACTCGATAGAAGATATCGCCCAGTCAATTGTTAAAGATCATCCGGTCAGTAAAAAATTCTCGCCTGAAGATAAAAAGAAGCTCTATGAGGAGCGCCTGCGGCTGCTGGATGAGTTCCCCGCTCTCAAGACAATACTCTCCCGGGACCATGTCAGAAAGTACCCGATTCCGTTCGCGAAACGGGCTGCCCGCGTAGGCTTCATCCCGCCGGAGCTGGTCGTTGTGGACAGCCGCATCCAGGACATGTGCTCCCTGCCATACTGGACCTATTACGGATCGGGAGAAGGAAGCTTCAGCCGCTGTGGCGGTGTCGGAACTTTTTCATGCTGTCCGCCGTTCAGTCTCAAGGCGGAAAAAGTCCAGGCGCTTCTTGGCCGGGCAGATATATTTACTGTGCTCCAGACCAGGGCCGCGGTCAATGTCGGCAATGACCCCGGAGCTCAGTTCCGCATGATCAACCGGCTTGTAGAGGAAGTAACTGCGTGCCTCGGCAAAAAAGCTGTGATACAGAAGTTTGCCGGGGGGCCGTGTTTTGCCTGCTATCCGGAAGTTTGCCTGTACGAGGGGCACTGCCGCGCGCCGGAGCTGAAAGTCCCGTCACTCGAAGGCATGGGCATCTGTGTTGACCAGCTGTGCAAGGACATGGCGCTGCTTACCGGGGATGAGCAGTGGAAAATCAATTGGATAAAAGGCTACGGCGCCGACACCCAGAAGCCCAAAGTATGGAAGGCAACCGTGGGGCTGGCCATACAGCTGCGTGAAAAACCCTAAATCCGAAACACTAAACACGAAATCCGAGATTATTATGATCATTGATATGCACACCCACATTTTCGGCAAAGGCTGGCTGCCCAGGGAATTTTTCTACGGCATTGCGCGGTTTATAACGTATGAGTTTGCCAAGAGCGGCGTTGTGCAGTCAAACGAGGAGGTGGGTGACGGCCTGATTGACGCCAGTGATGACCCTCAAGCGGAGAGCCTTCTCGCGGAAATGGAAGAGGCGGGAATCGAGCGCAGCATCCTGCTGCCGGTTGATTTTGAGGTTGCGTTCCCCGGCCAGGAACTGCCCATGCGGGAGGTAAACAGGCTGCACGCTGAGCTGGCCCGGCAGCACCCGCAGCGCCTCGTCGCCTTTGCCGGCATTGATCCCCGACGCAAGAACGCTCTTGAGATGTTTACCCAATGCGTGCAGGACTGGGGAATGCAGGGGCTGAAGCTCCATCCGACCGCCGGCTTCTACCCGAACCAGAAAGAAGTCTATCCCCTTCTGGAAAAAGCCTGCGCGTGGAAGCTTCCGGTTCTCATTCACTCCGGCTCCATGATGGTGCCGCTGCGCAGCAAGTATTCGCAGGTCATTCATCTGGATGACCTGGGGGTTGATTTTCCCGACCTTACGGTTATCGCCGCGCACTGCGGCGGGGTCTTCGGCTACCAGCAGATGATTTCCGTGATGGCCACCAAGCTGAATATTATGGTTGATATTTCAGCGTGGCAGCTGCTGGCGACGAAGAACTATCCGTTTTTCTGCCGGGCGCTGCGCGAGGTGATGGATTTTGCCGGCAGCGAGCGGGTTCTGTTCGGCTCGGACAGCCCGTCGTTTCGTTCCTTTATGTCAAACCCCGACTGGGTACAGACGATTAACGACTTGCCCCGGAATGCCCCGGAAGGCATCACGTTCACGGAAGCAGAAATTGCGGCTGTGCTGGGAGGCAATGCGCAGCGGGTGATGAAACTGCAATAAGGGGCCGAGGGTCCATGGGTTCAAGGGGCTGAGGGGATGGTGAATAGGTAAATCGGTGAATGGGTGAGTCGGTGAATGGGTGAAAAGGTAAAGAGGTAAAACGGGTCACGGGTCCCGAGCCACGAACCCCGAGACCCTAATCCCGAGCCACGAGTCCCGAGCCACGAGTCACGAGTCACGAGCGAAGAGCCACGAATACCGAAGGAGAGATGGAATGAGAATAGTAGATTTTGTGGAGGAGATGAAGGAAACAGCGGCCAGCGGGCTGGTGGAGATTGCAGGCGCAGGGAAATGCACCAGAGAAAAAGTCCCGTTTAAGAGCGGGGAGGCGGAGATAATAATCGTGCGCGGCGGCGCCATTGAAAAAGCTGCAATCACCCACATTACGCTGAAAGGCATCAAACCCCCGATAGGAGATAATCCGGTTGACTACATGGTTTACCAGATGGAGATATTCCCCGAAAACCCGTACTGCCCCATGGGGCACTTCAATACTGAATGGTCGCTGGAAGGTCCCGGCCCCTATCATATGAACCTTGATTTGTTTCCCGCAGTCCGGGTTGAAGAAGATATCGCGGGCATGAGAAAGCTGATGGACGGGGTTGCCGACACGTTCAAGCGCGACCGGCAGAAGATGCGCGAGGGCCTTGATGACCACTACAACATGGAGCACTGGGACGCGCCGCTGGCGACAAAAGTGGGCTGCAAGCTGCTCAACCTTACTAACGACGACCTGGATCTTTTTATCAAAGCCTATCACACGTTTTTTGACGGCTATCTTGCCATCGTGGAAAAAAGAAAGAACACTCCCTTTAAAGAAGCGGACAGCAAACTGAAACTGGAGAGAAACAGCCGCTGGATAGAGTATATAACCATCAAGGACCAGGCAGTGCGCATCGGGCTTGCCGCCGGAATTCCGCCCCAAGTGCTTGTTGCGCTCAGCTATCCGCCGTCAGCGGCGTTTTGAAAATTAACCGCAGAGACCGCAAAGCTTGCTATATTGTAGAAAGTAGCTAAGCCCAAATTAAAAGGCTATACTCTTTCTCGATTTGAAACCAACTGGCAAGATGGCAAACCAAACCGAGGAAAGGAGTATAGCCATGAAACCGATT
>Ga0172368_10000791_pt1 | contig 44927 bp, 34 predicted proteins | sample Lak11m_FD_114540 | JGI IMG/M metagenome (GOLD analysis project Ga0172368, IMG submission 114540) | Freshwater microbial communities from Kabuno Bay, South-Kivu, Congo - kab_022012_11m | ecosystem: Environmental > Aquatic > Freshwater > Lake | place: Democratic Republic of the Congo: South-Kivu... | reverse complement strand
TCATACATTACTGCCATGTCTTTGTGGCCATCTCCATTAAAGTCGCCAGATACCACCTTTTTAGAATTATCAACTCCCCAATTATGGACACCTGAACTAAACCAGGGGGAGAAGTCGAGGGATGCTATTGCAAAGTAATGAGCACTTTTTTTATATGAAATATTTCCTGCTAAATCTACTGCTTTAACGCACATATACTTTGCATTATTGTCGTTAATATCAAAGGAGCTGCCAGAAGTAAAAGAGTGATCGTAAGTTACAGATCCATCACAGCTACCCGCATCATACCAAATGAAACCATATTTGTACGAAGTAGTATCTGCGTTTGTGTCAGCAACTGTAATATCTACAGTTTCTTTAACAATTGAAAACTCTGCCACGTCATCCGCAAACGTAATTATTGGTGCGGTGTTGTCAACTACAAAAGTGTTATTAGTAGCACTGCCAAAACTATTACCAGCTAAATCCTGAGCATTTGAGATTGTTACTGTTGCCGTACCGTCATTTCCCGATGGAATAGTGGCAGTATAAGTATAAACCGTGGAGCTAGATTTAGTCATATTTGTAGCCGAAACATCGTTTCCAGTGCCCGTATAATTTATTGCAATCTGAGGATTTGGACTATCTTTAACTGCCTCACTGAAAGTTGTGGTGATAACCAGAGAATTGCCTTGTTTTACAACATGATTAATACTATATACTATTGCTGCACTCGGCGTAGATGTATCAATATTAAAAGAATTAACGGATAACCAACTACTAGGATTATTTGATGTATCGGTTACCATAATACGGCAATTAGAATGGGTTCCCTCTCCCAGTGTATTAAAAGTTATTGTATTATCTCCAGTAGTTGCCGCTGTAGTCCCACTTATGCAGTCTCCGTAATAACTAATTGTTCCTGCTTCCGTTGTGTTAAATGTATAATTCGGAGTTGTATCGTTTGTGGGAGTAGTAACAGCAGTAATTTGCGTTAGTGTAGGTGGGGTTATATCTTCTTCGTCAGCTAGTGCGGTTGCATAATAAATTTTACCAGCCCAATCGTCGTCTCCGTACCACATTTTATAAGTAGAGCCATCTTCAATTACATTTGGGTAAAGTATGCTATTTGTTAATACCGGATTGTTTACAGATTTATTACTATTAAAAGTTGTGCCATCGGTTGACGTTGCATATCCAATTTTCCAATCACCTGCAATAATACGCGCTGCATACCACATTTCAAAACCACCAGAAGAATTTTTAATTACACAGTGGGAATAAATTTGTCCGCTATCCCAACCACTTGCACCAACTGATAATACTATATTATTATCAGTATTCCCACCATAGCTAACTTGACCCAAATGGGAATTATTATCCCAATCTTTTCCATCAACAGAGGTCGCATAACATATCCTCTGGTCAAAATCTCCTCCGCCCATACAATCATAGTACATTTTAAATGATGTATCGTCCTTAACAACATATGGTTCTGCTTTAGCCGACGCCTCCCACGCGTTAGCAGTAAAACCAGTTAAATCATACTCTGATGACCAAGTTGAACCACCATCGGTTGACTCCTTATATCTTAATTGGGTATCACGATCATACCAAACCCTTAATTTTCCGTCGGTTGAATCTTTTAAGAAGGTTGCCTCATATGCGCCATTTAGGGCCGAAACCGAGGAAAATGAAGACCATGTAGTTCCGTTAGCTGAGGAACTATATTCAATAACGTTATTGCCAAGATCAACATCATAATGCCCAATCCACATTTTATATAGTGGACTAATCGACGAATATTTTAAGGTTTTTGTATTTTCGTAATCACCAATATATGCCACTTTGGTGATTCCGTTTTCGTCAATATCAATTGCCGGGGTTTTACCAACACTACCAATAGAATCAATCGTAGAGGTACTCCACGTCGATCCGTCATCTTGAGAATACGTATATTTCAGGTTTTTATTCGTATTGTCTAGATGGATTATCCTGGGATTATTGTCACTATCAATAAATAATGCTCCCTCCCATCCCACGCTGCCGTCTGAATCAATCGTGGAAGTACTCCATGAAATATCATCATCTGATGATGCAAATTTTAGGTTTGTGTTAGAAACATCAAAATAACTTATTCTTGGTTTTCCTACACTATTTAGTTTTAGTGACGGGTAATACCCAACACTGCCTTCTGAATCAATCGTAGAGATACTCCATGTTGATCCGCCATTGTCAGAGTAGGCATACTTTAAATCAATACTAGTTAAGTTTGAGTATGCAATTCTAGGATTACCGTTATTATCCAAAGCAAGCGAGTTATAATAACCTTGACCCCCAACAGAATCCACTGTCATTTTTGTCCAGTCTACACCGCCATTGTCAGAGTAGGCATACTTTAAATCAGCGCTTGTTTCATCATAATAACTAATTCTGGGATTACCGTTATTATCCAAAGCAAGCGATGATTCGGTCCCTACCCAATCTGACTCACCGTCTACCGTAACGGTTGTCCATGTTGATCCGCCATTATCAGAATAGGCATATTTTAGAGATGTATTATCGTTATCGTGATAGCTTATTCTGGGATTGCCAGAATTATTTAACACCAATGATGATATGCATGTTACATCAGATGCAATTGTAACAGTTGACCATGTTGCCCCACTATTATCCGAAAAGGTGTATTTTAGATTATAGCTAGAACTATCTAAGTAGCTTATTCTTGGATTGTTATTTGAATCCAGGGCTAATGATGGAGAATATACATTATTTACTACTGGGTTCGTTTCAATTGATCCTGCGTAATCTTTAATCACTCTCGGGTATGTTGCCGAGGAGTTATTAATGATTGGGTTTAGCCCTGATGCCGTCCATATTGTGGTAGCATTAGCTTCGGCTTTTTGTGGCAAAGTTAGGTAAAAAAGAATTTGGCTAAACGACAAGCCCAACATTAAAAAAACACCAAGTTTTGCTATAAATCTTTTTAAATTCGGCGCAGAGTTTTTGAGTTGCATTTTCCCTCCATATTTAAAAATGTAAGATTATTTTATTTAATACCGATTGTTCTTGTAAAATCCTCGTAGCATTTTTCAAAGTTAATTTGCTTACTTATTTCGTAAGCTTCTAATTGTATTTTATCATATTGCTTTGGATCTTTTAAGAACTTTATAATCATATTTGTTAAATCTCTGTGATTGTTTTTGCTAATTAAACCGGTAACTCCGTCTATAACACTATCTCTTAATCCATCCGCATCATAGACAATTGCGGGCGTACCCTGGCTATTAGCTTCCGTAACAATTAAGCCCCAGCCTTCTTTTACAGATGTGACTAAAATTACATGGGATTGTTGCATTAATTTAATCTTATCATCAAGTGAAACTAGCCCTAAATAATTTATATCATTTTTATATCTTGATTTAGAAATGTAATTTAATACTTTCACGCCATATTTTCCCTTAGCTGATCCCGCAATTATCATCTTTAAATTTAGGATCTGTTTTTTTGCAATCTCATATGCCTTTATTTGATCTAGCGTCTGCTTCATTGGTCTAATTTGGCCTAAAGATAAAATTGTTGGATTTTCGTATTTTTTTATTAGCCTCAAATCTGTAATCGGCTTCATTTCTATCCCTTCGGAAATAATAGAAATGTTCTTTGATTCAAATCCATATTTTATAAGATCGGTTTTAGAACTATTAGATATTGTAATCACTCTGTTTTTCCTAAGACACCATAAATAAATTGGCTCAAGCAAATACCCAATTAGGCTAAACGGAAATATCATTTGATAAAACCAAATTTCTCTGCAGAGCTGATGAACAAACAGAAATCTTTTTTGCTTAGAGTAAAGTTGGGTAAAGTAGGGTATGGTATTGATTTCTTCAATAATAATATCTGGCCAATTCTTTAGGTTATTTTTAAAATATTTATAAGCTTCAAAATAACAAGAGAGCCGGTTTCCAACCCTTATTATTTCATATCCATTTAATGTTTCTTTTTGAGAATCGCCAACAAAGCCACCGACTAAAAAAATAACTTCGTGACCATTTTGAGATAGTCTTTTAGCGATTTCTTCATTAACCACCTCGGCGCCGCCCGCCAGCGGGTTTTTTTTGTCCTTCCACGTAAACCAAAGTATTTTCATATGAAAAAATGTTTAAAAATTAAAAATTTGAGTTTTGAATTTTTTGTGTTTTTATATGCGGCTTATCATAATATCTTAATATATATCTTCTATAAAATATTGCTAGCGTATCAACAATAATGTAATAAATTGCTTTAAAATTTATTCCTGAAGTTACAGAGTTGAAATCCATTTTTACGGGAGCTTCAAAAATTCGAGTATACCCAAGTCTTTTGGCAATCACAAGTAGCTCCAAATCAAATGCGTATTTTTTAACCAAAACTCTTGGCAGAACATCATCAAGAACCTTTTTCTTAAATACTTTTAATCCTGCCTGGGTATCGCTTATTCGAAGATTAAACAATAATCTAATCATTAGTTGGTAAATTTTAGAATAAACTCTCCGGAGAAACGGATAATTAACTTGGCTTGCCGGATGACGTTTTGAACCAATAACAATGTCAGCATCAAATACTTCCATTAACTTAATAAATTTATCTATATGCTCGGCGTCAAAATCTCCTCCAGCATCAATAAAAGTAACTACATCCCCAGATGCATGCTTGGTGCCAAATGTAAGAGCATATCCCTTACCATGGTTTGGAAAATATTCAAACGCCTTTATTTTAGAACTTTTTAATCGGTTTGCGTACTCAAATGTTTTGTCTTTACTACCATCAGACACAATAATTATTTCATATGGCCTATTGATTGAATCTAAATTATTAACCAAATTATTTATGGTTTTAGTAATGTTTTTCTGTTCATTGTAGGCCGGAATTATTATTGATAACATCCCAAATTTGAATCCTTTTAGAAAATAAGTAGATTAAAGAAAACCCAGCTAGCGCAAGGCTATATGAAGCAGTTAAAGCGTTAATTATTGCTTCGATGCTATTATGGTTTATGTGTACAAGTGCTACAAGAAGTATTGTAGCAAATATCAAGATATAAATAAACTGGTATTTTCTAACCGATAAGTAGTAGTTTACAAAAACATAGTTTAAGGATAAAAGTAAGAATGCTAGCCCGAGCTGCCCGAGATAGGGCGACATGTTGGTATATTGACTACCAAATAATATGTTTATAGTAAAATCGGGAAAAAGTCTAAAAAACCCATAGACTATAAATGATACGATTGTAACTATAAACATGGTTTGAAATAGCAAATAATAGTGTTTTTGATCTTTAGCTTGCAAGTTGGAAATCATGGGAAACATTGCAGAAATAATAGGAGTTGCTCCGTATAAAATTATTTTGCAAATTGTTGAAAGTGCGCCGTAGGTTCCAGCATCATACGAATTAAAATAGTGTTTTACTAAAATTGTATCTAAAAACGTTAAAAGCGTTAAAAACGCCAGGGCAATGAGCGTTACGCTGGAATATCTCCATAACAATTTTCTATTTATTTCTTCTTTTTTGCTTTTAAAATAACTATTTAATGGCTTTATACTAAATAGGTAAGCAATTGCAACCGCAAGCGAAACCGAGAGCATCACACCATTAATTCTGAATCCAAACCATATTAAAATTATTCCAACTATTATTTTAGAAAATGGTTCAATAGCAGAATTTACGGAAAGAGATATAAAATTTTGTATCCCCTGAAGAACACCGCGATTTGCAGAAAGTGAAAATGTAAATATAAAATATAATGACAACAAAATTAACGGCGTTCTTGTAGATATATTAAAATAGTCTGAGATGTTTTTGGAAAAAATAATTATAACAAGAGCAATCAATATTCCAATAATAAATCCGTTGCTATTTAAATAATCAAGTAAAAATCCAATTTTTTCCGGTTTGTTTTCAGCTTTAAATGTAGAAGAATATTTTGCGGAGGTTGTTAAAATTGCGCCCGCGAAGACGCTAATAATTGAAAGCAGTGACACAAGCGCCACAAAAACTCCATACTCATCTGGTCCAAGGGATCTCCCAACAATCATATTAAAAATATAGTTACAAATATTTACAAAAGTAAGACCGATAAATAATATTCCGCCGCCTTTTATTAAATTTCCAATATTAAAAAATACCTTTTTATGCATATTCCTCATTAAACTCAAATTTTAAATTTTCCCGCATAAAGCGGGTCCGCTTTATGCGGATAATGAAATTTCAAAACTCGAATGTTTTAAACATTTAATCATTTGAATTTCATTTCAAATTAAGAATTTGAATTTTGAATTTGTTCTGTGCCCTCATCTAACCCCAATTATTCCCAACTATAAACTATTAACTTTCTACTTTTAACTATCTGCTAGTCTTACCACATTCTCAATTAATTTTATTACTGTCATCGGGCCAATTCCGCCGACAGGGGGAGTAATCGCTCCGGCAATATTTTTAACCCTATCAAAATCAACATCACCAACAATTTTTGATTTTTGATTTCTAATCTTTGATTTTACTATTGTTGTCCCTGCATCAATTACAATAGCTCCCTTTTTAATCATTTCTGATTTGATAAGTCCGGCTACTCCAGTTGCTGATACTAAAACATCGGCTTGTTTAGTGTAAAAAGAAAGGTTTTTGGTTTTAGCATTACAAATTGTAATTGTTGCGTCTTTTTCAGCAATTGCAAGCATTGCAGAAAGTGGTTTGCCAACTAGCTTACCGTAACCAACAAGGACTACGTGCTTACTAGACAAATTTATTCTATATTCTTTTAACATATCAATAATCCCGGATGGAGTAGGGGGAAGGATATCTGGGTTTCCGACCAAAATTTTTCCAAGATTTTCGGGATGTAATCCATCTACATCCTTTTTAGAATCAATGGAATTTATAATTAAATTAGCGTCAAGTTGCTTTGGCAAAGGTAGTTGGACAATAATTCCATTTACTTTTTTATTTTTGTTAAGCCTCAAAATAAGCTTTAAAACATCCGCCCGAGATGTATTTTTATTTAAAACATATTTGTGTACACTAACACCAATTTCTTCACACATTCGTTCCTTTATTTTTACGTAAAGTTCACTTGCTAAATCATCGCCAACTAAAACAATAGCTAAAACTGGCTTAATTTTCATTAAGCCAACTTCTCTTTTTAGTTTTGTTTTAATTTTATTAGCTAATTTTTTTCCGTCAAGTAATTTCATAATAATTAGTTTTTTTATGCTGCTTCTTCGAGTGTACTTTCATCTTTTTCAGCACTTGATATGACTCTATCAAACATCATGCCAATTCTACTAGCTTGTTCTGTTCTTCCGAGCGAAAGCAGGGAATCTTCATTTTTAAAATACCGGCTTAAGATTCTAGAAGAATTCGGAAATTCTTCTTCGTTAATATATTTTATACTGTCCATTAATTCATTACACTGCTGCTCATACTCTTCGGCGGGAATATCGTATTCATTTACTTTTTCATATTTCTTTAAAATATCCAGTATTTTTTCAAAGCCCACCGTGGAATATCCTTCAGCCTTTTTAACAGATAGATAACTTATCATACTCTCGGTTGCAATTATTTTTTTGTCTCTTAATTCCTTCTCATTCATTTCGGCCCGATTGTCTTTTTCGGCTTCTTTGCTACTCTCGTCGGGCACAATTACCTGAGTAAATTCTGCAGCATTGGTTGATTTTTCTTTAGGCTTACTAATTACGCCCTCATCTTCAAACTCTTTTATCGGCAATGCTAAATTAATTTTTTCTAAAAATTCTTTTTTTGTCACGTCACTCAATCCTTTTGTGTTTTCAAGGAATTTTTTCATAAGATCTAACCCATTTTTTGCAACCTCTTTATCTTCAGAATTCGTCTTTTTATCATTTATTATTGCTAAAGCTGAGTCTATTTTACGGGCATAGTCTTGAATTTTGTCTTCATCGGTCAAGTTTTCAACCATTTCTGGCTTTTGCTTTTTCTCTATTGTTCCATTTATTCTATCAGCGTCCTTGACAATCTCAGGATTAATATAATATGTGCCTGCGCTCCTAGGATAATCTGTTTCTAATTTTGGTTTTTCTTTAATTGCTGCCTTTGTACCATCAATATTTCTGTTATTTTCTGGATTGAAATAATAAACATCTTCACCAGTTGTGATCATGTAGCCCTGATTATCTTGAAGCTGACCAATATTCGTTACTGGCGATGTTTCAGTTCCTGTGCTAAATTTTAGTTTTTTGCCAACCTTAATTTCATGACCCTCCAATTCGCCACCAATTATTTCGTTCACTTCGGCATCAGGGTTTGTATCGTCGTTTTCAAAATTTTCTAATACAATTATCCCCATTGTAAACTCTTTTGGGATTCTAGATATTGGAGATGGATTTTCCTTCAGGCTACCCAGTATCTCCTTTTTACTTTTAAATCTATCTTTGGTGCTATCTTCATTTAATCCGTCTCATATACAGGTGGGTTTAAATTCTCGCCTTGAAGGTGAGACGTAACTTTTTGGCTTGCAAAGCCTATAATTGCAGCGTCAAGGGATTCTAAGTCATTACTATCTGCAAGGTAGGCTTCAAGTTCATCTCTAGATACGCGATCATCAGGATTACTGAAAAAATACACAATTCTGTTAACCATTCCATTCGGCAAGCCAGAAGTTTCCAAATATTCAATGAAGTCCTTAATGTTTTGCTTGTCCTTCAAAATTTCTGTTAAGTTATTAATTGTTCTCTGGACATCTTTTTCAGTTGAAGCTTTTTCAATTCCCGCAAATTTAGCATCAATATTATCGTCAATAGCGCCCGGCTCATTATCATAACTAGCCGCTGCCGATGATTGTTCTGGCGGTTGCACTTGATCGGTACCAGAATCCTTCACTTCTAGCTTGTTATTATCAATAACTTCGGGATTTGAGAGTTCTATTTCCTTTAGTTGTTCTGTAGTGATTTCTTTGCCATTAAAAATTTGTTTACATTCTTCGACGGTCTTTGCGGCCATTCCAACAAGAGCGGCTCCTAGGCCGACAAAAGCCTGGGATGAAACGGTTGGGCCTACCGAATGAGCCAATGCGCCACCCGCTAATCTATATGCATCAAGAGCGGCCTGTTCCCCAGCCTTATATATAAAGCTAAAACCGCGAAATGACCAATTAACTGCATGCCCGGATCCCTTAAATACTTGGTGTCCGAGTGTTACGCCTGTTCCTGCTGTTAGAAATATTGAAAGCACAGTACTCGCAATCCCGCGAATCATTTTCTGTTTTGATTCCCAATTTACTCTTTTTTCTTCTTGAACCAAAACTTGTTGTTCTTTGTTTGCAATTTCAGTTAAAACTTTTTGGAGTTCGTCTGTATATTTATCTTCTGTTATTTCGCCGCGTTCTTTTTGGCCATTAATACTTTTAATAGTCCCTCTAGCATAATCAAACAAATCTTGTTTAGCAGCTTCCAAATTTAACCTGAGATTATCACCTTTACATAAATATTGAACTGACTCGATTAATCCATCTATCGCGATTTTCGTTCCCAAAGAAAATAATGCTACTGAAGCAAGCAATCCGGCAGTACCAGCCAAAGTCGGCACTATAACTGTTGCGGCCGTAACTCCACCAATAACCTTACCCCCAACCTTCACCATTCTTCCTATATGAGTTTCATTTAGCCAGCGGCTCGCTTTACCAATTAAATTTTTTCCATATCGACTTTCCAGCCTTTTTTCTTCTCGTTGATGTATTTCATTAGTAATTTTATCTAATTTATCAATTTTCTCTACTTCTTCATTTTCCTGAGTAGCATCAACTTTTTCAGTTGTAATAACTTTTTGTTTTTCCCCAAAACCAAATTTCTCTTTAAGCTTTTCAAATAATCCTTTTTTCTCAACAGCTGGGGTTTTTATTGTTCTGTCATTTTGTTTATCTTTCAAGTCTGTGTCATCACCAGAGTCTTCGACATCAGAAATTGGCCTAAGTGGACCAGGTTGGCTACTTGGCTCGCTATCAACTTCTAATTTTTCTTCTTCTGGAGACGCTTGAATTAATGTTTCTGTCATATTTACCCCTATTTATTCTGCGAATTAAAAATATTTATGATTTCGGTTTTATAATTTAATGTTTCCTCTGTTGCCAATTTAACTAAATCAATGTTTTTTGTAAGTAGATATTTTTTTGTTTCTTCTTCATCGTCCTTATCAATTATAATCTCAAATTCTTTTACTCCAGCATCATCAAGATTGTCTAAAATTCGAGCGAGTACTCTATTTTGAACTGTTTTTGCCATCTCTGACATAACTTTGTCTTTTTTTTCTTGGGATGCATTTTGAATTCCGAGTAATTCAAAAATGCTTTTATCGATAATGCTATCGATATTGATAATGTTTTTGTTTGTATCCATATTCCTCCTAAAATAAATTATTTATTATTTTTTTATATACTCCGTAGGTTTCCGAGTATAAATTTCATCATTGAATAATTTATTGTCCTCACCAGGAGGACCCGCCTTGTGCGGGAAAACCTTAATTAATCCCTGGTATTGGAAATTTTTTGCAAAATTTTTTTACTTCTCTTTTTATTTTGTTTAATTTAGTATCATCATCAAAATTTATTATTGCATCATTTATCCAAAATGCAATTTTTTTCATCTCCTTTTCCTTCATTTCCCGGGTTGTAACAGCTGGGGTTCCGATTCTAATTCCTGATGGGTCAAAAGGTTTTCTAAGGTCATAGGGAATCATATTTTTATTTACTGACATTCCTGCTTTGTGTAGTGCCGTTTCCGCTTGTTTGCCGCTTAAATTTTTACTGCTCATATCAATTAACATCATGTGATTATCTGTTTTACCCGACACTATCCTAAATCCATATTTTATAAGTTCTTCTGATAAAACTTTAGCGTTTATAATTACTTTTCTTGCATATTTTCTAAAATTTGGTTTTAAAGCTTCGCCAAAACAAACGGCCTTAGCAGCATTAATGTGATTGTGCGGCCCACCTTGAAGGCCAGGAAATACAGCGCGATCAATATCTTTAGCAAATTTATCTTTACACATAACAACTGCGCCTCTTGGACCGCGCAACGTTTTGTGCGTTGTGGTTGTAACGATATCAAACAATGGGACTGGGTTTTCTAATTCGCCGCCAGCAATCAGCCCTGCCACATGAGAAATATCTGCCATTGAAATTGCACCAAATTTTTTAGCAATTTTGGCAAATATTTTCCAATCAAAATTTCTCGAATATGCGGAAAATCCGGCAATCATCATTTTGGGCTTATACTTTTTAGCTAACAATTCTACTTCATCCATATCCACAATTTCAGTTAGTTTATCCACATGATAGGGGATAATTTTATAAAGACGCCCAGAAAAATTTAACGGGTGTCCGTGGGAAAGATGACCCCCTTGATCAAGCGAAAAGCCCATTACCTTATCCCCAGGGTTAAGTAGAGCAAAATATACCGCCATATTAGCAGGGGAGCCGGAAAGGGGCTGTATATTAACATACTCAGCACTAAATAATTTTTTTGCGCGAGTTATCGCAAGATTTTCAATTTCATCAATTACTTCGTTTCCAGCATAATATCTTTTGCCTGGGTACCCTTCGGAATATTTATTAGTCAGAACCGATCCCATTGCTTCAAGGATTGCCTTACTAACATAGTTTTCTGACGCAATTAATTCAATTTCATCGCTTTGGCGATTTTTCTCCCTATCAATGATATTAAAGACTATTTTATCTGATTGTTTTAAATTATTTGAGCCCATAACTATTAACTTTCTACCCGCCTCGACTCGTGATCGTATGTCGACGCGAGGCTGGCTATCTATTATTAACTGCACTCTATTACATCTTCATTATTTTTGAAAATTTATCTATAATTATTTCCTTTTTACCTTCATGCTCTGGTAAAAATTGTTTTAAAAATTCCTTAATCTCTTCAGTATTTTCTTCAGTTAAGTATACTGTTATTGGTAAATTAAATTTCTTAATTGACTCGAAATATAATGTATCATATGGGTAACCCTCAGCAATCCAAAAACCTTTAAAAACTTCAAAGGGATATGATTTATTATCGACAGTAAGTCCTTGTTTATTAATTGTGTATTTTGAGGCTTCACTTTTTTCTCGTGTATTAAGAAGCGTCACGAGTGTAAATAAAACAATAACAGCTACTGCTAAATATTGCTTCTGCCATATAAAAACTGCTGATAGTATCAGAGCTATTAGAATGAGAGCAACGTACCAACTAGCACCTCTTTTGTATCCAAACAACTTTGGTGCCATCCAGATAATATTTTTTTCAGTTTGTGGCATCTTGATATCCTCAACAATATTTTTTTTCATATCCCCCCCCTGATTTTGTTATTTATTAAGATCGATTGGCGGAAGGGGTGAGATTCGAACTCACGATAATCTTACGACTATACATCTTTTCGAGAGATGCGCCTTCAACCACTCGGCCACCCTTCCATGTTTATTTAGAAAATTTTAATTTCTCATTTTTCAGTTCTTAGTTCTCAATGAGTTTATTATTTTTCAATTATTTAATTAAAACTCATTCGCTATCTTTGTTTTATTTAAAAATGAGAAATGAAAACTGAAAACCTTTTATGCATATATATAATATCTATGATAATTATTTCTTCAGCCTCACAATCACTCTTCTATTTGGTTCTTCTCCTATGCTTTCTGTCTCAACTTTATTATTTTGAGAAATTATTAAATGGGTTTGTTTTCGTTCATAGGACGTCATTGGCAAAAGTACTTCGGCTCGACCTGTTTTGATAACGCTTTCTATAGTTTTTTCAATTAAATAAGCAAGTTTTTCTTTTTGACTCTCTCTATAATTTTCAACATCGACTAAAAGTCTTGTATCTTCGTCAAATTTTAATTTTGAATATAAAATATTAACCAATAAATAGTGTAAACTCAAAAGAGTTTCCCCATTTTTTCCAATTAAAAGCGCGGCATCACTACTTGTGATATTTATTTTTATTAAATTATCAATATTAGTGACTTCGCACTTTCCCGAGATTGTTAATTTTTCAAGAAATTCTTCCGAAACTGTTTTAACTTGATTTAAAATTTTATTATTTACCATTATTATTCCTTATAGAAACCGTTACTTTATTTGGCGACTTTTTCCATTTTGACAAAAATAGAGCCTGCTGAACAATGGAAAATATTGATGTGACTGACCAATAAAGAGATAGCGCTGAAGGAAGCCCGAGGGCAATAACCAAAGTCATTGCCGGCATTACATATGTCATTTGGCTGTTTAGCGTTTGTTGAAATTGATCTGAAGCATCCTTTTTTTTGCCAGTATCTGGGGTTTTTGCAATTTTTGGCATCAATTGTCTTGTCTGGATATATTGAGAAATTCCAGCAACAATTGCAAGATATATGCTTGGTTTTGTTAATTCCATTCCCAAAAAAATAGTATTAAACGCTTCTGGTTTTGGAACAAAGGAGTATAAATATACAAACCTACTTGCATCTAACCCGTTTCTAAAAACATAATATAATATTAAAAGAATTGGAATCTGAACTATTGCATAAAGACAACTTCCAAATGGACTGATTTTGTTTTCTCTATAAAATTCCATTGTTTTTTCAGCTTGAAGTTTTTTGTCATCTTTAAATTTTTCTTTTATTTCTTCTAGTTTTGGTTGTAATTCTTGTAACTCTTTTTGAGCTTTAAATGATTTTAAAGAAAGCGGATAAATTAATAATCTAATTGCAAGCGTTAAAATTATAATTGCAAGACCAATATTATTGTTTGGCATTAGCCATATCAAAAAAAACATGGCATTGAGCATTGGTTTATATAATAAAAATTTTAGTAGTGCCTTCATATTTAATTTTCCTTGTTATAATTAGTTTTTCGTTTTTAGCTTTAAATTTTAAGTTTATTTAACCGGATCCCATCCACCTTTTGATAGGGGATTACATCTAATAATTCTCCATATGCCGAGCATCATCCCCCTAACACTTCCGTATTTATTAACCGACTCATAACAATATTGCGAACAGGATGGGGTAAATTTACAATACCCATTTTTATATATTTTTGATATATATCCATGATCGGGGGAAATAGTTTTTTGATAAAACTTAATAGTTTTTAAAATAGTTTTTTTAAACATTTGTTAAATTCTTTTTCAAAATAGAATACCGTATTTTCTGTTGGGTAAGAATTAATGTTTATAATAAAATCAAATCCAAAAATACTGTTGTTGTTGCTAATATATTTTTTTATTACTTCTCTAAATAATCTTCTTATTCTATTTCTCTTTACTGCGCTTTTTTCTATCTTATTGCTTATTACAATTGCAAATCTATCTTCCTTTTGATTGTTTTTCAGTAACCTAACGCAAGAAAACTCGCCAAACGATTTTATTCCCTTTTTATAAACTTTATCAATTTCTGATTTCTTTCTTAGACGATTAATTTTTTTTAGCATTTAATCTCCTGCATCATTATTTATTATATCAACTTGTTCCTTCTAGTCAAACCTAAAAATATTTTTCCACACAAAATACACAGATTTTTTCCCCAATACTTGACAGCCTGTGGATAATTTTTCTATGATACAATTAATCGGGGTTTTAATACTAAAGAATAAATTCTACGAATATTAAAACCTATTATGGAGGAAGGGTGGATACTAATCAAATTTGGCTTACATCGCTTGAAGAACTAGAAGTTATTATTTCAAAAGCAAACTTTACTACATGGTTTAAAGATACTTTTATCTATTCTTTTAATCCCAAAGATGAATCATTAATTATTGGGGTGCCAAGTAGTTTCCACCAGCAATGGTTACAAGATAAATATCATCAACAAATTATTGGGGTATTAAAAAAACATATTCCTTCACTTAGTGATTTAAAATATAAAGTAGCATCAAAGAAAACAAATAGTGAAAAGGAAAAGTCGATTGTAGAAGATCAAATCAAAAATGAATCTGAAGAAGAAACAGATTTTAAAGAAAAATCAACAGACAATAATTTACTCTTAAGATATACCTTTGATACTTTTATAGTTGGAAATTCAAACCGTCTAGCATATGCTACTGCCCAAGCAGTTGCAAACAACCCTGGTACAAAATATAATCCTTTATTTTTATATGGTGGAGTTGGGCTTGGAAAAACTCATTTAATGCAGGCTGTTGGTAATGAAATATTACGAAAAAATCCTAAAAAGAAAATATTATATTCTTCATGTGAACGATTTACAAATGAATTTATTGATGCAATTCAAAATAAAAAAATAGACTCATTTAAAAAGAAATTTAGAAATAATGATGTACTGCTAATTGACGATATTCAATTTTTAGCGGGAAAAGAATCTACACAAGAGGAATTTTTTCATACTTATAATGCTCTTTATCAAGAAAATAGACAAGTAATTTTAACCTCTGATAGACCTCCGCAGGCTCTTTCTGAGGTTGCAAATCGTTTAATTTCCCGATTTGCTGGAGGAATGGTTGCAGATATTAAACTTCCCGATCTTGAAACAAGAAGCGCAATATTAAAATCAAAGTGCCTGGAAAAAAAATTTAATTTAAAAGAAGATACTATTGATTATATCGCAAAAAATAATCAATCGAATATTAGAGAACTCGAGGGAATTTTGAATAAAATTATCACTCATTGTGATTTATATCAAATGGAACCCAATCATGATCTTATAAGTAAATTAATTGACGAAAATACTGCAAATAAAAATAAAATATTTACAAGTAAACAAATTATTAAGGCTATAACCGACTTTTATTCAATAAAAACAGATGACCTACTTGGAAAAAGCAGACAACAGGAGTTAGTGTTTCCTCGACAAATTTTGATGTATCTGCTTAGAAATGAACTAAAATATTCTTTTCCAAGAATTGCAAAAGAACTCGGTGGGAAAGACCATACAACTATTATTCATGGTGTTAAAAAAATATCTAATGAAATATTAAAAAACGAAAAAACATTAAAAGATATAGAGCTTATAAAAGAAAAGTTTTACACAAATTAATTAACACCCTATGTGGAAATTAGGTTAATTAATTGTTTAAATTAATTTTTAATAATTTTCATCCACAAAAATAATTAAAAATTTAACATTTTATAAACATTGTTTTCAACATAAATATAAGGTTCAATCCACTAATCCACAATGCTTATATATTATGTACTATATTTATTAATTATTAATAATAATAGTAAAATATAATAAAGACAAAAAATAAAAGTTTTTATTTATAATATAAATGGAGATTATATGAAATTATCTTGTACTCAAGAAAATTTAAATAAAAAAATTGCTATGGTTTCAAGAATAGTTCCGTCTAGATCAACACTTCCAATATTATCAAATATTTTATTTTCAACAGAAAATGGAAGATTAAAAATTGCAAGTACCGATCTTGAAGTGGCTATTACTACTTATATTGGAGTAAAAGTTGAAAAAGAAGGATCTATTACTATTCCAGCAAAACTATTAACAGATTTTATTACTACAAATAAAGATAAAAATATTATTTTAGAAACTAAAGATAATACTTTATTTTTAAAATCAGAAAAACACCAAGCTCATATAAAAGGGATAAATGCAGAAGATTTTCCTTCAATTCCAAAACTCAAAAAAAATAATGCATTTATCCTAAAATCACAAATATTAAAAAAAGCTTTTTCCCAAGTTATTTTTTCGTGCAGTATTGATGAATCGAGACCAGTTTTAAATGGAATATTTTTTAAAGTAGAAAATGATATATTAAAAATCGTTGCCACCGATAGTTATAGATTAGCAGAAAAAACAATTAAGTTAACTTCAAAATTGGAAAATAATTTTAATGTAATTATTCCACAAAAATCAGCCATAGAATTAATCAGAATTCTCCCCGATCAAGATGAGGATGTTGAAATAATTGTTGGAGAAAATCAAATTCAATTTAGTTTTTCACTAACAGAATTTGTATCACGTTTAATTGAAGGGGAATTCCCGGATTATACACAAATTATACCCAAAGAAATTACTACAAATATTGAAATAAGTACACAAGAATTGACAAGTTCAATAAAAATGGCAAGTTTTTTTGCCTATGAATCAGCTAATAATATTAAAATAAATATTAAAAAAGAAAGCCTAGAAATTATCGCGGTTTCACCACAACTTGGGGATAATTTGTCAACGCTTTCTGCAAAAATTTCTGGTGGTGAAACAGAAATCGCCTTTAACGCAAAATTTATGTTAGACTTTTTAAATGGATTTAATGAAGAAAATATTAAAATTGAAGTTGCGGACAAACTTGCGCCAGTAATTTTTAAATCCATAAAAAATAATGATTATATTTATATTATTATGCCTCTTAGAATAGAGGAATAGATGTTTATAAAAGTCAGTAGCATATTACCTAAAATTTTAAAAAAATATAACCTCGAAGATATAGCATCAGGAGGTTATATTTGTTTAACTGCAAATAAATTTTCTTATGGAAAATATGAAGCGCATTCGTTTAAAAATGGGGTTTTAAATTTAAAAGTTAAAAATAATATTCTTGCACAAGAAATATTTTTTACTAAACAAAATTTAATCTCAAAAATTAATGAAGAATTAAAACAAAAAATTATTAGAGATATTAAATTTCAAGTGAGAGAGAACTAATTGAAAACTGAAAACTAATTTTATTATATAAAATTATTGTATTCCGAGCGTACTCAAAAATAATCGTGCAGCAAGAAGAAATATAAGTCCAGCTAAAGCACTTATAATCATTTCTTTTGCCTTATTATTACCGTCAGAGCTTCCAGCAGAGGTTATATAAATATATCCTGCCCAAATTATCATAATAATAGCAAGCATCCCTGCAACACCAATAGACCAGGAATATAAGTTTGCAAGATATTCTTGAATCCCTCCCTTAGTCGCATCAGCAAAAGTGTCTTCAGCATGCACAACACTAACTATCGAAGTTAAATTAAAAAAATATTTTAGCATCTTAATAGCTCCAGTGTATATAATTTGTCATCAATTTATTTGCGAATAAATTACTTCTATTATCTTCTTTTATTCTTTGGTCAGCTGATCCAATACTTCCATCTCCAAATTTTTCATCTCTTTTTTCCGATACCCTTGGAGATAAAATATCGGATTTATCAAATGTTTCAACTCTTGTCGGGAGCAATTCCTCTTTACCAGTTCTCTCATCTAGCGTAAGTAAATTATATAATAAATTTTTAATTTTGTATTCTGAGGCAGGACGCAAACCTTTTTTAAATTGAGTATTATCAGTTCCCAAAAATTCACCCGGGCATCCAACTGTTATATTTTGACTTGCTATAGCATCATATTGAGTTAATATATCGCGATAATGCTTCCAATCAAGCTCATTATTAGTTTCTTTGGCTTTTTTAAGCGCATCATCAATTCCTTCATGATGGACCACGTGACTTTCCTTTACAGTTCCGTCGGATTTATATTCATCTATAATAGTTTCATCCCAGCCGGTTACCTCTTGTTTATAACCAGGATAATATCCGCAGGCAGTATAATACACCTCCACTTTTCCGTATTTTTTCTTTTCACCGCCTCCAAAAATACTACTACCAAAAAGCAAACTCGCTAGTGCTAGAATCACACCCACGGGCCCACCAAATAACCCCGTTAATGCCCCTGCAAGAGTTGTTCCCACAATAACACTATATAACACAACCGAAATAACCATCGCAGTAGTACCGGGCGGTAGGCCCATATATTGATCAAGTTGGGCGAAAAATTTTCCAAAAGCCACATTAACCGCCAATATTATCATGTTTGCCTTTGCTTGCAACATGCTTGTTTCAGCAGAAATAATTTGTTTATTTGCCCAAGTTGAATTTACCCAGTCCTTAACAGCATCTCCAGTTGATTGTAAATTTACAAAGGCAGTTTTAGCATTTTCAAGTGTAATAACAGCTTGTTTATATGTTTCATAAGATTGCCAAACCTGATAAGTAGATCCCATAGGCAGATTTAATGTTTTATCAAACCAATTTGTGATTGCAAATTTTGCATAATTGTCAGCAAGTAAATTCTTTAATGAAAAAGTTTGCCCGATTGTCCCATTAAAATCACCAGTTTTGACATATGCAGTAAATGATTTGGTAAATCCTTCTGGCAAGAATGTCCAACCAGTAAGCTGTCTAATTTTAGCGTCTATTGCCTGATACCCGTTTGTATCAAGCCATTTCGTAATATCAGTGTTTGACGGACAAATTCCACCCAAACAGTCTCCCAGGGGGCTATTAACTAGTAGCTCAACCAGTCCACTGTCATCTCTAATATTTTGAGAAATTAATCTTTTAAAATAATCTCTTAAAAATGTCATTTTATCTTCGGCGCTTCCTTCAAACATTGTTTTTGAAAATCCAGTGCCGGGGGCGAACTTTATATTGCCGGTTGCATCAAATGCCTTAAAAACCAAAGTGTCATACATTATAAACTGAACATTTTTTTGAGCCTCCTTCATAGCAGTATTTGCCAGTTCATTTTTTTTATTTTTAATTGCAATATTTTTGTCTTCAGGACTTAAGTTATTCCAATTTGCATAATTTGATTGTAAATAAGCCTCTGCCTGAATTTGATAGTTTTTCCACTCTTCACCAGTTGGACTAAAATAAGCCTTTCTAAGAGAATTAAAATCAATTGATGAGGGAATACCTAATTTATTAGCTAAATCAGTATATTGTTTTTGGGCGTAAGCAATACCCCAGGTTACCAGAAAGCCTTTTAAATCGCCAACTGCAGAACGAAGTACATCATCAAACCTCTCAATATGTGTAAAATCTTTTACAACATCAAAGAACGAATTAAATCTAGCATTAACAACTGTATTTACCCCAAGTAAATCAAATGTTGCCGAAACAGAATAGCCGCTGGTAATGGAATTTCCAGAAACCGTAATTGGAATTCCGGAAGCCCTTAAATAATCTATTGCGGTTGCAGTTATATAATTATTAGCAAGATCGTGTATTTTTATGTCTTTTAACCCTTTATTATATATTAAATCAAATATATCTCTGCCACTTTTTATTTCAGACCAATCAATTACTATACCATTTATGTCAATTGGCTGAAGTCCCGCTTTTGTTAAAATTACATTAAGTCCTACTAACTTGTTTTGAAAATCATTAAATATATCCAATCCCTTATTATTAAAAATTCGAGATAGCAAACTAATGCCATTTGTAAGCTGCATTTTTTTACCCTTAACAGCATCTTTCATATAATCATAAAAACTCAAAGCATTATCGAGTTGGAATCCCAACTTCGAATCAATGCTATTTTTGAAAACCTTTGCAAAAACCTTTAATACTTTTTCCGGGATTTCATTTTGTCGTTGTTTTAGGGCATCGAGGTCATTTTTAACTGAATAATCTCCAATTGTATCATTTTCGTCTTTCGAATCTGCTGAAAATATTTTATATAGCTCAAAAAAACCATCAATGGCATATTGGGTGTTACTATCAACACTAATTATTTTATTTTTTAATATACTATCCACGACTCCATATATAGTTTCACCGGTGGCATCCCCAGTAAATATTTTTTTAACACCCTGCCAGTCTACGCCGTATACACCCGCAGTTTGTGCAATTGTTTGCCACGTTTTAGGATCAGACCAAACCTCTGGGTCACCAGCCTTTACCTTTTTATAAAAATCTAGTAGAGCAGTTTGGTTGTTTAAAACATTTTGAGGAACTTGAATTCCAAAAGCCAATAGGAATCTTCCAATTCCATTTTTTTCAACCATTTTTTCTAAAGAATTACCCGCATCAAAAGTTCCAGCAACAAGCCCAAGCTTTTCTTCCAAAAAACCTTGCATAAAATTTTTCCATACATCTCCTTCAAATTTTGGAAGTCTAAACAAGCTTGAAAAATCGTACATGTTTTTTAGTGCGCCGCCTTTTTCAACGTCGTCCCAAGAAACTTTATTTTCTAAATATTCGCCCAGACCTTTTCCGGGATACATATTGAGTGCAGTGTTGGCAATTGGTGCCCCAACCTTAAAATTTTGTACTATACTACCTAGTAGTAATTTTGGAAAATCGGACGCATTTAAATAATAATTATTGTTATTATATCCTAAATTAAAAATTGAACTATTTAATATGTTTGTTACTTTAGTTAAATCAGAATTTCCAATACTATTTGTGATAATTTGAATAGCATTAACATAGTTTTTTGAGCCTTCGATTGTTTTCCAGGCAGTATAAAGCGCACCAGGTGTTTTAAGCTCAAGTGATTCCCCAAGTAAATTTAACCCAGTTTTAACCAAAAAATCATTAATCGTTGTTCGGTCATTCATTACACCAACAAGTTCGGTTGAAATATTAGTACTTCCATAAAGAGAGTTCGACAAATTCTTCATGTTATCAGCCGTTATAGATTTGGGATCTTTGATTTCTTTTCCTTCGATAATCTCATCAATATAATTTCTTATAGATTCCGAATTTTCAGTTTTTTTAATAGATTCTATGGCAACAATTTTTTGTTGAATAGAATTGACCTTTTCTTTGGTATAGTCTACTTTATCTTTTATTATCACATTTCTTAAAGTGTTTGTTGCGGTATAGTTTTCGATATCGGCTATGTTTGCTTCAATCTCAACAGCAAGATTTTTAATGTTTTGGTCTGAAGTATTGTTTTTAAGTTTTAAAATCTCATTCTTGATATTTGTAATTCTAGGCTTGTAAAAACCATCAAAATCTATTGACGAGACGGAGGCCGAATTATTTGCAATCTCAGTTGTTGATCCAGCCAATGCTAAATAGTAATTGATTTTTCCAATTCTATAATAAACAGCTTCAGCTTGGGACCTGTCTTTGCCAAAGATTCTTTCAATATCTCCCTTTTGAAGCTTCCAATTATTAGCAAGAACTTCCTCGTTAATTAGCGAGGTTGGCGGATTAGTTGTTAAATCCTGAGGAATAACCCCAGTTGAAAGCCAATTTTTAATATTATTTCTTGCTTCCGGATTAGTAATATTTTCATTAATTGACATGGAATTAGAAAGTACATAAATCCCAATATTATAAAACTCGGCGCTTCCGGTAGCTAAAAATTTTTCCCATGATCCGGGAACTGCGGCAACTGATGTAACCCCAGGAATATTATATGCGCCAGTAGTTCCCATTGTACTTAGTGTACTTACGGTTGCGGGTGTACCAGCTTCTAATCCTAGCGCGTCATTTATTTTATCTTTATGATATACAGATGTAATTTTAGATTCGATTAATTTTGCGCCAACAGATTTTTTTAAATTAGAAATGAGCCCAGAAATGTTTCCGTCTGAAGCATTTTTAATTGTATCTATCGTCCCGACGGCAACCCCCAAAATATTATCAGTTCTTGCCGTGTTTTCCATCAAATCATCATATTTTCCCTTTAAGTTAGTTTTAAATTCACTTATCGAATTGCCGCTAAATCCGCCAGTTTCTATTTGCAGACTTTTTTCAATATAGGCCTGGCCAACTTTTAAATTAATATCATCGCCACCACCAACTCCAGTGAGACTACCATCGGGTAAGTCTAATTCTGCCTCAATTTTTCTTCTTCCAACAGAGGTAATAACCTCGGCCGATGATTTGCCCCGCAAAGATCCAGCCGGAAGCGCCGCATTTTTTTCTATATAAGTTCTTCCTAAATTAGTAAGAAGTTCATAGGAATTTTCACCCGCCCAGCCTTCTTGTGGTAATAATTGGTTTGAATTAGTCGCTAAATTTGCCTGTGTTATGCTTTGCCCAGTTTGACCCAAACTTACTCCAATGCTTGCATTGGCTGGTAGATTATACTGAGTTTTCATCCAATTTCCAGCTAGTTTTAGCAGTAGTTGCCCGGCATTATCAGCCTTTAGATCACTCATAGTGATGTCTGTGCCTTTTTGGGATAGCGCATTCACAAAATAATTGGTTAGAGTACCATTAAAAATATTTTTAAATAAATCATTCATGGACATGCCCGCAATTGAAGGCATTGCTCCAGGTGTACCCGCCTGAGTATCGGTTTGCCAAGAAACCGAAATTGGTTTTTTGTCGAGTTTTCTTTTTTCCTTTAGGCTACACCCTCCGCCTTCTTCACATTCGTAAATAAAAGCCGTTCCTCTAAGATAATCAGTTTCGGTAACATCAGCAGCTTCTCCATAATAATGTGGGGACAAATAAGTGTCTGCATCTGGCTCTGCGTCTTTTGATTCCGGCGGTACTTCTTTAAATGTGGTACCAGTTAGCCTTGAACTATAGCCCTGTACTAACCTAGAAACTGTTAAACGTTCCATGCCAGCGCCATTGTTTTCTATTGGTGTTACCAAATTAATTATTGATTCCAGAGTTCTCGGATCATAATTTTGTGGAAGTTCGGAAATTTGCAAGTCATCAAGAGTTTCTTGCGGCACAGTGCCGGTTTTTTCATATGCAGAATATCTATCGGGGTTAGTTTTTAAGTTTTGATATATTGTTTGCCACTTGATTAGCTCACCAAGGTCATATGGATTTACAATCAAACTGCCATAGCTTGAATCCATGAAGGAGTAAAGTTTTCTTGTATCTTTGGCCGCAGAGTTCATAATACTAAAAGCTGAATCAATATCTTTTTCTTTTTGCGTTCGATTATCTACATCAATATTAGATTCTACTATAACATCATAGCAATCAATTTCATCTGGAACAGGAATTTCCGGATTATCAATATAATACTGACAAGCTTGGGGGTCATAAGTATTATTATCAACCGCAAGTACAAATTCACTAAATGGCCAAATTATTGGTTCAAAAAAGGAAAATATAAAAATAATAAAATATATTAGATATTTTTGAAAAATTTTTATATTTCTTTTCATTATAATCCCTCCTAATTTAAAGCATAAATACCCAGTGCATTCCACCAGGTCCGGAATTTGGACTCCAACCGTTTAAATGAATTAAGTCTCCCGACTCTATCTTTAAATCCTTGCTGGTATTATATAAAAGCTCAAAATATTTTTGGTCGGGTTCTTTGCCGCCGTTAAAATAAATATTACGCTCACCTTGTAGGTTTGGTTGCGGCTGAGATCCCATATTTTGATATTCGTCGGTTCCTCTCCAGACACGATTCAAAATCAAATACAGGGGTGCCTTGCATTGTGCCAGCCCGCTTCTGCCGTTACCGGGATCAATAGTTTCTTTTGTTGCCCCAGAAGCTGCAATAATTCGGGCTTGTTCAATAATTTGCGCCTTTAATTTTGGATCTTTAGCCCTCCATAATCTAAAATAGTGTTGCTTAGATAATATTTCTTGAGTCGCGCCAGGCTTGCGGCGTTCTAGCATGTCTATTTTTACATAGACATAGTCCATAAACTTACCTGCATACATTGAAGATAGTTTTTCCTTTATTTCCTCAATCAACGTTAATGCTTCAGCAGATTTTTCTTTTGTTGGCGCACCTTCTCCTTTCATAATAATAATTTCATTTAAGAGTCCAATAATCTTTTCCACTTTTGGCTTGAACTCCGGGTCATCAACATTATAATTTTTAATCTGTTCTAGCTCTTTTATTAATTTATCAGCTTTATCAACGATAAATTCTTGTTTTTTTTGAGGGTCGCCGGCTAGGCCCAGAAGTTCCGAAATGGTTGAACCGTCTTTAATCACATTTACACTTTCCTCCGGGGTTCTACCGCAATTTTTTCCAAGACATACGGAAAACATTAAAAATGCAAAAATTCCAACCACCACAAGAATCCCAACAAGAATTGCTAAAATAGGCGCCCAAGCTTCAGAAGTTAGAGCTGCAATAACTTTTGTTAAATATTTTTTTGCAAAGTCGGCAGCAGCTTTTTTAAAAGCTCGTTTTTCTTTCTCCTTAACAGCCTCTTTTACCTTAGATGTCCTGGACGGCTTAGTCTTATCGGATTGTTTTTTGTCTGTAGATTGTCCATCGCTAGAAAAATCATCAGATTCTTCGTCTGATTCTTCATAATCATCGCCCTCGCTCCCGTCTTCTTCCTCATCTTCAATAGGCTCTTCGTATTCTTCTGCCGCCAAAATCCCTCCCTAATTCGCTTTAATATTTTATTGTTTCCAAGTCCAATCTATATAAAATATTATCAGATGTAAAAAATAGACTTTTTTTATCCGACAAAAAAATTAAATTAGATGCTTTAATAGAAACATCGGAATAATATATATATTCCTCCTTGGCACCATCCGAAATTGAAATTTTGTAAAACTTATCGAATTTTCCATTATTTATTGCCGCAAACAGTGTATTATTATCAAACCATGCGACCTTGTTTAAATCTGATGAAACTCCTAGTTCTCTTCTGTTGTTTCCTTCCAAATCAATATATGTTAGTCCACTTGGTCCGTTATAAATGATCCCAGTATTATCTGGCGTAAACATAGCCTCACTTGGTTTTTCCTGAGTTATTCCTCTTAAAGCTTTTGTATAAAGGTCTAAAATGTAAAGTTGGCTATCAATCACTAATAATTTTTTATCGTCAGAAGACCAATAAAGTTTTGGATTTTTAATTTGTGTATCCTTAAAATTATATATAATTTCTTGGTTTGTGTTATCTTTATTTGCTTGAACTAATACCTTTTCGCCAGTTTGTGGAGTTTTAAAATAAATTATTTTTGTGTCATCAGAATTCCAGACAATATCTCTTATATCATCGCCCCAATCATAAATTTCTTGATGAATTAAATCGTATCTTTTAAAATCATATAATAAGGTTTGTGTAGCACCTTTTTTAATAATCGCAAGCTTTCTATTATGCGACCAAATAATGTTAGAAATGTTGGAAAATACGTCAGGGGTTATAGCTACAAGCTCTTTATTTTGGTCGCCAAGTATTTTATTAATTTGGTATATAGTTTTTCCGCTATTTCCTAAATATAAAATACTCTCATGGTCTTCGGTTGCAACTGAAAAACTAAGTTTTTCTTCAACGACCTCACTGAGTCTTGGTATTTTTCTCAAATCAACTGATATGTTATACGATCTGCTCGCGCCAAGCTTAATGTCTTTTTCATATAAAATATAGTCTACTCTGGAAACTGCTACGTGGTATGTCCCAGGTTTAAATTTTGTTGCTTGATTATTAGTTAGTATTTCTCCGTTAACTCTTATAATAGAATCAGTGGGAGTAACGTTAACGCGAAGCGTAGAATCATAAAAATATTTGTAATATACTACGCCAATGATTCCAGCCAAAGCAATTGCAATTATTACAAATAAAATAATTTTTTTAGTTTTTGATAAGTTGTTTTTAATTTCGTTTTCCATAATATTATTTATTATATTATAGCAACTTTCCATGTCGAATAACTAATTTATGGGTCAATTTCATAGTCGCCAATTTTAATGATTTTTCCATCGTCGTTGTAAGTTGCATTTTTTAGGATTATAAATATTTTTAATGCACCATCATGGCTATCTGGTCCATGAACCCGTTTACCGAATTCGCCTATACCATCAATAATCATTCCTTTGTGAGTATCATCCCAATTATTCATTACATAAGGGGAATTATCTACACTCCCATAGGCTTTGCCATTATACCCCCAGAAGGCATCGGCAATAATATTCATATCATTTATATCTTGAGTTAATTTTCCACCGGCTTTTTCTTGTAAGATTTCCGCAGCTCTTCTAGCAGCAGCTGGAAAATCTTTAACATCAATATTTCCGTGGTTTGTAATCTGAAATGGTCCATCGACTCCTTTGTAATTTGGGTTGCAATCGCTTTCTCTATAGTGGATTGCGGCAAGCATTTCCCACGGAACATTTACTTCTGCTGCGGCCTTTTTATAAACGCTCATATTTTCATTAATGCTTCTAATATGATTACGCGATAGGCCTATACTCCTAGAGGGTTGTGACAGGTTGCCATAATTTCCCATTACAAATTCACCAACTACCCCAAGAGGGTTTGACATTAAGGCACCTATCAGTGAAAAATCGAAAATTAACAAAAATCCAGCAAGCACAATTCCAATAACTGCTGCTGCAATTGCAGCAATAGCGATTACAACAACGCCCCGCTCCTTATTTTTAATAAAAATTTTCTTTTTCACTAACTCCCTCCAGCTAGTTACTCATTGTTTTCTGTTTCTTCTAAAACCCGGCGCTGTTCTAAAATCTGTTTTGGATCAGTAGTAATTAAGCGATCTTCGGTGTAGGATCCCATAATCTTTATGGCAACATGATTAAGTCCAGCAAAAAACAATCCTTCCCCAACATCACACTCTAAAAGCAAATATTTTTCACCCTCTGTCAAATTAAATACCTCTGCTAATTTTGCCGCTGAAGTTGGCGATTGTTTAAGTAAAATTTGAAGTGAAGAGTTGGTTATTACTGCTTTTCCATAATTACTGCTTAAAAAGTCTTCAACATCTTGAGTTACGACAGTAAGCCCTAAATAATATTTTCTAGATCTTTTTGCAAGTCCAAACAAGAATTTTGCCGAATCTTCGTGTTGCATCATAATCCAAGCTTCATCAACAATACAAATTCTTTTTCTAAGCTCAAAACGAATTTTACCCCAGATGTAGTTTAATACCATGTACATGCCAACCGGGCGCAGCTGGTCTTCTAAATCTCTTATAGAAAAAACCACAAAACCTTTGTTTAGGTCAAAATTCGTTGGTTTATTAAATAATCCAGCGAAAGTTCCCTCGGTGTATTTCGTAAGTCTTTTAACAAGGCTTTCCCCGCCAGTCATGTTCGTAAGAACATTTTGCAAATCAACCATCATTGGCGGCGGATTTTTATGAGTTGCCGAGTCTGATGTAATATCTTTTAAACTATAAACCTCGAATAAAGCCTTATCCAATATTGCGTCCTCTTCTGGTGAAATTGTTCCCATCATTAAAATCAAAAGACCTTTAACATTAATAATTGCTTCGCGCAACACATCTTCCCCAGTTTCATCTTCCCTTTGGGCTGGTAAATCAAAAGGGTTAATGCGTTTATCTGAGCTTAATGAAACACTCATCCAACTGCCGCCAACTGCTTCACACAATGATTTACATTCATTTTCTGGGTCAATTACAATAACATCAGTTCCAAACATTAAGCTTCGCAAAGCCTCAAGTTTTACAGCATAGCTTTTGCCGCTTCCAGCCTTTCCAAACACTACCGAGTTAGAATTTTCAAGCGAAAATCGGTCAAACAGAATAAGTGAATTATTGTGTCGATTTATTCCATACAGAATTCCCTCATTTCTGGTTAATGTTGAAGAGGTAAAAGGAAAGGTTGTAGAAAGCGACCCGGTATCCAAGTTTCTCATAATAGAAAGTTCATCGTGACAAATTGGTAAACTAGAATTAAATCCCTGTTCCATTTGCAATAGTGCTTGTTTGGTATAAATAAGCATACCGCCAAGCGTTGATTCTAACTGCTTTGTTATGGCGGTGAGTTCTTCTAATGATTTTGCATAGATTGTAAAATAAAGGCTATATTGAAAAAGCTTGATTTCGCCCCTTTGTAGTACGTCTCGAAGCCCCTCGATATCTGAAATGGCAGTTTCAAGCTCAGGATTCCTAACCAACCCCTTTTCGCGCTCAATCGATTCAGAAGATTCAAGTTGGGTTAATTTACGCCTTAATTGCCCCATCATGTTTTTTGATTCAATGGGGTATATAAACATGGAAATATCACAAACAATATCATAATTAATAATAGATGAAAGCCAATTGGTTTGCAGGTATCTTGGGTAAGTATAAACAAATAAGGTTTTACAATATAAATCACCAAGCTGCATATAGTTTGGAGTTACAACAAGTGCTGCGGGTGCAATTAAATCAAGAACATTTGCCATGCCTTGACGAAATATTTTTTCTGCCTCTTTGTCCTTTTTATATTGTTCGGGATGTTTAACAGTTTTTGGTATTTTTTCGTCAGCCATTTATACTCCTTCCTGACTCGATTTTTCAATAATAGGCGCCTCAAGATTTTCCGACCCAACAAGTTTTTCCTTGCCAGACTCCTCTGGATTATAAGCATTATAAAATAACTCAATAACTTTTTGAGTGCTTAAAATTTCTGTTTTTATACCCAGGGAGCCTAGACCACTAGAAATTACTCCGCATCGCTCAATCAATTCTTCGCGATGTGCATGAAATTCTTGTTTTGACATTTGTGGAGTAATCATTACTGATGGATGAAAAATCTTATCAAATAAATCCCGTTTTTTCATAGCCGGTGTCGAATAGGGGACAACAATATAAAACCGTTTGTCCATAATATTAACAACAGTTAATAATTTTTGGATAAAATTAACATAATCCACGATTTGAATTCGAATTAGGTCGTTAATTTCTTCATCCAAGCGTTTTTCTAAATTAGTTAAATATTTATCAAGGTCTAACCGCCTTGATTGCATAATAATTTGAATTGGAAAAACCAAAGAGTTCAAAAAACTTTGATAACCTGATACAATTGCGTTTTGCTCTTCTTCTGATTTTAATGAAAAGTTCACAGAATCCGCAGACATTATCATTTTTAGCGTGCCGTCTTTTAACACCAAAACGCCCTCGCGAATTTGCGCGATTTCAAGGTGCGTTTGAGTGCTTGCTATATCTTTATTATTACTTGCCAAAATCCCCCCTATTTTATTAAACAAATTCAAAATTCAAATTTTTAATCAATTCTATAAATTCAAATATCTAAAGGTGTAATGCCGAACGTAGGCGTCATGAAACAAAGCACTATTTCATCATTTATTTCTTTATCTTCTAAATCTATTTTTTCTGTTTTGATTATGTTTTTAACCATTTGAACTTCATTTTAAATTTAAAATTTGAATTTTGAATTTAAAATCTTACATTTTCTCATACGGGTTTTCCGTTTTTTCCGGGGTCTCCCCGCCAGTATCTAATATATTTACCAAACTATTTATATCCTCTGTTTGCGGGCTTCTTTTGATGGTTTTTACTTCTTTTTTTATTTCCGTTTTTTCACGCTCCGGCAATTGTTCAAGCTGCAGTTCTTTTGCCCAAATTCTTTTTTTAGGCCTGGCGATATATAGAATAAAAGACGAAACAAAGCTCAAAAATGGTTGGTCTTGGATTTTCAAAAACGCCAGCATTAAAGCAAATAGCGCAACCGGAAGTCCAACAAATAGCATTAGTGGTGTTTTTCCAATTTTCAGAGTTACATAGAAAACCATTCCGCCGGCCATTAAATATATAAATTGAACCAAGGTTAACGAACCAATAATTTTATCTTCGAGGTCGATGTTTTGAGGAACCTTAAACTGCATTATTATCCTTTATATAAATTCAAGATTTTAATCTTAATTTTGTATATTCAAAAATCAATTTCAAATTAAAAATCTGATTTTTGAATTTGATTCTTTCAAAGCCAATTTCATTATAGCATAAAGGCAAAAATAGAAGAAGTGGAAAATGAATAATAACTAATGGCCAATATCAATAGCTAATAACTGACAATTAATAACCGATAATAACCGATAGCTATAAATTATTAACAACTCGATTTCAACACCTATTTCAATATTGTTTTGTATTTATTTTTGCAAATACTTCCATACTAGAGAGTATGGAAGTATTTGCAAAAAGATTGTCCAAAGTCATTGTTTATGGGCAAGAAAGTTTAAGAAAGATTATTATTTTTTAAAATAAAAGAACCCCGAGGAGTGTCGGGGCGCGTTAGGCGCGAAGCGCCTTAAGGCTGGTCTTTGCGCAAGTTTGTAATTAATGTGTACAAAAAATAACCAGCGATTAGCGCAATTATTACGATAATGAGAAGTTTTGTGCCATTATCCATGCGCTTATTGGTTGGATTGGCCAAAATAGGGGTTGATTCAACAGAACTCTTATTAGCTTCGGGGGCCGGGGAGACATTTTCCAGGGGAGAGCTTGCCGTGTTTGTGGCATTGTTCGCGGCTGACTCCAACTCTCGGTTTCTTTTTCTCAGACGCTCAACCTCGTTTCGCAGAGCATAATTTTCAGCTTCAAGGCTAGAATTTCTTTCTTTGATTTTCACCATATTTGCGAAGAATTTGTCATCTCTTTTCAGATTCTCAACGTACTTTTTGGGGGTGAGAATCGGCTTTCCATTGATCTTGGTTTTGAACATAATATCAATGTTGTATCTGTGATCAACATAGCCAAGCTTATGCGTATTTTGGGCAATTCTCTTTTCCATTTGCCTAAGCTCACCGAGAGTCATTTTGATTCCCGGAACTTTGATGAGTCTTGACATATTTTCTCTTGCAAGAATAGTTGAAGAACTTGATAGAATTGATATAAAAATCAGAACTAACAAAATTGCGATTTTTTTCAACTCAACCACCTCGTTTTCAGATTGTTATAAGGGCATATAATTATTCCTAACATACACAAAAAAAACAGGTTTGTCAACCATAAACTAGTAGCCAGTAACAAGTAGTAAGTGGTAAGGATTAAGAATTAAATAAACTAGACTATAGACGAGAGTGGGATTTAATCGAAAGTTATTAGGCGAGAGACGAGAGTAAAATAAACTTAAAATTTAAAGCTAAAAATGAAAAACTACAACTAAAATTTAAAACTCCAATGGGTTTATTAGTACCCCTGATCGCTTCTCATTTCCTCAATTGCCTCGTTTTGTCGTTTTAATTCCTCGCGTATTTTTTTTATTTCGGCAGCCATAGCTGATTCAGGTTGTTTTTCGACGGGAGTAGAGGCTTCCGGTTGTTTTTGCGCCCGAGGCTCTGAAGCAGGTTTTTGTGGTTCCGCCTGGCCTTGGTTGCCCCTTGGTCGATTATCACCACTGTTTTTGCCCTTTTTCTTTTTATCTTTTTCGACTTCTTTAGGCCTTTGATCATCGGCGCCAGAAACAGTTTCAATAACAGGTTTGTTTGTTGCTGGTTTTGGCGTAGCTGATTTTTCACCGCTAACAATAGTTTTTAACAAATCAGCATGGGTTAAAAACCACGGGAGCTGAGCAAAGTGTATTACTCTGTTTTTGTCATCTTCATTTACAAGCTCAATTTTATTTAAATTTGTATGCAAATTCAAAACTCTATAGCTTCCATAATCAATAGTTCTTCCTCTTTCATCAAGCGGCAAATCGGTTAAATTGTCTTTATTTAATGTTAAACATACCTTTCTGCCCATTGATAAATCATACTCTACGCTTTTTAACATATCGTTGGGGTCGTGTTCAATTTTGACTTCTTTAATGCCTTGTTGCTCTCTTAATAAATTAATATCATCTGCGATTTTTGTAAACACACAATTGGTTCCAATGTCTTGCCATTTTAAGTCAATCTTTTTTTGATTAATTAAAGCATCATTATTAGATTTGCTAATTAGCCTAAGCACTAGCCCGTCTTTTGTTTGCTTATCAATTATAAACATCATGTCGGGAGTGATTTTTTGTGCTTTTACGCCATCAGATTCAAAACTAAAAATTGCACCCGGTCTAAGTCTTTCTTTTTTAACCGTGTCATTAACAAATTTGTCCTTTTCCGCCTCGACTTTCTTTTTAGTTTCTTCGGCTTGTTGCGCCTGGTTATTCTCTGCTGCCTCTTCTTTTTCCGCTTCTTCTTTTGATGATTTAAAGCTTCCAAGCATATTTTCATAATTCTTTTGTTGCTCAACCTGTGCTGGCGTCAACTTGTTTTTTCCCGAATATTCAATTGGCTTTGTAAGCATTTCTATTGCCGATGCACCACCTAGCACGGCCATGGCCGTGTTCCATTCGTTTATAATGTTAAATACCTTAACCCCAGTATCATAAGTATTCCCCAAGCTTCCTAGATGCTGACCTGCAACTCCAGGAAGTTGCATTTCTGCTGCTGTTCTAACAAATTTAATAGTCCCGCTGGCATCTTCAATTAATTTATGATAGTCAGTAAAATCCTTGGCTAGGCCTGGAATTTTTTCAAGCGCGGTTTTAGTGGCAGTATCAGTGCTAATGTTGGCAAGCCAGCCCTTAGTACTTAATGTAGCTGCATGCCCCACAACTGCGCCGGCTGCTTCAGCTCCTTTAAGCAAAGCCAAACTTCCAGCGATTCCGCCACCAGCAATTCCTGCACCTGCCTCAATTAGTCCAAAAATTAAGTCAGATCTTGAGTCCTTTTTAAAAATATTTTGAACTTTTTCAGTTTTAAATGCTTTCTCGTTGGCGTTTTTATTTGCTACACGAGCATGGGTTTTACCTTTTTCGTCTTTATAAAATTCAACATCGACATCGCCCCTTTCTGCTTTTGCTTTAAAATCAATAAAATTATAAACCTTTTCATAAAAATCTTTATCTGTTACGTCATGTTTTTCTACAAGTTCTTGTGCTAATTGTTCAGCATAAGCGCATTGTGCGGGAATAACCAGTTTTAATTGCTCGTCTAAGCCAATGCCTTCTTTGCCATTCATGTTTCTTAATAATTTTTTAATGCCCTCAACTCCACCACGAAGCAAAAATGCACCGCCAAAAATTGCAGCAGTTGGTGCCCCATATAATATTCCAAGAGCTGTCGCTGTTCCGCCAAGCAGTGTTTTTCCCGCCCATTTATATTTTCCAGAAAGCTTACTCCAAGGTTTTTCATAGTCGCCATTAAAAAAACGCTTTAACTTATTTATATTCCCAAATACAAGACTTTCTTGCTGACCATATTTTTGTACCATTCTGGCTTCATGAAGTTTTTGCTGCCACTCAGACAATTCTTCCTTACTTTCCTTCTCTAAATCTTCAATGAAATCCTGAACATCTTCCAAGTAATCTTCGTTGGCCTCCTCTCGATCAGTTATTTTTTCAGCCCTGTCAAACTCAATATCATCTAGTCTGTTTTTAGCAAAATCACTAAAAGCCTGTCTGCCATGTGATCTTTTATCCTCGGATTCTTGCGATTGCATTACCTGCGTCGGAGATGCAAGCTCCTGATTAATAATCGGCGGATCCTTTCTAACTGACTCAGTAGGTCTAGTTTGCGCTGGTTGATCGGGTTCGGTTTGTACAGCAGATGAAGGCGCATCGGGGGTTGGCGGAATTTGATTATTTTGGGATGGTTCATTACTACTTGCCGGGGGTGGCGGAGTAGGTAATGGTGATACAGGTTCATTAGTTGATGGGGCAGGAGCTGTTGGTGATGCAGCAACAATCTTTTCCGCTTGTTTTTCAGCTTGTTTAGTTTTATTTTCTTCCCCACCACCGAATAATTTTTGAAACCAGTTTGACATAGAACCCCTTATTTAATCAAATTCAAAATTCAAATTTGAAATTTTTAATCAATTTATTAAATTTAAATTATTCAAACTATTTATTTTTGTTATCACGACTTATATTTTTGTCATTGCGAGCCTAATGGCATGGCAATCTAATATTTTTAAAACAGATTGCTTCGTCGGTCGCCAAGGTGACCTTCTCGCAATGACAGAATAGTATAGAAATAGATTATTTCATTACTATGACCTTTGTCTTGTGTCATTGCGAGCCTACTGGCGTGGCAATCTATATAATATTATTATACAAATCATTAAACATAGGATTATTTTTAATTATCAAATCTATTTTTTTCTTTCTCGGGCCGGCTTTTATTTGTTTCTCTCTATTTATTGCATTCTCGGCGTCGTCAAATTCTTCAAAATATACAAGCTTATTTACATTATATTTTAATGTAAAGCCTTCAATAACTTTATTTTTATGTTCATATATTCTTTTAAGTAGATTACTTGTTATCCCAACATATATTACAGCGTTATTATAATTTGTTAATAAGTATACATAATATTTTTTATATCTCATAATTTTTTAATAGTAGGAATAGATTGCCACACTCGATTACTCATTCGCAATGACAGAAGGATATGCAAGCGTTTTGAATTTCAGTCATTTAAATTTCATTAAAAATTTGAATTTTGAATTTGAGTATTATCCGCTTTCTTCTTATTCGCATCCCGAATCGGCTTTGTCAGCTCCACAATTTCCATTTTATACATCAAGGTTTCCTTTAAAAGCATTTCGTCAACATTAATAGAATGAGCATCAAAAAATTGAGCCATTTCGGCCTGATTATTGCTTTTTGCAACATGCTCCCATTCTGCCAAAGCTTCTTGGGGAAGTTCTTTTGTTATTTTAATAATCACCCTGTTTTGAATAGTTTCTAGCATTTTGGTATAAAGATTTCTTTTTTGTTGCTCCGGCATGTTTTCCACGCCCAAAAGCTCAAAAATATCTTTTGTAATAATATCACCGTAGCTAGAATTGTCACCGCCTAAATTAGCAGGTGCGTTGTTCGTTGCTGAATCATTATTTTGTAAGTCCATGAAGCCTCCTGAATTTTTAATTAATTTTCAGTTTTCAATTTTCGCCGCCATTAGACGGGCAGTTTTCAGTGAATTATTCAATTTTCAAACTAATTCACCCGAAGCCAATTAAGAAACGAAAACCATAAGCTATTACTTAATTAGATTATATCAAATCTAAGTTAATAGTTAAATAAAACAAGTTTTCAGTTCTCGGTTTTAAAACTAAATAACTGAGAACTTACTGAGAACTAAGAAATGAAAACTGAAAAATTATAGTTGAAGTTATAATTAAGTATTTAAAAAGCCGTACCTGGATGGTACGGCTTTCCCCCTTTCGGGGAAATGTTTGTGACAATTATTTTGAACCTCCGGTCAATTGTCAAAAACCGGAGCGGCCTATTTACCTAGGCCTGGGGCGCCGCGGGAGGTTGCGTGGGGTTGGCGGGTTGGATGCCCGCCTCCCTTATCGCGTCAGCCATTGCGGCGTCGACCCGGTCCCTCCTCGCGGAGGTAGCCGGGGGCACCACCGAGGGCTGGGCCGGTTGGCGCGGCTCCTGAGGCCCGCGCCCTGTGCCGCGGGGGTGGTAGCATTGGTCACAGAACCCATGCCACCTCCCGTCGGCCCTCTGGGTCACAGGCCTTTGGCCGCATCCGCGGCAGAGAGGGGGTTCTCCCGGCGGCACCTGGGGCGCTGCCGGATCCACCACTGGGGGCTGGGTGCCCTGCTCCTTCCTGCGACCGCGAGTTGTCTCGCGGCGAGGTGTTGGCACGTAGGGGGCGGGCGCGAGTTCTTCTGCTCGAGCGCGGGTGCGCTCGAGCTGAGCCGCCAGGCGCTCGTTCTCCCGCTGGGCGGCCGCCAGCTGGCGGGCCGTCGTCTGGTCGGGCGCAGCGGAAGTAGTCGTTGTGCGGTCGGGGGTCCCGGGGACCCTGGTGTTGTTCTGCATGGCCGCAACGGCGGCCATGAGAAGGTTCATCGCGTCGTTCCCATTGCCCTGGGCGGGCTGGGGGACGACGATCAGTCGCGGGTCGCCAGCGAGGTAGTCGCGCCGCGATGCGGCGGATCGTCGCCGGGTCCGGTACCTCTGGGAAGAGGACGTCTGTCCCCTCCTGTTCGTACGAGTGTACCCGGACATCTCGAGCTCCCCGTCGTCGGGGACCTCGGGGACGGTGTAAGCGTCCCTCATTGCCGCGGCGTCGTCCGCGGGGTCGAAGTTCGCGTCCGCGTTGGCCCGAGCCCTCGCGCGGACGAAATAGATGACCGCGCCGGCGACGCCGGCGACGGCCAAAAGAATCATGATCCAGTGGTACCACATCATTGTGGACCACCTCCCTTTTTCTTAATAGATGTTTTTCTTTAATGTCAGGACATCTGGGGAAATCCTTCCCTGAACCTGACATGCGGCATCATGGGTTTTTGTTTTTCGTGGTAACCTTAGGTAATCCACGGCTTAAATCATTGCTAATTTAAGACACAATACAAACAGGTAATACGTTCAACGCGAACCCTGCTAGCATTGTTTTTCTCCTCGCTACCCGAAAAGGATCGCGAGGAGAAGGAGGGCGGCAAGCACCACGGCAAGAATGCCGATGGTGACCTTGTCACCCTCTGTCAGCTCCTTGGGCTTTTCAGCTTTCGGAGCAGGAGTGATCGCGGGGGCAGTGGGGCTGGCTTTGGCAAAAATTGCCTTGGCCTGGCCGTTTCCCTTCCCGTCGGCATAAATGCCGACGGAAATGGGTTGGCCAAACCCTTGAAGAAACTTCGCGGCTCCTTCGGGGGTAAACCCCTTGCCATCCTCCTTAGAAGAGTTGATCTTGACGGCAACATCCTTGTTCGCCGTCTTCGTCTGCTCCGCCACCTTCTTCGTCGCGGGGGGCGCTGATCTCGGCCTTTCGGCCTTGACCTTTGCCGCCTTCTTTGGCGGGGCGGACGGAGCGTTCGTCGCCTCGGGGACGGGCGTTGGCCTCGGCCCTTTGGCCTCTGCCTTCGTCGCCCCCTTGGCGGGTTTCCTGGCATCTTCCGCGTCCTTGCGGGCGCGGTCGATGCCGGTGTTGCCGAGCGGGGTGGCCGTCGGGCCACCTACTTTGGTGACCTCCGAGGCCCCGCTCTTGCTCGTTTCCGACGAGCTGGCGGCCCAGGAATACGTCCCCGGGGTCACGATCGCCAACAGAATGGCGATAAGGAGAAAGAGTCGAGTGAAACTCTTCATCTCCGTACCACCTCCTTTTTGGCGACCGCAACCCCGAAGGGCGCACTCCGGTCGCTTATTTGATTTACCGAAGAATTCACGAGGATTACCTCGTAGTTTTCAATTTTCAGTTTTCGCCGCCAGTAGGCGGGCAGTTCTCAATAAATTTTCAATTATTAAGTTTTAAAACTGAAAACTAAAAGTTTCATTGAAAACTGAGAAATGAGAACCTGCCTCGCGACAAGGCGGGCTGAAAACTTGTATTATTTTTCGTGCTCTCTTCGGTAAACCAAATTAAGAAGGTGGATCCCACTTCGTTCGCCTTGTGCGAACTATGTGGGACAAGATGTAATGGTTAAACCTGTTGTGCAGGTTCTTTCCATTACTATTTATATATTAATGTTCGGCTTATTGTCTCACCTTGCCATATCAGGGGTTTCTCATTGTGAACAAACAATTGTATCATGTTTTTGGTAATTTGTCAATACTTTGAGTGCTAAAATCAGGGCAAACCTATTTATAGTTTGTCATTGCGAGAAGCAGTAGCGACGAAACAATCTAGTATAATAGAAATTAGTTATTTGAAATTGGATATTAGTAACAGAAATTTGAAATTAGTTGATGGTTTAATCTCTGTTCTCTAACAACCATTTTCTAACTTCTATTACCACTTTCTAATTTCTTACAACTATTTTCATGTAAGTTAAGATTGCCACGGTCGCAGCAGCGACCTCGCAATGACAGAAGATGGGTTATAATGACAGAAAGATACGAGGAATTTAAAAAGGCGAGAACTACTTGTCTCGCCTTGGTTTACACAAACACGTTATGCGGCCCTTTTTTCATAATGGGTCAGACTTATAATGCGATATCCCCACTCCCTGACCTTTTCGGCAAACTTATGATAGTGCCACATAAGGCCATGGTAGGGAATAATCACTGAAGGCGTAAAAATGCTAACCAGCTTTTTTAGCCCGTCTTCACATTCGTGACCCGAAACGTGCACGTCGGTATATATCAGCCGTTCGTGACGGGGATCATCTTCTGCTAAATTTATCACAATATTTTCGGGCATATATACTATTGCCCCCAGGTCAAGAAGGCCCATTACCGTTTTTTTGACATGGTCTTCATTGCCAGGAATGATACTTTGAGAAATAACTACAGCATCGCCTTTGCCAATCTTGAATTTGCCATATTCGTTGGCGCCTAGTCTTTGCATGGCTGAGCCAATTTCTCCTTGGCTTCCGCCAACAAGGTAACAGTTGTTCCTTGATTGGGGCTGATCATCAAGATCAAAATCAGGGATTAACTTCATTTTTTGGCCAATCTCAATAATGGTTCTAAGACTTTGGCCTAGAAGAACAAAATTTTTACCCATTTCATTACAAAGCTCAATTACTTTTTTGATTCGAAACAAGTTTGAGGCAATGCAAGTAAAGAAAACGCGCTTGTTTTCATTTTGTTGAAGAATCTTTTTGAGGTTTTCAAACACCTTTGCCTCATAATCAGTCATGCCGGGCCGGCCAATATTAAGGCATTCCATTATAAGAATATCAATTTGGCGTTTTTCGGCAATTTTTTTGAGTTTTTCCTCAAAAGCAGTTTTGTCATTAAGCTTATGCAATCTGAACTTGAAGTCAGACATGAAAACCAAAGTTTTTCCAGCAGTTTCGATTATAAAGCTGAAAGTACCTGGTATAGAATGAGGAACTTCAAACGGGGTTATTTTGAATGAGCCCGCGCAAATAGTCTTTCCCTCTTCAATGACGTTGATCTTGGGCATCTTGATGTTTTCATATTCTTCTCTTTCAAAATGATGCTCCAGAAACACTTTTGTAAATTCAGAGCAAAACACCTCCGGGTCAATGCGAGGCCCTTTTTTTTCGAGGTGGATTCTGCCAAAAACCTCCGGAAGCGCCATACAATGGTCCGAGTGGCTATGGCTAATAAAAAATCCACAAATATTATTCCAATTGTCTGCTAGCCACTTCATGTCCGGCATATGAATAGTCTTTTTTTCAAGCTGAAGTACTTCTTTATTAAAAAGACATAAAGAAATATCCTCAGAATTGGGGAGCTTTGACCCGCATTCCCAAATGGTTACTTCGCTTGTCGTGAGGTCTTTTACGGCCATACAATTTGCAGAAAGCCCACCGACAGTAAACAGCTGAACTATTTCAATCAATTCATCTTTGTATATGGTTTTGCTTTGCGCTTCTTTGGCATCGGTTAATGTAGTTGGACTTAAAAAATCTAAACATGTTCTTACGGCCTTACTGATGAATTTCCTCATATCAAAAAACCACCTTCTCCTAGTTTTTTCGGTACTTAAGGTTCAAGCCTTTCGGCTCAAGCTCTTTGGAAGAATTATATTTCTGCCAAATAGTTTGAGTCGGAAGGAGGGGATTTAGTTGTAAAAATTAAGAACTAAGTAGTAAGGAAATTCAAAATTCAAATTTAAAATTTTTATTCAATTTATCAAATTCAAATGATTAAAATATATAAATAAAATCATTATTATTTAAAAATTAAAAATTGTTATTTTGAATTTGTGCGGATGATTACTTTCTCCCAAATAAAACTTCTTCTAGTTTAGCATATTCGCCACCCTTGGAGCGGGCAAGGGCTGTTGTAATAGAATCAATTTGTGGTATTTCTTTATATACAGCGTCTATAACCTTGCTGGAATTATATCCTTTTTGTTTAAGTGATTCAAGAACCGTGCCAAAATAATCAATATCGGGAATTATTTGTGGATCTTCCTGGGATACATAATCTAAATATGCCTTAAGCTGATTTTCGTTTAAAACCCTTACAACAAAGGGAGCAATGGTGTCAAAATCTAGCTTACTATGCCAAATAATTTTAATGGAATCGCGAACTTTGTCAAATTCAGGAAAACGATCCCTGGTTACCCGGTTTCTTTCAAATTTATACTGCTTTGCTTCAGTTTCGCTATACAAAGACGTTTGGCAAAATTCATCCATTTTACGGCTTAAAAAGTCCATTTCCGATAAAATTTCACCTAAATCATCTTCATTATCTTGTAAAATTGCAATTGCCTCCTCAATCATATCTTCTTTGGTTTCGAGAATTTTTGAAATATCGTCAAAATCTGCGATTTTTCCTTTCATCTTCTCTATTGCCACAGAGATAATTTGATCAATTTGCTCATTTGAATAACCTTGGGTAAGAAGCCGAGGCCTTACTTTAAATATTAACTCAGAAATATCTTCTACATCTTCGGGATCAAATTCTTGAAGAGCACCATCAAGTTCCATAAACTCCAGAAAAAAAGTTTTTGGGCGCTGTGGCTTATTATTTATTTCAACTGGCTGTTCATCTGCCTGAACCGGCTTTTCTTGCCTTTTCTGGCCAATTTCCGGTCTTTTTTTCATTTCTCTAATTTGTTCAATGTCTCTTGCGTCTAAAAAATTGAGAGCGGTTATTATATCCTTAATAAATATCCCAGACTCCACTTTGTTTTCTATTATTGAGGCCACTTTTTTGGTTCTTTCTGTGGTTTCGGAAATAATCTTTTCAATATCCGCCGGGTCCTTAATGTACTTTGAAGCGTTTCTAAAGATTAATTCGGGAATAGCAGTGTCGCGAAAGCTATCGCTATTATCTTCACCATCCACATGCGCTTTTTCCGCATCATTTAGACTGTTAATTAATCTAGTTAATTCTTCTTCGCAAACAAGCCCATTTTTAAGACAATATTCGCTTACGGAATTTACGCATTTAGTCCTTATATATTCGCTTGCGCGCTGTTTGCTTTCTTCAACTTGTTCAAATATTCCAATTGGCAAAGATTGCAGATAAAGCCAAGCGTCGGATTTATCTTTGATAGTAAATTCTTTTTTTTCTTTGGGAGTTTCTTTCATTTCCTCGAGTTTGGATCCGGCATCTTCTTTTTTGGGCATACCCTTGGAATAGTCTACTTCTTTCGTGTCTCCCTGCCGGCTTCTAATTACAGCTTCAAGCGCCTTAAAGTCAGGCAGTGATTTATTTTCTTTTGACATAGTATGTTCCTATATAATTAAAGATAAATTTTATGCTTTCATAATTAGCTCTTCTAGGGCGCCATACTGATAATTTTTTATTCTAGACAGAGCGATTGTTACAGGATTAAATCTTTTTTTGTCTAATCCCAGTTTTGTTAATATTGAATCGACAATATTTTGAGGTACCTGATTATTATTAACCAGTTCTAATAGAGTTGGTGCATTTCCAGCGAGTGCTTCGACGTCGGTTATTAGCTCTGGCAACTCGGTTTGAACTGTGTCAATATATTCTTTGACTTGTTTTACAGACATTGCTCGGACATCTACTGTTTCCACTTCTGACCAATCTGGTAAATTATTGCTGACAATTCTTATGGCTTTGGAAATCTCTTGAAATTTGTCGTATTCTAATCCTAAATTGCTACAAATAATCGGAAGAAGGTTTTTATTAATTTGCTCATATGAATAGCCTTGACCTCGTAATTTCCCAACTATTCTCTTAACGTCCTGTATGGTTTGGGCATCAGTCTGTGCTAAGATTTCACGGGCTTGTTCTACTGTTATATAGCCTTTCCTCTGCCTTGGTTCTGGTTCAGTTACTTCAACGTCAGTAAAAATTGTTCCATTTACTTCGAATTTCTTTTCAAATTTTTCCATCGGCGCTTCAAGGGGCGCATAACCTAAAATAAACTTTTCTCTGCTATTTTGGCCCTCTCTTCTATCCAAGCTAATTTTTACATATGTTAATTGGATTTTACCATCATGGGTTTTAAAATTTAGTTTTTCTCCTTGGCCATCAGGGATATCGCTAAGCCAAGCTTCATATCCGCCTATTCTAAAGCATGCAGATTCTTTCTTCTTTTTATCCTTTTTTTCATCTTTTTTTCTATTTATTCCATGTCTTAATTCGCCCTTTTTAGATAGATCTTTTAAAAAGCTTACATCGATTTGTCCAAAATGCCCAAGCCATGCTCTAATATCCTGGCCCTTAACTTCATCAAGCGCTAGGTCTCTTAATTTCCATCCAGCTATAAGATCCGGCTGTTTACCGTCCCTAGGTTCTTGTTTGGAAATCTCATCTTTGATTATTCCTTCAGCTTTTTTAAACTGTGCTTCTTGGGCTTCACGAGCCTCGCGTATGCCTTGTTCAACATCTTGTCGATTAGCAAGGTAAGTGCAACCATTATCCCATTTCTGCCACTCCTCGTAAGAAGTAAATGTTAAAAAGCCAAATTTACTTTCGTTTGTATCTTCTTCTTCAATTAAGACTTTAATTGATAGCTTGTTTTCTTCTATAGTAACTGTGTTTGGATCCCCATAATCAGCTGAATAAAAAATTCCACTAGGATCTCGAAATGACGTGTAATAGCTTTGATTTCGCGCTAATTCGTCAATTACATCTTCAAGGGTTTTTGGTATATTTGTCTCATCGCCTTGAGTCTCCTCTGTATCAATTAAAACTTCTTCGTTGTCAAGTTCTGATTCTGGTGTTTCGGCTGATTCTGGATCTTTTACAACATCAACCTCAGGACTGTCGACAACAACCTGAAAATTTCCGTTAACACAGAACATTGTTGTGATTTCTTTTTTGGTGTAGTCACGGCCACTAGCCTTATATTGTCCGCCAATTTGATCGCGGCAAATTTCAATAATTAGACCGTCTTTTAATATTTTAGCCCCAGTTGCAGGCAGTGTCTTAAAAAAATCTTTTACGGATTTTAGTTCATAAGTTATTTCTTTTTCATCTTTAATCGGTTCATCGTCAGCAGGAGTTTCGGTTTCTGGGTTAGAACTAATTTCTTCAAGAGCTTTTCTCACAGCTTCAAGTGCAGCTGCTTCTTCGAGCTCGGCCTTTGCTTTTTCAGCAGCATCTTTTTTGATTTTTTCTGCTTCAGTTTTTAATATTTCTAATTTTGCGCCGAGTGAGAATTCGTCATCAGAAGTTTTTTCTCTTATTGCGACAACCGGATATTTCCCTTTATTATCACCTTCAGTTATTTTTAAAGAATCAATTTGCTCTTTTTTATTAGTTATTGGTTCGCTATTAATAAAATATCTGTCATCGTGTCTTGTTATTTCGACGGAACCATTTCCGGCTTTAACAGAAAAAACAAATTTAGTTGCTTTTGTTACAAATTCTGCGCCAGATAAAAATGTTGGATTTTCTTCAGTTGGATCGTTACCTTTTGTTGGTTCATCTATTACAACTTCTGGTGTAGGCATTTGTTTCCAGCCCAAAATTGTAATATTATATGCGCTCTTTTTTTTGCCTTTCATGGTTACTGCGCCAAGTCCGCTTGTGCCGTCAATTGATTCAACTTTGCTAACCTGCATTGTGCCATCTTTTTTGTAACCCTCAAAATAACAAATTTCCATTTTTTCTTCATCTTTTGTTTTAACTAAGCCTTCTACAATTTGAAGAGTCTTTTCTCGATCTTTAGGACTTCTAACAAGCGTAACTCTTCCTTTTTTTGTATTTAATTTTACCGTTTCAATAAATTCAGCCGGCTTTAAGGCCGCTTCATTAATTAATGATTCAGGTTCTGTTTTAATAGCTACTTGCTTGGCATCATTTTCTTTAGAAGCATCTGTTTCCTCTGTAGATTCTGGGGTTTCGTTAATTACTTCCCCAGATTCAACCGGAGTTTCTTCTGGTTTTGAACTTTCAATTTGTGTTTCTGTTTGGTCGGTAATTTCTGGCTCATTTCCTTCGGCATCTGTATTAGCTGGCGCATCTTTTGCAGCCTCTTCTTGAACTGGTTTATCAACTACAGAAGGCGTGGAATCTTGAGTACTGATTTCCACTTCTTGTGGTTCTGCTTTTTGGGCTTCAAAACCTTGAGAACCTAGCCCCGCAATAAATTCTTTTTTTGATTGCCTTGGTTTTCCAGCGCCATCTTTAACGGAATCTTTTAATGCTTTTCTTTCGGTTTTTGTTAAAATTTTTGGTTTTTCTTTGCCACCAGAAACAGCTTCATCGGTTGTAATTTTTTCACCTAAAATTCTTTTTGTTTGACCTAAGCTCTTTCGTTCCATCGGTTCTTTTTCGCTACCCATTTTATTCTCCTATTTTTTTAAAGCCATTTGGCTTCGCGCTATATACTATCCCACTTCGCTAAGGCTACGAGGGACAAGTACGCGCAAAAATTATTTATTAACTTGCAATTATATCATCGTTTGACCTTGTTGTCAATAGGAAAATATTTAAAAAAAGACTCTAATCGTAAGAGTAAAAATGTGATAAATTTAGTTGTTATTGGGAGAAGTTAATTAAACGAAAGATGATAGTAAGTTGTTGAAAGTGGTTAATAGAAAATTGAGATTGGTAATAGAAATTTGAAAATAGATAATAGTTTTAGTTTTTGGCATAATGGTAAAAATGGGGGTCTAATTTCCTAATATTTGCTCAATAATTTTCTTTTTAATTGTTTCTCTCAGGCCTCTGTGAATTTTAACTTTTTCTTTAAGGTGGGAGAAACTTCC